>Ga0209474_10000560_pt1 | contig 40212 bp, 15 predicted proteins | sample GraSoiAngelo_145_FD_185902 | JGI IMG/M metagenome (GOLD analysis project Ga0209474, IMG submission 185902) | Grasslands soil microbial communities from the Angelo Coastal Reserve, California, USA - 14_1009_05_20cm (SPAdes) (version 2) | ecosystem: Environmental > Terrestrial > Soil > Grasslands...
ACGTCGTGCCCGTGGGCGCGGTGATCGCGACGACGGGCGTGGCGTTGACCGTGATGGTGATCATGGTGTGGGTGGTCTTGCCGCCGCTGTCGGTGACCGTGGCGGTGATGGTGTGCGTGCCGGTGGAGAGCGCGCTCGCCGTGATCGTGCGGCCCGTGCCGAGCGCGCCGTCGCGGCTCGAGGTCCAGGCGATGGTCGCGGAGAGGTCGCCGTCCTCGGTGTCGCTGGCGGAGCCCGTGAAGGTGACGGCGGCGCCCGGCTCGAACGTCGCGCCGGTGGCGGGGGCGGTGATCAGGGCCGCCGGCGTGTTGTTGACGGTGATGGTGATCGAGGCGCGGCCCGTCTTGCCGCCGCTGTCGGTGGCCGCGGCCGTGATCACGTGCGTGCCGCTCGTGAGCGTGCTCCTCGTGATCGTGCTGCCCGTGCCGAGACTCCCGTCACGGCTCGAGATCCAAGTGATGTTCGCGGTGAGGGTGCCGTCCTCGACGTCGGTCGCCGTGCCGCTGAGCGTGACCGCCGCGCCCAGCTCGTAGGTGGCGTTGTTGGCGGGCGCCGTGACGGTGACGGCCGGCGTCGTGTTGATGGTGATGGTGACCGTGGCGCGGCCGGTCTTGCCCCCGCGGTCGGTGGCGGAGGCGGTGAGCACGTGCGTGCCCGTCGAGAGCGCGCTCGTGGTGATCGTGCCGCCCGTGCCGAGTCCGCCGTCGCGGCTCGAGGTCCAGGCGATCGCCGCGGTGAGGCTGCCGTCCTCGAGGTCGCTCGCCGCCGCGCTCAGCGTGACGGGCGCCCCCGGGTCGAAGGTCGCGCTCGCCGCCGGCGAGCTGATGCTGACCGCCGGCGTGCTGTTCACGACGACGGTGATCGCCGCGCGGCCGGTCTTGCCGCCGGAGTCGGTCGCCGAGGCAGTGATGGTGTGAGTCCCCGAGCTGAGCGTGCCGGTGGTGACGCTGAAGCCGGTCCCGAGCAGCCCGTCCCGGTCCGAGGACCAGGCGATCGACCCGGTCAGGGTCCCGTCCTCGCGGTCGGTCGCGGTGCCGGTGAAGGTGATCGGGGCGCCGTGCTCGAAGGTCGAGCCGGTCGCCGGGGCGCCGATGCTGACCGTCGGCGTGGCGTTGACGACGATCGTGATGGTCGTCGCGGCGCGCTTGCCGCCGGCGTCCCTGACCGAGGCCGTGATGACGTGCGTGCCGGAGCTGAGGCTCGCGACGATGGTGGCCCCGCTGCCGAGGTGGCCGTCGCGGTCGGAGGCCCAGTCGATGGTCGACGAGACGTCCCCGTCCTCGGGGTCGCTCGCCGTGCCGGCGAAGGTGCTCGGCACCGGCTCGAGCCGCGCCCCATCGGCCGGCGTGAGGATGTGCACCGTGGGCGTGGTGTTGACGACGACCGTCAGCGTGGCGCTTGCCTGCTTGCCGTTGCTGTCGGTGACCGTCGCCCGGATCGTGTGCGTGCCGGTCGAGAGGGTGCTGGTCGTGAGCGTGCCGCCCGTGCCGAGCGTCCCGTCGCGGCTGGAGGTCCAGCTGATGCCGGTGGTGAGGTCGCCGTCCTCGGCGTCGAGGGCCGTGGCGGTGAAGGTGATCGGGGCGTGCGGCTCGGGGCTCGTGCCGGGCGCCGGGGCGGTGATCGTGAGGCGCGGCGTGGCGTTGACCCGGATCGTCAGCTGGGCGGTCGCGGTCCGGCCCGTGCTGTCGGTGACCGCGGCCGTGATCGTGTGCGTGCCCGACGAGAGCACGCTCGTGGTGATCGTGCCGCCCGTGCCGAGCGCGCCGTCGCGGCTCGAGGTCCAGGTGATCGCCGAGGTCAGGTTGCCGTCCTCGGCGTCGGTGGCCGTGGCGGTGAAGGTGACCCCCGCCAGCGGCTCGGGGCTGGTGCCCGCCGGCGGGGCGGTGATGGTCACCACCGGCGGCGTGTTGATCGTGACGATGACCTGCATGCTGCCCAGCTTGCCGCTCGAGTCGCTGACCGACGCGGTGATGGTGTGGATGCCGGCGCTGAGCGCGCTCGCCGTGATCGACCCGCCCATGCCGAGCGTGCCGTCGCGGCTCGAGCTCCACGTGAGGTGGGCGGTCAGGTCGCCGTCCTCGAAGTCGGCGGCGGTGGCCGTGAAGCTGACCGCCGTCCCCGGGAGATAGCTCGCGCCGCTCGCCGGGGCGGTGATGGTCACCACCGGTCCGCCGTTGACCGTGATCGTGATCGATGCGCGCGCCGTGCTGTGGCCGCTGTCGGCGACCGTGGCGGTGATGACGTGCGTGCCGGAGCTGAGGGCGCTGGTCGTGATCGTGCCGCCCGTGCCGAGCGACCCGTCGCGGCTGGAGGTCCAGACGATGACGGGGGTGAGGGTCCCGTCCTCGGGGTCGCTCGCCGTGGCCCGCAGCGTGACCGGGACGGCGTGGCCGAAGTCGGCGTGATCGGCCGGGGAGGCGATGGTGACCGTCGGCGGGGCGTTCACCGTGATCGTGACCTGGGCCTGGCCGCTGTTGCCGTCGCGGTCCGTGGCCCGCGCGGTGAGGGTGTGCGTGCCCGCGCTGAGCGTGTGGGTGATGGTCCCGCCCGTGCCGAGCGCGCCGTCGCGGTCGGAGGTCCAGGCGGTCGTGCTCGACACGTCGCCGTCCTCCGGGTCGGTGGCGGCGGCCGTGAACGAGATCACATCGGCCTGGTTGAAGCGCGCGCCGCTGAGCGGCGTCGTGATCGTGACCGCGGGCCGACCGGAGACCGTGATCGAGCGCGAGGCCGACGCCGTCCGCCCGCCGCTGTCGGTGACGCTGGCGGTGAGGGTGTGCACGCCCGCGGTGAGCGTCGAGAGGGTGAGGCTGCCGCCGGTGCCGAGCGCGCCGTCGCGGCTGGAGGTCCAGGTGATGGCCGCGGTGAGGCTCCCGTCCTCGCGGTCGGTGGCGCTGGCCGTGAGCGTGACGGGCGTGCCCTGGACGGACCGCGTGCCGTCGGCCGGCGCCGTGATCGTCACCACCGGCGGGTCGTTGACGACGATCGTGATCGTCTTCTGGCCGGTGAGGCCGCGCCGGTTGGTTGCGCTGGCGGTGAGGGTGTGCGTCCCGGAGCGCAGCGTCGTCACGGTGAGGCTGCCGCCCGTGCCGAGGGCGCCGTCGAGGCTGGAGGTCCAGGCCAGGGAGCCGGTCAGGCTGCCGTCCACCGGGTCGCTCGCGAAGCCGACGAGGCTGACGGCGTCGCCGGGCTTGTAGAGCGCGCCCGTGGCCGGCGTGGCGATGATGACCGTCGGCCGGCCGATGATCTCGACCGCGAGCTGGACGGACGCGGTGTGGTGGTCGGCGTCGGTGGCCGAGACCGTGATCGTGTGGACGCCGCGCGAGAGCGTGCTCGTCGTGAGGCTGGCGCCCGTGCCGAGGACGCCGTCGCGGCTCGAGGTCCAGGTGAGGCGGCTCGAGAGGTCGCCGTCCTCGAAGTCGAACGCGATCGCCGAGAAGGTGATCGGCTCGCCGAAGCCCGCGACCGTCAGGTCGGGCGGACCGAGGATGACGATCTGCGGCCCGGAGGCGATGTTCAGGTGGATCTGCGCGCTGCCCGTCAGGCTGCCGCTGTTCGTGGCGGCGGCGGTGATGGTGTGCAGGCCGAGCGAGAGCGACTTCGTGCTGAGGCTCGCGCCGGTGCCGAGCGCGCCGTCGCGGTCGGACGTCCAGCGGATGGCGGCGCCGAGGTCGCCGTCGATCGTGTCGCTGGCGGTCGCGGTGAAGGCCGCGGTCTGGGCGAAGAGGACCTCGGTGTTGTCCGCGGGGGCCGTGATGGCCACGGTCGGCGCCGCCTGGTGGCGGACCTCGAGCGTGATCTGGGCCATGCCGGCGAGGTTGGCGAGGTCGGTGGCCGAGGCGGTGATCGCGTGCACGCCGATCGAGAGGCTGCTGGCCGTGAAGCTCGCGCCGGTGCCGATCGCCCCGTCGCGGTTGGAGGTCCAGATGATCGTCGACGACCGGTCGCCGTCGATCGTGTCGATGGCGGTTGCGGTGAAGGTGATCGGCTTCCCGTCCGCGAACAGCGTGGCGGTGGGTGCGGTGATCGTCACCACCGGCGGGGCGTCGTCGAGGACGGTGACGTGCGTCGTGGCGCTGGCCGAGAGGCCGGCCGTGTCGGTGATCGAGGCGGTCAAGGTGTGCGTGCCGCGGCTGAGCGTCGCGCGGTTGAAGCTGCCGCCCGTGCCGATCGCGCCGTCGCGGTCGGAGGTCCACAGGATGCGCGCCGAGAGGTCGCCGTCGAAGCTGTCCGTGGCGGTGGCGGCGAAGGGGATGGGCGCGCCGAAGGCGAACTTCTTGCCGTCGGCCGGGGAGGTGAGCGTCAGGACCGGCGCCGAGACGTTGGCGACGTCGATGGTGATCGCCGCGCTGCCGGTGAGGCTGCCCGTGTCGGCGGCGCGCGCCGTGATCGTGTGGTGGCCGAGGCTCAGGTTCGAGCGGCTGAAGGTGCCGCCCGTGCCGATCTGGCCGTCGCGGTCCGACGTCCAGACCATGGCGCTGGTGCGGTCACCGTCGATCGAGTCGATGGCCGTGCCCGCGAAGGTGATCGGCTGGCCGGGCCGGAACTTGTTGCCGCGGGCCGGGGACGTGATGGTCACCACCGGCGGGGCGTCGGCCTCGATCGTGAGCGTGAGCTGGCTGCTGCCGGTGAGCTTGACGCTGTCGGTCGCCGACGCCGTGATGGTGTGCACGCCGGCCGACAGGCTGGAGGTCGTCAAGCCCGCGCCCGTGCCGATCTGGCCGTCGCGGCTCGAGGTCCACTTGAGGAGCGAGCTGATCACGCCGTCCGTGCCGCTCGTCGCGGTGGCGGAGAAGATGACCGGCGAACCTGCGCGCACCTTCGTGTTGCTTGCAGGCGACGCGATGGTCACCCCCGGCACCGGCCTCGGGTACTCGAGCCAGCCGTGCCAGTACTTGTTGGTCTCACTGGTGGAGGCGATGACCAGGATGCCGTTGCTCGGGTCGAGCACCTGCTTGGTGGTGCTGACGTTGTTGATGCCGCCCGGCCCGCCGACGCTCGGCGAGACCGGATGCGTGCCGCTCACCATGAGCGGCGTGCCGACGCTCGTGTCGTTGAAGGCGAGCGCGTCCATGTCGCTCGCCTTGTAGTAGATGTCGGAGAAGAAGGAGGCGTAGAAGACGTAGACCTTGCGGTTCACCTCGTCGAGGACGACGTTCGGCCGCGTCGGGTCGAAGTCGGTGTTGGTGACCTTGATGAGCGGCGTCCAGGTGCCGTCGACCGAGCGGACGAGGAGGCCGACCAGCGTCTGGCCGGGCGTGGTGCGGCTCGTCTTGACCGCCACGAAGGCGCGCCCGTCCGAGGCGATCTTCATGTTGTTGTGGTCGTCGGCGATCGAGCTGCCGGAGGCGGCGAGCTCGAACTTCCAGGCGCTGGGGTCCTCGGCGGGCGTGCCGTCGACGTGCACGGCGAAGTAGTCCCGCTGCGTCAGCTGGTTCGACCAGAAGATGCCGATCTTGCCGGGGTTGCCGGGGAGCCACTCGACCTCGGCGTCGTCGTCGGCCTTGGCCGGGTTCCCCTCGGGAGCGGGGAGGAAGAACGCCGGCGACCAGTGCGTGTCGTCGCCGCCGATCGTGTGGTTCACGAGCAGCTGGCCGTTCACCATGTAGGCGATCCACAGGGTGCCGGTCGAGTCCTTGGCGATGGTGAGCGCCTCGCAGCCGCCGCCGTCGATGTTGACGGGGAAGCTGTCGTCGAGCGCCCAGGTCTGCGCGCCGGGGAAGTAGGTGTAGCGGTAGAGGCGGTTCTGCGGCGGCGAGACGCTGAAGCCGTAGCGCGAGGCGATGTAGAGCTTCCCGGCCTGCGCGTCCCAGAGCACGTCGGAGCGGCTCTTGCCGCGGTCGTCGACGGCGACGCCGGTGTCGATCCAGGTCTGCGTCGCGAGGTCCATGCGGTAGATGTGGTACTCGCTCTTCGGGGCGTTGAAGAGGACGCCCCACCAGATGTTGTCGACGTACCAGAGCTTCGACTGCGGCTTGGTGGACGTCGCCTTGTCGAGGTTCACGTCGATGCTGGGGCCGTAGGTGAAGTCCTCGTAGCCGACCCGCGTCGCCGTCACCTGGAAGGTGATCGAGGCGGTGCCGACGTTGTGGTCGCTGTCGGTGACCGACGCGGTGATCGTGTGGGTCCCGGCCGAGAGCCGCTTCGTGAAGGAGGGGCCGGTGCCGATCGGGCCGTCGATGCTCGACGTCCACTGGAGGGAGAAGGAGAGGTCGCCGTCGGGGATGTCGGTGGCCGAGCCGATGAAGGCGACGGGCCTCCCGAACATCTCGCTCCCGGTGTTCGCCGGGGCGGCGATGGTGACCGCGGGCGCGCCGCTCCCGACCGTCACATGGATCAGGTCGGCCGCCGCGGTGCCCGCGCTGTCGCGCGCCGTCGCGGTGATGACGTGGTTGCCGAGGCTCAGCGTCGCGGTGATCGAGGGGCCGGTGCCGAGGACGCCGTCGCGGTCGGACCGCCAGGTGAGCGACGAGGAGATGTTGCCGTCCTGCGGGTCGGTGGCCGTCGCGGTGAAGCCGATCGACGAGCCGCCGCCGACCGTCGTCCCGTCCGCGGGCGCGGTGATGTGCACGGTCGGGTTGGTCGCCGTCGGGGCGTCGCGGAAGATGATGAGCTGCGGCGCGCCCGCGCCGCCCTCGCGCGAGACGAACTCGGCGCGGTCGGCCGAGAGCGTCTTCAGGCCGAAGTCGTAGGTCCCGTTGCCGGTGACCACGCCGCTGACGTCGTAGTCGATGGTCTGCGAGGGGACGATCGGGCCGGCGACCGAGGAGAGGACGGTCGCGTCCAGGGCCGGCTTCGTGAGGTGCGTAAGCGTGAGCTCGTCCCACGGCGCGCTGACCGTGTGGATCTCGCCGCCGCTGTCGCTGCCCGCGTTGACGGCGGAGGTGGTCGTCAGGCGGACGATGGCGCGCGAGACGCTACCCGCCGGGAGGCCGCTCACGTTGAAGCGCAGGTAGATGCGGTCGACGGGCTGGTTCCAGAGGCGCAGGACCGTGGCCGTCCCGAAGTTCGTCGACTGGTTCGCCGTGTTGGCGTCGGTGTAGGCGTCGGCGACCGCGGGGAAGCTGATGCCGCCCGTGCCGACGGTCAGCGCGACGGTCGCGCTGCCGACCAGGCCGCCCGAGTCGCTGACCGAGGCCATGATCCGGTGCGTGCCGGGCGAGAGCGTGCTCGTGGTGAAGGAGCGGCCCGTCCCGATGACGCCGTCGAGGCTCGAGACCCACGAGAGGTTGGCCGAGATGTCGCCCGCCTCGTCGATCGCGGTCCCGGTGAAGGTGAGGCTGGAGCCGACCGGCACCTGCACCCCGGACGCCGGCGCGGCGATGGTCACCTGCGGGGCCTTGTTGTTGTTCGTCGAGCCGGGGGTGATGGTCACGATGACGAAGGCCGAGCCGGTGAGGCCGCTCGAGTCGGCGACCTGTGCCGTGATCACGTGCGTGCCGCGGGCCAGCGTCGAGGTGGCGATGGAGCCGCCCGTGCCGATCGGGCCGTTCAGGTCCGAGACCCAGCTGATGCGAGCCGTGACGTTCCCGTCGATGCCGTCGATGGCGGTCGCCTGGAAGGTGAGCGGGGTGCCGGCCGGGGCGCTGGTGCCGTCGAGCGGCTGCGTGATCGTGACGCGCGGCGGCGCGTTGCCGACGCCGATGGTGATCGTCTTGGTGGCCGTGAGGCCGTCGCTGTCGGTCACCGACGCGGTGATGACGTGGCGGCCGCCGGCGAGGCGTGGCGCGGTGACCGTCGCACCCGTGCCGAGCGAGCCGGCGACGCTCGACGACCACTTGATCGTTGCCGAGCGGTCGCCGTCCTTGAAGTCGACCGCCGTGCCGGTGAGGGTGACCGACCCGGAGGTCGAGAAGCCGTCCGCCGGCGAGACGACGGTGAGGACCGGCGGCGCCGCGTAGACGGTGAAGGTGATCGACGCCGCGCGCGTCTGGCCGCCGCTGTCCGCGGCCGTGGCCGTGATGTGGTGGGTGCCGACGGTGGTGAGCCGGGCGGAGACGGTCCCGCCGGTGCCGAGCGCGCCCTGGAGGTCGGACGCCCAGGCGATCGCCGGCGTGAGGTCGCCGTCCTCGGGGTCGCTCGCCGTGCCCGTGAACGTGACGGTCGTGCCCTCGTCCACGCCGGTCCCGTCGGCCGGCGCGGTGATCTTGACCTTCGGCGCGCCGTTGCCGACCGTCACCGTGATCGCCGCGCTGCCAGTCGTGCCGAGGCTGTTGGTCACGCTCGCCGTGATGCGGTGATCGCCGACGGAGAGCGTGGAGGTTGTGATCGAGCGGCCCGTGCCGAGCTGGCCGTCGCGGTCGGACGTCCACACCAGCGACGCCCCGAGGTCGCCGTCGACGTTGTCGGTCGCCGTGGCGGTGAAGGTGGCGGCGAAGTGGACCGGGAAGAGCCGCCCGTCCTGCGGCGCGGTGATGGTCACGGCCGGCGGACGGTCGAAGACCGTCAGCTGCACCGTGGCGACGCCCGTGAGGCCGGTCGCGTTCCGCACCGTTGCGGTGATCGTGTGCGTGCCGCGGTGGAGGGTGGCGGCGGTGACGCTGGCGCCCGTGCCGAGGGCGCCGTCGAGGCTCGAGCGCCAGGCAATCGTGCCGCTCAGGTCGCCGTCCCGGTCGTCCCGGGCGGTCGCCGTGAACGTCACCGGCTGGTCGTCGAAGAAGCTCGAGCCCGCGCCGGGCGCGGTGATCGTCACCTGCGGCAGCCGGCGCGTGGCGGGCTGGCCGAGCATGACGACGAGGTGCGGCCGGTTGGCGACGGTGAGCGACTCGCGGCTCTCGTACTTGGCCGCGTCCGAGGAGGCGCTGGTCAGCGCGAAGTTGTAGGTGCCGTCCGCGGCCACCGCCCTCGCCCCGAGGTCGAAGGTCACGTGCTGGCCCTGCACGACGGGGAGCAGATTGGACGCGAGCACGGGGCCGTCGATGACCGGCCGGGTGTTCCAGGTCGTCAAGCCTTCGGACCAGGCATTGCTGCTGAGGCTGTTCACCTGCCCGCCGGCGCCGCCCGAGGCCGTGCTCGAGGTGCCGACCGTCGTCTGGAGCTGCGTGTCGATGACGGGGAAGTTCCCGATGCCGGTCACCACGAAGCGCAGGAAGCTCTGCTTGCGCGTCGGCGACGAGCTGCCCACGTCGAGCTCGGTCGAGGCGCCGAACTTGGTGGTCGGGAAGGACTCGTCCCCGTAGGTGTCGGCGATCGGCTCGAAGGTGAACGAGGCGACGTGCACGACGATCGGCACCTGGGCGGAGCCGTCGTTGTGCGCGCTGTTGGTCGCCTTGGCGGTGATGGTGTGCGTGCCGACGCTCAGGCTGCTGGTCGTGAAGGTGGTGCCGGTGCCGAGCTGGCCGTCCAGGTCGGAGGTCCAGACCAGGCTCGCGGCGACGTCGCCGTCGATGCGGTCGGTGGCGGTCGCGTAGAAGGTGACCGCGTTGCCGCTGAGGAAGCCGTCGTTCACCTGGGGGAGGAGGATCGTGACCGCGGGGACGCGGATCACGTTGAGCGTGATGCCGGCGCTCCCCATCAGGCCGCCGCTGTCGGTCGCGGTGACCGTGATGTGGTGCGTGCCCTCGCTCAGCATGTTCGTCGCGAAGCTCGCGCCGCTGGCGAGCACGCCGTCGCGGTCGGACGTCCAGCGGATCGTCGAGGAGAGGTCGCCGTCGGTCGCGTCGAGGGCGGTGGCGGTGAAGGACGTGCTCGCGTCCTGCGTCACCGTGCCGCCGTCCGCCGGCGAGGTGATGGTGAGCGCGGGCGGCGTCGGGGTGATGATGACGGTGATCTGCGCGGTCGAGGTGGCGCCGTCGGAGTCGGTGACGGAGGCGGTGATCGTGTGCTGGCCCTCGCGCAGCCGGACCGCCTTCGACGCGCCGACGAAGAGCGCGCCCTGGCGGCTCGACGTCCACTGGACCTGGCTCGAGATGTCGCCGTCGAAGTCGTCGTTGGCCGCGGCCGTGAGGATCACGTCCCGGTCCGCGGGCGCCGACGAGTTGTCCTGCGGCGCGGTGATGGCGAGGGCCGGCGCGACGTTCGGTCCGCGCATCCGCACGATGATCTGGGCCTGACCGGCGTTGCCGTTGACGTCGGTCACGGCGGCGGTGATCGTGTGCGTGCCGAGGCTGAGCGTACGGCTGATGCTCCCGCCCGCGCCGAGCGACCCGTCGCGGTCGGAGCTCCACTGGAGCCGGCCGCTCAGGTTGCCGTCCTCGAAGTCGCTGGCGGTGCCCATCAGGGCGACGGGCCCCTGGGCGACGTAGAAGACGCTGTGGTTCTGCGGCATGGCGATGGCCACGCTCGGCTTGTGGCCGACCTGGAGCGTGATCTGCGCCCGGCCGCTCAGGCCGGTCGCGTCCGTCACGCGGGCCGTGATGGTGTGCGTGCCGGGCTGGAGGCGCGCCACGGTGATGCTCGCCCCCGTGCCGAGGGCGCCGTCGAGGTTGGACGTCCACTGGATCTGGCCCGAGAGGTCGCCGCTCTCGGCGTCGGTCGCCTTCCCGCTGAAGGTCACGGGCGAGCCGATGTTGACGGTGGCGTTCGGCGCCGGGGCGGCGATGTTGACCACCGGCGCCGTGTTCTGGGTGAGCGTGAGGACGAGCTGCGGCTTGCCGGTCGTCGCCTCGCGCGTCTGGTACGTGACCCAGTCCGTCGAGCTGCTGACCAGCGCGAAGTTGTAGGTGCCGTCGCCGGTGACCGCGGAGGTCGCGTCGAAGTCGACCACCTGCTTGGTGAGGACCTTCCCCTTGGTCGAGAGGACGGCGCCGTCCACCGCGGGGCGGGTGTTGTAGGTGGTCGTCGCCTCCGACCAGGTGCCGTTCGTGATCGTGCGCAGCGTGCCGCCGACGGCGCTCGCGTCAGTGCTGCTCGACCCGACCGTCAGGCGGACGAGCGCCTGCTGGACCTTCAGCGGGGCCACCCCGTTCACCTGGAAGCGGAGGAAGGCCTGGCGGACGGGGGAGCTCGCCGCCTGCATCGTGGTCGCCGTGCCGAGCACCTTGGTGGCAGCGCCCGAGTCAACGTAGGTGTCCGCGACCGGGCTGAAGGCCAGGGTCGCCGGGACGACGTTCACCGTGATGCTCGCGCTGCCGGTGGCGCCGTCGAGGTCCGTGACGGTGGCGGTGAGCGTGTGCGTGCCGGCGGAGAGCGACGGGCGGAGGACCGTCGGGCCGGTGCCGAGGACGCCGTCGCGGCTCGAGGTCCAGCGGATGGTCGGGCTCAGGTCGCCGTCCTCCGCGTCGAGGGCCGTGGCGCCGAGGACGACCGGCTTCCCGACCAGCAGCGCCGCGCCGTCGCCCGGCGAGATGATGGTGACCGAGGGTGCGGCGTCCGGCGGCCGGATGACGATGGTCGCCTGCACGCGCCCGAGGAGGCCCCCGGTGTCGTTCGCCGTGGCGGTGACCGTGTGCGTGCCCGCGCTCAGGCGCGAGGTGGAGAACGCGGGGCCCGTGCCGATCGGCCCGTCGAGGTTGGAGTTCCAGCGCAGCGTCGCGCCGACGTCGCCGTCCGTCGCATCGATCGCGGTGGCGGTGAAGGGGATGTTCGTGCCGGCGAAGACGCGCGTGCCAACCGGCGGCGCGGTGATCGTCACCACGGGCGCCGTCGGCGTGATCGTCACGTGGACCTGCGCCGAGGCGGACGCGCCGTCGGTGTCGGCGACGGACGCGGTGAGCACGTGGCTCCCCTCGGAGAGGAGGAGGGCGCGCGAGGCGCCCGTGAAGAGCGCGCCGTCGCGGTCGGACGTCCAGCGGACCCGGCTGCTGATGTCGCCGTCGAAGTCGTCGGTGGCGGCGGCGGCGAGCTGCACCGTCGTGCCCGCGGGCGCGGCGGCGCCGTCGTGCGGCGCGGTGATGGTGAGCTGGGGCGACGCGTTCGGACCGCGCACCCGGATCGTGATCTCGGCCTCGCCGGTGAGGCCGTCGGAGTCCGTGACCGTGGCGGTGATCGTGTGCCGGCCGATGGCGAGCCCGGCGGCGCTGATGGCCGCCCCGGTGCCGAGCGGGCCAGCCAGGTCGGACCGCCACTGGATGCGGGCGGTCAGGTCGCCGTCCTCGACGTCGCTCGCCTGCCCCGTGAAGCTGACGGGCAGGTCGGTCAGGTAGTAGACCGAGCCATCGGGCGGGGCCGCGATCCCGACCATCGGGGGGTGCGCCACGACGACGGTGATGTGGGCCTCGGCGGCGAGGCCCGAGGCGTCCGTCACGCGCGCGCTGATGGTGTGCGTGCCGGGCGAGAGCATCGGGTAGGTGAGGCTGGCCCCCGTGCCGAGAAGCCCGTCGATGTCGGAGCGCCACTGGATCTGGCTCGACAGGTCGCCGTTCTCGGCATCGAGCGCGCGGCCCGTGAAGGTGATCGCATCTCCGGGATGGCGCTTGGTGCCGCTCGCCGGCGCGGTGATGGTGACGGCCGGCGTCTGGTTCTGCGCGAGCGTCAGGAAGAGCTGGGGCTGCCCGCTCGAGGCCTCGCGGCTGTTGTAGATCACCTCGTCGGCGTTGGTGGTGACCAGGCCGAAGTTGTAGGTGCCGTCGCTGCGCACCGCGGTGCTGACGTCGAAGTCGACCACCTGGCGGAGGGCCACCGCGCCCTGCGTGCCGAGCGTCGGGCCGTCCACCGCCGGCCGGTTGTTGAAGGTCGTCGTCGCCTCGGACCACGTGTTGTCGGTGATGGTATGGAGGGCGCCGCCGGACGGGCTGGGCGCGGCGGTCACGGAGCTGGCCGTGAGCTTCAGGTGCGCCGACTGGACCGCCAGGCTGCCGATGCCGGTCACCTGGAAGCGCAGGTACGCCTGCTTGACGGGCGAGGCGTCCGCCCACAGGGAGGTCTGCGTCCCGAGCTTCACGGTCGGCTGGGAGGCATCCACGTAGGTGTCTGCGACCGCCGAGAGGATGAGCGTCGAGGGCCGGATGGCCACCGTGACACTCGTCGTCGCCGTCGCGCCGTCGCCGTCGGTGACGACGGCGGTCAGCGTGTGCGTGCCGATCGACAGGCTCGGCACGAGGACCAGACCGCCGGTGCCGAGCGCGCCGTCGAGGCTCGAGGTCCACTGGATGGCGGCGCTCAGGTCGCCGTCCTCGGCGTCCGTGGCGTCGGCGCTGAGCAGCACCGGCTTGCCGCCGAGCAGCGCGCCGCCGTCGGCCGGCTTCACGATGGTGACGACCGGAGGAACGTTCGGGCCGCGGATGACGAGCGTCAGCGGCGCCTGACCGACGAGGTTGCCCCGGTCGCTGGCGGTGGCCGTGATCGTGTGCGTGCCGATCGAGAGCCGGCTGGTCGAGAAGGCCGCGCCGCTGCCGATCGCGCCGTCGCGGTCCGAGGTCCAGCGGAGCCCCGCCGTCAGGTTCCCGTCGGTGGCGTCCATCGCCGTGCCGCTGAAGGTGAGGGTCGTGCCCGCGAAGACGCGCGTGCCCGCGGCGGGCGCCGTGATCGTGACCACGGGCGGCGACGGCACGATGGTCACGTGGACCTGCGCCGAGGCGGTGGCGTTGTTGGAGTCGGTCACGGCTGCGGTGAGGATGTGGCTGCCTTCCGACAGGGTCACGGTCCGCGGGCCGTTGCCGAGCGCGCCGTCGCGGTCCGAGGTCCAGCGCACCTGTCCCGCGAGGTTGGTGTCGAAGTCGTCGGTGACCGTGGCCGTGAGCGCCGTCGGCGTGCCGGCGGGCACCGAGGTGCCGTCGGCGGGCGAGGTGATCGCGATGGCGGGCGGCTGGTTCGGGCCGCGCACACGGATGGAGATCGACGCCTGGCCGTGGAGGCCGTCGTCGTCGATGGCCATGGCGGTGATCGTGTGCGTGCCGATCGAGAGCTGGGAGGCGAGGATGGTCGCGCCGATCGCCAGCGCGCCGTCGCGGTCCGAACTCCACTGGAGCCGGCCGCTCAGGTTGCCGTCCTCGACGTCGGTCGCGCTGCCGGTGAGGGTGATGGGCCCGTCGGCGGCGAAGAAGGCGGCCCCGTTGGCGGGCGCCGTGATGCGCACGACGGGGGTGTTCAGCACGTTGACCGTGATCTGCGCCTGGGCGGTGAGCCCGCCCGCGTCGGCCACCCGCGCGGTGATCGTGTGGATGCCGGAGCGCAGCGACGACAGCGTGACGCTGGCCCCGGTGCCGAGCGGGCCGTCGAGGCTCGAGGTCCACTGGATCTGGCTCGAGAGGTTGCCGTTCTCGGCATCGGTGGCCGCGCCGGTGAAGGTGACGGCGGCGCCCGGGAGGACCTTGGAGCCGCTCGGCGGCGCGGTGATGCGCACGTAGGGGGTCTGGTTCTCGCCGAGCGTCAGCACGAGCTGCGGCTGGCCGCTGGAGGCCTCGCGGCTGTTGTAGATGACCTCGTCCGCCGACGTGGTGACGATCGCGAAGTTGTAGGTGCCGTCGCCGTGCACCCCGGTGGTGACGTCGAAGTCGATCACCTGCTTCAAGGCCACGCTCGCCTGGCTCGCGAGCGTCGGCCCGTCGACCGCGGGACGCGTGTTGTAGGTCGTCGTCGCCTCGGACCAGGTGTTGTTGGTGATCGAGTGGACGATGCCGCCCGAGTTGCTGAGCGACGCGCTCGCCGAGCCGACGGTCATGCGCAGCTTCGCCTGCTGCACGGTCAGGGTGCCGAGGCCGGAGACCGCGAAGCGGAGGAAGGCCTGCTTGGTGGGCGAGTTGTCCGCCCACAGCGAGGTGGCGGTCCCGAAGTTGCCCGACGGGGTGCTCGAGTCGACGTAGGTGTCGGCCACCGCGGCGAAGGTGACCGTGGTCGGTACCACGTTGAGGGTGACGGTCGCCGTGGTCGTCGCGCCGTCCCGGTCGGTGGCGGAGACGCTGAGCGTGTGGGTGCCGACCGAGAGGCTCGGGACGACGACCGCGCCCCCCGTCCCGAGGGCGCCGTCGCGGCTCGAGCTCCAGCGGATGGCGGCGGCGAGGTCGCCGTCCTCGGCGTCGGTCGCGGTGGCGGCGAGGAGCACGGGCTTCCCGGTGAGGAGGGAGGTGCCGTTCGCCGGGGCCGCGATGGAGACGGCGGGAGGCGCGTTCGGCGGCCGGACGACGACGGTGCGCAGCGCCTGGCCGGTGAGGCCGCCCCGGTCGGTCGCCGACGCGGTGATGACGTGCGTCCCGGCGCTGAGGCGCGTGGTCGTGAAGCTCGCCCCCGAGCCGATGAGCCCGTCGCGGTCCGACGTCCAGCGGAGCGACGCCGAGAGGTTGCCGTCGGTGGCGTCGTTGGCGGTGCCGCTGAAGGCGAGGCTCGTTCCCGCGAAGACGGTGGTGCCGTCGGCCGGCCCGGTGATCGCCACCACGGGCGGCGTGGGTGTCACCGTGAGGCGCACCTGCGCCGAGCCCGTCGCGCCGTCGGAGTCGGTGACCGAGGCGGTGAGGACGTGGGTGCCCTCGGAGAGCGTCACGGTGCGCGTGCCGCCGCCGCCGAGCGCGCCGTCACGGCTCGACGCCCACTGGATCTTGCTCGTGACGTTGCCGTCGAAGTCGTCGGTGGCGGTGGCCCCGAGCATCACCGTGCTGCCCGCCGGCGCCGAGGCGCCGTCGGCCGGCGCGCCGATCGTGACCACGGGCGCCACGTTGGGGTCGCGGACGCGGATGCTCACCTGGGCCTGGCCGCGCTGCCCGTCGTTGTCGGTCGCCGCGGCGGTGATGACGTGCGTGCCGACGCTCAGCGTGCTCGTGCTGATCGTCGCCCCCGTGCCGAGGGCGCCGTCGCGGCTCGACGTCCACTGGATCTGGCTCGACAGGTCGCCGTCCGTCACGTCGTTCGCCCGCCCGGCGAGCGTGATCGTGTCGTTGTGGAAGCGGACGGCGCCGTCGGCCGGCGAGCTGATCGTGACGCTCGGCGGGCTCCCCGCCACCGTGACCACGAGCTTCGGCGCCGGGCCGCCCTCGCGCGAGCGGTAGTCGCACTCGTCGCTCGACGTGTTGACGAGGGCGAAGTTGTAGGTGCCGTCGCCGGTGACCGCCGAGGCGACGTTGAAGTCGACGGTCTGCCCGAGCCGCACCGGCCCCTGGCTCGCCACCGTCGGGCCGTCGACCGCCGGCCGGTTGTTGAAGGTGATCGTGCTCTCCTGCCAGGTGCCGTCGGTGATGGTGTGGAGCGTGCCGCCGCTGTCGCTCTCGGCCCCCGAGGTCGCGTCGACCTGCAGGCGCAGCACGGCGCCCAGGATGGTGCGCGTGGCGAGCCCGCTCGTCGTGAAGCGGAGGTAGGTGTTGCGCACCAGGTTCGCGTCGGCGGCGAGCGTCGGGCTCGTCCCGAAGTTCGTCGTCGGCAGCCCCGCGTCGACCGCGGCGTCGGCCACGGCCGGGAACTCGAGCGTCACCCCGACCACGACCTGCACGGTGACCGTCGCCGTGGCGGTGAGCCCGCCCCGGTCCGCCACCGTCGCCGTCAGCTGGTGCGTGCCCTCGCTGAGGGTGTGCGTGATGGTGCCGCCGGTGCCGAGGGCGCCGTCGCGGTCCGAGGTCCAGGCGATCGCCGCCGTCAGGTCCCCGTCCTCGAGGTCGCTGGCGCTGCCCGTGAAGGTGATCGTCGCCGAGGAGGCGAGCGTCTGGCCGCTGGCCGGCGCCGTGATGGAGACCAGCGGCGCCGTGTTGCCCGGCGGGGGCGGCGTGACGGTGACGCTGATCTGGCTCGAGCCCGTGAGGCCCTGGCCGTCGGTCACCGTGGCGGTGAGGGTGTGCGTGCCCTGGCCGAGCGAGGTGGTGACCACCGCGCCCGTGCCGAGCGGCCCGGCGAGGTTGGAGGACCACACCACGTGGGTGCTCAGGTCGACGCCGGCGCTGTCGTGGGCGCTCGCCTGGAGGGTGATCGCGTCGCCCGTGAAGTAGCTCGCGCCGGTGGGCGGCTGGGCGATGGTGACCGTCGGCGCCTGGGCCGCCACGGTGAGGACGAGCTGGGGCTTCTGGCCGCTCGTCGCGAGCGAGGAGTTGTAGCTGACGGTCGCCGTATTCGAGCTGTCGATCGCCAGGTTGTAGGTGCCGTCGGCGGTGATCGCCCCGTCGAGGATGAACTCGGCCGTGGCACCGGTCGCGACCGTGCCGAGGGTCTGGAGGCCGGCGCCGTCGACCGCGGGCCGGGTGTTGAAGGTGACGGCCGTCTCGCTCCACGTGTTGTTGCTGATCAGGTGCACGGTGCCGCCGCTCGCGGCGCCGGCGCTGACCCCGAGGCGGAGGCGGGCCTTCTGGACCTGGCGGCCGCTGACGCCCGTCACCGCGAAGCGGAGGTAGGTGACCCGGGTGGGCGAGGCGGCAGCGCGCAGGATCGTCGACGAGTTGAAGTTCTTCGTCGCCGAGCCGCTGTCGACGTAGGTGTCCGCCGTCGAGCTGAAGGTGAGGGTCGTCGACGGCAACGCCTGCGCTTTGCCCCGGTGCGACAGGAACGGCAGGAGCCCGAGGACTATCCAGAATCCCAGGGCCCTGCGGGCCACAGTGTGTCGAAATCTCATGGTCAGACCCTCTCCGGGGAGCGTTGTTGGGCGTAGAGTGCGAGCACCAGCTCGGCCATCCGGTCGATGCCGGCGATGAGGTCGCCGTCGGCCGGCACCTCGCGGAAGTTGCGGACCCAGCGGCCGAGGCCGCGGTAGCAGGCGATCTGGCGCTCGGTCTCCGCGACCGTCAGCTCGTTCTTGCGCGCGGTGATGACCGCCGGGTCGGCGGCGAGGCAGAAGGCGAGCGCCGGCTCGGGGATGAGCCGCATGACGAGCGCCTCCACCCGCGGCCGCTGCACGAGCGGGTGCGGGAAGGTGAGCAGGTCGTAGAAGTAGCGGTCGAGCACCACCACCTCGCCGCGCGCCAGGCGGGGCCGGACGTAGACGAGGTAGCGGAGCCACTTGTCGGCCATGATGTGGACGAGCCCGCTCAGGCGCTGCCGCCGCGTCACGTCCTTCACCGGCTTGACCTTGGCCGCCCCGCCCGCGAGGCGCTTGCGGATCTGCTGGCTCAGGCGGCGCGTCGGGAGCAGCGGCGCCTGGGCGCCGAGGTAGACGCCCGAGACCGGGATGTGGGTGCCGGCGAACCGCCGGCAGATCAGGTCGGCGCTGGTGGTCTTCCCCGAGCCGTCGGGGCCGACGAGGATGACCAGGTGTCCGGACGGGCGGAGCCAGCCGCGCACGCGGTCGGCAGCCGCGCCGGCGCGGGCGCGGAGCCAGCGCACGAACGTCCCGGGGCGGCGCCGCACGCAGGCGCGGACGAGCCGGCCCCGCAGCCGGAGCGCGCGCTCGGGCTGGCCGGCCTGGAGGCACTCGACCAGCAGCCCGGCGAGCGTGCGGCCCACCGCGCTCTCCGCCGCGGCCCGGAACTGGGCCGGATCGCCCGTGCCGAGCTCGGCGAGCCGCACCTGATACGACGGGCGCACGGCGCGCATGTCGATGACCGCGTGGAGGAGAATCGCGAGGCTCTCGAGCGCCGGTGACGGGACGTAGAAGCCGTCGGCGTGCCGCCGCCGCGTCGCGAGCACGAGCTCACCGCGGAGGTAGACGAGGCCGTGGTGCACGACGTCGGGCCGGAGGTCGAGGAGGATGCTGCTCTCGTGACCCTCCGTCGGCGCGGGGACCAGGCAATAGGTGACGTGCGAGCTCCGCTTGCGCCGCGCGGTGACCGAGAGGCCGAGGTTGGCCGCGAGGCGCTGGATGATCCGCTGCGAGAGCGCCAGGTCGTTCGGGTGGACGACCAGGTCGATGTCCTTCCCGAAGTGCTCCGGCCAGCGCTCGTAGTTGCGCAGGACCGCGTAGCGGACGCTCTCGTTGTAGTAGGCGGCGAAGAGCGCCGCCAGGAAGCGGCCGGTGAGCGAGCTCTCCCAGCCCTCGAGCGTCTCGGTGCGGGCGGCAGTGGACAGGCGCGGTGGCGTCACAGGATCCTCCTCACGGCCTCCACCACCTCGTGGAGGTTCTGATCGAGCCAGGACGGCGAGCGGACGAGCCAGCTGTCGCGGCGGAGCCGCAGGTGATCGAGCCAGCAGCAGAGCGCGAGCGCCTGGTAGAGCTCCTCGTCGGCGCCGACGGTCCGCATCTCCTCTTCGAGCAGACGCGTCTCGAGCGGCGGAAGCTTCCGGGCCAGGATGGAGCGCGCGAAGAGCGTGCCGAAGGCGAAGCCGGTGCGCCGGATGGGCCGGCGCGCGACCAGCACCATCAGGTCGATCAGCGGCAGCCCGCGCGCGTCGAACACCTCGAAGTCGAGGATGCCGGTGACCGCCTCGCGCGGGCCGTAGAGCAGGTTGGCGAAGTCGTAGTCGCCGTGGTGCCAGCCGAGCGGCAGCGTCCGGCCGATGAGCGTCCGCTCGAGGCGCCGCTCGATCGCGTCGAGGGCGACGCGCGGCTCGCGGCCGACGATGCCGCGGAGCTCCTCGAGCCAGCGGCCGCAGAGCCGCGCGAACTCGTCGCCGTCCACCGCCACGCGCTCCTCCGTCGCGCGGCGGAGCTGGCGGAGGACCTCGGCCGCGTTGAGGATTGCCCGGTCGTAGCGGCGCGTGCCGCGCGAGTAATAGACGCGGCCCGCCTCGCCCGGCACGGCGCTCTCGGCGAAGAAGGGCTGTCCCTCGAAGCTCCCGCGCCCGTACGGCGCCGGGAACAGGCGACGGAGCTCCTCCGGGATGCGGAGGTCGCTCACCAGCGTCTCGAGCGCCTGGTGGTGCGCAGCGCACGTGGCCTCGGCGCGCTCGTCGAGCGGCAGGCGGATGATCACGCCGTCGCCGTCCGGCGCGCCGGCCACGAGGACCGCGGCGCCCTTGGCGCGCACGAAGTAGCGCGTCAGCTGGCGGCCGTGGGCGATCTGGCCGCCCGTGGCGAGATGCTCGAGCAGACGCTCGGCCAGCGACGGGATCTCGGGCTCGGTCGAGAGCACGGCGCCGAGGCTGGGCAGCAGAGGATGGAGGCGCCGCTCGAGCGCGCCGTCGCGATTGCAGACGTCCCAGGCCTTGACGAGCGGCCGCACCAGGCGGCCCCGCGTGCGGTAGGGATCGGCCGACAGCCGGACGGCGCTCGACGGCTCGAGCTCGAGCACCTGGTGGAACTTGTGCTGGAAGGGGATGGGGGCCACGAGCCGGGAGCCGCGGAAGCCGGCGGCGGCCGCCGCCTCGCGGAGCCCGCGGGCGGAGAAGCTCGCGCCCGACGCGCGGCGCGCACCGAGGAGCCGCGTGAGGCCCGTGCGGTTGTCGGTCGCCACGTAGGCCTGGCCGCGGGGCGCCAGCACGCGGCGGAGCTCGCCCAGGAGCTCGCGGCCGCAGGCGGCCGACAGCACGCGTTCCCCCGCGACCGCCGTGAACCATTCGACGAGGCCGGGGGCCACGACGAGGTTCACGCTGCCGTCGGGCAGCGGCAGGCGGAGCGGATCCACGACGCGGGCGAAGGTCAGGTTCTCGAGGCCGGCCGCCGCGGCCTGCTCGTGCACGAGTCTCAAGCGCTCGACGCTGCCGTCGAGGACCACCACGTGGGCCGCGCTGCGCGCCAGGCTCACCGGGGCCGCGCCCCAGCTCGGGCCGAGGAAGAGGACCCAGGCGTTGGAGCGGAGGTTCAGGAGGAACTTCCAGCCGGCGCGCGTCGGGTCGACGAGGTCCTGGAGCGTGTCCTCCCAGGTCGTCCCGGCCACCTTCGCGCGGAGCCGAGCCCAGCGCGACTGCTCGGGGGCGCGCAGCGTCCCCGCCAGGACCTCGGCGGCGAAGCGCTGGCGCGCCACGTCCCAGCCGGCGGCGTGGGCGTCGGCGGCGAGCCGGCGCATGCGGTCGGACGCGAACGTCCGGCCCGCGACGTTGACCGCGAAGGGCGGTCCGAGGAGGTAGACGCCGTCGCGGCGCGGGTAGCGGAGCGCGCAGGCGGTGCAGCGGACGGAGGCCGCCCGCACCGAGAGCGGACCGCGGCAGACCGGGCAGGCGAGCGGATCGGGGCCGCTCGGCAGTGGGTTACGCAGGGTCAGGGGAGTACTCCTTCATGCCCAGCAGCTGGGGCAGCGAGATGCCGGAGGTGGAGAGGAAGAGGAGCGTGAGGGCCGCCGCCTTGACCGAGTAGGCGACGCTCGAGGTGACCGCGGCGCCGATCAGGCTGTAGTGCGGGATCAGCGTGACGTCGCCGATCACCGTGATGACCAGGCCGGCGAGCGCCGTGTAGCTGTTGAACTCGGGGCGCCCGATGCCGACGTTGTAGCCGTTCAGCACGCCCGCCCCGCCGAGCGCGGCCAGGCCCACGAGCAGGATCTGGAACGCGGGCACGGCGGCGACGAAGTCGGGGCCGAACATGCGGACGATGATCGGCCCGCCGGCGAACGCCATGATGACGACCAGGAGCAGGTTGAGCGCGAAGACGCGGCGGTAGAGCGACACGCCCTGCGCGCGCGCCTCCGACACCGAGAGGCTCGCGATCATCGGACGGAGCACGAAGGTGAAGGCGGCGGAGAGCGGCCGGAAGGCCTCGGCCACCTTGGTGGCGACCGCGTAGTAGCCGACGACCTCCACCGGGGCGAGCACCGAGAGGATCATCACGTCGAGCCGCCAGTTCAGCATGTTGGCGATGCGCCCGATGTGGCCCTTGAGCCCGAAGCGCATCATCTCGAGCGACAGCTCGCGGTGCAGGCGCGGCCAGGGCGTGTAGCCGTGGCGCACGAGGTACCAGACCGACGCGATGCAGCTGACCACCGAGCCGCCGACCGACGCGAAGACGATGACCGTCGGCCCCGACTCGACGCCCCAGATGAGCGGCAGGACGAAGAGGAGGGTGGCGACGTCCTCGACCAGGAGCACGACGTTCGCCTCGGTGAAGGTCTGCAGCCCCTGCTGGACGGAGTTCAGGTAGTTGCGGACCATCTGGACCGGGATCGAGATGCCGACCAGCAGCACCGCCGTCTCGGAGAGCGAGCTGAAGAAGCGCGCGTGCACGATGCTGCCGGCGGCGATCCAGACGCCCCAGCCGATGAAGCCGATGATCAGGGCGAGGCTCATGCTCGCCTCGGTGATCGCCTGGATGGAGTAGCGGCGCCCGCCCACCAGGTACGCGTTCGACATGGTGACGCCGGCGCCGAGCACCGCGGCCACCACGGTGGGGACGACGCGCGCGAGGGCGAAGACGCCGGCCCCCTTGGCGCCGAGGACGTTGGCCACCAGCATGGCGGCGAGGGCCGCCGCCCCCGTGGAGAGGAAGCTGGTGACCATGGTGATCGAGACGTTACGGACGAGCTTCACGGTCGTCGTCCCTCACTCGGGGCCGGCCCAGGCGATCAGCGCCTTGCCGGCCTCCCGCTTGGTCCATGCGTGATAGAGCGCCCGGTTGAGATCGTCGGCGGAGCGGACGAGGAACTTCTCCGGGCTGAGCACCGCCTCGAGCAGCTTCTGCACCAGCGGCTCCTTCAGCCGCTCGAGCACCGTCTGGAAGTGCGGCACGAAGCTCCGGTTGCAGCCGAGGAACGTGAGCCCCTTGCCGATCATCTCGCGCGTGTTGAGCAGCACGGACTTCTCCGACGGGCCGAAGAGGACCGCCGTGCCGCCCGGCCGGAGGCACTCGACGGTCTCCTCGAGCGTCTCGCCGTTCGCCTCGCCGCCCACGCACTCGAAGACGATGTCGATCTTGCCGCGCAGGTTGGCGAAGCTCTGGGGGTCGTCGCCGTCGAGGGCGTCGCCCACGAGCGACATCGCGGCGCGACGGTTCCCCCAGTCGTGGCCGCTCATGGCGATGGCGGCACGCGGGACCTGGTACATGCCGGCGAGGCAGATCGCGACGAGCTGCCCGAGCGGCCCGTTGCCGAGGACGAGGTAGCGGCCCTCGGGCCGGATCGGCGCCTTCTCGCAGCCGGCGAGGATGGTGGTGAGCGGCTCGGTGAGCGCGGCGATGCGGTCGGGCAGCTCGGACGGCACCGGGACCAGGAGCGCGGCGGGGTGCCGGAAGACGCTCTGCGCGAGCCCGTCCGTGTTGCTCGACAGGTAGAGGTTGTGGAGGCAGTAGTTCTCGCCCGCTCCGCCGGGCCGGCAGGCGAGGCAGCCCTCCGCCCGCGAGGGGTAGAGGTCGGGATAGGCGATGTAGCAGGGGACGTTCGGCACCACGACCACGCGGCTGCCCGGACGCACGTGGCTGGCGGCCATGCCGGACTCGACGACCTCGGCGACACCCTCGTGCAGGAGCGCCATCGGGAGCTTCTTCGAGAGCGCCCGCCGGTCGCGCGTGCCCGCGTAGAGCTTCAGGTCCGAGGCGCACACCCCGGTGAGCCGCGGCCGGACCAGGACGTCGTCCGGACGCTCACGCTTGATCTCGCGCTCGACCGCCTCGATGCGGAAGGGCTGGGTCAGGCGATAGGAGACGGCTGAGTTCCAGGTGCCCATTACCAGCCCTCTCCGTCGTTGGGCCGCTCGCGATCGACGAGGCTCGTCGCGAACAGGAAGTCCTGGTACGTGGTGATCTTGAAGTTGGCGTACGATCCCTCGACGACGCCCACCTGCCCGCCGATACGGAGCACGAGCTGTGCGTCGTCGGTGGCGTCGGTGATGCCGTCGGCCGCGGCCTTCTGGTGCGCCTCGACCAGCAGGTCGTAGCGGAACGCCTGCGGCGACTGGCCGCTGTAGAGGTTGGCCCGGTCGGGGATGTGGGCGATCATCCCGTCGCGGCTCTCGACGATGGTGTCGAGGGCGCGGACGGTCACGTTGGCGGCGCCCACCCGGCGCGCCGTCTCGACGGCCTCCATGATCACGCGGGGGCCGGTGAACGGCCGCACGCCGTCCTGCACGACGACGACGTCGCAGGGGCCGATCGCCTCCAGCCCCGCGGCCGACGAGGCCTGCCGCGTCGCGCCGCCGCGGACCATCCGACGTACTTTGAAAAAGCGGTAGGTGTCGACGATGTCGTAGTAGAGCTGCTCGTAGCGGGCGTTGACGACGAGCGTGACGTCGTCGACGAGGTCGAGGTTCTGGTACGTCTCGAGGATGTAGGCGAGGATCGGCTTCCCCATCAGCTGCACGAACTGCTTGGGGATGAAGCTGCCGGTGAACCGGCTGCCGCTGCCGGCTGCGAGCACGATGGCGCTCACGCGGCCGGCTGCGCCTGCTGTGCCCCTTGGGGGGCGTGCTGTGGATGCGGTTCGAGATCCGATATTTGTGCTCATACCTGCGATACCTCTCAGAGGAGCTGTTGTCGGCGCGGGATGGCGCCGCGGCGGAACACGTAGAGGAAGCGACCCACGGCCCCGATCGGCATCAGGGGCGCGAAGGCCCAGAGGACGAGGGCGCGCCAGCTGCCCGGCCCCGCGAGCGGGAAGGAGATCGCGGCGTCGAGGACGGCGGCGACGGCGGTGTAGGTGAGGAACGCCGTCAGGCCGCGCACCATCACCGCCAGCAGCGCGAGCCGCCCGCGCCAGCGGCCCCACGCCGAGCGGCTCGGCGCGGCCACGTAGCGGTCCTCGATCTCCGGCGCGCCCGCGTTGGCGCGGTACCAGCAGTCGACCGCCTCCTTGTCGAGGAACAGGCCGAAGGTGGCGACGAAGGCCGCGATCAGGTGCGCCGGGGCGCCCGTCTGGCGGTAGACCCCGAGCCCGGCCGAGAAGACGAGCAGCGGGAAGGTGACGCGGTCGGTGATGAGGTCGAAGTAGGCGCCGCGCACGCTCGTCTCGCCGCGGCAGCGCGCCACCTCGCCGTCGACGTAGTCGAGCAGCACGTGCAGGTGGTAGGCGAGGAGGCCCGCCACCACGACGAGCGGGCTCACCGAGGCGAACGACGCCGCCGCGCCGAGGCCGACCAGGAAGCTGACCAGCGTGATCTGGTTCGGGGCGAGGCGCGTGTGCGTCACGACCCAGCGGGTCACGCGGACCGACAGCCGCGGCATCAGGAGCCGCATCTGCACGCCGGCGCGGAAGTCCTCCCGCTTGGCGGCGCGCTTCACTTCTTCGAGCGTGAGATCCATCTCGTTCTCGCCTCAGCTCCTCGAGCCGTCGGAGCGGCCCGGCTGCCAGCCGCGGCCGTGGCCGCTGGCGGGATGGCCGATGCCGTTGCCGTTGGTGATTGCGTGGGCCGCCCCGTTGCCGTTGCCATTGGTGGCGGCGTGGGTGCCGTTCCCGTTCGTCGTGGCGTGGCCGTTGCCGTTGCTCGCCGCCTGGATCGTCAGTGGAGGGGCCTCGGCGACGCTCAGCGCCTCGTCGCAGTCGACGAGCTGCTCGACGTAGCGGTGCACGCGCACGCCGTGCTGCCGGCAGACGGCGCGCGCCCACTGGAAGCCGGCCTCGCCGAGGGCGGGGTCGGCGAGCACGAGGTGCCGCACCTGCCGCTCGACGACGATCGCGGGCAGCGCGTCGAGCGTGCCGAGGACCGGCAGGTGCCCCACCTGGCGCCCCTGGAGGCGCGGCAGCACCTCGACGAAGCCGATCGGGTGCAGCCCGCTCGTCCCGTTGCGCCGCAGCCGCACGAGCGCGTGCAGCGCCTCCGATGCCGTCCCGCAGATGAGCGCGCGCTCCGGCGCGTTCGTCCGGACGGCATTGATGAGCAGGACGAAGGAGAGGCGCGTCAGCGTGGCCGCGGGGAGGAAGAGGAGGAAGTGGACGACGGCGGCGTCGCCGCCCGCGGGAAGGCCGAGCAGGCGGAGCGCGATGTACCCGGCGATCGTGCCGGCGCCGCACGCCCGCAGCAGCATCCCGAACCCGGCGACGCCCGTGCTGCGCCACGCCGTGCGGTAGACACCGAGGGCGGAGAAGGCGGCCAGCTGCGTCCCCGCCATGAGGGCGACCGCCGCGGCGGCCGCGGCCGCCGGCATCTGGCGGCCTCCGGTCAACGCGAGCGAGCCGCCGTAGGCCGCGACGACGAGCACCAGGTCGACGACCACGATCAGCGGGCGGCGGCGCGCCAGGCGGCGAAGGACGGGGAGGATCAGCCCCGACCGTGCCGGCTGCAGCTCGTCGAAGCCGAGGGCCTGGACGAGCCAGATGACCGTCACGCCGATGCCGAGCGCGACGAGGTCGACCGGCCAGCTCGGGACGCCGGCGACCAGGTACGCGAGCGCGGCCGTGCTGGTGGCGGCCATGTAGAGGAGGAGCACGGCGCGGCGCTGGGTGAAGCCCAGGTCGAGGAGCCGGTGATGCACGTGGCGGCGGTCGGGGCGCGCCGTGTTGCGGACCCCGTCCGACAGGCCCTCCCAGAACAAGCCGTCGCCCCATGCCCGGAGGCAGCGCGAGAGGAAGCGGCGGGCGATGGCGAGCGAGGTGTCGGTGGCCGGGACCGCGACCAGGAAGAGCGCGGCGAGCGGCGGCATGATCGGGCCCGCCGTGCCGGCGAGCGGCAGCACGGCGAGGGCGTAGCCGATGACCAGGCTGCCGGAGTCGCCGAGGAAGATCGTGGCGGGATTGAAGTTGTAGGGCAGGAAGCCGAGGAGCCCCGCGGCGAGCACCAGCGGCGCGGTGGCGGCCGCGACGTCGCCGGCGTGTGCGGCCGCCCCGGCGAGCCAGACGAGGCTGATGAGGCCGATGCCCGAGGCGAGGCCGTCGAGGCCGTCGGTCAGGTTGAACGCGTTGGTGATGAGGACGATCCAGACCCCGGTGAGGACGGCGTCGAGAAGCGCCGGGCCGAGCGCCGGCGCATGGCCGAAGCACGCGAGCCTGAGACCCCCGGCGACGGCCAGCACGGCGGCGGCCGCCTGCGCGACGAGCTTGGTCTCGGCGCGCAGCGACCAGACGTCGTCGACCATGCCGACGGCGAGCAGGAGCCCCGCGCCGCCGAGGACCAGCGGGCCGAGGTGGCCCGCTGCCCCGCCGAGCACGATGCCGACGGCCGCGGCGAGCGCGACGCCGACCCCTCCGGCGCGGGCCGTCGGCCGCGAGTGCACGCGGCGGGCGTCGGGCACGTCGGTGGCGCCGCAGAGGAACGCCAGCCGGCGCACGACGGGCGTGGCGGCGAGGGCGAGGAGGAAGGTGGCGGCGGGGGCGGCCCAGATCATGCGGCCTCCGCAAAGAGCGGCGCGAGCCGTGGCCGCGAGCCGGCGCCGGCCGTCCGCGCCGCCGCCTGCATCGCCGTCGCCGTGATGACGGCGAACACCAGCCAGGTGTGACGGAAATGAGAGAGCTCGATGACGAGCGCGTGCGCCGCGAGGGCGCCGAAGAGGCCGTAGAGCTGCTCGACGCCGAGCGGGCGGAAGCCCGCGGCTACGGCCGTTCGGATCCGCCCGAGCATCAGGAAGAGCCCGCCGAGGATCCCGAGCCAGCCGGCGAGGCCGAAGACGCCGCGCTCGGCGAGCATGCCGAGGTACTCGCTGTGGGCGGAGTGCTTGTCGCCCGTCGTGGCGGCCTCGACGTCGGCGAGGTTGCCGGGTCCGATGCCGCCCGGCTTCTGCGCGACGAGCTTCAGGATGTTCTCCCAGATGGGCAGGCGCTCGGAGGCGCCCTTCAGCGCCGCGCCGCCGACCTCGGTCCGGCTGCCGCTGAACCGCTCGACGGCGAGCTGCTGGAGCTGGTCGTGAAAGACGCCGACGATGCCGAGGAGGGTGCCGGCGAGGACGAGGACGGTGCCGAGCTGCTTGGGCTTCCAGAAGCCGGGGTAGGCCGCGACGGTGACCCCGCAGCCGCCGATCAGGCTGACCAGGCAGCCGTTCGAGTGGGTGGAGAGGACGCCGAGCCCGAGGAGCGGCAGCCCGGCGTAGAAGATCCGGCGTCCCGCGGCCGCCGCCGCCCACGTGATGAAGAACGCCCCGACCAGATAGTCGCCGAACATGTTCGGGTTCTCGAACGTGCCCGTGGCGCGCTTGGTGCCCGCGAAGCGGCCGCCGAAGAGGCCGAGGTGGGCGTCGGCGACGGTCAGGAAGGCGACGCCGCAGGCGACCACGATGAAGATCATCGCCACGTCCTCGATGCGGCAGCGGCGGGTCAAGAAGTGGGCGAGCGTGACGTACCAGACGTAGAGGTAGAGGTCCTCGACGACGGTGAGCGCCGACCGCAAACGCTCGTCGGCGGCGAAGAGGCCGGTGCAGCTGCCGAGCTGGATCACCCAGAACCCGAGCGCCAGCGGGAAGAGCATCTTCTCGCGGCGGGCGAGGAGCCAGCACCAGTAGAGGCCCACGAACAGCGCGTTGACGCCGTCCATCGGCGTGGTGTGCGCCGGGCCCTGGATGGCGACCAGGGGCAGCGCCACCATCATGGCGGCCATCACCAGGAAGCTGCCGCGCGCGCGCGGCTCCGCCCCGGCGATGGGCGAGTGGGCGGCCATCGTCATGCGGAGCGCTGCTCCACCTGCAAGGCCTCGGCGATGGCCGGCTGGCGCGCGTCGGCGAGCCCGCGCGCGAAGAGGGCGTTGCGATAGACGCGGACGAGGCGCTGCACCACCTGCTCCTCGTCGAAGTGCTCGCGCGCGTACTGGACGGCGCGGGCGCCCATCTGGCGGCGGAGCTCGGCGTCGTCGAGCAGGCGGCCGAGGCGGTCGGCCAGGGCCTCCGCGTCGCCGAGCGGCACCAGGAAGCCGGTCTGCGCGTTCACCACCACCTCGCGCGTGCCCTTGACGTCGGTCGCCACCACCGGCACGCCGACCGCCGCCGCCTGCATGAGGGCGCGCGGGATCCCCTCCTTCACCGAGGTGAGGACCGCGACGTCGGCCGCCGCGGTGAGCTCCGGGACGTCGTAGCGGTAGCCGAGGAACTCGACAGCGTCGGCGAGGCCCGCCGACGCGAGCTCGCGCTCGTAGCCCTCGCGCGACGGGCCCTCGCCCACCAGCTTCAGGATCGCGTCGTGGCGACGCCTCAAGATGTCGAAGGCGCGGAAGAGCATGGTGTGGTTCTTCACGGCCTCGAGGCGCGCGACGCAGAGGAGGACGGGCCGCGGGTTCTCGGGCATCCGGGCGCGCGGCCGGAATTGGCCGAGGTCGATGCCGTTGCCGACGTGGCACACGCCCTGCCGGGGCCGGATGCCGAGGCGCCGGATCTCCTCCACCTCCTGCCGGTTCTGGCAGAGCAGCAGGTCGCAGAAGCGGGAGAGCCAGCGCTCGGCCGCGACCCACGGCAGGCGGCGCAGCCTGCTCATGTTCTCGTGGAAGTGGAAGCCGTGCGTGGTGTGGATCACGAGCGGCACCCGGGCGAGCCGGGCCGCGACCCGCCCGACGGCGCCGGTGATCGAGTTATGGGTGTGCACGATGGTGTAGCGCTCGGCCCGCATGTGGCCGACGAGGCGGCCGAGGAGGCGGCCGAGGCTCGCGGGCGACATGTCGCGCGGGATGTCGAGCGCCGTGACCCGCGTGGTCTCGAGGTCGAGGCGGGCGAGGTGAGGGCCCGGGCTGCAGACGATGTCGTTCACGAATTCGGTGTTGCGGTTGATCCAGGCGGCCCGGTACGCAAGGAAGTTGAGGGCCGCATGGTCCGTGTTGACGATGTCGAGGATGCGGAGCCCGCTATTCATGCCTTCTCCTGGTCCCTGGCAGGGGGCGGCAGGATCTCGTCCGCGGTGCGGGCGGCCGGGCCGTTGCTGTAGTAGCGGTAGTAGCCCTCGTCGCCCCGGCCGCGGTTGAGGACCACGCCGACGGGCACGCCGCCCGTCTGGAGGACGCGCTCGATCGCCAGGCGCGCGTCGTCCTGGCGGCTGCGCCCGCTCTCGGCGACGAAGACCACGCCGTCGGCGAGGTTCGCGAGGAGGAGCGCGTCGCTCACCGCCAGCACCGGCGGCGAGTCGAGCACCACGAACTCGAACCGCTCGCGGGCGTCCTGCAGGAGCTTGCACATGAGCCACGAGGTGAGCAGCTCGGTCGGGTTCGGCGCGGGATGGCCCGCGGCCAGCAGCGAGAGGTTCTCGACGTGCGTCGTCTGGATCGGCTCCTCGGCGACGCGGCCGGTCAGGTAGTCGCCGAGGCCGGGGCTCGGCGCGACGCCGAGCGTCGTGTGACAGCGCGGCTGGCGGAGGTCGGCGTCGACGAGGAGGACCTTGGCGCCGCAGGTGGCGAGCGCCGCGGCCATGTTGACCGCGGTCGTCGTCTTGCCCTCGGCGCCCGTGGCGCTCGAGACCAGGATGACGCGCGGCGAGATGGCGCGGGAGAGGAGCAGCGCCGTGCGGAGCGTCCGGTAGGCCTCCGCCGGCGGCGGCACGGAGCCGTTGCCGAGCAGCAGCGGCGGCGAGGCCGGGTCGGCAGCGGGCTTGGCGCCGTTGCCGTTGGCGTGACCGTTGCCGTTGGCGTGACCGTTGGCGTGGGCGTGACCGTTGCCGTTGGCGTGGCCGTTGCCGTTGGTGTGGCCGTTGCCGGAGCCGAACCGGACGAGCCCCGCGGCCGCGCCGAGCGCGCGGCGGAGGCGGGCATTGCGCTCGCCGAGGACGCCGTCGAAGTTCGGGACGACGGCGAGCGTGCCGAGGCCGGTGGCCCGGTGGATGTCGCGGGCGTCGCGGATGGTGAGGTCCGAGGACTCGCGCAGGAAGGCGATGCCCGTCCCGAGGAGGAGCCCGGTCACCGCGCTGAGGATGAGGAAGAGCTTGGTGGCCGGGAAGGAGGGCCACTGCGGCGCCACCGCCGGCTCGGCCACGGTGATGTTCGAGAGGCTCGACTGGCCGGCGACGTTCAGGTCCTTGATGCGCGCGAGCAGGTTGTCGTGGAGCGCCTTCGTCGTCTCGACCTCGCTGGTGAGCGCGAGGAACTCGCCCTCGACGTCCTTGCGGGCGAGCAGCGATTTCCGCTGCGCCTCGAGCTCGTTCTTCAGCTGCTCGGTGGTCGCCTTCGAGGCCAGGTACTTTGCCTCCACACCCTTCACGACCTTGGCGGTCTCCTGCTCGAGCAGCTTGTGGGCGTGGTCGAGCTGGCCGGAGAGCTGCCGGAGCGGCGGGTAGGTCGGGCGGAACTTGAGCGCGAGGAGCGCGTGCTCGACCTCGAGGCGGTCGTAGTTCTCGCGCAGGTTCTGGATGAGCGGGCTGTGGAGCACGGCGGGCAGGCTGTCGTAGTTGCCCCGCTCGACGATCTGGTACTCGGCCTCGAGCGCGAACAGCTGCCCCTGGGCCTCGGTGAGCCGCTTCGAGAGGTCCATGAGCCGCTCGCTCGCCACGTCCTTCTGCAGGACGACGGGCAGGAGGTTGTGTGCGGCCTGGAACTTCATGAGCTTCGTCTCCGCCTCCTGCATGCGGGTCTGGAGCTCGGCGAGCTTGGTCTGGAGGAAGGTCCGGATCTGGTCCATCGACTCGTAGAGCCGCTCGAGGCCGGCCTTCACGAAGAGCTGCGCGTGCGCATTGGCGACGGCGGCCGAGAGCTTCGGATCCGGCGTCGTGAACTGCACCGACACCAGACGCGTGCCGCGCACCGGGAGGATGGTGAGCTGCTTCAGGTACTGGCTGACGACCGGCGCGGGCACGCCCGTGCCGTTGTCGGGGTTGGGCGGCGGGGCGACGTGGAGGAAGCTCGGGATCTTCACCCAGCTCGGGAGGTAGGACACCTGCCAGTGGGCGGCGTTCTTCGCGAGTCCCTGCTCCTCGATCACGCGGCGCACCAGGCTCGGGCTCTGCAGCAGCGTGAACTGCGTGAGGTAGTAGTCGTACTTCGAGCCGAGGGACGCCGGGATGTTGAAGGGCGACTGCGCGGCGTTCGCATCCTGGCCGCTCAGGACCTCGGGCCCCTTGCCCTCGATCAGCACGTTCGCGGAGCCGAGGTAGGCGGGCGTCGCGAGCACGCAGTAGAGGAGCGTCAGCGTGAAGAGCGCGCCGGCCGTCTTCGCGATGATCTGCCACCGCCGCCGCAGGAGGCCGAGGATGTCCTGGACGAAGCCGCCTTCGTTCTCGGGCGGCAGCGTGGCGTCCCACCGGCGCGGCGGGCGCATGAGGTACGGGGCGAGGGGCTGGTGATTTTCCGTCATGTCAGTCGAGCCCTTCATTTCGCGACCTTGTAGCCGACGTGGATGATGGTGGTGATGAACTTGTAGGCGCCCCAGGGCACCATCTTCACGGGCGAGCCCGCGACGTCGATGACGTCACCGTCGTGGAGGACGACGTCGGGCGCGTTGAGCGAGGCGATCTGCTCGTAGTTCACCCGGCGCATCTCGGTCTTGCCGTTCGGCCCCGGGCGGTAGATGCGCACGTCGTTGGTCTTGGCCGGGAAGCTGAAGCCCTCGGCCTCGGCGATGGCGCCGCGCAGCGTGAGGCCCGCGTGCAGCGGATAGGCGCCGGGCTTGTCGAACCAGCCGGTGGTGTAGAACGTGCCGGCCGTCTGCACCCGCACGACGTCGCCCTCGCGCACCGGGAGCGAGAAGAAGGCGCGCCGCGTGTCCTCGTCGAGCTCGGCGGTGTTGACCACGAGGGGCGCCCCGTCGGCCGCGCTGTCGACCGCGGCCGAGCTGCCGCATGCCGGATCGCCGGCCGCAGCGTCGGGCTGGCGCCGGGCGCGCGTCGGCATGAAGGTGACGATCGTCCCCGCCTCGGGCGTCATGCCGCCCGCGGCCGCGATGCTGTCGAGGACGGTGAGGTTCCGGCCCGTCTCGTTGATGAGCCCGGGCTTCTGCACCGCGCCCTCCACCGAGACCTGCTGGCTGCGGTACTCCTCGACGAACACGCTCACGTGCGGGTCGTACATGTAGTCGCCGAGCCGCCGCGTGAGCTCGTGCTCCACGTCGGCGAGCGTGCGGCCGCCGACCGGGACGGTGTTCAGCAGCGGCAGGCGGATCGTGCCGTCGCTCTCCACGCGCACGCGCTGGTTCAGCTGGTCGAAGTCGAATGCGCGGACGGCAAGGAGGTCGCCGCGGCCGAGGACGTAGTCACCGTCGCCGCGGCCCGGGCCGCGGTCGGTACGCAGCCGTTCGAGGCGCGCCGCCACGGCGGGTGCGGGCGTGGACTCCGATGCGACCGTGGGAGCTGCGCCGAAGCGGACGTTCAGCAGCGTCGGACCGCCGGCGCAGCCAAGGGCGCCGGCGAGCGCGGCGGCGGTGAGACGCGCGCGCCACGCGGGCAGGTGAGGATTTATGCGATGCATGTCTGGGTTCTCCTTCTCCATGGCAACACTCACCTCATGCGCTGTCCGACGCAGCGGCCAATTGTGCAGCCTTCATGCCACGGGACAACGCAGAAGAAAGATGAAGAGATTGCAGCGAAAAACGGCGGCTCCACCGCGCCGCGCACAGCAGAGCCGTACCTTCACGATCGCAGGATATTGCGCGCTCGCGACTCATTGCTGCGCCGGAAGCGCACAGACGCAGCCAGGTTCGCGAGAAATCGCAACCAGACGGGAGCAGCAGGTGGCGCGCAGTCCTCTGCGCGCTCGCAATCATGTGCGCGGCGAGACGCATGGCGGATGATCAGGAGGCGATGATGAGCTCGGCGAGCGCCGTGAGGAGGAACATGGCGACGCGCCCCAGCCGGAACGGCAGGTTCCGGCGCGAGGCGATGCCGAGCTTCTGGAGGCGGAAGCGGAACGTGCTCTCGCGCAGCCCGAGGATGCGTGCGGCGCGGCTCTGGTTGTAGCCCGCCAGCGTGAGCGTCTTCTGGAAGATCTCGCGCTCGAGCTGCTCGAGCTTCGCGCCGCCCGGCGGGATGACGATGGTCGAGGCCGCGTCGCCCGACGGTGCGGGGGCGAGGTCGTGGTCCAGGGCGAGCGGCAGGTCCGCGGCGACGACCAGGCCGCCCTTGCAGAGGATGGCGGCCCGCTCCATCACGTTGCGCAGCTCGCGGACGTTGCCCTCCCAGTGGTAGGCGTCGAGCGCGGCACGCGCCTCGCGCGAGAGGTCCGCCGGCTTCTTGCCCATGGCGAGCGATGCCTGGACGAGGAAGTGCTTGGCGAGCGGGAAGATGTCCTCCGGGCGGTGGCGCAGCGGCGGGAGCTCGATCGGGAAGACGTTGAGGCGGTAGTAGAGGTCGCGGCGGAAGAGTCCCTGGCTAACCAGCTCCTCGAGGTTGCGGTTGGTGCCGGAGATCACCTGCACGTCGACGCGCCGCGGGCGGTCGGAGCCGACGGGCGTGATCGTGCCCTCCTCGAGGAGCCGGAGGAGCGCCACCTGCAGCCCGGGGCTCGCGTCGCCCACCTCGTCGAGGAAGATGCAGCCCCCGTTGGCCTCGACGAAGAGGCCGGCCCGGTTCTCGGTGGCGCCGGTGAACGCGCCGCGCACGTGCCCGAACAGCTCGCTCTCGCGCAGGTGGTCGGAGATCGCGCCCAGGTTCACCGCCACGAAGCGGCCGCGGTGCGACCGGCTGCGGGCGTGGATGGCCTGCGCCACGAGCTCCTTGCCGGTGCCGGTCTCGCCCTGGATCAGCACCGTGGTGTCGCTGCCCTCGATCTTCCGCAGCAGGGCCAGCACGCGCCGCATCGGGGCGCTCTGCGTGAGGATGCCCTCGTAGCACTCGAGCTCCCCGAGCTCGTCGGGCGTGAACGACGCGGATTCCAGGCCGACGCCGCGCAGCCGCTGGTTCTCGCTCTCCAGATCGCGCGCCTGCCGGCGCGCGATGACGCAGCGAAGCGCGACGGCGCAGAGGGCCCGCAGCGCCTGCACGTCCAGCGGCCGGGGGAGCACCACGGTCTCCGCGTCGAGACCGTCGGCGGCGCCGTCGGCCGATCGCAGCAGGATGCGTACGATCGCGGGCCTGAGCGCGGCGACCTCCGCGAGCAGCTCGCGGTGAGATTCATCCATGACGATGACGTCGGGGTCCGTCCGCGCCAGGGCGCCGAGCGCCTCGGCGGGAGGCGCGAGCGTCGTCTCGGCCAACGATTCGAGCGCCTGGACGGCGGGGAGAAGTTCCTCGGTGGCGCCGCCGACGACGAGGATGGAACCACCCAATCGGCCGGCGCCGTTCTCTGACGAATTGATCATCTGTCGCCCCTTCAGTGATATTTCGCGATCCCGGATACCGCTCGGGATTGCGAATCGAGCGACACAATTTCTAGCTGCCGCGCAGCAGCCCGGTCAATTCTTTAGGGGGCGAATTGCGAGTTGCGATTAGGAAAAGTTGTGGGGATTAACGTGTGCGAAGCGAAGCGTAAGGGGACTGAAATAGGGAATGCGGTGCGACAATGCCGGGCGGTTGCGAGAGGGATCGGGCAGATCATTGCTGATGAGGCGGAGTCTTTGCAGGCCGATATGGAGGTCTTCGCAGCGAATGGTGACCAGCCAGAAAAGGGTGGCGCGACCCACCGCGACGAGGTCGCGCTGCAGCGCGGAGCCGCCGCGCCGTGCGATTCGCAGCTCGGCGGCGTCGCAGTCGTCGAGCGCCGCCCAGACGTCTGTGACGCCGGCGGCGAGCCAGCGGTCGAGGCGCGCGGCCTGGAGCTCGACCATGGCCTCGGCGGTGTGCCGGCAGACGCGGAGCCCGGCCGGACGCCAGTACACGCCGCCGCAGCGCCGGCAGGGGCGGCCCTCGCGGCGGGCGGCGATGTCGGTGATCGCGTCGAAGAGCGTGAGCGAGACGGGGCCGCGCGCGGCGCGGGCGCGCGCGCGCGGGCCGGAGCGGTGGACCAGGGCGGCGACGCCGAGCCAGGTGAGCGGGAAGTTCCAGCCGAGCGCGGGCAGCCGCCGGTAGCGCAGCCGCCAGTCCCGCTCGACGGGGTCGGGCGCGACCGGGCCGTGGACGAGCGCCGCGATCGCCGACTCGAACTCGCGCCGCATCCACTTCGGCGCATGCACGGCGGCCGCCGCGAGCGCGGCGATCGCCTCGGGGCGCCCCTGCTGGACGAGGGCGCGCGCGATGACGTCGCCGAGCGCGCGGTCGCGTGCGAGGGCGTCCTTGAGACCGCGATGTGCCTCGTCGGTGGGGATCATCGCCAGCGCGCCGTAGGCCGCGAGGCGCCGGCCGCGGTCCTCGCCGGCCACCGTCGCGACCAGGTACGGCAGCGCGGGCGGGCCGATCTTGCCGAGCGCCTCGGCCGCCGCGACGTTCACCCCGCCCTCCAGGCGGCCGAGGAACAGACCGAGCGCCGGGATCGCGTCGTCCCGGTGGAGCTCCCCGAGGACGACGATCGGCCAGAGCGGATCGCCGCGGCCCTGGGCTCGCCGCAGGACGTCGATGAGCGGTGGAGCGGCGTCCGGGCCGCGTCGCAGGAGCTCCTCCATCTCCCGCCGCGGCATCCAGGGCGAGGCGGCGGGCAGGCGTGCCGCGAGGACGGTGGTGGTGAGCTGCGATACGTCCTGCTCGCCGGTCCCCGCCTCGTTCGTCATGTCCTGCATTCGCTAGCTCTCTAGCTCGCTCGCATGGCCTCAGCGCCATCAACGAGGATGCACCCCAACCCACGGCCGCGTCAAGCAATGTCATGCGGGTGGGGCTCGCAACCGAATACGAGCGCGGGTGGTCGCAACGTCCTGCGACGCTACGCCTGCGATCGGGGGCGCGCGCCGGTGGCCGGTTGCGTTACGGCGCGCAGACGCCGGTGTGCAGGACCATGTGCTTCAGGTCGGACGTGAGCGTCCCGACGGCGCGGTCGACCGACATCAGGCAGTCTTGGCTGATGTGGTCGTGCTTGGCGAGCGTCGTGGCCCGGTCCTCGACCGTGGCGAGGCTCGCGTCCACCTGCTTGAGGAGCTTCTTCAGGTCCTTCGCGCTCGGGTTCTTCGTCCACTGGATGCACGGCCCATGGTGCTTGTCATGCTTGACGCAGATGCCCTGGTGCTTCGCCGCCCTGAGCTGGGCCCGCGCCTGCCGGAGCCGCAGCTTGAGCGCACGCTGGAGCGTCTGACGCATCGGCGTGCAGCCGGCGAGGTTCTCCAGGTCCGGCTCGGCGTCGCGCAGCTCGCACATGCCGCCGTCGAGGCCGCAGCGCGGCAGCGCGCACTCGCCACTGACGCACCGCTTCTCGGTGCACGTGTCGCCGTCGTTGCAGTCCGGCGCCGTGACGCACTCGCGGCGGCAGCCCGCCGAGCAGCCGTCGCCGTTCGCGGCGTTGCCGTCGTCGCACTGCTCGCCGGGATCGAGGTTGCCGTCGCCGCAGAGCGTGCTGAAGGCGGTCACCGCGTTGGCCGACTTCCCGGCAACGTAGACGTAGGTGCCGTCGGGGCTCACGGCGAGAGCCGCGGCGCCGGCGAGCCCGTCGACGTCGCCCACCGCGTCGTGCTGCGCGTGGACGAAGATGAGGCTGCCGGTCGCGGCGTCGCGATCGAACACCGCCAGGGCGTTCGCGTTCGCCGCGGCGGTGTAGACGTGCGTGCCGTCCGGGCTCACGGCCACCGCGTCGACGCCGTCGAGGCCGTCGACGCCGTCGACCGCCTGGCGGTCGACCTCGACGAAGGAGAGCGCGCCGCTCGCCGAGTCGCGGGCGAAGACCGCGAGCGCGTCATCGAGCTTGCCGGCCGCGTAGAGGTGCGCGCCGTCGGGGCTGAGCGCGAGCGCCGCTGCGCCCCCGACGCCGTCGACGCCGTTCGTGTTGTCCTTCACGGTCTGGACGAGGGTGAGCATGCCGCTCTCCGGGTCGCGCGCGAAGACGACGAGGTCGTTTCCCGACGCGACGTAGAGCTGCGCGCCGTCGAGGCTGATCGCCATGGCCTGCGGGCCGTTGAGGCCCGTCTCCGCGCCGAGGAACGTCAGCGTTCCCGACGTGGCGTCGCGCATGAACACCGCGAGCGCGCTGTCCGCGCCGCCGGTGGCGTAGACGTTCAGCCCGTCGGGGCTGACGGCCACCGCGTTGACGCCGGCGAGGCCGGCCACGCCGTCGACGCTGTCGCGCTCGCGCTCGACGAAGAAGAGAGCGCCGTCGGCGGGGTCGCGCGTGAAGACGACCAGCGAGTCGTCCTGGGTGCCGGCGGCGTAGACGTTGAGGCCGTCGGGGCTGACCGCAACGGCCGAGGCGCCGCCGAGGCCCTCGACGCCGAAGCTGCCCTGCCGCTCCTGCTCGACGAAGGTGAGCGCCCCGGTCGCGGCGTCGCGCGAGAAGACGGCGAGCGCGCTGTCACCGCTGCCGGCGGCGTAGAGGTTCGTGCCGTCGGGGCTGAGCGCGAGCGCGTCGGCGGAGCGCAGGCCGTTCACGCCCGAGCTGCCGTCGTGCCGGGTGCCGACGTAGGCGAGGCCGTCCGCCGCGTGGATGGGACGCGCGGCGGCGAGAAGGAGGAGGGAGAGCGAGAACGTGAGCGTGCGAAGGCGTCGATTCATGATCTGGTTGCCCCTCGGTGCGATTGGCTCATGTGCCATGACGTGGAAACACGAGTTCCGGGGTCGAGTATCACGGTCGCGCGAGGGGAGTGTCAATCAATAAATCGACGACAAAGCGTGCCCGATGTTTATCGCCATGTCGATCGCAAAAGCGAATTTATATATGTCGATCGCGCACGCAATCGCTGAGAGCGAGACGTTGCATTCGGTTTGCGCGTTGTCATGCTTTGAGCAATGTCGGTTGGATGCGAGCAATGATCGTCGAGGCAGCTCGGCAACCGTCGCTCGTCGTCGCGCCGGCGCCTGGACGCCGCGAGCGAGCGTGACGCGGAGGTGGGGTGGCTCAAGCGCACCAGGGAGACGGTGCGGAGTGCGGGCAGTGGTTCAGGTGGCAGCGGTAGTCGCGCACCAACATAAGCTCCAGCCGGGGCGCGGGGCATCGGCCCGGCGCGGGTTCAGCCACGCAGGAACTGCTGCGGCGTGACCACGTTCAGCGCCGTCCGGCCGCGAAAGTCGGCGGGGTTCCAGGTGACGAACGTCGACGCTCGCGGCCGGCAGCTCTCCGCGGCGGTGAGCATCAGCGCGTCCCCGAGCTTCATTCGCCGAGTCAGGCGAGCGGTGACGTCGTCTGCCTCGAAGTAGACGCGTCGCGTCTCCGGCCACACCCGCACCCCGTAGAGCTCGCCGAAGCGACGGGCGAGCCGCGTCGTCTCCTCCACGGAGGAATGCAACGACACCGCGCCAGCGACCTCGAGCACCGCGACGACGGCCGTCACCCCCTTCCCCGAACCTGCCGAACCGGCAGCGCTTTCTTCGTTGCGACCCGACTCAGCAAGTCGGTGAACCGGGTGCCGACGTGCGTTCGCGCAGGAACCGGTACGCGGCGGCCCGCACGCGCGTCGAACGGACCGAGATGGTACCGCTACTTTACGGGATTGGCACCACCGTGCAGGGCGCGCCCGAGGACTGCGACGTGAACAGCGACGGGCACGTCGACACGGTGCACGCCGGCGCGCCGGGGATGTTGTCGCCGCAGTTCCCCGATCCCGAAAGGAGCCGGCAGATGTTGCACGGAGCGCCATTCCTGTCGATGTTTCCACTGAACGTGTTGCCGAAGACTTTGTTGTTGCTGGAATTGAAGATCTCGCACGCGCAGGTGTTGTCCGAGGACGGCTCGGAATTCACGGTCCCGCCGAAGTTCGTGACGGTGTTCCCCGTCGCGCAGTTCCCGTTCGCGCTGAAGAACTTGAGCCCTTCGTCGGAGAAGCCCGTCGTATCGTTGATCGCGACGTTGCCTTCGAAGTTGTTCGCGGTGGTCGACACACTCAGGATCAGGCCGTTGTGCCTGCCCGCAGGATCGGAGGCCGTCTCGCTCTGCGGCAGGTCGTTGTTCATCGACGTGTTGTTCCTGTACTGAATCCACTTCGCGCCGGCGCTTGCCCGGATGCCGTTCTCGTTCGCCAGGACGAGGTTCTGCTCCACCTGGTTGCACGTGCCCCCGTCCACGTCGACGCCTTCCTCGTTGTTCGTGATGCAGTTGCAGAACACCCGCCCGCCCGTCGAGGTCTTGTAGTCCAGGCCGTCGTCGACGTGGCTCGGCACGAAGCGGCCATCGCGGATGTTCAGGTATTTGATCGTGACCCGTCTCGAGCTCACGACCTTGATCACCTCGCCGTTGCTGCCGCTCGGGGTGACGAAGGGCGGCGGCTTCCGCGCCACGGTTGACGTCAGCGTACCCGGGACAGGTCCCTTGTCACCGGAGCAGGCGTTGTGAGTCGTGTCCGACGGCGGATCGCCGGTGATCACGACGTTGAACAGCCCCTTGATGATGACGGGATCGCCCGTGCAGCGGCCGTGAATCGTGATGGTCCTGGTCGCGGCCGACGCGCTCGTGTTCGTCCTGGCGACGACGGCGACGGCGGACGCGAGGCTGCAGCCCTGACCCGAGCAGAACGGCTGCTGGTCGATGTCGATGCTGCAGGTCCCGCTGCTGTCGCACACCGCCGGGATCGTGGTGGTCGTCGTGGTGGTGGTGGTGGTGGTGGTCGTGGTGGTGGTGGTGGTGGTGGTGGTGGTGGTGGTCGTGGTGGTGGTGGTGGTGGTGGTGGTGGTGGTGGTGGTGGTGGTGGTGGTGGTGGTCGTCGTGGTGGTGGTGGTGGTGGTCGTGGTCGTCGTGGTGGTGGTGGTTGTGGTGGTGGTGGTCGTCGTGGTGGTAGTCGCAACCGTGAGCCGGTCGCCGATCTCGAGCCGGAAGCAGGCCGGTGGGGGTTGCGAGTTCTGGCAAAGGACGGTCGGGTTCCCGAGACCGAGGTCC
>Ga0209474_10000561_pt1 | contig 40205 bp, 29 predicted proteins | sample GraSoiAngelo_145_FD_185902 | JGI IMG/M metagenome (GOLD analysis project Ga0209474, IMG submission 185902) | Grasslands soil microbial communities from the Angelo Coastal Reserve, California, USA - 14_1009_05_20cm (SPAdes) (version 2) | ecosystem: Environmental > Terrestrial > Soil > Grasslands...
GAAGGCGATGGCTGCGCTGAAGGTGACGGCTTCCAGCTCGGGTCCGAGCTTCGAGACGGCGTCGGTGGGGGCGACGCTGCCGCCGACCTGTCCCCAGCCGCCTACCGGATTCCCGGTGGCGCCCTCGATCACGGCGACGGTGACGATCTTGATGTTCGGGGTGACCGTGGCCGCGATTCCCGGAAGCACGCGATAGAGGCTCTGCGTCGAGCCGCCGGTGGGCGAGAGCGAGAAGTACTCGAAGCGTACTGCGGGCACGAGCCAGGGGAAGACCACGTACGAAAGCTCGTCGTAATGGGCGATGGCGTCGGCGCTGCTCGCGTTGCCGCTCGCGAAGTCGGGAACGACGCGGGTGTGGTGCTCGAAGTAGACGCCCGAGTTCAGCTCGAGCGAGCCCCATTGCGCTCTCAATCCTCCGCCCGCCCCGTTGGTGGTGTTGTCGAACCGCAGCGTGGCCGGGGCGCCCGTGTCGTCGGTGCCGGCGAAGTCGACGGAACCGAAGGCGTGGTAGGCGAACCCCTCGAGCGTGAATGCCGTCTCCTCCCAGGGCCGATCGGCGCTGGTGCCGCTCGCCCCTTCGCCGTCGAGACGCATACCGCCGATCTTGAAGCCGGTATGCGCGTAGACGTTCTCGGAGTTGCGCAGCGAAGCTCCCATGCCGGCGTTCAGTCCGACGGCGTAGTCGAGACGCCCGCCGACGACGCCGGTCGCTTCCACCCCGTTGTAGTGGTCGAGCACGTTCCAGGACGGCGTGCCGCCTTGCAGCCCGGCCACCGCCAGCGAGACGCCGCGGGTGTCGCCGATGTACGAGGAGTGCGGGCCGAAGCTGGAGATGGTGTTGAAGCCGCGTCCGACGCGGAGATTGACCGCGTGCTGCGGCCCCAGCAGATCGTTGAAGTAGACCTGCAGGTGCTCGACGTCGACGGTGCCGTCGGAGGAGAAGGTTACCTCGCCGAAGTAGGTGGTCTTGTCGCTCAAGGAGCCGCCCGTCCAGACGTGGGCTTCGCCCAGGACGTCGCGGAGCGAGAAGCGCGCGGAGTTGTCGGCGATGGCCGCGCTCGCCGTATTGTCGGGATGGACGATGGCGTTGCCGTTCGCTCCGAAGGAGAGCGGCGGGATGGCGACGAGCGTCGAGCCCTCGCTCTTCGCGGTCTTCGCCTGCAGGGTGATGGAATCCTGCTTCCAGTAGTCGCTGTCGGTGCCCGGGAAGCGGAAGCCGTTCCGTCGGAACGCCTCGCCGAACGGCGTCAGCTTCGGATAGACGGTGTGGCACGTCTGGCAGCTCGTGCCGTACTTGCGCGCGAACACAGGAATGGCCTGGGCGGGAAAGGCCGCGGCAACGAGCAGGGCAACAAGGCCGACCCGTACGCATGTCATGTGTGCTCCTCGAGGCGGTGGCTCCGCCGTACCGCTCCGCAAAGCACCGTACGTGCCGAACGCGATGCGGCCCCGATTTCAGAGGCGAGCGCGCTCGAACAAGACCTTCATCCTGTCCGCAGGATTTTCCGGACTTTCGGTTTACCGGGAGGCGTCTCGAGATCCGTCGAAGGCCGTGGGGATCACTCTGTCGAAAAGTACGCCATCGCCGGCGACGCAAGAATTCGCGGTCCCGCAAATCCTGCGCGACAGATTTACGTCGACGCCACCCGTGCGCCCGGCACTCCGACTTCCACCACCTCGCTTCGCCCGGGTACTCCGCGCATCGACGCGGCCTGCGAAAGCGCTCGGACCACGGCTGGGGCCGTCTCGGGGGCGCAGAGCGCGCAGACCGTGGTGCCCGCGCCCGACAGCGCCGCTCCCGCCGCTCCCGCGGCGCGCGCCTCAGCGAGCAGCGCCGGTAGCCAGGGCAGAAGCGTCGCCCGTGCGGGCTGGTGGAGCCGATCGGTCATCGCCTCGCCGAGCAGATCGAGCCGCCCGGCGGCGAGCGCCGCGACGAGCAGTGCCGCGCGGGAGAGGTTGAACACGGCGTCCTGCAACGAGACCTGCCGAGGCAGGACGGCCCGGGCGGCACTGGTGGAAAGCTCCTCGTCGGGGATGAACAGCGCCGCACGGAGGGGAGCGCCGAGCGGAACGGGGCAGGCATGCACCGCGCCCGACTCGTCTCGCACCGCCACCTGCAAGCCCCCGCGCAACGACGGCAGCACGTTGTCCGGGTGGCCCTCGAGCTCGACGGCTACTTGCAATACTCGCCCCTCGCCGACGCGCCCGTTCAGCAGCCGATCGGCGAGCAGCGCGCCCGCGACCGCGACGGCCGCGGACGAGCCGAGGCCGCGAGCCATCGGGATGGAGCTGTGCACCTCGAGCTCGGCGCCCAGCTCGCCGGGGTCCGATCCCGCGGCGCGTGCGGCGGCGAACGCCGCCTGGATCAACCGGTTGCTCGAGTCGCGCGCGAGTCGGTCCACCCCTTCGCCCGAAAGGCTCGCGATGCGCAGCCCGTTCCCGCCGGGCGTCGCGCGGACGATGAAGTCCGGTCCGCCCAGGGCGAGACCGACGGCGTCGAATCCGGCCCCAAGGTTGGAAGTGGAGCAGGGCACGACGATGGTGAACACGTTCATGTACGGGACTCTTCGACGCGGATGCGGGCCCGGACGGAGCGGGTGGTGGGAAGGGCGGCGAGCCTCCTCTGCGCCTCGCGGAGCGCAGCCTCGCGAGCCGCATACGTCATGAGGACGACGTCTGCCTGCCCCGAGACCGGCTCGCGCTGGATGACGCTCGCCAGTCCGATGCCGAGCTCCGCCAGGACGTGCGTGATCTGGGCGAAAACGCCGGGGACGTCGTCGACCGAAAGGCGCAGGTAGCTGCGCGCGCGCACCTCGTCCATGGGCAGGACCGGCAGCCCGGTATGCCCGGGGCGCGGCGGTTCGACCGGATCGCCGAGCGCGAGCCGCCGCGCGACATGGGTCAGGTCGGCGAGGACCGCGCTGGCCGTGGCATCGCCGCCCGCGCCGAGCCCGCTGAACATGACCGGACCGCACAAGTCGCCGAGGAGGTGCACCGCGTTGCGCGCGCCGTCCACGCGCGCCAGCGGATGATCGGCGGGAAGGAAGGCAGGGTGGACGCGGGCCTCGATGCCGCCCTCTCCGCGCCGGGCGATGGCGAGCAGCTTGAGCGCGTAGCCCATCTCGCGCCCGTAGGCGAGGTCGATGGGATCGAGAGCGCGCACGCCCTCGCGGAAGATCTCCTTCGGCGTACAGGAGACGCCGAAGGCGATGCGCACGAGGATGGCGAGCTTGTCCGCGGCATCGACCGCGTCTACGTCGTCGCTGGGATCCGCCTCGGCGTATCCGAGCTTCTGCGCCCGCGCGAGCGCGTCCTGGAAGGAGGAGCCGCCCGCCATCTGGGTGAGGATGTAGTTGGTGGTGCCGTTGATGATGGCGCGCAATTCCAGGAGTCGATTCGCCGCCAGATCGTCGGCCAGCGGTGCGAGCAGCGGGATGCCGCCTCCCACCGCCGCCTCGTAGCGAAGCTCCACTCCCTTGCGCGCCGCCAGATCGTGCAGCTCCGGGCCGTGCCAGGAGACGACCCGCTTGTTGGCGGTGACGACCGGCTTGCCGCGCTCGATCGCCTCCTTCATCAGGCCGAAGGCCGGCTCCTCGCCGCCGAGAAGCTCGACCACCACGTCCACGTCGTCGGCGCGCACCACTTCCAGCGGATCGGTCGTCACCCGATCGAGCGAGAGGCCGCGCTCCTTGGCCGGGTCGCGAACCGCCGCGCGCTGGACGACCAGCGTCGCCCGCGACGCCCTCGCGAGCACGTCGCCGCGTGTCGCGATGGCCTTCGCGACCGCGGCACCGACCGTGCCAACGCCGAGGAGCCCGATCCTGACCGCTTTCACCGTGCCACTGTACCGCAGTCCCCTCGCTCGCGAAGGGGGCCTTGCCATCCGTCGCGCCTCCCTCTAGACCAGTCTCGCGGAATGGGGATTTCAGAGGACGTCCCGATCGTGAAGCGGCTCGGGATCAAACCGGGCGCGCGCGTCTTGCTGCTCGATCCGCCGGTCGGATTCGCGCGGACGCTGGAGCCGTTGCCGGCATCGGCATCGGTCGCCTTGAAGCCGGTCTCGCAGATGGACCTGGTGGTCCTCTTCGCCTCTTCCCGCGCGGTCCTGGGAGAGCTGTTCGCAAGGGCCAAACACGTCCTCGCCCCGCGAGGCGCCATCTGGGCGGCCTGGCCCCGCACCTCGAGCGGGTTCTTCACCGATCTGTCGCAGGAGCTGGTCCGCTCGGTAGGGCTCGGCGCGGGCATGGTGGACGACAAGATCATTTCCATCAACGAGTTCTGGGCTGCGCTGCGCTTCGTGGAAAAGCTGCGCGAGCGGCTACCACTGCCTAAGACGTCGCAAGTCTCGCTTCCGGAGGCGTGATCCGTTACTCGAAGCGCCTCGATTGGGACCTCGGGGAGAACGCGCTCGCCCGGGCGATCGCCGCGCGCAGCGATCCATACATCGATCTCTCCGAAGCGAATCCCACCCGCGCCGGCCTGGTTCCCGACCTCGATCTCGGCGTCCTCGCCAACCCGCGGACGCTGCGCTACGAGCCGCATCCGAAAGGCGCGTTCGCCGCGCGCGAGGCGGTCGCCGCGTATTACGGCGAGTCGCGGGGCGCGGCCGTCGATCCGGAGCGTATCGTCCTCACCGCCAGCACCAGCGAAGCGTACGCGCTGCTCTTCAAGCTGCTTTGCGATCCCGGCGACTCGGTGCTGGTGCCGGAGCCGAGCTATCCCCTCTTCGGGTATCTCACCGCGCTGGAGAGCGTGCGGGCGGTGCCTTACGCTCTGCGCTGGGATGGCGAATGGCACCTCGACCCCGAGACGGTGCTCGCGGCGGCGGGTCCCACCACCCGGGCGATCGTCATCGTGAGCCCGGGGAATCCGACCGGGGCGTATCTCAAGGAAAGCGAGCTGACCGGACTTTCCAAGGCGTGCGAGCGGCTCGGCTGCGCGCTCATCTGCGACGAGGTGTTCGCCGACTATCCCCGCGGCCCGGATCCCCGCCGCGTGTCCACCACGGCGGGCCACGAGCCGCAGCTCACCTTCACCTTGTCCGGGCTCTCCAAGGTCTGCGGATTGCCGCAGCTGAAGCTCGGATGGTGCGTCGCGTCCGGACCTCGCGACGACGTCGCCGGCGCTCTTTCGCGGCTCGAGCTGGTGGCGGATTCGTATCTATCCGTGTCAACCCCCGTGCAGCTCGCCGCGCCTTCGCTGCTCGGGCTGCGCCAGGGCTTCCAGCGCCGCGTGCTCGACCGGATCGAGGGGAACCTGTTCGCGCTCGCCCGGGCGCGCGCGCCCGATGCTCCCTGGAACATCCTGCAGGGGGAGGCGGGCTGGTCGGCGATCCTCGCCGTTCCGTCCGCGAGATCCGAGGAGGAATGGGCGCTGCGGCTGCTCGACGCCGGCGTGCTCGTGCAGCCCGGATACTTCTACGACTTCCCGCAAGGCTCGTACCTCGTGGTCAGCCTCTTGCCCCCGGAGCGGGAGTTCGCGCGAGCGGCGGAGATCCTCGCCCGGACGCTCGGCTGAGCGCCGCCGTAGTTGCAACGGTGTTGCAAAAACGTTCCGCCCATCTAGAGTGCCGCCTCGGCGATGGAAGAACCTTCGAACGAGTTCGCGCTGCGCGCCGAGCAAGCGTTGCGGCGCTCGGGCGGGCGCATCACGCGGCGGCGGCGCGCGCTGCTCGAGCTCCTCGGCTCCCAACGCACTCCGCTCGGACCGCGGCAGCTCCACCGCGAGCTTCTCCGCCGGGGCGCGCGCATCGATCTCGTCTCCGTCTATCGCAACGTCTCCGCGCTGCTCGCGCTCGGACTGCTCCACCGTGTGGTCGGCTCCAGCGCCGTCCGGCCGTGCCGCGAGGCGAGAGCGCGCTGCCACCACGCGATCGTGTGCAGCGCTTGCGGCCGCGCCCGCGAGTTCCACTCGCGCGCCCTCGAGCGCGCGCTCTCGGAAGTGCGGCGGGCAACGGGATTTCGCGTGGAGGAGCACGTCCTCGAGCTGCGGGGTCGCTGCCCACGCTGTCGGAGGAGCCGGCTTTGCCGGCGTCGCCAGTCGCGAAGCGGCGGAGCGCGCAGCATCGGTGGCAGCGGGCGATGATCTCGGGACTCCTCCTCGTCGCCACCTCGGCGGTCCTCGGCGGATTCCTCGCCCTCGCCGCCCGGCGCAGGCCCATACTCCTCGAGCTGACGCGCACCTTCGCCTTCGCGGCCGCCTTCGGGGTGGTCGGGTTCCATCTGGTCCCGGAGATCCTCCCCACTCTCGGATTCGAGGCGCTCATCTGGATCGCCGCGGGCTTCGCGCTTCCCTGGATTCTCGAGGCAGGCGCGCGGGTCCTGGGGCCGGGCTTCCTCGCCCGCCGCGGGATGCACGGCCTGCGGGTCGCGGCCGAGGTGGCGTTCATCGCGCTCGTCTTCCATTCGGTGGTCGAGGGGATGGCCCTGCTCGCGGTGGTGCAGTCGAGCGAGCGCGCGACCGACATACAGCTCGCAATCCTCGCCCACCATGCGCCGCTCACGGCCGCGGTGGCGCTCCCCTTCCTGGAGTTGCGCGGCGCGCGTTCCGCCGCGGTGCGGGTTGCAATCGTCGGGCTCTCCGGCGTCGCGGGGATCATTTTGGGAAACGCGGTCCCGGGGCTCGCGAGCGGCACCGACGCGGGCCTCGTGCAGCGCGCGACGGCGATGACCGCCGGCGCCTTGCTCCACGTCGTCTCGGATGAGATCCGCGAGCAGCGATTCCAGACGCGCTGGGAGCGATTGTCAGACATCCTCGCCGGCGTCCTGGGTTTGGGCCTTGCGGGCCTCGGTGCCTTTTTCGATCTCCGCAACGAGGCCAGCGTGGTGGCAGTCGTGCGCGCCTCGGTCTCCCTCGCCCTCTCCGTCGCTCCGGCCCTGCTCGTCGGCCTCGCCTTCCGCTGGGCGACGCTGCGCTTCGCGCCCCGCGCCGCCGAGCCGGCGCGAGCGGCCGCGGCGGGCGTCTTTCCCCTCTGGGCGCTTCTCGGCGTGGTAGCCGCCGCGGTGCGCGTCGTCCTCGGTGCGCTGTTCTGGTCCCTGGGGCGGCGTCTCGCCGCTCTGCGGCCGCAAAGGACGCGATCGCTCGTCGACGAATACGCGGCGCGTGCGCCGCCGGTGCTCGCGCTCTTCCTTCTCGCTGCCGGCACGGACGCCCTCGCGCCGCCGGAGCTCTTCGCTTCCGTCGCGCCACCGATCGTCGTCTCGCTTTTCCTCGCCGTCTTCGCCCAGGCGAGCGCGTCGGGAGCAACCCTCGTCGCGGCCGCGCTGGTCCATCGTGGGCTGCCGGCGAATCTCGCCATTCCCTTTCTTGCGCTGGGGAGCCTCCCGGTGGGCCGCACGACGCTCGCACGGGGAGCGGCAATCGCTCTCGCCGCGGTGGCGGCTGCGCTCGCTGCGTCCGCGGCGCTTTCGCGGACCGATCTTCCCGATCTCGCCCGCCGGTTGGCGGAAGCGTCCTTCGCGGGCTCCCAGGATCGGGTGGTGGCGCAGCTCGGGTCCGCGCCGGCGCAGACGGCGTGCCTCGCTTTCGTCATGCTCCTTGGGCTTGCGATGATCTATCGCAACGGCGTGCGGGGGTGGTTCTTGCCGCTGCGCCATCCCGACTTGCGCATCGTCCTCCCCGCGGGCTCTGCGGGGACCGCCGAGGCGACGCGCTAGCCGTTCACTCCGCTTTGAGCGCGATCACGGGATCGACCCGCGCCGCCACGCGGGCGGGCATCCAGCAAGCCATGAGCGCGGCGAAGCTCAGCACCGCCGAGGTCGTGAAGTAGGTGGGGATGTCGATCGGCCTGACCGAGTAGAGCTGCGTGGAGATGATCTGCGCGAGCGCGACCGCGGCGGGGACGCCGATCACCACGCCCAGCAAGGCGAGCCGCATTCCTTGCCGGACCACGAGGCGCACGACTCCGGCGGCTTGTGCGCCGAGCGCCATGCGAACGCCGATCTCGCGGGTCCGCTGTACGACCGCGTAGGCCATCATCGCGTAGATGCCCAGCACCGAGAGGAGCAGTGCGAGGCCGCTGAAGATGCCGAGGAGCAGCGTGGAGGCGCGGCGCGCCTGGAGTGTCTGGCCGAGGATCTGCTCGAGAGGCGTGACGCTCCAGAGCGGCTGGTCGGGATCGAGGGCGGTCACCTCGCGCCTCAGGCCCGCCGCTAGCGCACCGAGGTCGCCGGAAGCCCGGATCGCGAGCTGCATCGCCGGGATCGGATACTGCGACAGCGCCAGATACGCCTCCGGGCGCGGCGGCGTACCGAGAGCGAACTGGCGCACGTCGCCGGCGACGCCGATGACCTCGATCCAGCCGCCGTCACCCGGGCCGCCGTCGTCGGATTGCGAGAAGCGCTTGCCGATTGGATCCTCGCCCTTCCAGTAGCGCTGGGCCATGGTCCGGTTGATCACCGCGACCTTTGGCGCTCCTTTGGCCCCGTCCTGCGGACCGGGGATTCGCCCGGCGAAGAGCGGGATGCCCATCGCCTTGAAGTAATCGCCGGCGATGAGCTGGAACTCCGTTATGCGGCGGTCGTTCTCGGAAGCCTTGCCCTGGCCCTCGATGGAGATGTCGCTGTTGGTATTGCTGCCCGACATGGGCAGGTACTTGACGGCTCCCGCGGCGCGGACCCCCGGCAATCCGGAGACGCGCCGGAGCAATTCCTCGAAGAACGCCACCGACTGCTCGCCCGTGGCGCTCGAGCGCGCGAGGCGAGCGGTGAGGACGTTTTCCGGGTCGAAGCCGGGATCGACGGAGCGCAGCGCGAGGAAGCTGCGCATGAGCAGGCCGGCGCCGGCAAGAAGGACGAGTGCAAGCGCGACCTCGGCGACGATGAGCCCGCTGCGCAGCCGGGCGCGGCCGAAACCAGCCGGGCTCGCGTCCTTCAACGCCGTGAGATTGCCGCCGCGCGAGGCGAGCAGGGCGGGTGCGAGGCCGAAGGCGATGCCGGCGGTGAGCGAGACCGCCGCCGTGAAGGCGAGAACGGACCAATCGATGGAGACTTCGCCAGCGCGGGGCAGGCCCCGGCCCACCAGAGCGGTCAGCGCGCTGACGCCCCACAGCGAGAAGACGAGTCCGAGCGCGCCACCCAGGAGCGAGAGCAGCATGCTCTCCGCGAGCAGTTGCCGGACGAGCTGTCCCCGGCTTGCTCCGAGCGCCATGCGTGTCGCGATCTCGCGCTGGCGCGAGGCCGCTTGCGCAAGCTGCAGCCCGGCGACGTTGGCGCAGGCGATGATCAAGACCAGCATCACGCCGCCAAAGAGGATCCACAGCGAGGGCGCGATGGGACCGACGAGGATCGACTGCAAGTCGTTGACGAGCGGCCGATGACCTTTGTTGCCCGGATACGCTTGCTCGAGGCGCGAGCCGATGCCCTCCAGCTCCGTTTTCGCCGTCTGCAGCGTGGCGCCGCCCTTCAAGCGGCCGATGGCGCGCAGGTAATGCGAACCACGGTCCTGCAGCGTCTTGGGATCGAAACCGGCCAGGAGCGGGAGATCCCGGCCTGGCTCGGGAGCCGCCCAGGCCTCGGCCCACGGCGGATAGGCCTGCTCCTTGGCGAGGACTCCGTCCACGAGGTAGCTGTTGCCGTTCAAGGTGATGGCTGTGCCGACGATCTTCGGGTCGCCGCCGAATATGCGACGGAAGACGGCGTCCGAGAGCACCACCTCGCGGGTGGCGCCCGGCTGATAGGGGCGGCCGAGGGCCATGCGCGCGCCGAGCACCTGGAAGAAGCTCGCGTCGGTGATCGCGGCAATGAGGCGCTCAGCGCGATCGCGTCCCGTGAGGTTGAAGCCGTCGCCGGTAAAGGACGCGAGGTCGACCGTCTTCGCCTGCTCGCGCCAGTCCTTGAAATCGGGCGCCGAGATGGAGGCGTTCGGGACCGCCGGCTGCGTCTCTGCGAGCAGGAGCAACTGGTCGGGATTGCGGAACGGCAACGGCCGCAAGATCACCGCCTGCAGCACGCTGTAGACCGCAGTGGTCGACCCGATGCCGAGGGCGAGCGCGAAGGCGGCGGCGAGCGTGAAGGCGGGACGCTGCCGGAAACGACGAAGGGCCAATTTGATGTCGATGAGCAGGGGGTTCACCGGGACCTCCGCGAGTAAGTGTCCGGAACGGGCGGCTGGTTTCCGCTTGGCCTCAGTCGAGCGGATCCTTCCCGGTGTACCTCAGGATGTAGAGCCCGCCCGTCATGCGATCGACCGCGTACACGAGGCCCTTCTCGTCTACGATGGCGTGGTTGATCTGGGCCGTCCCGTTCGGATTTTTCGCCGGCGCCGCCGGCACGTAGTACCCGATCTCCTCGATGCGGGGAGGCGCGCCGGGCAAGGCGACATCGACCAACCGATAGATCCGGACGCCGCCGTTGAAGAAGGTTCCGACGAACGTGTTCTCGAGGTGCGCGGAAGTCGGCCCGGGAAAGTTCGGATGCAGGTTGTGCGCTCCGAAGCGTCCCCCGCGCCGGCACAGATCGGCGACGTTGCGCGGCGCAGGCGCCGTCCCGACGATCTGCGGATTGGTCTCGTCGCGAATGTCGACGAGCCAGATGAGCTTCGGAGCATCGGCGCACTTCTCGCGGACGGCCTCGTCCGAGACGGTTGCGAGCCCGCGGCGGAACAGCGGCTGGAAGGTGTGCGTCCAGGCCGGGAAGGGCGGCGAGTAATCGAGGCGGCTCACCAGGCGCGGCGAAAACGTTTGCGCCCGCCCGGCGCGGACCTCCTCGAGGCCCGAGACGTCCAGCGCGATGGCTCCGCCGTCCATGTAGCCGAGGTAGGCCCGGTCGCGGCGCTGCGGATAGATCTGGATGTCGTGCGCGCGGTAGCCGTCGTCGATGGGCTGTCGCTTCGGCAGGCACACCGGCAGGCAGCTGTCCCCGTCGCGGGTGCCCGGCAGCCACCATCGCCCCGCCTCGCGCGGCTTGCGCGGATCGCGCACGTCAACGGCGAGGTAGAACTGATCGTCCTGCGCGTTCTTGGGATTGAAGTCGGCGGCGCCGCTCGAGAGGTGGGCGAACTCGCCGTCCACGAACCAGAGCCAGTGGACGCCGCGGGACTGCGGCCCCGAAGTGTCGAAGAAGGCGAGGCGCAGATCCTCCAGCGTCCGCGCGTGTTCCACGCGGGCCGCGTCGCCTACGTCGAGGAGCCACATCCCGGCCGGCTTCTGACCGGCCTTCTGTGTCTGGTTGGCGACGGCCAGCACACTGCCGGAGAGCCCGAGCGAGTTGCAGCGTGTGATTCCGGGACCGGGCGAAGGGAGCTGGTTCAACAACTTCGGCGCCTTCGCGTCCGTGACGTCGAGGATGCTCAGGCAGATCTTTTGCCCTTCGTGCGCGAGATAGAGGATTCGCCGTCCGTCCGGCCGCTGCTGGATCGCCATTCCTTCGCCACCATCGCCGTTGCCTCCGAGGTCGTGGTGGGCGACGAGCTGCATGGCGAACGCTTCGGCTTCCGCTGCGGCGACCGCGCCGCTCGAGATGAGGATTCCCGCGACCGCGATTCGCAACGATTTGTTCATATCTCGATCGCATCCGGTGGTGGCGGTTTCTGCGGCGCGCGGATCTCGGGGACCTTGCCGCGGGGCAAGGCGGCGCCGAGCACCGGATCGAGATAGTCCGATGCCATTCCGTACCCCAGCACGTCGCCGAACGTCCTTACGAACAGGCCGATCGCGCGGAACATCGCCACCGGCACGAAGAGCAGGACGAAGTCCCGCCACAGGGCCGGGAAGGGGAAGCGCGAGAAGAGCGGACCCGAGATCGCGTTGAGGAGAGACTCCACTAGCGAGCAGAGCAGGCAGAAGCCGGCGAGGATCGCGTAGTCGCCGCGCAACCGGATCGCATACCCGACGATCACCAGCGGATTCAGCACCCGCGAAATCGGCCCCGGCAGCGAGGCCGCGACGAGTGACATGGGAAAGAGGAAGGCGCCGAGCGCGAGCAGGGCGAGGACGGGCAGGGATCGGCTGGCGAGGACGTTGCTCTCGAGATATCGCGCCATGTCGCCCTGGGCGGACCAGAAAGCCCACATCATCGCGGGACCGAGCAGCCACACGCTCGCGAGCAGGATGCGGAACAGCGGCCCCACGACGTCCTCGAAGAAGCCGCGAAAATCGCCTGGCGCCGGGAAATCGTCTCCGCCGCGCGCCGTGTGACGGACGATCTGGAAGAGATAGGCGAGGACGATCCCGTCCGCGATCAGCCCGCCCAGGCCGCCCATCGCGCCGAGCGCCCAGAGGACCACCGCGGCGGCGGCGCAGCAGAAGACTCCCTCCCGCTGGAGCGGCCACCAGAGCGCGGGCAGCACCTGCTCTCGAAACGGCCGCAGCACCGCCCGGCGCTCGCGAATCACGTCCGCGAGAGCGCCGCAGTGGGTGCAGACGACGAGGCCCGACGACGGCGCGGCGCAAGCCGGACAGAGCACCCTCTCGCAGCGCGTGCACCGCCAACCCGCCGCGGCGCGATGCTGGAGGCAGGCGAGCATCTACAGGCGCCGCACGCCCTTCGGTCCGCCGGCGAAGATCTCGGGCGAAAGATCGAGGAAGAGCCCGTGATCGACGACCCCCGACATGGCCTTCAGCTCGGAGGCGACCCGGCGCAGATCCGCTCCCGCGGCGAGTGGCACGTCGGCGAGCGCGTCGCCGTCGTCGCTGCGCTCGTCCCGGAGCGTCGTTCCCGGGAAGAGCGTAGCGAGCCGGGCGATGGTGGACTGCACCCCGAAAGGTACCAGCGCGACGGGAATGCCGCGCGTCGAGCCCAGCCGCGAGACGAGCTTCGTCTCCTCGACGATGAAGATCCGCCGCCGCGCCGCCAGCGCGACCAGCTTCTCTCGAACGTGGGCGCCGCCGCCCCCCTTGATCACCTGCTTGTCGGGATCGACCTCGTCGGCGCCATCCAGGACCAGATCGAGGCGCGGCGACTCGTCGAGCGTGGTGAGCGCCAGACCCAGGCGACGGCAGAGATCGGCGGTCCGCTCCGAAGTCGGAACGCCGCGGACGTCGAGCTTGCGGCGGGCGACCGCTTCGAGTGCCGCGAAGGCGGCGCGCCCGGTTCCGTAGCCGATGATCATTCCCGGCCGCACTTCGAGGGCCGCTGCCTCGGCGGCGGCGCGGCGGAACGCGTCCAGGTCCTGGGCCACTAGTGCCTCGACCGGGGCATTTTGATTACACCGAGAACGTCGAGCCCTACGACGAGCCGGGTGCCCGAGGAGCGAGCAGCGGAAGCGTAGTCGATCCTACGCTGAGCAGCGCAGCGACGAGGCCGCCCGGCGGAGGCCAGGGATCGGCGTTCGTAGGTATCAAAATGTCTCGGTCGCGGCACTAGAGCCCTCCCATCTTGAGCAGGTACCGGAAGACGCCGCCGACCAGCAACATGAGCGCCGGATTGAGGGGGAAACGGCTCAATGTCAGCGCGACCGCGACGGCGATGCCGACCTCCGCCTCTCCGTTCAGCGAGTCGCCGAGGGCGATGATCGCCGCCGCCATGAGGCCCAGGACGGCGGGAGTCAGGCCGCGCAACCCGGCGCGCACGAACCGGCGCGAACGCAGGCGGTCGAGGGTCGATCCCGCCACCACGACGAGCAGGAACGGCGCCGAGAAGATGCCCACCGTCGCCACCATCGCTCCGAGGAAACCTTCGTGCAGGTAGCCGATGAAGGTGGCGAGGAGCAGCACTGGTCCCGGCGTCAGCTTGCCGATGGCGACGGCCTCCGCGAACTCCTTGTCGGTGATCCATTGCCGCGTCTGGATGACCTGCTTGAGGTGCGGAACGATGGCGAAGCCGCCGCCGTAGGCGCCGAGGCCCGTGCGGAAGAACGTGAGGAAGAAGCGCACCAGGTCGGCATCGATGGCGGTCGCGTGCGCCGCCGCCAGCACCACACCGGCGAACGCCACGAGGACCGGCGACCGCACCGTCCCGTTGCTGGCGGGAGGCTCCGGTTCGTCTTCGGGTCCGAGCGGATGACCTTCTTCGGGAAGGATGACCGGCGGGTCGAGATCCGACTTGCGCCGGCGCCGCACGCTGGCCAGGCGAGCGCGCTTGGTGCCGAGATCGACGGCCAGGCCGACGGCGATGGCGCCGAGCACGATTTCGCCGGGCGGGGCGTTGCCGATGGCGCTGAAGAGCAGGGCGACGGCGGCGACGCCCATCTGCCAGAGGCGGCTCACCGCGGTCCGCACCATCTTGAGCGTGATGCTGGCGATGATTCCCACCACCGCCGCGTTGAATCCTCCCAGCACGACGTCCGCGTTCGGCGTCGTACCGAACCGCGTGTACGCCCAGGCCAGCACCAGCACCGCGATGAGACCGGGCAAGCAGAACCCGGAATAGCCGAGGAGCGCGCCGCGCCAGCCGCCGAAACGCAGCCCGATGTACGCGATGGCGTTCGCCGCCGCGCCGCCCGGGAGCATCTGCGAGACGGTGACGGCGTTGGAGAACTCTTTGTCGGTGAGCCAACGCTTCTTCGTCACGACGTGGGATTCGATGTTGGCGAGCACGCTGAGCCCGCCGCCGAACCCGATCACGCCGAGGAACAATGCGGATCGGAAGAGCTCGTCCAGATCGGGACGCCGGCGTCCAGATGCAGAAACTTGCAGGGGCGCCGGCGCGACCGGCGCTTCGCCAGCGTGGCTCTCCATCGCACGCCAGTATAGAAGAGGCCGCCCAATGGCGCGCATCGAGAAGGGCATGAAGGTCGTCCACCGGGCGCAACCCGGATGGGGCGTCGGTCACGTCATCGCCGTCTCCGAGGATCCTCCCCGGTTGGCCGTGGAGTTCCCCGGACGGCCGGGCGGCCACGTGATCGTTTCCTCGCGCGACGCGGCGCTCGTCCGCTTCCGCTTCAGCGCGGAATCGACTGCGCTGCTGGCCGACGGCACGCAGGTCCGGATCCTACGCCCTCTCTCGGGGCACCAGAGCGAGCTGCAGCGCTACACGGTCGAGGCGCCGGGCAAGAAGCCCTCCATCCGTAGCGAAGCGGATCTGCGCGCGGCCGCGCCTCGCGCAGGTCCCATCGAGCAGCTCGCCGGCGGCAGGTGGGGAAGTCCGGAGGACTTCGCGCTCCGAGCGGAAACCGTCCGGCTCGATCTCGAGCGCCGCGCCGACGCCCTGGGAGCGCTCTTCGCCAGCCGCGTCTACGTGAAGCCGCACCAGGTCTCGGTCGCGCACCACGTGCTCTCGGCGCCCCAGCCCCGCTTCGTGCTCGCCGACGAGGTCGGCCTCGGCAAGACGATCGAGGCGGGCCTCGTCCTCTCGGCGCTGCTCCACGCGGGGCTCGTCAAGCGCACCCTCGTCGTCGCGCCCTCGCACCTCACCGTGCAGTGGCTCGCGGAGCTCTTCCACAAGTTCAACCTCCTCTTCACGCTGATGGACCCCGAGCGCGCCGCCGAGGCCCGCAAGTCGGAAGCGGAGGAGTCACCTTCGGTGTGGGGCCAGCACGCGCTGGTCGTCACCTCGCTCGAATGGCTCTCCCGGGCGAAGGACGAGGCCCGCGAGGCTGCCGAGGTGGGCTGGGATCTCGTCATCATCGACGAGGCCCACCATCTGCGCGGGCCCCGCGCGTACGAGGTGGCGCAGTCGCTGGCGGCGAGCACCTGGGGCCTGTTGCTCCTGACGGCGACGCCGCTGCAGCTCGATCCCGGCGAGTACCATGCGCTGTTGCGCCTGGTGGATCCGGCGCCCGCGGCCACCGAAGAAGAGCTCCGGGCGAGACTCGCGCGGCAAGGAGATCTCGCCGCGGAAGTGCGTGCGCTGCTCCTGGGCGATGCGGCCGCGGCAAAGCGCATCGCGCGGCTCTTTCCCGAGGACCAGGAGCTTTCCCGGCTTTCGGGCGACGACCTTCTCGCCCATCTCGCGGACAGCTACGGCCTCTCCTCGCGCCTTCTGCGCAATCGCCGCGCGGTGGTGGGCGGATTCACGCCGCGCGTCCTGACCAAGGTAGAGGTCTCGCCCGATGCCCGCGAGCGCGAGCTCGAGCGCGAGGTCCGTGCCGCCGCCGCCGCTTCCGGCCTCTCCGGCGCGGTGCTCGCCTCGCTCCTGCGCAGGCTCGGCAGCTCGCCTCCGGCGCTCGCGGCCGGCCTGCAAGCGTCGCAGGATCGTGCCCTCTCCGCGCTGGCGAAGCGCGCCGCGGCCGTTCCGCCCGAAGCCGATTCCAAGCTGCGCGCGTTTCGCGAGCTCCTCGAGGGTCCGCTCGCCGGTCAAAAAATTCTCGTCTTCGCCGAGGCGCGTGAGACCATCGAATACCTCCGTACTCAGCTTGCGCGGACGGAGGGTCGCAAACCCGGAATCGAGGCCCTCGCCTACCTGGGCGATCTGTCGCCCGCCGATCGCGACAAGCTCGTGGCGCGCTTCCGCGACCCGGACGGCCCGCGCGTCCTGCTCTCCACCGAGCTGGGCGGCGAAGGGCGCAACTTCCAGCATTGCAACGTGCTGGTGAACTACGATCTCGCCTGGAGCCCCTCCGCGATCGAGCAGCGCATCGGCCGCATCGATCGCATCGGGCAGGCGCGCGAGGTCCGCATCTACGCCTTCCGTCCGGAAGGATCGCTCGCTGCCCGCGTCCTCGATCTGCTCGATGCCGCGGTGGGCGTCTTCCGCGAGCCGGTCGGCGGCCTCGACACCATGCTCGAGCGGGTCGAAACGGAGCTGACCGCGCTCGGGTCCCGCGCCGCGGACGACGACGAGATGTGGGATCGGAAGCTGGCCGAGATCGCCGAGCGCGTCGCCGCCGCGCGCGCGGAAGTCTCTCGCGGCCACGATCCCTTGCTCGATCGACGCAGCTGCGATCTCGCCGAGGTGGGAGCGCTCGCCGATCGCGGCGCGCACAGGCTCGGTGTCCGGCCGGGCGCGGATGCGGGGGCGACCCTGGGAGCGGTCGCCGAGCACCTCGAGCGCCGCCTGGAGAACGTCACCATCGAGGCGGCGCGAAAAGTAGGGATCGTCCCGGACGTGGAGGTCGACGTCCTGCCCGGTGAGGTGGCGTTCCACGTCGGTCCGGAGCTGAAGATCGACGCGCTCGCGGGATTCGATCTCTCGCGGGATCGGACGGTGCGGGGTTCGTTTCGCAGATCCGTGGCGGTGGCCCACGAGGAGCACGATTCCTTCGCCACCGGCCACGCTCTGGTGGAGGCGCTCTTCGGCTTCGTGCGCGACGGCGAGCTGGGGCGGACGACGGTGGTGCGGACCGCGGCCCACGGCAAGCGCGGAGTCGCCATCGACGCGCGCTACCTCGTGGTCTTGCCCGAGCCCGCCGATCTCGCGCAGGGCGCTCGCGTCCCTTCGCGCCGCGCGGCACGCCATCTCGAGGATGCGCTGGTGCGCGTCGTGGTCCGTATCGACGCCCGCGGCGAGATCTCCGTCGACGAAGAGCTCGCCGCGGTGGTCGATCCGGGCCGCTCGGAGGGAGTTCCGGCTCCCGAAGGAGGGCCGCCGGCCGCCTTCGTCGCCGCCATCGAGCGGGGCCTCGGCCGGGCGGAAGCGGAGGCGCAAAGGCGGCTCGGGCGCCTCGTCGCCGACGCCAAGGAGCGCCTCGAGCGCGAGAAGGACGCCTCCCGCAAGCGCCTTGCCCGCTGGCTAGCGCAGAGCGGCGTAAAGGCGAAGGAGCGGGATCGGATCCTCAGCGAGGAGGCGGCGCTCCACGACGCCGCCAGATCCGCGCTCGACGGAGCGCGGCTCGAGCTGGATCAGGCGGCGGTCGCGCAGCTCGTCTAGCGCAGCGCGTACGCGACGCCGACCAGCGTCTGGAAGGCGAACTCGCTGCTGCCGCCGTTGTGATCGAAGGCGAATTCCGGACCGAAACGCAGCTTCCCCGTCACGGCGAGATCCTTGTCGATCCTGTACTCCGCGCCGGCTCCCACGAGCGGTCCGAAGAGGAATCCGAAGGGGTTGGTGACGGAGAGCAAGAGGGGCACGTCGCCGCCGACACTCACGGTGAACCTCGGATCGACCTGATACGCCGCGACCAGGCCCACCGGTGCTTCGACACCGAAGAGCATGTCTCCGTGGTTCCCGTAGAAGGTGATGCCTGGCAACACGTGGCCTTCGATGTCGAACTGGCCCGACTTCATGAGGTAGCGGCGGACCGGGACCTGGAGATCGACGCCCACGAGGCTCGATGTGGTGTTCTCGAATCCGTAATTGAACCCGAATCGCAAACCGACGTCGGTGACCGGATCGAGTCCGTGCAGCCATTGCACCGCGAGGCCGGGCCATCCCGCTTCGCCGGTGACGACGTTGCGATCGGCGCCCACGGTACGGCCCTGGGTCGCCGACCAGTTGTCGCGGTCGGCGGGTCCTGCCGGGAACCCACGCGAGACCTGCGCCCCGGCCATCGGTGCGGCGAAGAGCAACGCGCCGGCCACTCCAAAAACGATACCCCGCATGTCGCCTCCATTCGTGCCGCCGGGCAGAGGCTACCCGCGCGGTTCCGACGACGAACGTGGGAGCAGCGTGCAACGTTCGCAAGGGCGTTGCGCCACTGGCAGAGGTCGCTTGATCTTCGAAGTCGCATCTGTTTGGGTGCGCCGCATCATGCAGGTGCTCGCGGGGGACATCGGGGGCACGAAAACGTTGCTTGCCGTAGCCGAGGTGGTACCGGCCAGCCAATCCGACTCTTCGCTGCGTATCGATCTCGCGGGCGCACGCCGCTACGACAGCCGGCAGTATCCGGGCCTCGCGGCGATCTGCCAGCAGTACGAGCGCGACGAGGGCCGGCGCCTTCCTCCACTCGCTGGTTTCGGCGTCGCTGGTCCCGTGAAGAACGGGCGCTCGCAGACGACCAACCTTCCCTGGATCCTCGACGAGCGGGACCTCGCGCGGACGCTCGGCCTCGCCACGGTCCGCCTGGCGAATGACTTCCACGCGTTGGCGCTCGGGATCCTGGCGGTCGGGCAGGCGGACCTCGTCATGCTCAACGAGGGAGCGCGCGACGCGTCCGGTCCGTGCGCGCTCATCGGTGCCGGCACGGGTCTCGGGGAAGCGGTGCTCGTTCCTGGGGCGGCCGGCCGCTACATGGTGATCGCATCGGAAGGCGGTCATGCCGATTTTGCGCCGCGCGACGCGCTCGAGATCGGGATCCTCCGCTTCCTGCTGCAGCGCTACCAGCACGTCTCCTGGGAGCGGGTGCTTTCCGGCGACGGAATCGTCAACCTCGCCGAAGCGCTCGCGCATCTCACCGGGCTGCCGCTCCCCGACCCCGTGGTGCACGCGATCCATGCCGACCGCGCCAGCGCTCCGGCAGTCATCACTTCCGCCGCGGAAACGGATCCGCTCTGCCGCCGCGTGATGCAGACCTTCGCCTCGATCTATGGCGCGGAGACGGGGAACCTGGCGTTGAAGTCGCTCGCCACCGGGGGCGTCTACGTGGCGGGGGGAATCGCCCCCAAGATCCTGCCATTCTTGTCGGACGGCACCTTCCGCGACGGGTTCCTCGGGAAAGGCCGCATGCGGCACCTCCTCGAGGCGATGCCCGTAGCCGTCGTCCTGCAACCGAACACGGCCGTCTTCGGCGCCGCCCTGCTCGCGGCGAACGCAGCAACCGAGACGGCGCAAGCGCGTCCTATGGAAAGGACGTCCTGACGGGACCCATGCCGACCCTCACACCCGAGCTCCAGCGCAAGTGCATCGATACCATCCGCTTCCTCGCGGTCGACGCGGTCGAGAACGCGAACAGCGGCCATCCCGGTCTTCCCATGGGCGCGGCGCCGATGGCGTTCGTGCTCTGGACCCGGCACCTCCGCTTCAACCCCAACGATCCCCGCTGGGCGGGGCGCGATCGCTTCATCCTCTCCGCGGGCCACGGCTCGATGCTGCTGTATGCGCTCTTGCATCTCGCCGGGTTCAAGGTCTCGATCGACGACCTCAAGCGGTTCCGGCAACTCCATTCCAATACGCCGGGCCACCCGGAGTTCGGCGACACCGACGGCGTCGAGGCGACCACCGGCCCTCTGGGACAAGGCGTCGCCAACGCCGTCGGCTTCGCGCTCTCGCAGAAGATGCTCGCCGCACGGCTCGGTGAGGGCGCCCTCGACACGACCGTCTACTCCATCTGCTCGGACGGCGATCTGATGGAGGGCGTCGCCAGCGAAGCCTCCTCGCTCGCCGGCCATCTCGGCCTCGGCAACCTCATCCTTCTGTATGACGACAACCACGTTTCGCTCGCCGGCCACACCGAGATCACCTTCACCGAGGATCGGCTCGGGCGCTACGCCGCCTATGGCTGGCACACCCTGCGCGTCGAGGACGGCAACGACGTCGAAGCCATCGATCGCGCCATTGCCACCGCCCGGGCGGTGAAGGACAGGCCGAGCATCATCTCGGTGCGCACCGTGCTCGGATACGGCGCGCCCACCAAGGCGAATACCCACGAGGCCCACGGCTCGCCGCTCGGGAAGGACGAGGTCCGGCGCACGAAGGAGAACCTGGGCTGGCCGCTCGAGCCGACCTTCCTCGTGCCCGACGACGTCCGCGCCTTCTGGGCTGGCCGCGTCGAGGAGCTGAAGAAGGATTACGAGGCCTGGCAGAAGCGATTCGCGCAGTGGCGGTCGAGCAATGCCGACAAGGCGCGCGTCTTCGACCAGCTCGCGAGCCGCGCCGTCCCCGGCAACCTCGCCGACGAGCTCGTCAAGGTAGTGGCGGCCGTCAAGGAGGCGGACTCGACGCGCAAGGTCGCTTCTTCGGTCTTGCAGAAGGCCGCCGAGTTGGTTCCGGCGCTCGTCGGCGGATCGGCGGACCTCGATCCGTCGACGCTGACCTACCTGAAGGACAAGGGCGACGTCGGCCGGGGCCAGTACGGCGGCCGCAACATCCATTTCGGCGTGCGCGAGCACGGCATGGGATCCATCGTCAACGGCTTCGCCTACGACGGCTTCTTCTTGCCCTACAGCGGCACCTTCCTCGTCTTCAGCGATTACATGCGGCCGCCCATCCGCATCTCGGCGCTCTCCAAGCTGCGCAGCATCTTCGTCTTCACCCACGACTCGGTGCTGCTCGGCGAGGACGGCCCGACCCACCAGCCGATCGAGCATCTCGCGGCGTTGCGGGCGATCCCCAACATCCAGCTCTGGCGTCCTGGCGATCCGCTGGAGGTCGCGGCGAGCTGGGCGGCCGCCCTCGAGCGGGACGACGGGCCGACCGTACTCATCTTCACCCGCCAGAAGCTTCCGCCTTTGCAGCGGGCGACGCCAGGAGACATCCAGAAGGTCCTGCGAGGTGCCTACGCGCTCGTGGAACCGCAGCTCGAGGCGGGCGAGGATCCGGAGCTGTGCATCGTCGCGACGGGCTCCGAGCTTCCCGTCGCGCAGTCGGCGCTCGGACTCCTCGATTCCAGGCTGGCGGCGAAGACCCGACTCGTTTCCATGCCTTGCGTCGAGCGGTTCCTCTCCTGGAACGGCGACGCCCAGCGCAAGCTGATTCCCCACGATACCAAGACGAAACTGGTAGCCGTCGAGGCCGCGGGCGGGCTCGACTGGTACCGGATCATCGGCGACGGCCTGATGGTCGGGATCGATCGCTTCGGCGCGAGCGCGCCGGAGAAGGCCATCGCCGACGCTTTCGGGCTCACTCCGCAGAAGGTCGCGGGACGGATCCAGAAATGGCTGCAAGAAGGCGCCAGGACCAACACCAAGAGGTAGAGCGATGAAGCCAGCAGCGAGGCTCAACGAGTTTGGACAGAGCGCATGGCTCGACCTCATCGGCCGCAAGCTCATCCATTCCGGCGAGCTGTCGAGGATGGTCGAGGAGGACGGGATCCGCGGCGTCACCGCCAATCCCGCCATTTTCGAAAAGGCGATCGTCGAGACCGACGAGTACGACGAGCAGCTCGGCCAGCTCATCTCGCAAGAGAAAAAGCCGCTCGACATCTACGAGGCCGTGGCGGTGGACGATGTCCGCGCCGGCTGCGACCTTTTCCGGCCGCTCTTCGACCGCCTGCAAGGGAAGGACGGCTTCGTCTCGCTCGAAGTGTCGCCCTACATCGCGCGCGACACCCGCGCCACGGTGGAAGAGGCGAAGCGCTTCTGGAAGCTCGTCGATCGCTCGAACCTCTTCATCAAGATCCCGGCCAATCCGGAAGGCATCCCGGCGATCCGCGAGGCCACCGCGGCGGGGATCAGCGTCAACATCACGCTCATCTTCTCGACCAAGGTGTACCAGCAGGTCATCGACGCCTACTTCGCAGGCCTCGAAGAACGGGTGCAGAAGGGCCAGCCGATCTCCCAGATCCACAGCGTGGCGAGCTTCTTCGTCAGCCGGGTGGACACGGCCGTGGACAAGCTCCTCGAGCAAAAGGGGAACAAGGATCTGCAGGGCAAGATCGCCGTGGCCAACGCGAAGGAGGCCTACCAGATCTTCCTCCGCAGCCTGGAGACGGACAAGTGGAAGAAGCTGGAGGCGAAGGGCGCCACGAGGCAGCGACCGCTCTGGGCTTCGACCGGCACCAAGAACCCCGCCTACAGCGACGTCCTCTACGTCGAGCCGCTCATCGGCAAGGACACCGTCAACACCATGCCGCTCGCGACGCTCAAGGCCTTCAACGATCACGGCAAGCTCGCCGAGACGGTCACCAAGGGTGCCGACGAGGCGCGGGCGCAGCTCGCGAAGCTCAGCGAGGCCGGCATCGACATCGAGCAGGTTTGCAAGAAGCTCACCGACGAAGGACTCGATCTCTTCAGCAAGGCGCTCGATCAGCTCTTGCGCGCCGTTTCGGGCCGGGCGCTCGCGCAGAAAAGCCGCCGGACCCTGAAGCTCGACGAGCGCCTCGGCAAGAAGCGCGACGCCGCCCAGGAAGGCGTACGCCTCGCCGAGCAGAAGAAGATGGCGCAGCGCCTGTGGGCGAAGGACGCGAAGCTGTGGGGCGACGATCCCAAGCACCAGGAGGTGGCGAAGAACCGGCTCGGGTGGCTCGACGTGATGGGGAAGATGCGCAAGGAGGCTCCTGCCATGACCTCCTTCGCCAAGGAGGCAGCGCAGCGGTTCAAGCACTGCGTGCTGCTCGGCATGGGCGGGTCCTCCTTGTGCCCGGACGTCCTCGTTCGCGTCTTCGGAAAACAATCGGGCGGGCTCGATCTGCGCGTCCTCGACTCCACCGCTCCCGATGCGGTCCGGAAGGCAGTAGAGGGGTTCGATCTTCAGAAGACGCTGTTCCTCGTCTCGTCGAAGAGCGGCTCGACTACCGAGGTCAGCTCGTTCTACCGGCATTTCCGCGCGGAGCTAGACAAGGGGAAGGACGCCGGATCGCACTTCGTCGCCATCACCGATCCCGGCTCGCCGCTCGAGGACCTCGCCCGCAAGGAAGGCTTCCTCCGCGTCTGGCCGAATCCGCCGGACATCGGCGGCCGCTACAGCGCGCTCTCCTTCTTCGGGCTCGTCCCCGCGGCGCTCCTCGGCCTCGACGTGGGAAAGCTCCTCGACGAGGCCGACGCCGTCGCGCTCGCATCCGACGGCCGCGTCCCGATCCAAGAGAACCTCGCCGCCCGGCTGGGCGCGCTCGTGGGCGGCTGCGCGCGCAGAGGAGCCGACAAGCTGACGCTGCTCCTCAGCCCGAAGCTCGCTGCTTTCGGCGGATGGATCGAGCAGCTCGTCGCCGAGAGCACGGGCAAGAGCGGCAAGGGAATTCTTCCGGTCGACGGCGAGCCGGTTTCCGAGCCCGCCTCCTACGGCGAGGATCGCTTCTTCGTCGCGCTGTGGCTCGCCGGCGAGCATGCTCCGGAGCACGAGAAGCGCGTCCAGGCGCTGGCCGAGGCGGGCCACCCGATCGTGCGCTGGGAGCTGCCTTCGCCGTATGCGCTCGGCGGCGAGTTCCTCCGCTGGGAGATCGCCACCGCGGTGATGGGCGCCATGATCGAGGTCGATCCCTTCGACGAGCCCAACGTCACCGAGAGCAAGGAGAAGACCAAGGCGCTCCTTTCGCAGGCGCAGCAAGCGGGCGGAAAGCTCCCACCGGCGGAGCCCGCACTGCGCGCCAACGGTCTCGCGCTCTTCTGCAGCGCCGAGCACGCGAACATCCTGCGCAAGGCGGGCGGGTCGCCGGCGCAGTGGATCGGGGCCCATCTGGCGCTGGGAAAGCCGGGCGACTACGTCGCGCTTCTTGCCTATCTCACCCCGGACGACGGGCTCCACCGCCAGTTGAACGAGCTGCAAGGGCTGGTTCGCGACGCCACCCGGCTCGCTTGCACGTCGGGATTCGGCCCGCGCTTCTTGCACTCGACCGGACAGCTCCACAAGGGCGGCCCCAGCACCGGCGTCTTCCTCCAGGCGACGAGCGACGGCGGCAAGGACCTTCCCATTCCCGGCCAGCCTTACGGCTTCGCGACGCTCTTCGCCGCCCAGGCTCGCGGCGATCTGGAAGTCCTCCAGGCCCGCGGCCGGCGTGCGCTGCGCGTGCACGTCGAGGACGGCGATCCCAGAAAGTTCGTCGAGGCCGTCCGAGAAGCAGTGAAGCTCGCCCGGAGATGACCCAGATGCAGATCGCGATGCTCGGCCTCGGAAGGATGGGCGGCAACATGGTGCAGCGCCTGCTCAAGGGCGGGCACCGGGTGGTCGCCTACGACGTCGATTCCCGCCGCGCGGCGGATCTGTCGAAGTTCGGGGCCGCTCCGGCGACGACTCTCGACGAGGTGATCGCCGCGCTCGAGCCACCTCGCGTCGTCTGGACCATGGTGCCGGCGGGGAAGATCACCGAGGAGCTCGTCGTCTCGCTCGCCGCCAAGCTCTCCCGAGGCGACGTCATCATCGACGGCGGCAACTCCAACTTCCGCGACTCGATGCGCAGGGCCAACGAGCTGTCGCAGCGGGGGGTCCACTTCCTCGACGCGGGGACGAGCGGAGGCATCTGGGGCCTCGAGAACGGGTACTGCCTGATGGTGGGCGGGAGCGATCACGCCTACAAGATCGCCGAGCCGATCTTCAAGACGCTCGCGCCGGAGAAAGGGCTCATCCATACCGGTCCTGCCGGCTCCGGGCACTATGTGAAGATGGTGCACAACGGAATCGAGTACGGCCTCATGGCTGCGTACGGGGAAGGATTCGAGGTGCTCCAGTCCTCGCCCTTCCCAGGCCTGGATCTCGGAGGCATCGCGCGCACCTGGATGCAGGGCAGCGTGGTCCGCTCCTGGCTCCTCGATCTGCTCGCCGACGCCTTCGCCAAGGATGCGCGCCTGGAGGGGATCAAGGGCTACGTCGAGGACAGCGGCGAGGGCCGCTGGACGGTACAGGCCGCCATCGATCAGAACGTTTCCGCGCCGGTCATCACCCTGTCGCTCCTCGGGCGGATCGCTTCGCGCCAGAAGGAATCGTTCGGCGCCAAGGTGCAGGCCGCGCTGCGCAACGAGTTCGGCGGGCATGCCGTGAAGAAGAGCTGAAATGCCGTACGCTCCCGAGCACGACGAGGTGCCGAACCCGTTGCGGCCCGGGCTGCGCGCGGAGACGCCTCCGGACCCGTGCGCGATGGTGGTCTTCGGCGCAAGCGGCGATCTCGCCCACCGCAAGCTCCTTCCGGCCCTCTACAACCTGGCGCTCGGGGCGCACCTCCCGGCCGCCTTCGGGATCGTCGGCGTCTCCAAGTCTCCCTTTTCGCACCAGGAGTACGCGGACGGGATGCGCGAGGCGGTGGGGAAGTTCTCGCGCACCAAGCCGGTGGACCCGGAGGTGTGGCGCGATTTCGGGGCCGGGCTGCGCTACGTCGCCGGCCCCTTCGACGAGGACGACACGTTCCGCCGCCTCGCTGCCCAGCTCGAGGAGGTCGATCGCACCCGCGCCACCCGCGGGAACCGCCTCTTCTACTTCGCGACGCCTCCCAGCACCTTTCCGACGCTCCTCAAGAAGCTCCACGAGCACCGCCTGATCCGGCCGCGGAACGATTCCCGCTTCACCCGCGTCGTCATCGAGAAGCCGTTCGGCCGCGATCTCGCCTCCGCCCGCGCGCTGAACCGGCTGGTCCTCGAGGTGATGGACGAGAAGCAGGTCTTCCGCATCGACCACTACCTCGGCAAGGAGACGGTCCAGAACCTCCTCGTCTTCCGCTTCGGCAACACCATCTTCGAGCCCATCTGGAACCGGCAGTACGTGGACCAGGTCCAGATCACCGCCGCGGAGGAGCTCGGCGTCGAGTCGCGAGGAAGGTACTACGAGGAAGCGGGCATCCTTCGCGACATGATCCAGAACCACGTCCTGCAGCTCGTCTGCCTGACCGCGATGGAGGCCCCGGTGGCCTTCGACGCGGACGCGGTGCGCGACGAGAAGATCAAGGTGCTTCGCGCTCTCTGCCCCATCGACACGCCGGAAGCGGTGGCGCAGCGGGTGGTCCTCGGGCAGTACACCGCCGGCCAGATCGGCGGCGCCGACGTTCCCGGCTACCAGGTGGAGAAGGCCGTCGCGAAGGGCTCGCGCACGCCGACCTTCGTCGCCGTGAAGCTCGGGATCAACAGCTGGCGCTGGGACGGCGTGCCCTTCTACTTGCGCAGCGGCAAGCGGCTCCCCAAGCGGACCACCGAGATCGCGATCCAGTTTCGCAGGATCCCGCATTCGCTCTTCGGAGAAGGCGCGAGCGCCCCCAACGTGCTCGTCATCCGCGTACAGCCCGAGGAAGGGATCGCGCTGCGCTTCTCCGCCAAAGTGCCCGGAGAGCGATATCGTCCGCGCACCGTGAGCATGGATTTCCGCTACGGGACCGCCTTCGCCGGCGCGCCTCCCGAGGCCTACGAGCGGTTGCTCCTCGATGCGCTCAAGGGCGATCAGACGCTCTTCACCCGCAAGGACGAGGTCGAGGCGGCCTGGAAGCTCGTCGGCGGGATCCTCGGGGTCACCGAGTCGCCCGAGTCGCCTCCGCCCTTTTCCTACGAGGCGGGAACCTGGGGGCCCCGCGAGGGCGACGCGCTCATCGCCTCCGACGGGCGCGCCTGGAGGCGGCCATGACCCTGGGCGAACCCATCGCGGCAGGGCAGGGCTCTCGCGCCGAGTTGAGCATCGACTTCGACGAGGGTTTCGATCTCGGCAAGCTGCAGAGAATGCTGCAGGACGCGCGCGACCTGGCCGGGAGCGCGGGGGAGACCGTATCGACCCTGAACCTCGTCGCCATCTACTTCAGCCAGGCCGCCTACGAGCGGGCGCGGCCCGCGCTGGAGACGGCGGCGCGGGTCCATCCCTGCCGGATGGTGGTGCTCATCGCCGAGGCCAAGGCCGAACCTCCGGCGGCGAGCGCGCGGGTCGCCGCCGTGCGCGCCGCCGGCACCGTCGCTCTCGAGCGCATCGTCCTGCTCGCCCGGGGCCGGGCCGTCCGCCACCTCGAGTCGGCGATGACCGGGCTGCTCTTGCCGGAGCTGCCGCGCGTGGTCGTCTGGGGCGGCAGGCCGGAGGGCCCGCTCTTCCAGCATGCGATGGAGCTCGGCGATCGGATCGTCATCGATTCCGGGACGCGCCCTCTCGCCTCGCTGCGCGCCGTCGCCCAGCTGCTCGCGCGGGGCGCTCCCATCGGCGATCTGGCCTGGGCCCGCATCTTTCCCTGGCAGGGGCTCGCGGCGGAGCTGCTCGACGTCCCGAGCCTGCGCGAGCATCGCAGCAGGCTGCAATCGGCGCGCGTGGTCTGCGCCGGCGACGTGGGAGCCGAAGGAGCGCTCCTCGGCGGATGGTTCGCCACGCGGGTCAAGCGCGCGAAGGTCGAGCTGGCGATCGGATCGGCACCGGAGGTGGATTCTCCGGTCCCCGGAGGAGGAGACGGCCCGCCCGGCGATGCGCCGATGGCCGCCGCGCCCGTCACCCGTGGCAACGTGGTCGAGCTCCAGTTCGCCGCACCGCCGGTGACGTTCACGCTGCGGCGCGAGCGGTCGATCCTCATCGCGGAAGTGAAGGGCGATGACGACGGCGAGGTCGTCAACCGCGTCCGGCTTCCACCAGAGACGCCCGGGCGCCTCCTTTCCATCGAGCTCAAGCTCCTCTCGGGACGCGACGAGCTGTACGCCGAGGCAGCGCAGGCGGCTGCCAGGATGGATCTCACGCGATGGACGTCCTCGTAGTCCGCGACGCGCAGGCGGTCGTCGCGGGTGCCGCCGAGCTCTTCCTCGAGGCGACCGCCGGCGCCACCGCCGCGCGCGGCAAGGCGCTCGTCGCCCTCACCGGCGGAACGTCCGCGCCGCCTCTCTTCGAAGAATTGCGCGGGGCTCTCCGGCGGCGGATTCCGTGGGACAAGCTGCACTTCTTCTTCACCGACGATCGCGCGGTTCCCCCTTCACACCCCGAGTCCAATTACGGCCTCGCGCAGCGGGAGCTGTTCTCCCAGGTGCCGGTCCTCGACACCCAGGTGCACCGGCTGCACGGGGAGGCCAACGACCTCGCCGAGGAAGCGCAGCGCTACGCGTCCGTCATCCGGGAGATCGCGGGCGAACCGCCCCGCTTCGATCTGGTCCTGCTCGGCCTCGGACCCGACGGCCACATCTGCTCGCTCTTCGCCGGTCGGGAAAGCTCCGCCGACCGCGGCGATACCGACCTCGTGCGCCACGTCCCCGCTCCCGAGCATGTCGAGCCGCACCTCGACCGGCTCACGCTCACTCCGTTCCCCATCGTGACCGCGCGCTCGGTCGCGCTGCAGGTCTCCTCCGGAAAGAAGGCTGCCGTCCTCGAGCAGACGCTGCGCGGCAAGGAAGATCTGGTGGCCTGCCCCGCCCAGTGGCTGCGGCACGCGGTGGGGCGGGTGGTGGTGTTCGCCTCGCGCGAGGCGGCGTCGAAGCTCGAAGGCCAGAGCTAACGAACCAGGCGGAGGTGCGGCCTCGGGCGATCGGTCTGCCCCGGTTCCGCCGGCGCCTTCTCGCCGTTTCCGCTCGCTACGCAGCTCAGCGAAGGCCTCACGTGAGCGTCCTCCGCCGCTTTCGGATCCCGCCTGGTCGCGATCCCTTCCATCACCTCGCCGGGAAGATCCTCTGGCCACACCTGTCCTTCACCGGCGTGGCTGGTGATCCCGAAGATCGATCCCCACGGCAAGACGCAGCGGAACGGCCGGCCGCCGAACGAGAGCGTCGCCTGGACGCCGCGCTCCCTCAGCTCGAGGTCGGGGATGTTGTATCGGTAGCTGAGGTTGAGCCGCAGATGCGGCTCTTGCGCGTACTGCGGCGGCACCACCACACCCGGCTGGCGAGCATCGAGATGCACCATGGTGACGCCGCGCTCGAGGAAGTGCAGCAGCGTCTGGCGTTTGTCCGGCACCCGCCCCATGACTGCCCAAGGGTTACAGCGATCCCGCGGCGGATCGCAAGTGCCGCCCTCACCCCGCGCGGCTCTGATCAGCGAGCGGCGCGAACTGCAGGGCGTGCAGGCGGGCGTACTCGCCGCGCAGGCGCAGGAGCTCTTCGTGGGTGCCGAGCTCGACGATGCGTCCCTGCACGAGCACCGCGATCCGGTCGGCGTTCTGGATGGTGGAGAGCCGGTGCGCGATGACGAGACACGTCCGGTCCTCCATCAGCCGGTCGAGCGCACGCTGCACTTCGCGTTCGCTTTCCGTGTCGAGGGAGCTGGTGGCTTCGTCGAGGAGCAGGATCGGCGCGTCCTTGAGGAGCGCGCGCGCGATGGCGATGCGCTGCCGCTGCCCACCTGAAAGCGTCGCTCCGCGCTCTCCGACGAGGGCGTCGTAGCCGCGGGGCAGGGCGCGGATGAACCCGTCCGCGCGCGCGGCCCGGGCCGCCTCCTCGATGCGCGAGAGCGGCACGTCGGGCCGGCCGTAGGCGATGTTCGCCCGCACGGTGTCGTTGAAGAGGAAGGTCTCCTGGGCGACGAGCGAGATCTGCGCCCGCAAAGACTTCAGCGATGCCTCGCGGACGTCGCGGTCGTCGACGAGCACGCGCCCGGAGGCGGGATCTGCGAAGCGCGGGACGAGCTGTAGCAGGGTGGTCTTTCCCGACCCGCTCGGTCCGACCAGCGCGACCACTTCGCCGCGGCGAAGCGTGAGGTCTACGTCGCGAAGGACGAGGGGAACGCCGCTCACCCCGGCCGCCTCGCTCGCGCCCGCGCGCGCCGGATAGCGGAACGAGACGCCCTCGAAACGCACTTCGCTGCGCAAGCGCGGCAGCTCGATGGCGGCGGGCGCCTCGACCGGCTCCTCGGGCAGGTCCAGCACCTCGTACAGGCGGCGTGCGCCGGCGAGCCCCGGCATTACGCCCTGGCCCGTCCCGCCCAGGTTCTTGAGCGGCTGGTAGAGCAACACGATGGTGGCGAGGAAGGAGATGACGCGTTCGGGACGCAGCTCGCCGTGCTCCACGGCGCGGGCCGCGATCACGATGGTCGCGGCGATGCCGACCGCCGCCATCAGCTCGATGGTAGGAGTGAAGATGGCCCGTACGAAGAAGCTGCGGCGCATGGTGCCGAGATAGCGGCGCTGCTCGGCGCTGAACTTCTCCTCTTCGTAGCGCTCCATCCCGAAGGCCTGCACGATGCGGACGCCCTGGAGCGCCTCGTGGAGCAGCGAGAGCAAGGAGCCGATCTGTTCCTGTCCGCGGGTGGCGATGCGCTTGAGGCGTTTCGCGAAGCGCACGATGGGATAGACGGTGACGGGTACCGCGACGAAGGCGAAGAAGGCGAGGCGCCAGTCGAGCGCGACGCAGACGCCGAGCAGCACGATCACTTGCAAGCCGTCCCGCAGGTAGGACGCGAGACCGTAGGTGACGGCGAACTCGACGGCCGCCACGTCGGAGGCGAAGCGCGCGAGCAGATCGCCCGAGGAGGCCCGCGCGAAAAAGGAGGGCGGTAGCGAAAGGAGCTTCGCCTGCAGCTCGCTGCGCAGGTCGGCGACGACCCGCTGCCCGAGCATTCCCATGCAATAGAACTGGCCGAAGTAGGCGACTCCGCGCACGAGCGCGATGAGGAGGATGGCGATGGGGAGCGCGCCTTCCAGCGTGCGCCGGTCCATGGTGGAGAGGAACGGGAGGAGGCCGTGGCCCTTCAGCTCCCCTCCCTGGAAGACGTACTGGAAGAGCGGTCCGATGAGCCAGGAGAAGGCGCCGGTGGCGGCGGCAAGCACCAGCATCGACGCGACGGCGAGGCCAAGCAGGCCCGTGTGCGGCCGCACCGCGTGAAGCAGGCGTCGATAGTCTCCTGGCACCCGGGGACCGTGCCACAAGGGAGACCGGGTGGCCACCTTGCCAGCTCCCATTCGGAGCCCGGCTATCGCCCAACTCTCCGGCGGCCACGACGTGCTCACGCTTTGCGCCCGGCCAGCGACGGGCAAAGCGAAAAGCATCCCGTCGCCGTCCGGGCGCCCTGGGAAAGCTCCGTGTCACGCATCTATCTGGAACACACCGTCACCTGGTCACCGATGCAACGACGCTTCTTTGACCAACCAGGTGCGCAGTTGACAAGCAGAACTCCCTCTGATAATGTCTGCCGAAATCAATGAAGCGTGTACCCCGACAACTCGCGATCGATCTGAAGTACCGGGGCCGTGGCGGTCCGCGGAAAGGCGCTGGTCGGCCGCGCAAGCCTGGTGGCCGGGTCTCTCATGACCGCAGGCCGTCGCTCTCGCCGCACCATCCGGTGCACGTCACGCTCCGTGTCGCGAAGGATGTCGCGAATCTCCGGCGCGTCCAGGCGTTCCGGCGGATTGAAGACGCGTTCCAGGAAGGAAAGGATCGCTTCGGGTTCCGCGTCACTCACTGCTCGGTGCAGAGCAACCACCTCCATCTCATCGCGGAGGCGGAGAACCGCGTCTCGCTGGCGCGCGGGATGAAGGGGCTCGAGGTGCGGATCGCGCGCGGGGTGAACCAAGCGTTGGGACGGCGCGGGCCGCTCTTCGCCGAGCGCTATCATGCTCACGTCTTGAAGACGCCGCGCGAGGTCCGGAATGCCGTCGACTACGTGCTGGCCAACTGGTTCCGGCACGCAGGACGCGAGGTGGGGCCGTACGATCTCGATCGGCTGTCTTCGGTTGGGAACCGGTCGATGGTGGTCCCCCCGCAAACGTGGCTTCTCCGCGTCGGGTGGGAAGCGGTCTGAGAGCGCTTCGAGCGACGGCGTGGTACCTCCAGGTTTCCGATGGCAGAGCTCTCCCGGGCTGGGCAGACCTTATTCCGCTGGCGTTCGTTCACGCCCGTCCTCCTGCTTGCCCTCGCCATCTTCCCCCTTGCGCGGACCCGCGGCGGGCACCATCCGGCGTTCGTGGCGATCGGCTTCGCCCTCTGCGTCCTCGGACAGGCTTTGCGTGCCTGGGTCCTCGGCGTCGTGCCCGATGGCACCTCCGGGCAGAACGAGCGCCTGATTGCGACGGACCTCAATACCGAAGGGCCGTACGCGCTCACCCGCAATCCGCTCTACCTGGGAAACCTCCTCATCACGCTCGGTGTCTGCGCCATCGCCCACGACGCCATCCTGACGGCGCTCGTCGCGTGCCTGTTCGCGACGCAGTACCGCGCGATCATCGCCGCGGAAGAGGCGTTCCTGCGCGAGAAGTTCGGCGCGCGCTTCGACGAGTACGCATCGCGAGTGCCTCGCTTCTGGCCCCGCGCGCTCACGTTCCCGGCATCGACGCGCCCCTGGTCGCCCCGGCGAGCACTTCGCAAGGAGCACAATCCCGCCGCGGCGTGGGTCGCTCTCGCCCTCTTGCTCCTCGGCTGGGACGCACGCGTCGAGCGACGCTCCCTCGCACCTTACGCAATCGCCCTCGCCACCGTGGGAGCGGTCTGGCTCGCCGTGAAGGCGTGGAAGCACAGCTGGCACAGGGGCGGCTTCGCGGCCGACATGAAGCGCCGCCTGCGGGAGACGGCGCGATGATCGCGGTGGCGCTTGCTGCCGCGGGAACCCTCCTGGTTTCGGTGACCGCGGACGAGGTCCTGGTTCCCCAAGCCGTCGTGGAGATCCGTCGCGCTGGACAGGATCCCGTGGTGACGCGCGGGAGCACAGGACCGGACGGCCGCGCCTCCGCGCTAGAGCTTCCTGCCGGCATCTACGACGTGGAGATCCACACCAAGACCTTTCCCTTCGCGTTGGTCGAGAACGCGGTGGTGCGGGCCGGCGATTCGTTTCCGCTCGCGATCGCGCTCGACACGCTCTCGAACCGGTACGTCCCCGGTGAGAAGTACCCGGCAATCGATGGCATCGTCCTCGATGCGCACGAGCGACCCGTCGCGGGTGCCGTGGTGGCCGGGTGGATCCAGACCATTCATTTCGGCGAGCCGACGACACCGGCGCGGATTCACACAGCGACCGACGGCACGTTCCGGCTCGGGGGTGTTCCGGATCAAGTCACGGTGGAAGTGCGGCGCGGTAGCGAGGGGGATCGGCGGCTCGTATGCCGCCGCGACGGGTGTGAAACGCGAACGATCCTTCGTCTGCGCCCGGACTTCCCGCCGCCGACCCCGAAAGAGCCGAAGGTGTTCGAGTGGACGGCACGGCCTTCGTATCTGACCGAGCCAGGATCGCATCTGCACGTGACGATTCCAGGCCTGCCGGGTGATGCGGAGATTGTCTTCGCGCTGTTGCCCGTCTCTCGCCGCACCGCGATCCCCGTGCGTGCGCTCGCGAAAGTATTTGCGGGCCGAACGTGTCTCGACTGCTACCCATCGCGCGGGCTTCCCTGGCAACGCTTCCGGGTACATGGCGGAGAGATCGATCTCGCCGGCGTCCCCGACGACCCCGTCGACTTGCGCGCCGAGACCAAGATGGGAAATGCCGAAGCGCGCATCGCGCCAGATCGAAATGCGAGGAACGTGATGTTGGCCGTTGCTGGACGCGCCACCATCCGGGGGCTCGCGAGATACGCCCAGAACGGTCGCATAGCGCCGGGTCGTGTCTGCTTATCGGACCCGCTTACCGGCGACGAGCTTCGCTGTGTCTCGTTCGAGGACGGTAGGTTCGATCTGACAGGGCTCCCGGCAGGCCCCCGTCGTCTCACCGTCACTTCTTTCGACACGCGTCCCTGGGTTCGCGACGTCGAGGCGCGGGAAGGCGAAATCCTCGATCTGGGCGACATCCAGCTACCGAGCAAGTAGCGCTGACTACGCCCGCAATAGCCCCGACGCCTCGGACCGCAATACCGTCGCCACCTCCGCCGCCGACGCGGGCCGGTCCTCCGGGCGCTTGCACATGAGCCGATCGCACAGTGCGCACAGCCCTTTCGGAGCGCCCGGATTGACCTGCGACACGGCAGGCGGCTTCTGGCCCACGATCGCCTCGAGGAGCTCGAGCTGGTTCTGCTGCAGGAACGGCGGCCTTCCCACCAGCAGCTCGTAGAGCGTCGCACCCACCGAGTAGAGATCCGCCTTCCGATCCACCTTCTCGCCGCGCGCCTGCTCCGGCGACATGTACCGGTAGGTGCCCACCGTCCTGCCCGCGTCGGTCACGCGATCGTCCTGCATCCGCTTCACCAGGCCGAAGTCGACCAGGATCGCGCGGTGGGCGGTGTTCACCAGGATGTTCGACGGCTTGAGATCGCGGTGCACGAGGCCGCGGGCGTGGATGAAGTGGAGCCCGTCGCAGATCTGCGCGAGCGACTCGCAAAGCGCCGCGAGGCGCTGGGCGCGGTCCAGCTCCTCCTGTTCGAGATCGGTGAGCACGGCGTCGAGATCGGTGCGGAAGGAGAACTGGCGGCAGCGCGCCGCGGCGAGCAGGGCGCCGGAGTCGGGCTCGTCGAAGAGGACGTCGAGATCGACCCCTTCCGACACCGGATACCCCGCATCCGGCTCGAGCGGGACGGGATCCCCCACCACGGTGAGGAAGTCGCGCAGGACGAGCCCCTCGACGAACTCCATCGAGAGCCAGGGAATGCCGTCTTCCTCGCCGAGCTCGAGGACGCGCACGATGTTGGGGTGCTGCAGCGCGCGGAGCGCCCGGAACTCGCGTTCGAGCCGCGCCAGCGCGATGGAATCCGATCCCGGCGGCAACAGCTTCAGGGCGACGGTGTCGCCGGAGCGCGAGTCGATGGCGCGATACACGGCGCCGAGCCCGCCGCGTCCCACTTGACGCTCGATCCGAAAAGGTCCGAACCAGCCGCGCACGGGAGCAAAGGTAGCGTACCCGGGCCGCGAATCCGAGTCGTGCTGGACGGGAGATGTCTTCTCGTCGCGTCCCGCACGCTCCGCCGGTCTTCCCCGCTTCCCCGCCTGCCCTTCACCCAACCTTCTCGCCAGTTTCCTGCCCGCTGCGAATCGGCGGTGCTACAGTCCCCCGCCCCTGAGGGCCGACGAGGCGCTACGTTGCGAACCGAGCTCGAGCTCGCGAAGCTGCGAGGAGAGGTTTCGCGAAGGCCGCTCCCGCGCCACGTCGGCATCATCATGGACGGCAACGGACGCTGGGCGCAGGTGCGCGGCCTTCCGCGGCTCGAAGGTCATCGCCGCGGCTCCGACAGCGTCCGCGCGGTCACCCGCGCTGCCCGCAAGCTCGGCTTGCCCGCCCTCACGCTCTACGCCTTCTCCGCGCAGAACTGGAACCGGCCACCGGAAGAGGTGAGCGGCCTCATGGATCTGCTCCGCGACTACCTCGAGAGCGAGCGGCGCGAGATCCTCGACAACGGGATCCGCCTCCACGCCATCGGCGAGCTCGATCGCCTGCCTGCCCGCGTGGGCGATCCGCTCGAGGAGCTGCGCACCGCGAGCGCCGAGGGAAAAGACATGGTGCTCACCCTTGCGTTGAGCTACGGCGGACGCGAGGAGATCATCGCCATGGCCCGCAAGGTGGCCGAAGACGCCCGCCGCGGCTCGCTCGAGCCCGACGAGATCGACGCCGCAGCCGTCGAGGACCGCCTCTGGACGCGCGGCCTGCCTCCCCTCGAGCTCGTCGTCCGCACCAGCGGCGAGGTCCGCGTCTCCAACTTCCTCCTCTGGCAGCTCGCCTACGCCGAAATCCATCTCACCGAGACCTTGTGGCCCGATTTCGGGGAAGAGGATCTCCTCGTGGCCCTCGACGATTTCCAGAACCGCGAACGCCGCTTCGGCAAGACCAGCGCACAGGTCCGCACCACTCGATGAACGACAAGAACAAGAACCTCATCGCGCGAATCGCGACGGCGGTGGTGCTGCTGCCGCTGGTCGTCTGGCTGCTTCTCGTCGGCGGGTGGCCGTTCGCCCTCCTGCTCGGCGTCGCCTCGGCGCTCTGCGCCGTCGAGCTGAACCGGCTGCCCGTTCCGAACGGCGAGCAGCGGCCCCCGTCGGCCGGCCTGGTCGCTTCCGCGCTGGCCGCGTTCCTCATCCCGCTCACCGCCGGGGGAGCGATGCCCGGTCCGGCGGCGATCCTCGCCGCCCTGGTCGTGGTCGCCTTCGTCGACTCGCTACTCTTCGAGCGTCAATTGCCCCGAGCTCCCTTGCGCGTCGGGCTGGCCGTCCTCGGCGCGGCCTATCCCGGCCTCGCGCTCGCCTCCCTCGCCCAGCTCCGTTCGGCGGATCAGGGTCTGGGTTGGATCGCGCTTTGCCTGGCGGGAACGTGGGCCAACGACACTGGCGCGTACTTCGCGGGCCGGACCCTGGGCCGCCGCAAGCTCTATCCCCGCATTTCGCCCAGCAAGACGTGGGAAGGAGCGATCGGAGGGCTCATCGCCTCCATCGCGGGAGCGCTGGTCGTGCGCGCCTTCCTCTTGCCCACCGTCCCGTGGGCGGCGGCGGCGGCCATCGGGGCAGGGTGCGGCATCCTGGGACCCCTGGGCGACCTGAGCGAATCGATGCTGAAGCGGGCCTTCGACAAGAAGGACAGCTCCCAGATCCTCCCGGGCCACGGGGGCCTCCTCGACCGGATCGACGCGCTCCTCTTCAACGCACCTTTTGTGTGGTTGTGTGCACGTATCCTCCAGCCAGGGTAGCGAAGAGGTGCTGGAAAAACCCCCGCTGCACATTAGACTGGTCAAATGGGCTTTCTGCAGTCCTTCGCAACGACCGTCGTAGCTTTCGCCGTCCTCATCAGTGTCATCGTCTTCATCCATGAGCTCGGCCACCTCCTGGTGGGCAAGTGGCTCGGGGTCAAGGCGATCCGCTTCTCCATCGGATTCGGGCCCCGCCTGTGGGGCTTCCAGTGGGGAGAGACCGAGTACCGGCTGAGCCTCCTGCCCTTTGGCGGCTACGTGAAGTTCGCCGGGGACAACCCGCTCGAAGAGTTGCCTCCGGAAGACCAGGGCCGGGGCTTCTTGGAGCAGCCGCCGCATCGCAAGGCCGCCATCGCGGTAGCCGGACCAGCGGCAAACTTCGTCCTCGCGGTGGCCGTCTTGTTCCTCCTCAACGTGCTGCCTCACGTCGAGATGCTCGCGATGGTCGGAAGCGTGAAGCCCAACTCTCCTGCCGCCCACGCAGGCCTCCGGTACGGCGACCGCATCGTCGCCGTCGACGGCAAGCCGGTCGACAGTTTCCCGGCCCTCCAGGAGATGGTCGGGTCGCGCCCGGGGCAGGCCACGCGCTTCACCATCCAGCGCGGGTCGCAGACCCTCGAGTCCGTCGTCGTCCCGGGAACCGTCGAGGAGTCCGATCTCATCGAGACCGTCCAGCGAGGGCGGATCGGAATCTCTCCCAAACCGTTCGCCGCCGAGATCGTCGTGCAGCAGGGTAGCCCGGCTGCCCGTGCGGGACTGCGCGATTTCGATCGAGTGGTCCGGCTGGCCGGCGAGCCAATCTCGAATTACGAGCAGCTCGCGGAGCGCATCGCGTCGCTGCATGGCCCCGTTCCCGTCGATGTCCTGCGACGCGAAGAGGTGCCCGCTCCCGGTGCGAGCTTGTGGTCCGACAAGTCTTTCCATGCCGTTCTCGAGGCGGACGGCACCGAGTCCGGTATCGGCGTCGCCCATCTCGCGCTCTTCTTCGTCCAGCCCGGTTCGGCCGCCGCCGAGGCGGGCCTGCGTCGCGGCGACCGCGTGGTGAGCATCAACGGAAAGAACGTGGGCTGGTGGAACGACGACGTCGAGCTCGCCAGGAAGGCTGCCGGAGCTGAGCCATTCCAGATGACCGTTCGCCGTGGAAACCAGCTCGTCGACGTCACCGTCCGCCAGCACATGCGATCGACGCGTGACGAGGCGGGCGTCCGGGTGCAGGTGCCCGACCTCGGCGCCGGGCCCGACCCCGCAATCTGGAGCGTGGAGCCGTCCGTCGTATCGGTGCGCTATCCCATCTCGACTGCGTTCGCCCGCAGCGTCACGGGCATCGCTTCGATGACGCGAAAGATGGTCCTCGGCCTGGAGCGCATCGTCGTCGGGCGGATTTCCGCCGAGGCGATCAGCGGCCCCCTGACCATCGCCAGCGTCGCCCGTACCGCCGCCGACGCGGGCTGGCAGACGTTCCTCGGCTGGATGGCTCTCATCAGCTTGAACCTGGGCGTCTTGAATCTCGTTCCCATCCCCGTGCTCGACGGATTCCACGTCCTCTCCGCTGCCATCGAAGGCGTGCGACGGCGTCCGCTCAGCCTCCGCTTCCGCGAGATCGCGAACCTGGTCGGCGTGGCGCTGGTCCTCGCGCTCATGCTCTTCGCGCTGCGCAACGACGCGGTGCGGATGTTCCTCGACTAGCGCGCGCGGCGCGGGGCTCTAGATGCTGATCCTCGCCCTAGATACCTCCTCTCGCTGGACGAGCTGCGCTCTCGTCGATCCGGATCGGGGCGTGGTTGCGGAGTCCCTGCACGCGCCTCCCGAGAAGGCAGGAGAGATTCTTCCTGGCGCGCTCGTCGATCTGTGCGGAGGCGATCTCGCGCGCGTCGATGCCCTCGCCGTCGGTCTCGGCCCTGGCTCGTTCACGGGCCTGCGAGTCGGTCTCGCATCGCTGAAGGCCATTGCCTACGCGCGCGAGCTCCCCCTCGCCGGAGCTTCCTCGTTGCGGGCGCTGGCTCTCGCCGCCGGGGGAACTGGTCTCATCGTGCCCACGCTGGAGGCCCGCAAGGGAGAGTTGTACGCGAGCGCGATCGAGGGCGGTGCAATGGTGGTTCCCGAGACGGTAATGCCGGCGGCGAGCCTTCCTGCTTTCGTGGAAAGGCTGCACAGGCCCGCGACGGTGGTCGGTCCCGGCGCGCGAGCAAATCGCGCCTCGCTAGGCGGCCTGCCAGTCGTGGACGAGCCGGTCGCGCCGCTTGCTCGCTGTGTCGCGCAGCTCTGCGCTGCCGGGTTGCGAGGCGCCCGCCATGATCGCAACGCGGTCTTCGCGCTCGCCCCGGAATATCTTTCCGCGCTGGCCGCGGAAGTCGCCCTGGCCGAGGGGCGCGTGGGCGGTCTGTCGGGCTAGAGGCGATGCCTTGACGGGCGCGTCCGACCTGTGGGACGGACCTTTGCTCCAATCGAGGTGAAAAGAGATGCGGAAGGTGAAAGTGGCCGTCGCCGGCGCGACCGGCGCCGTGGGCCGCGAGATGTTGAAGGTGCTCGAAGAGCGCGACTTCCCCGTCGCCGAGCTGGTACCTCTCGCTTCCGAGCGCAGCGCAGGCAAGCCGGTCGAGTTCAAGGGCCACGAGATCATCGTCCGGCGCCTGGCTCCCGATTCCTTCGCGGGCGTCGACATCGCGCTCTTCTCTCCGGGTGCGACGGTCTCGCGGGAGTTCGCTCCTCACGCTGCACGAGCAGGAGCGGTGGTGGTCGACAACTCCTCCGCGTTCCGCATGGACGCGGACGTCCCGCTCGTCGTTCCCGAGGTGAACCCCAAGGCGGTCGAGCTCGCGGTCCGTCCGGGGGGACGGCGGATCATCGCCAACCCGAACTGTTCCACCATCCAGCTCGTCGTGGTGCTGAAGCCCTTGCACGACGCCGCGCAGCTCGACCGCGTGATCGTCTCCACCTACCAGTCGGTTTCCGGAGCCGGGCAGAAGGGCATCGACGAGCTGGAGAAGCAGAGCCGGGCCCTCTTCAACATGGGCGAGATCAAGGCCTCCAAGTTCCCTCACCGGATCGCCTTCAACCTGCTCCCCGAGATCGGGCCGGCCACTCCCAACGGCTACACGGAGGAGGAGATGAAGATGGTCAACGAGAGCCGCAAGATCCTCGGGCTCCCCGACCTTCCCATCTCCGCCACCTGCGTCAGGGTCCCGGTCTTCTACTGCCACTCCGAGGCGGTCAACCTCACCTTCCGGCGCGACCTTCCGCCCGACGAGGCCCGCGAGATCCTGCGCCGCGCGCGCGGCGTGAAGGTGGTCGACGATCTCTCCCAGCACGTCTACCCGATGCCGCTCCTCGGCGCGGGAGACGACGACACGCTCGTCGGCCGCATCCGCAGGGACCTGGCGCAGGAGCGCGGACTCTCGCTGTTCGTGGTGAGCGACAACCTCCGCAAGGGCGCCGCCACCAACGCAGTGCAGATCGCCGAGCTGCTCCTCTCCGAC
>Ga0209474_10000562_pt1 | contig 40175 bp, 31 predicted proteins | sample GraSoiAngelo_145_FD_185902 | JGI IMG/M metagenome (GOLD analysis project Ga0209474, IMG submission 185902) | Grasslands soil microbial communities from the Angelo Coastal Reserve, California, USA - 14_1009_05_20cm (SPAdes) (version 2) | ecosystem: Environmental > Terrestrial > Soil > Grasslands...
CCGGCGCACCATTTTTGCGACGGCCGTCGCGTCGCCGAAGCCGGTATCGCAGTCGGCAACCACCGGTATCGGCACCGATGCGGCAAGCGCGACTGCGGAGGCGAGGCACTCGCGCATCGTGATCACTCCCGTATCCGACAGACCGCGCGACGCGCACGCTTCGAGGCTGCTGGCCCAGACGCCGTCGAATCCGGCGCGCGCCGCCAGGCGGGCGCCGAGGGGATCGTGGGCACCGACGAGGCGCACGATAGGCCCGGTGTTCAGCAAGGCTCGCAGACGAACGGGACCGTCCATGCTTTTGCTCTGCATCCCCGGTTGAGCAAAACAGCGGCCACACCGGCGATCATCATGAAACCATTGCGGCAAACATCGGGGCGTTGAATCGACTACGATACGTCGCTGAGAAGGACGGATGGGAACACTCTCGCGCCTCGCAGTAGCGATATTGCTGGCCGCAGCCGCGTTCGGCAGCGGATGTGCGCGCGCGTCTTCGGGTCTCCACGCGACGCCGCCCGGCCTCGGCCGGCTGCCGTTCAGCGACGCCGACGTCGAGTTCATGTCGGGCATGATCCCTCATCATGCGCAGGCGGTCGTCATGGCCGGGTGGGCGCCGTCGCACGGCGCGCGGTCCGACGTCGCGGTGCTGTGCGAGCGCATCGTCGTCGGGCAGCGCGACGAGATCGCGATGATGCAGACGTGGCTGCGCGATCGCGGCCTCGAGGTTCCCGACGCGGCCTCGACGCGCCACAAGATGACGATGAACGGCATGACGCACGAGATGCTCATGCCGGGCATGTTGACCGACGAGGAGATGGCGGAGCTCGATCGCGCGCGCGGTCCGGAATTCGATCGCCTGTTCCTCACCGGGATGATCAAGCATCACCAGGGCGCCATCGACATGGTCGACACGCTGTTCAAGGCGTACGGCGCCGCGCAGGACGAAACGATCTACAAATTCGCGTCGGATGTGTACGCCGATCAGTCGATCGAGATCGATCGGATGCACGAAATGCTGGGGAGCCGCTAATGAGAACGATGAGACCGTGGTTGATCGACGGCCTGCTCGTCGCCGCGTGCGTCGGCGCGGCGGCGCTGGCCGTGCCCGCGTGCGCGAGTTCCAGGACGAAGGCGTCGGCGCCGGCTGCGCCCGCCGCTCCGCCGAGCGCCGCTCCGGCGGCCGCGCCAGCGCCGGCATCCGCGCCGCCGCCCGCCGCGGCTCCGCCAGCCGCCGGCGCACCGGCCGCGGCGCCGCCGGGCGCCGCACCGTCTGCGGCGCCCGAAACGATGGCGCCGCCCGCGCCCGCAGGCCGCGGCAACCCGCCGCCGCCGCCGCCCCCGCCGCCCGCGGTGATGCCGCCGCCGGTGACGCCGATCGTCTCGGCCACGGCGCCGACGCCGGATCCGCGCGTCGGCCTGCGGCCCGGCCGCTGGGACGCGGCGCAGGCCGCGTGGAACATGCGCATGATGTCGACGACGCCGCCGAAGGGGAAGACGCTCGGCTCGACGCATTCCGATCTCGCGTTCTCGGGCAACCTCGTGATCCAGGGCAACTACAACGGCTTCGACATCTACGACATCTCGAATCCCTCGAAGCCGGTGCTGATGCAGACGTATCTGTGTCCCGCGTCGCAGAACGACGTGTCGGTCTACCGCAACCTGCTGTTCATGTCGTCGGAGGCGACCAACAGCCGCAGCGACTGCGGCTTCGAGGGCGTGCCCGAGCCGATCAGCAAGCTGCGCGTGCGGGGCATCCGCGTATTCGACATCGGAGACGTCAAGCATCCGAAGCTCGTGACGACGGTGCAGACCTGCCGCGGGTCGCACACGCACACCGTCGTCACCAAGCAGGGCGACGACGCGAACGTGTTCATCTATGTGTCAGGCACGGCGGCGGTGCGCGCGGCAGACGAGGTGCCGGGCTGCATGGACGGCGGCATCGACGATCCGAACACCGCGCGCTTCCGCCTCGAAGTGATCAAGATCCCGCTGCGGACGCCCGATCATGCGGCGATCGTGAGCTCGCCGCGTATCTTCCAGGGGCTGCCGGTGGCGCCGCGCAACGAAGAGCGCGCCGCGCAGGACGAGCGCGATCGGCAGGCGGCGGCGGCCGCGGCGGCGGCGCGCGGAGAACGCGGGCGCGGCGGCCCCGGCGCGGCGAATGGACCGGGCCGCGGCAATCAGGGCCCGCCGACGGGTCCGAATCAGTGCCACGACATCACCGTGTATCCCGAGATCGGCCTCGCGGGCGGCGCCTGCGGAGGCCTCGGTCTCCTGCTCGACATTCACGATCCCGAGCACCCGGTCCGTCTCGACGCGGCGGCCGACGCCAACATGTCCTTCTGGCACTCGGCGACGTTCAACAACGACGGCACCAAGCTCCTCTTCAGCGACGAATGGGGCGGCGGCGGCCAGCCGCGCTGCCGCGTGACGGACAAGAAGGAGTGGGGCGCCGACGCGCTCTTCACGATCGAGAACAACAAGCTCACGTTTCACAGCTACTACAAGCTGCCGGCGCCGCAGACGCCGCTCGAGAACTGCGTCGCGCACAACGGATCGCTGATTCCGATTCCCGGCCGCGACGTGATGGTGCAGGCGTGGTATCAGGGCGGGCTGTCGGTCTTCGACTGGACCGACGTCGATCATCCGCAGGAGATCGCGTTCTACGATCGCGGCCCGGTCGACGCGACGCGCATGGCGATGGGCGGCTCGTGGTCGGCGTACTGGTACAACGGCGTCATCGTCAGCTCCGAGATCGCGCGCGGGCTCGACGTCTACGAGATGCTGCCGAGCGGCCTCATCACCGAGAACGAGCTGGCGGCGGCCAAGAGCGTGAAGATGGCGTACTGGAACACGCAGGATCAGCAGAAGCTGGTGTGGGCGCCGAGCTTCGCGCTCGCGCGCGCGTACCTCGATCAGCTCGCGCGATCGAACGGCCTCAGCTCCGAGACCATCGCGTCGGCGCGGACGGCGCTCGACGGCGCCGAGCGGCGCTCGGGCGCCCAGCGCAAGACCGCATTGACGGAGCTGGCCGCGCGGATCACGACCGCCGGGTCGACGGCCCGCGACCAGGCAAAGGCCAAGCTGCTGTCGACGGCGATCGGCGATCTGGCGAACGCGCAACGCTGACGCCCGGCCGCATACCTCACGGGGTCAGCCGTTACCTACTATGGTCCGGCTGGTTCCGTGATTGTGGCGGTCGAGGCGTCTTCTTTCGTGTTTCTGCACGCGGCGGGCTGGCACAACTGTTGATGCCTCAGCCGCTCATGAGGACTTCTCTCGCCAAGGCACTCCCGCGCAGCCGCTCGCTCACGATGCTCGCCGCGACGCTGGCCGTCGCGTTGTTCACGATTCAGTGTTCGGGATCAGGGTCGCCGTCAACACCGACGAACGGCGCCGTCGCGAGCGTCACGCTTGCGGCCTCCACGCTCGCCGCCGGTTCGACGACGCAGGGCACGGTGACGCTTACGGCGCCTGCGCCCGCCGGCGGCGCGAACGTCGCGCTCGCGAGCAGCAATCCGGCAATCGCGACGGTCCAGTCGTCGATCGCCGTGGCCCCGGGATCGACGAGCGGGGCATTCACCGTCACCGCCGTCGCCGCCGGCAACGCCACGATCACGGCGACCTTCGACGGCGGCAGCAGTCAATCGCCGGCGCTGACCGTCACGCGCGGCGCGGCGCTGGCGTCACTTACGCTCAGCGCGCCGAGCGTCGTCGGCGGCCAGACGGTCAACGCCGCGGCGACGCTCACCGCCGCCGCCCCCGCCGGCGGCGCTGTGGTGTCGCTGTCGAGCGCCGATCCCGCGACGGTGCCGCCGTCGGTCACGGTTCCGGCCGGCGCGACGACGACCGCGTTCACGATCCTCACGCGCGCGGTCGGCGGGACGATTGCCGCGACGATCAGCGGCTCGTACGGCGGCGGGTCGGCGTCGGCCACCCTCTCGGTGACGCGCCCGACGACGGCGACGGCGAGCTTCGGCGTCAGCGGACCGCACGAAACCGACACGTGCGTCGTCGTCGACAACGGCAACGCGATCGACTGCACCTTCAATGGCAGCACGTCGATGGCGCCGGGCACGATCGTCGCGTGGGACTGGACCTACGGCAGTGCGACGACGCGCGCGCAGACCACGACGGGCCCGCTCCTGGCGCGGCCGGCGTTCAACTGCGGGATGCTGCCGCCGCCGCCGCTCCCGGCCGACGGCACGCCACTGACGATGACGGTGACGCTGAAGATTCACGACGATGCGGGGAACGTCAGCGCGGCCGCGGCCGAAACGGGCGTGCGCGTGCTCCCGCAGGGCTCGTGCGGCTACTGACGCGATCGCCGGCGGGCGCGGCGTGACCCTTCGCGCGGGCATGCTAGGCTACGGCCTTCCATGTCGACGTCGGAGCCCGTGTATGTCACGTCGGGTCTCGTTCGGCTGACGAAGCCGCAGCTCGTCGGCACGATGACCGGCCTGCTGCTCGCCGCGCTGCTCACGGCGATCGATCAGACGATCGTCGGCACCGCGGAGCCGCGCATCATCGCGTCGCTGCAGGGATTCGACCGCTACCCCTGGGTGGCGACGATCTATCTGCTCACCTCCACGGTGTCGGTGCCGATCTTCGCGAGCCTGTCGGATCGCTACGGACGCAAGCCGTTCTTCATGCTGGGCGCGACCCTGTTCGTCGCCGCGTCGGCGCTGTGCGGCGCGGCCGGCGAGTTCGCGCTCGGTCCGCTGGACGGCATGGGGCAGCTCATCGTCTTCCGCGGCCTGCAAGGCGTCGGCGGCGGCATGGTGATCGGGATCCTCTTCACGATCGTCGGCGACATCTTCTCGCCGATCGAGCGCGGACGGTACCAGGGATTTTTCGCCGCGCTCTGGGGCGTCGCGTCGATCTTCGGTCCCACCGCCGGCGGCTGGCTGACGGACCACTGGTCGTGGCGCGCCTGCTTCTACGTGAACCTCCCGGTCGGCGTCGTCGCGCTGCTGGCGATGCACTTCGAGTTCCCGAACATGCAGGCGCGGCGCGTGCACCACCAGCTCGATTGGGCGGGCTTCGCGACGCTCATCGGCTGGATCGTCCCGCTGCTGCTCGCGCTGACGTGGGCAACCGAGTACGGCTGGGGCGCGCCGCGCGTCGTGTCGCTGCTCGTCGCGTCGACGGCGATGCTCGGCTTGCTGGTGTACGCCGAGTCGCGCGCCGCGGAGCCGATCATCCCGCTGACGTTCTTCACGCAGCCGGTGATCGCGGTCTGCTCGGTCGCGGCGTTCGTGCTCGGCATCGGCATGTTCGGCACGATCATCTACCTGCCGCTGTTCATGCAGGGCGTCCTCGACGTATCGGCGACGCAGTCGGGGAACCTGTTGACGCCGCTGCTCATCGGCGTCGTGCTCGCGAGCATCATCGGCGGACAGGCGATCTCGCGGACCGGCGAGTACAAGATGCTCGGCGTCGTCGGGTCGGTGCTGGTCGCCGTCGGGATGATCCTCTTCGCCCGCATGGACGCGGCGACCACGCGGCTGTACGTGGCGGCCGCCATGGTGATCGCCGGGTTCGGGATGGGACTGCTGCAGCCGGTCTACACGCTGGCGGTGCAGAACGTCGCGCCGCGGGAGCGCATGGGCGCGGCGACCTCGTCGACGATCTTCTTTCGATCGATCGGCAGCACCGTCGGCGTCGCGGCGTTCGGCACGGTGATGCTGACGCGCTATCACAGCGAGTTCACGCACACCATTCCGGCGGTCGTGCCGACGCGTGCGCGGCCGTTTTTCGAGAATCCGCTGCTGCTGATGCAGGTGCGGCCGCAGCTCGAGGAGGCGTTCGGCCGCGTGCCCGGCGGCGCGGCGCTCTTGCAGCGGCTGCTCGTCGGCGTCAAGGCGGCGCTGCTGCACGGGCTTCAGGAAATCTTTCTCTGGAGCGCCGTCATCATGACCGCGTCGATCCTGGTGCACCTGATGCTGAAGCGCGAGCCGCTGCGCACGCGGCAGCACGTCGAGGGGGCCGCCGCGGCGGCCCCGGCGCCGGCGCACTGATCAAGGTCCGCGGCCTGTTCGCCGGGCGCCTGTCGCTGGCGTCGGGCCGTGTGACCTCGTGTCCTTCCACGTTCTCCAGCCGCAGTTCGTGCTTGACCGTCGCCGGCCTCACGCTTAGAGTGGCCGCGTTCAGCGCTCGTGTTCGTTCGGAGTGAGGAGGGACCTGTGCCACAGCTCCTTCGACGGTGGCTCTGCCTGCGCCACCCGGCGGTCCTCGGGGTCGTGATCCTCGCCAGTCTCGCAGCTTCTGCGCCAGCTGCGACCGCCCAGATCCTCTACGGCACCATCGTCGGCATCGTCAGGGACACGTCGGGTGCGATCATTCCCGGCGCCACGGTGACCATCGTCAACATCGACACGAACCTCACGCGGGAGGCGACGAGCAACGGCGACGGCGCGTACAGCGTCATCAACCTGCTGCCGGGACCTTACCGCGTCAAGTTCACGCTGTCGGGCTTCCGCGAGGTCGCGCGCAACGTGCCAGTGACGATCGGCGAGATTTCCCGAGTCGACGTCGCGCTCGAGATCGGCACGGTGAGCGAGTCGGTCCTCGTCGTCGGCGACTCGCCGCTGCTGCAGACGGACAAAGCGGACGTGCATACGAGCCTGAAAGCGGAAGATCTCACGAACATGCCGCTGAACCGGTACCGCAACTTCCAGGCGCTGCTCAACCTCGCGCCGGGCACGACGCCGATGGCGTTCGGCAACGCGGAAACCGACACGCCGGCGCGTTCGCTCGCGACCAACGTGAATGGCCAGGCGAACACGAACAACTCGACGCGCACCGACGGCGCGACGAACATGAACATCTGGCTGCCCAACCACGTGATGTACGTGTCGCCGGCCGAGACGATCGACGCCGTTGACGTATCGACCAGCAGCTTCGACGCCGAGCAGGGAATGGCGGGCGGCGGCGCCGTCACCGTCATCACCAAGTCGGGCACGAATAACTTCAGGGGCTCGGCGCTGGAGTATTTCAACAGCGACAAGCTGAACGCGAAGCCGTACTACTTCAACGGTCCGCAATCGGCGGCGCCGGACAATCTGCCGGTGAAGACGAACAACTACGGCGCGACGCTCGGCGGCCCGATCAAGCGCAACAAGGTGTTCTTCTTCGGGTCGTTCGAAGGCTACAAGCGGCGCCAGAGCATCTTCACGTTCTTCACCGTGCCCGACGCGGCGCTTCGGGCCGGCGACTTCAGCAAGGCGTTCAACACGAACGGGTCGCAGCAGGTCATCTACAACCCGTTCACCGGGAATGCGGACGGGATCGGCCGGCAGCCGTTCGCGAACAACGTGATTCCGTCGACCATGATCGACCCGATTGCGTTGAAGATTCTGAATCTGTACCCGCTGCCCAACACGCAGGGGATCGGCGCGGGCGGGTACGCGAACAACTACCAGCGCCAGGAAGATCGCGCGGTCGACCGCGAGAACTACGACGCGAAGTTCAACTGGAACCGGACGTCGACGCAGCAGCTGTGGGCGAAGTTCAGCCACATGCATGCGGTGGTCGACGACCTGTCGAACTATCTCGGCGTTCCGACGGTGAAAGGTAGCGGCGGCAACACGAAGGTCTATCAGGTGACGTCCGGTCAGACGTGGACGCTCAGTCCGACGCTGTTGATGGACACGACGTTCGGGTTCTCGCGGCAGAAGCAGGACGTGCTCGGTCCTGACTTCAACGCGGGCAACTTCGGTCTCGACGTGCTGGGTATTCCAGGCTCGAACGATCAGAGCATTGGCGATCAGCGATACGCCGGTTACCCGGAGTTCCGCTTCGGCGGCACGACGTCCGGCTTCTTCAGCCAGCTCGGGAACCGCGACGGGTGGAACCCGATCTTCCGCGACGAGCGCACCTACTCGATCGCGCACAACGTCACGAAGATCGTCGGGCAGCACGATTTCCGCGGCGGCTACTTCCTGAACTTCCTCTACCTCGATCACTGGCAGCCGGAAACCGGCAACCCGCGCGGACAATTCATCTTCAACCCAAACACCACGGGCCTGCGCGGCGGCCAGACCGCGAACTTCTACAACGCCTATGCGTCGTTCCTGCTCGGCCTCGTCGGGCAGGCGAACAAGAGCGTGCAGAACGAGCTGATGACGGCGCGCGAGTGGCAGCACGCGTTGTATTTCCGCGATCGGTGGACGCCGAATTCGCGGCTCACGCTCGACCTCGGCCTGCGCTGGGAGTTCTATCCGATCATGCACCGGGCTGACGGCCGCGGCATCGATCGGCTCGACCTCGACAACCCGGTGTTCGCGCGGCAGCTCGACGTCATCATTGCGGGACGCGGCGGCAACTCGCAGAACAACGGGATGGACGCGAACCTGAACAACTTTGCGCCGCGGCTCGGCGGCGTCTATCGCATCAACGATGCGACGGTCTTCCGCAGCGGCTACGGCCTGACGTACAACGCGATGCCGTGGGCGCGTCCGATGCGCGGGCACAACGATTACCCGGTGACGATCTCCTCGACATTCCTCAACGCCGAGGCGTTCGCGCCCTACGCCACCCTGCAGCAGGGCATTCCCAAGATTCTGGGACCCGATTTGAGCTCGGGCCGCGTGCCGCTGGATCTTTCCGCCGGGTTCTACACGCCGGAGCTGGGCAACATCGATCGCGGCTACGTGCACACCTGGAACATCGCCGTGGAGCGGATGCTGCCGTTCAATGCGACCGTTGAAATCGCGTACGTCGGGGCCAAGGGCGTCGACGGCTATGCGGGTCTCGACATCAACGCGCCGCAGACGCTCGGCGTCGGAGACGCCGGCCGTCCGTACGCGTCGCTCGGACGCATCCTCCCAATCTGGTCGTGGGGAGAGCGTCTGAAGACGCGTTACAACTCGATGCAGGTCGCGCTCAACAAGCGCATGTCGCACGGCATCGCGTTCAAAGGGGCGTACACGCTGGCGAAGGCGATGAACGAGAGCGACGCCGACGGCGCCACCACGCTGTGGTTCAACACGCCGAGCGAGCTGTATCGCAACTATGGACCGGCCGGGTTCGACAGGCGGCACAACCTGCAACTCGGAGTGATCTATGCGGTGCCGTGGCGGACCGAGAACGGGACGGGCGGCTTCGGCAAGGCGCTCGCCAGCGACTGGCAGATCAACGGCGTCCTCGGGGCGTTCAGCGGCAACCCGTTCACGATGATCGCGAACGGTGGGAGCTTGAACACGCCGAGCAACAACGCCGGCGGCACGGCCAACGTAAATCTCGCGGACCTGACTGGCACGTACAGCATCACCAATAACGTGGGCAGCGACGGGGCGTGGTTCGATACGGGCGCGTTCACGCAGCCGACCGGCGTGCGCTTCGGCAACACGACGCGCAACGAGTTCTACGGTCCGGGCGGCGCGAACCTCGATCTGTCGGTGTTCCGAACGTTCCCGGTGGGCGGCGCGCGAAAGCTCGAAGCACGATTCGAGGTCGGAAACCTTTTCAATACGGGCGTCTTCGCCAATCCGCAGAACAACGTCACGTCCGGAACCTTCGGTGTGATCACCGCGGTGGCGAACAACAATGGCGCGGCGTTCTATCCAGAGCGCCAAATCCGCCTGGGACTCAGGTTCAGCTTCTGATCGAGCGAATCCTTGGCGTCTGCGCGGCGGCACTCGCTGCCGCGCAGACCTCGCTTCCGCCGCTTCCGCAGGTCACCCTCGACGCTTTTCCGCCGCCGACGCGCGACGCGATCTCGCGCGCGTACGCGGTCGCGGTTTCGCGCCCGACCGATGCCGCCGCCGTCGGCGCGCTCGCGCGGACGCTGCACGCGTGGGATCAATGGGGCGCGGCGCACGACGCCTACCTGCGCGCGCAGGCGCTGGCGCCGCGCGCGGCCGAATGGCAGTACCTCGACGGCGTCGCGCTGCAGCGGCTCGCGCGTCACGCCGAGGCCGCCGCGAGCTTCGACGAAGCGCTCGGCCGCGCGCCCGATTACCTGCCGGCCCGCGCGAAGCTGGCCGAGGCGCTGTTCGACTCGGGCAATCTCGATCGCGCCGAGGCGCTCTACGACGCCCTGCGGCGCGAGCCGGCGGCCGAACCGGTCGCGGAATTCGGGCTCGGTCGAATCGCGGCCGCGCGCGATCGACACGACGCCGCCGTGGCGCACCTCGAGCGCGCCGTCGCGCTCTTCCCCGAATACGGCGCGGCGCACTACGCGCTCGCGCTCTCGTATCGCGCGCTCGGACGCCGGGACGCGGCCGAGCGCGCCCTCGAGCAGCACGCGCGCTACGGCCCGCGGTGGCCGGCGATCCCCGACCCGATGCTCGCCGGCGTGGCGGCGCTCAGAGACGATGCGGAGACGACGTTCCAGCGCGGGATCAGGCTGGCCGACGAAGGCGATCTGTCTGGCGCGATTGCGGCGCACGAAGAGGCGCTCGCGCGCGATCCGTCGATCGCGCAGGCGCACGCCAATCTGATCTCGCTCTACGGCCGCTCGCGCAACTGGGCGAAGGCCGACGAACACTACCGTGCCGTCGTGGCGCTCGGCTTCAATCTCGGCGACGCGCACTACGACTACGGCGTGCTGCTCGGGCTGCAGGAGAAGTGGGACGCCGCGGCGGACGCCTACCGGCAGGCGATCGCGGTCAACCCGCGGCACGCGCAGGCGCACAACAACCTCGGACAGATCCTCGAGCGCCAGCGCGCGCTCGAGGCCGCAGCCGACGAGTACCGTCGGGCGGCCGAGAGCCAGCCGGCGTTCAGGATCGCCGGATTCAATCTCGGCCGGATGCTGATCGCGCTCGGCCGGAACGACGAGGCGATTCACGCGCTCGAGCCGTTGATCGCGCCGCGCGATGCCGAGGCGCCGCGCTACCTGTTCGCGCTCGCCACGGCGCACGTCCGGGCCGGCCATCGCGACGAAGGCATCAAGTGGGCGAACGACGCGAGACAGCTCGCAGTACAGTACGGGCAGCAGGAGCTCGCCGCCGCGATCGAGCGCGAGCTCGCGCAGCTACTTCAACCCGAGCTTCTTTCCAGCAGCCAACAGGGAGATCGATTCGCGAATGCGCCTCGCGCGCGTTTCCGGCTGCTTGGCCATGTGAATCCACACGACGAAGTCGCGTCGGTAGGTGGGTGCCAGCTCCCGGAAGAATGTCCACGCTCGGGAATTCGCCCTCAGCGCTCTGGCGATGTAGACCGGGAGCTCAGGGATGACTGGCCGCGGCGCGTAGGTATTGCTCGTTGGCGCGGCCGCGAGGCCGGGCGATGTGAGCAGGCCCGCCGCCTTCAGCTCCGCCCACCGTTTGCGATTGATCGCCGACCACTTGCTCGCCGGCTTTCGCGGCGTGACCTTGAGCGCGTATCGGTCGTCGTCGAGACGTTTGATGAGACTGTCAATCCATCCGAAGCATAGAGCCTCGCGAACCGTGTCTTCGTACGGGATCGACTTCACCCCTGTATGGGCCTTGTAGAACACGAGCCAGACACCGGGGCACGAGGAGTGATGCCTGGTCAGCCACGCCCGCCATTGCCGGCGGCTCGTAACCCGCAGGGTCGTGAGTTCTGCCGTCAGCCCCATCGTCCATTACCGTGGTAGTGGGATCCTGGATCGGATCCTGGATCAGATCCAGGATCAGATCCAGGATCAGATCCAGGATCAGAATCGTGCGCGTCTCAACAACGCTCGTCGCGCTCGGCGTCTCGATCGCGATCTGGATTGCGGCGGGCGATGTCGCGTCGCCCGCCCCCGCGCCGATCTTCGTCGAATCGGCCGCGGCAACTGGCCTGACCTTCACGCACGTCAACGGCGCTGCAGGAAGCTACTACCTGCCGGAGATCATGGGCGCCGGGGTAGCGCTCTTCGACTACGACAACGACGGCGATCTCGACGTCTTCCTCCTGCAGGGCGGCGCCTTGCCCTCCGAAGCCGCCGCGGCCCGCAGCAAGGCGCCGACGTCACGTCTCTTCCGCAACGATCTCGTCGTTGGCGCCGATGGCCGGCGCACGCTGCGTTTCACGGACGTCACGGAGGCCGCGGGAGTCGGACTGCGCGGATACGGCATGGGCGCCGCGGTCGGCGACTACGACAACGACGGCTACCAGGATCTGCTCGTCACGTCGTTCGGCTCGCTGACGCTCTTTCACAACAACGGCAACGGCACGTTCGCCGACGTCACGAAGCAGGCGGGCCTCTCGGATGCCGGATGGAGCACCAGCGCCGCGTTCTTCGACTACGACCGCGACGGCGCGCTCGATCTCTTCGTCGCGCACTACGTCGACTTCACGACGGCGGCCAACAAGCAGTGCAACGACCCTGCGGGCGCGCGCGATTACTGCAGCCCGCGCGCGTATCGCCCCGTGCCCGCCCGGTTGTTTCGCAACGACGGCCGTGGGCGCTTCGTCGACGCCTCCGCCGCGGCCGGCATCACGAAGGCGTACGGCGCGGGGCTCGGCGTCGCGGTGGGCGACTACAACGGCGACGGCTGGCTCGACGTCTACGTCGCCAACGACGGCACGCCGAACCAGTTGTGGATCAATCGGCACGACGGCACGTTCGCCGACGACGGCCTGCTGTCCGGCGCCGCGCTGAATACGACGGGCACTCCCGAAGGCAGCATGGGCATCGCGTCGGGCGACTTCGATCTCGACGGCGACGAAGACCTGTTCGTCACCAACATCGTCCGCGAGACGTCGGTCCTGTACGTGAACGACGGCCGCGGCAACTTCGACGACGCGCGCGCGCGATCGGGGCTCGGCGCGCTGACGGCCGCGTTCACCGGCTTCGGCACCGACTGGATCGATTACGACAACGACGGCTGGCCGGATCTGTTCGTCGCCAACGGCGCCGTCAACATCGTCGAGGCACTGCGCGGGCAGCCGTCCCCGTACCGGATGCGGAATCAGCTGTTTCGCAACACCGGGGCGCGGCGGTTCGAGGAGACGAGCGCCGCCGCGGGCCCGGCGTTCGCGCGCGCCGAGATCGGCCGCGGCGCGGCGTTCGGCGACGTCGACAACGACGGCGCCGTCGACATCGTCGTCACGAACAACAACGGACCGGTGCGGCTGCTGCTCAATCGGGCCGGCGCCGCGAATCACTGGCTGCAGATTCGGCTCGACCAGCCTCGGTCGAACCGCTTTGCGATCGGCAGCTGGGTCGGCGTCGAACGCGCGGGCCGGCCCACGCTGTGGCGCCGCGTCAGAACCGACGGGAGCTACCTGTCCGCCAGCGACGTGCGCCTGCACCTCGGGCTCGGGTCGTCGGCCGACGTGGCGGGCGTCGTCGTCCAGTGGCCGGACGGCGAATGGGAACGCTGGACGGCGGTCAAGGGCGATCGTCTCGTGACGCTCCGCCGCGGTACCGGACAGCGGTAATATCTGGGCGTGCAAGATCAGGAATCCCGACCCGTACGGCCGACGCGGCGCACGGCGCTGAAGGCGCTCGGGGCGGCGGCGGCGCTGCCGTGGCTGTCCGACGCGGGGCTGCTCGCCTTCGCGCGCATCCAGACGTCCAGCGCGTCGCCGCAGCCGAAGGTTCTCTCCCCCGCGCAGTTCCGCACGCTCGAAGCGTTCGTCGAGATGATCATTCCCTCCGACGATCGCTCGCCCGGCGCGAAAGAGGCGCGCGTCGCCGACTACATCGATCTGCTGCTGAGCGAGGCGGAGCCGGAGCATGCGCTGCGATGGATCGGCGGGCTCGCGGCGCTCGACGCCGAAGCGATCGCGCGCGCGCGAACGCCGTTCGCGAGCCTCACGGCCGCGCAGGCCGACCGGATTCTGCAGGAGATCAGCCGCAGCGAGCGCGCGCCGCGGACGCCGCTCGAAGAATTCTTCGTGATGACCAAGGATGCGACCATCCGCGGCTACTACTCGTCCGAGATCGGCATCCATCAGGAGCTGCGCTACAAGGGCAACACGTTCCTCCGCGACTTCGTCGGCTGCGAGACGGAAGACGGCCACGAGTGTCCGCACTGCGGACAGAAACCGCTGTAGGGTCAGTGTAGGGCGACCCTTTCAGGGTCGCCGAGGAATCACGATGCAGGCAGCGGATCGCACGCTCACGCTCGATCTCGCGAATGTCGTCGACGAGTCGCGCCGGCTCGCCGCGGCGATCAAGCCGGGCCGCGAGCGCTGGGACGTGATCGTCGTCGGCAGCGGCGCGGCCGGAGGCATGGCGGCGTACCAGCTCGCGACCGCGGGCGTCAAGGTGCTGCTGCTCGACGCGGGCCGTCTCATCGACGAGCGGACCGAGTACCGGACGATGGAGTGGCCGTACGCGTCGATGCGGCGCAATCGCCTGCCGCCGGGCGAGCGGCCGATCGCCGTCGCGGAATACAACTTCTTCGACCGGCCGTACGCCAGCAACCCCGCGTTCGAGAAATCGAAAACGGTGGCGTCGTACGCCGCGAACACGTTCACCAGGAACTGGGTGGTGGACGAACGGCAGCATCCGACGACGGGCACGCCGTACGCGTGGGTGCGCTCGCGCGTCCTCGGCGGCAAGACGAACTTCTGGGGGCGCGGCGCGCTGCGGTACGGGCCGCTGCAGTTCAACGCCGCGAGCCGCGACGGCTTCGACGTCGACTGGCCGATCTCCTACGACGATGTGAAGCCGTACTACGACAAGGTGGACGTGCTGCTCGGGTGCTCGGGCACGATCGAAGGCCTCGAGCAGGTCCCCGACGGCGTCTTCCAGCGGCCCTACAAGCTCAATTGCGTCGAAATCGCGTTCAAGCGCGCGATCGCGAAGATGGGCCGTCACTATATTCCGGGCCGCGCCGGCGTGACGACCGAGGGCGTCCTCAACAAGTACCGCGCGCGATGCGCGGGACGCGGCCGCTGCGGGCGCGGCTGCAACATCGGCGCGGCGTTCCACTCTCCGACGGCGCTCATTTATCCGGCGCGCGACACCGGCAATCTCACCATCCGTCCCTATTCGATCGTGTCGGAGGTGCTCGTCGATCCCGCCGCGGGTCGCGCCACCGGCGTGCGCGTGATCGACGCGAACACGCGCGAGGTGCTCGACTTCGCCGCGCGCGCCCTCGTCCTCGGCGCCGGCACGCTCGACTCGACGCGAATCCTGCTGAACTCCCGATCGCAGGCGCACCCGGACGGCGTCGGCAACTCGTCCGGCGTGCTCGGCTGCTATCTGAGCGAGCACATCATGGGGATTCGCGGCAGCGGATTCATTCCGGCACGAATCGGCACGGAGACGACGCTCGACGACGGGCGGCCGGTGTCGCCTTACATCCCGCGGTTCCGCAACATGACCGATCGGCATCCGGACTTCATCCGCGGCTATCACTTCCAGGGCGGCGGCGGCTGCGCCGAGTTCCCGAGCATGGCCCACGAGATCGCGGGCTTCGGCAAGGCGTTCAAGTCGAACGTGCGCAAGTACTATCCCGCGATCATCAGCTTCGGCGGCTTCGGCGAGGTGCTGCCGCGCCGCGAGAACCGCGTCACACTCGACCCCGACGTGAAGGACGCGTGGGGCATTCCGGTCCTGCGGTTCGACTACAGGTTCCGCGACAACGAGCTGAAGATGGCGAAGGACATGGCCGACTCGATCGAGGAGATGCTGCACGCCGCGCACGCCGAGGACGTCAAGATCGAGCGCGAGCCGCTGCCGCCCGGCTGGTCGATCCATGAAATCGGCACGGCGCGCATGGGCCGCGATCCGAAGAGCTCGGTCGCCGACCCGTCGTGCCGCCTGCACGACGTGAAGAACGTCTACCTGGCGGACGCGGCGCCCTTCGTGTGCGGCGGCACGCAGAACACGACCTGGTCGATTCTCGCGATGGCGTGGCGGACGATGGACATGCTGAAGGAGCGGATGCGAACGGGCGAGGTGTGATGGATCGCCGCACGTTCGTCCAATCGATCGCCGCCGTCGCGGCGTCGAGCCGGTTCGCGCCGCCCGCGCCGGACTCTGCCGACGGCCGCAAGGCCGTCCTCGTCTCGATGCTCCCGAAGGACCTCTCCTATGCGGATCGGTTTGCGCTCGCGCGCGAGGCCGGCTTCGACGCGATTGAGATGCAGACGATCGCGGAGGCGGAGGAAGCCCACGAGGCTCGCGAGGCGTCGACGCGCGCCGGCCTTCGCATTCACTCGGTGATGAACGCGGACCACTGGCGGTTTCCGCTCTCGAGCGCCGATCGCGGCGTTGTCGATCGCGGCGTGGCCGGCATGGAAGCGTCGCTGCGCAATGCCGCCTTGTGGGGCGCCGACGCGGTGCTCCTTCGTGCCGGCCGTCGTCGATCCGGCGACGTCGTACGGCGACGCGTGGCGCCGGTCGCAGCGTGTGATTCGGGAGCGCCTGCTTCCGCTCGCGAAGGATCTCGCGGTCGTCATCGCGGTCGAAGAGGTGTGGAACAAATTCCTGCTCAGCCCGCTCGAGTTCGCGCGCTACGTCGACGAGCTCGAGTCGCGGTGGCTGAAGGCCTACTTCGACGTCGGCAACGTCGTCTTCTACGGCTACCCGCAGGACTGGATTCGCACGCTCGGCCCGCGCATCGCGAAGGTCCACCTGAAGGATTTCCAGCTCGATCGCCCGAACGGCCGGTTCGCGTGGAAGAACATCGGCGAGGGCGACATCGACTGGCCCGCCGTGCGGCGCGCGTTCGACGACGCCGGGTATCGCGGCATGTTCACGACCGAGCTCTCGCCGGGCGACGCGGTCTATCTGAAGGACGTGTCGGCCCGCGTCGATCGCTTTCTCGCCGGCCGGAAGCCGTGACGCGCGTCTGAATGGACGCTCGGATCCGCGCGCTCGCCGAGACGCTCTGGCGCTACCATCACGTGAATCATCAACTCTCGCAGGCGGACGCGATCCTGGTGCTCTGCAGCCACGACACGATCGTGGCGGCGCGCGGAGCGGACCTCTTCCTTCAGGGCTGGGCGCCGCTCCTGATCTTCGCCGGCGGGCTCGGCTCGATCACGCGCCGGTTGTGGCGCGAGCCCGAGGCGAATCAGTTCGCGCGAATCGCCGCGGGCATGGGCGTCCCCGAGGACCGCATGCTGATCGAGAACCGGTCGACGAACACCGGGGAGAACGTCGCCTTCACGAAGCGGCTCCTCGCCGAGCGCGGCATCGAGCTCCAGAAGTTCATCGTCGTGCAGAAGCCGTACATGGAGCGCCGCAGCTACGCGACGTTCAGGAAGGTGTGGCCCGAGAAAGAGGTGATCGTAACCTCGCCGCAGGAATCGATGGACGAGTATCTGGGCCGCTCGTCGCACAGCGCGCTCTCGCCCGACGACGTGATCGGCATCATGGTCGGCGATCTGCAGCGGATCCGACTGTATCCCGCGAAGGGGTTCCAGATTCACCAGGACATTCCCGACGACGTGTGGCGGGCGTACGAAGCGCTCGTGGAGGCCGGTTATGACACACACCTCGTCGCCACGTGACGCCAGGGCGTTCTTCGTCGCGAGCTGCATCGCGCTCGTCGCGACCGCGATGTCGTTTGCGATTCGCGGCGACCTCATGGGCGACTTCGAGCGGCTGTTCGCGCTGAGCAAGGTGGACGTCGGCTGGATCGCCGGCGCCGCGTTCTGGGGATTCGGCGTGTCCATCCTCGTCGGCGGGCCGCTCTGCGATCTCGCCGGCATGGGGACCCTGCTGCGGCTCGCCGCGGCCGGCCACATCGGCGGCGCCGTCGCGACAATCGCCGCCCCCAACTTCGCGGTGCTGTTCGCGGCCACGCTCGTGATCGGCATCGCCAACGGCCTCGTCGAGGCGGCCATCAACCCGCTGGTCGCGACGATTTACGCCGACGACAAGACGCGCCGCCTCGTGGCGCTGCACGCCTGGTTCCCCGGCGGCATCGTCATCGGCGGCGTCCTGAGCTTTCTGTTCACGCAGATCGGACGCTACGCGCCGGCGCTCGCGCCCTACACCGGCTGGCAGGCGAAGATGCTGCTGCTGCTCGTGCCGTCGGCGATGTACGCGTGGCTGTTCGCTGGACGCCGGTTTCCGCCGACCGAGCGCGCCGCTGCCGGCGTGCCCTTCTCCGACATGTTCAGGGAGATGCGCCGGCCGCTGTTCGTGGTGATCTGGTCGTGCATGTGGCTGACGGCCGCGACCGAGCTCGGCCCCGGCCAGTGGGTGAGCAACATCTTCAACGACGTGATGCGGAGCGCCGCGCAGGCGGGCATTCTCGTCCTCGTGTGGGTGAACGGAATCATGTATCTGATGCGGCAGTTCGCGGCGGGCGTCGCCCACCGCGTCTCGCCCGTCGCGCTCATCGCCTCCACCGCCGTCGGCGCCGCGCTCGGGCTGTTCCTGTTCGGAATGGCGCGGACGCCATTCGCGGCGTTCGCGTCGGCGGCGCTCTTCGCCGCGGGCACCGCGTTCTGGTGGCCGACGATGCTCGGGATCACGTCGGAGCGGTTCCCGCGCGGAGGCGCGCTGCTGCTCGCCGTGATCGGCGCGACGGGCGCGATCTCCACCGCGATTGCCGGGCCGGTGATGGGGTGGATCGACGATCGCTACGGCGCGGACCGCGTGCTCTCGATCTGGGCGATCCTGCCGGCCGCGCTCGCCGTCATCTTCTCGATCATGTACCGCCTCGATCGCCGGCGAGGCGGGTATCGCATCGAGCGGATCGAGACGCAGTCACTGGTATGAGCCGCGAGCGTCTGGCCGGAAAGGTGTCGATCGTCACCGGCGCCACCTCCGGCATCGGCCGCGGCATCGCCGAGTATTTCGCCGAGCTCGGATCCACCATCGTCGTGCACGGTCTGGACGCAAGCGGCGGCGCCGAAACGGTCCGGCGCGTCAGGACGGCCGGACCGAACGCCGAATACTACGAGGGCGATCTCCGCAGCGAGGAGGTCTGCCGCGCGTTGATCCGCTTTGCCGTTCAGCGGTTCGGCGGCGTCGACGTCCTCGTGAACAACGCCGGAGACACGGGGCGCGGCGACCTCGAGCACATCGCCGTCGCGCGCTGGGACGCGATCATGGCGGTGAACGTGCGCGCGCCGTTCGTGCTGGTGCAGGAATCGATCGCGCCGATGCGGGCGCGCGGCGGCGGATCGATCATCAACATCGGATCCATCCTTGCGTACGTCGGGGAGCCGAAGCTCGGCGCCTACTCGGTGTCCAAGGGCGCCCTCATGACGCTGACGCGAAACGCCGCGTCGCTCTTGAACCGCGACCGCATCCGCGTGAACCAGATCAACGTCGGGTGGACGCTCACCGAAGGGGAGAAGCGCGTCAAGCGCGAGCAGGAAGGCAGGGGGGACGACTGGATCGCGCAGGCGATCGCGACGCGGCCGTTCGGCCGGATGCTCGAGCCGCGCGACATCGCCTACGCCGCGGCCTACTTCGCATCCGACGAGAGCGCGTGCGTCACCGGCAGCGTGCTCGATCTGGAGCAGTATCCGCCGGGCGCCATGCCGAATTCGTAGTGAAATTACGGTAGGCGCAGTTCGCGAATCCTGATCTCGCGAAACGCGACGCGGGAATCGTGCTCTTGGAGACCGATGTGTCCGCGCCGCGCGCGGGCGTACCGTGGAAAGTCCTTGAACTTGCTGCCGCGCACGCGGCGCTCCCAGTCCGCGGTCCAGAGCTCGTACTCGACCACCTTCACGCCGTTCAGCCAGTGTTCGACGTGCGGCCCCCGGACGAGCAGCCGCGCCGCGTTCCACGATCCGATCGGCCTGGTGGCGTCGCGCGACGGCGGATGCAGATCGTAGTTCGCGCCGGCGAGCTGGACCGGCTTCAGCGGCTCGTTGTACGCGTTGTCGATGATCTGAAACTCCGGCGCCGTGTGCCACATCACGTCGTCGTCTTCCGCGACGCGGTAGAAGATGCCGCTGTTGCCGTTGGGCGGTACCTTCCACTCGGCCGTCAACTCGAAATCGCCGAACTGATCGATGGTGACGATGTCGGCGGCGCGCGCGACGCGGGTGAGCGCGCCGTCGACGACCTGCCAGCCGGCAGGCATCTGCTGCTGACGAAAACCGCGCCAGCCCGCCGTCGTCCTGCCGTCGAAGAGCGAACGCCAGAGGTTGTCCGTGTCCGCCGTCGTCGCGCGCAGGCCGGTGCCGAGCGCGCCGAGCGCGAGCGCAAGCATGGCCGCCGCAAGCCGCGTGCGCATGTGCGCCTAGTATGCGCCTCAATCCGCGATGAGCGGTAACGCGATCGGCTCGCCGCCGCGCTCGGCCGACCGATCGGCGGCCAGGCACGCCTCCATCGTCTTCTGCGCGTCGAAGACGCTGATCGACGTCTCTCGATCGTCGAGGACGCACGCGACGAGCTCGTCGATCTCGACCTGGAACGGGTGGTGCGCGACGTCCACCGAATCCGGCATCACGCATCGAATGCGGATGACGGGCCGGCCCGCGTCGTCGGCCGCCGGTTCGATCGACACGTCGGCGAATGGATTGGCGGCCGCCAGCGCGGCGGCGTCGAGCGGCCGGTCGAGCGACTGAAGGATGTCGTGCCGCACCGTCGCGCGATCGCCCATCAGCTCGACGAGAAACGTGTAGGGCAGCATGAAGTCGGTGGAGCTGGTGACGTGGCCGAGCGCGGATCGTTCGAGCGTCATGTTGGCGACGATCGACGTCGGGTACTCGTAGCCTTCGGTGAACCGCGTGTGGAACGCGCTCACGGCGATCGGCTCGAGGCCCGAGCACCAGCGCAGCGCATCGACCGCGTGGCAGCCGGCCGCGAGCAGATGGCTGCGTCCGCTCGCGCGCGTCCGGACCCAGTTCCAGCCGCTGTACCAGTCGGTGACGTGCGACAGGTACTGCGTGCGCGCGAACCGGATGTCGCCCAGCCACCCCTCGGTCCGCAGCCAGCGCACGAACTTCAAGTACGGATTGAACCGCAGCTCGAACGAGACGATCGTGCGCACGCGGGCGCGCCGGACGGCATCGCGGATCCGGACCAGCTCGTCGACGTCGAGCCCCGTCGGTTTTTCGAGGAGCAGGTGCTTGCCGGCTGCCGCCGCGGCGACCGCTTCGGCCGCGTGCAGATGATTCGGCGTCGCAATCGACACGATGTCGACGTCGGAGGCGGCGAGCACGTCTTCGTAGCGGGTCGTGATCCGCGCGTCCGGCAGCTGAAGGCCGTAGCGTTCGAGGTTTGCGCGCGCCCGCGCCGGGTCGCGCGCGCAGAGCCACGTGACCTGCGTGTGAGGATTGCGGAGGAAGGCCGCGATGTGCTGCGAGGCGCACCAGCCGATGCCGGATATCGCGACGCCCAGCTTGCGATCGACGGTAGGCATGGCCGGGTCCGGTAGCCTAAACTACCGCGCATGCGAAACGCAACGCGCCCCATCATTGCGATCGCCGCGCTCGTCGGCCTCGGCGTCGGAGCCGCCGCGCCGGCTGGCCGCGCCGCGTCGGACTTCGCCCCGCTCTTCAACGGCCGCGACCTCGCCGGCTGGAAGGTCCCCGCGGGCGACAACGGACACTGGCGCGTCGTCGACGGCGTGATCGATTACGACGCCGCAAGCGAGGCCAGCGGCGAGAAGAGCCTGTGGACCGAGCGATCGTTCGGCGATTTCGTGCTGAAGGTCGACTGGCGCCTCAAGGCCACGCCGTACGTCAACCCGTCGGTGCCGATCATCCGCTTCGACGGGACGCACAAGAAAGACGCCGAGGGCCGCGAGATTCGAATCGCCGTGCCCGACGCCGATTCCGGCATCTACCTGCGAGGCTCGAGCAAGGCGCAGGTCAACATCTGGTGCTGGCCGATTGGATCCGGCGAGGTGTACGGCTACCGAACCGATCGCGCGATGCCGGCCGCGGTGCGCGCCGGCGTGACGCCGAAGCGCAATGCCGATCACGACATCGGCCAGTGGAACACGTTCGAGATCACGATGCGCGGCACGCGGCTCACCGTCGTGCTCAACGGCGAGGAGGTCATCAGCCAGGCGGAACTGCCCGGCGTCGACGCGCGCGGGCCTCTGGCGCTGCAGCATCACGGCGAGAAGAAAGACGGCGTCTGGGTCGCGCCGCCGAGCCTCGTGCAGTTCCGCAACATCCTCGTGAAGGAGCTCCCGTAAGGCCGGACCTGCGCGATGCGAGCGTGGCTCCTGGATCTGATCGTCTGCCCCGAGTGTCGCGGCGCGCTGCGCCTCGACGCGGCGGAGCAGAGCGGCGACGTCGTCTCGGCGGGGACGCTCGCGTGCGCCGGCGGCCACGCGTTTCCGATCGTCGGCGGCGTGCCGCGCTTCGTGCAGCACGCGCTCGGCGCCGATCAGGCGCGCACCCGCGATTCGTTCGGCTACGAATGGACGACGCTCTATCCCGAGCACGGCCACTCGGCGCCCGAACGGCAGGCCGAGCGCGACATCTTCCTCGAATACACGCGCACCGTGCCGTCCGACTTTCGTGGAGCGCTCGTGCTCGACGCCGGCTGCGGCAACGGACGGTACGCGCGGCTCGTGAACGACTGGGGCGCGCGCGTCGTCGCGGTGGACATCTCGGCGGCCGTAGAGACGGCGCAGGGAAACGTCAGCGATCGATCCGACGTCACTGTCGTTCAGGCGGATCTGTTCAAGCTGCCGTTCCGGCCGGACACCTTCGACGTGGTCTACGCCGTCGGCGTGCTGCACCACACGCCCGACGCCAGAGGCGCGTTCGAGCGCATCCAGCCGCTCGTGCGGCCCGGCGGGCTCTTCTCGATCTTCATGCACGGCCAGGGCAATCGGGCGTTGTACGCCGTGAACCGCGCGCTCCGCCGCTGGACGACGAAGGCATCGTACCGGACGACGTGGAATTTCTGTCTGGCGCTGACCGCCGCCGGCAAGCTCCTCGCGAAGATTCCGTTCGTGGGACCCGTGCTCTATCTCGTCGGACGCCAGGTCGTGTTCTTCTCTCCCGATCAGCACAACAACTTCGATCACTACAGCGCCGGCTTCACGAGCTTTCACCGCAAAGAGGAAATCCGCGCGTGGTACGCCGGGTGGGACGACGTGGTCGTGCGCTACGCCGGCGTCGCGTCGGAGAGCATCTATGCGAGGGGAGCGCGGCCGCACGATCAGCCGGCCGTGATAGGCTCGGCTCCATGTCCACAACGTCAACTGCAGATTCCGTGTTGAGCGCGATCGGTGGAACGCCCGTCGTGCGTCTGCGGCGCGTCGCGCCGGCCGCCGGCGCCGACGTGATCGTCAAGCTGGAATCGGTGAACCCGACGGGCTCGTACAAGGATCGAATGGCGCTCGCGATGATCGAGGGCGCCGAAGCGCGCGGCGCCCTGCGGCCGGGCATGCGCGTCGTGGAATTCACCGGCGGCAGCACCGGCTCCTCGCTGGCGATGGTGTGCGCGGCCAAAGGCTACCGTTTCGTCGTGCTCTCGTCGGACGCGTTTTCCCAGGAAAAGCTGCTGACGATGCAGGCATTCGGCGCCGAGCTGCGCATGGTGCCGAGCGACGGCGGCAAAGTGACGCCCGCGCTGTTCGAACGCTTCAAGAAAGAGATCGCCGCGCTCGCGAGCGAGCCGGACACGTTCTGGACCGATCAATTTCACAACGAAGACGCCGTGCGCGGCTACATGAGCATCGGCAGCGAGCTGTGGGAGCAGACCGGCGGAAGAATCGACGCGTTCTGCGGCGCGGTCGGCACCGGCGGGATGCTGCGTGGCGTGTCGCGCGCGCTGCGCGACGCCGGCAGCCGCGCGCGCATCGTCGCGCTCGAGCCGTCGTCGTCGCCCGCGCTGACGGAGGGAAGCGGCGGCCCTCACCGCGTCGAAGGGATCGGCACCGGCAGCGTGCCGCCGCACATGGCCGATCGACCGTACGACGAAGCGCGGAGCATCGACGAAGCGGACGCGCGCGCGATGGCGAACCAGCTCGCGCGCGAGGAAGGGCTGCTCGTCGGCACGTCCAGCGGGCTCAATATCGCGGCGGCCGTGCAGCTGGCCCGCGAGCTCGGGCCCGGCAAGACCGTTGCGACCGTGGCCGTCGACACGGGCCTGAAATATCTCGCCGGAGATTTATTCGCGGCCAACGCCTGACAGTTTCATCCGCACGACCATGATCGGTGGAATGTCCGGCATGTTCGTCCACCGGACGCCGGGTTTCGCATGCCCTGGCGGAAAGCCCGGCTCTTCCATCCCGTCCACGACGAAACCCGCGTCGAACCCGGCTCGAAAGAGCGCGCTCAGCGGGCGATGGAAGAACCACTGCGGCTCCGGCTGCCCGATGATCCCCTCCGTCTTTCGCGCGAACGGCGAGAGATAGGACGACACCTTGACGCCGGAGCGCGCGACGTGGCGCCCCCCATCCTCCTCGTGGATCTCGGCGAAGCGCTGGATGGCCGCGGAGTGGAAGCACGGGTGCGTGACGGAGAACACGAACGCTCCGCCCGGCACGAGCACGCGCGAGAGCGCCGCAAACAGCTGGCGGATCTCGGGCATGTCCATGATCGCCATCGTGCATACAGCTTTGTCGAATCGCGTCGCGGCCAGCGAGAGGATCGCCTCCGCATTGCCGGCGTCGAGCACGTGGTACTCGATCGCCGCATCCGCGGCCGTGCGCGCGCGCGCGCGCGCGATGAACTCCGCGCTGTAGTCGAAGGCGACGACGCGCGCGCCGAGCGCCGCCATCCGTCTGGCGTATCGGCCCGCGCCGCATGCCGCGTCCAGAATCGTGTCGCCTGCACGAACGTCGAGGAGACGGTCCGTGGCCGGCTCGATCAGCAGCACCTGGAAATCGTTGCCGCCGCCAATCCGGTCGTCCCACCAGCGCGCGTTGGCATCCCATATCCGACGGTTCTCGTCAGCCTGTTCGGGAAACTCGCCGTCCTGCTGCACGCGTGTCATTCTGAGTAGTATTCTCCAGTCGGAGTTCCATATGAGCATCACACGGTTGTTCGCTGCTGCCGTCGCCGCCGCCGTTCTGGCTGCCGTCTCGCTTCCGCTCTCCGGATCGCAGGCGCCGGCGCCCGCCGGACGCGGCGCGCGGAACGCGCCTGCCGGTCCGGCGCCGCGCACCGCGGACGGGCATCCCGATCTGCACGGCGTCTGGCTCGGAGGCGGGCCGACGAGCGACATCGAGGACGGCCTCGCCGCGGGTGAAGCCATCCCGTACTCGCCGCTCGGAAAGAAGACCAGGGACTCGCGCATGGCGAAGGACGATCCCGAGGCGAACTGCCTGCCCGCGGGCGTGCCCCGCATCGCGCCCTATCCGTGGCGCGTCCTGACGACGCCGAACGGCTCGCACATGTATTTTCTGTTCGAGGGCAACATCCACAGCTACCGCCAGATCTTCATGGACGGCCGCCGCCACCCGGACGGCGATGCGCTGAACCCCACGTGGTACGGCCACTCGGTCGGGCGCTGGGAGGGCGACACGCTGGTGATCGACACCGTCGGATTCAACGATCGATCGTGGTTCGACTTCGTCGGCAACCCGCACTCCGATCGGCTGCACGTCGTCGAGCGCTACACGCGAAAGGACGCGGCGACGATGGTCAACGAGATCACGATCGACGATCCGGTGATGTACGCGCGTCCGTGGAAGGTGTCGTTCACGGCGCGCGCGCGGCCGGACGAAGAGTTGATGGAGTACATCTGCCAGGAGAACGAGAAGGACTCGAGCCGGCTGCAGGGGCCGGCGATCCGCGACATCCCGAAGCGTCCGGTTCCACGCGGCCAATGAGCGGTGAGGCGCTGTGGCGGAGATGATGCGCCGCGCGCTCTGTCTCGTCGTCTTCCTCGCGTGGTCGGCGCCCGCCGCGGCGCAAGTGAATCCCTGGCGGGCGCCTGCCGCGTACTCGCCGAGCGACGTCGATCTGCTGCTCGGCTGTCAGGCCGTCCTTCATGCGGCGGACATGTTCACGACGGCGTACGACCTGCGGCTCGGCGGCCCCGAGGCCGTGCGGGAAGCCAATCCGCTGCTCGCGCCGTTTGCCGGCAGTCCGGTGACGCTCACGATCGTCAGCGGCGCGATCGACATCCTCGAAGCCTACACGGTGAAGAAGCTCGAGCGGCGTCATCGGAAGATCGCGCGCGGCTACGCGCTTGCCCTCGTGGCGCTCGAAGTCTGGACCACGATCAACAACGTCAACGCCGCCGGCGAGCTCCAGCGGCAGCGCGCACGCGGCGCGGCGAGGCCTTGATGAACCTTGCCGAGTACGCGCGCTTCGATGCGGTCGGGCTCGCCGAGCTCGTGGCGGCCGGACAGGTGTCGCCGAAAGAGCTCGCGCAGACCGCCGCCGCAGCGATCGCCGCCGTCAATCCCGCGGTCAACGCCGTCGTCGAGACGTATCCGGATCGCATCGATGCGCTCGACGAGAAGACGCTCGGCGCCGGTCCCTTCCGCGGCGTGCCGTTCCTCATCAAGGACTTCTTCGGGCACGAAGCGGGGCGGACGATCGAGTTCGGCAGCCGTCTGTGCCGCGGGATGGCCGCGCAGCAGGACACGCATTTGTGCGAGCTGTTCAAGGCCGCGGGGCTCAACATCCTCGGACGGTCGGCCGCGCCCGAGTATTCGATGTCGGGCACGACCGAGAGCGCGCTGCACGGCAACACGTCGACGCCGTGGAGGCAGGGCTATTCAGCCGGCGGTTCGACCGGCGGCGGGATGGCGGCCGTCGCCGCCGGCATGGTGCCGATCGCGCATGGGTCCGACATCGCCGGGTCGATTCGCGTGCCGGCGAGCTTCTGCGGCGGCGTGGGCCTGAAGCCGTCGCGTGGGCGGATCTCGCTCGGACCGCTGCAGGACGAGAACGGCTACGGGCTCGGCCAGAACTTCGTGCAGGCGAAGAGCGTGCGCGACGCGGCGGCGATGCTCGACTGTCTTGCCGTGCCGCAGGTTGGCGATCCGTTTCTGATCCCGCGGCCGTCGGAACCGTACGCGGCGTTGACGCGCCGGCGCGCGGCTCCGCTGCGCATCGGCTGGTCGGCCACGCCGCTCATGGACGTTCCCGTCGACGCGGAAGTCGCGGCCGCCGTCGAGCGCACCGCCGCCACGCTCGCCGCGATGGGGCATCAGGTGTCCGAGGAGAGCCCCGACTTCGACGGCCTCGCAGCGATGCGAAGCATGACGAACGTCTGGTTTTTCGGGTTCGACCTCCGGCTCGAAGGCTACGCGAAGCGGAGCGGACGCACGATTGGCCCGGAGACGCTCGAGCCGGTGACGCTGACGATCTACGAGTACGCGCGCCGCATGAAGCCGCCGCAGTTTCTCGACGCGATGGCCGCGCTGAACACCACGCGGCGCCGCCTCGCCCGCTATTTCACGCGGCACGACGTGTGGCTGTCGCCGACAACGGCTCGCGTCGCCGAGCCGTGGGGCCTCTACAATCTCGGGCGCCGCGACGTGACGATGGACGACCTGGCCGAGAAGATCTTTCGCGGCCCGTGTCAATTCACGCTGCCGCACAACATCCTGGGCATTCCCGCCATCTCGCTTCCCCTGGCGATGCATTCGAGCGGTTTGCCGATCGGCATTCAGCTCGGCGCCACACACGCGGCCGAACACATCGTCCTGCAGCTCGCCGCTGCACTCGAAGAGGCGACGCCGTGGGAGGACCGCGTCCCAACGCTGCACGCGTCGCTCGCCAAAGCGTCGTCGCGGTGACCGCCGCGTGCGTTGTGCCGTCTCTTTTCGATCCGCGCGCCGAGCGTGTCTTCGACGAGCCAAAGGTTCTGATACTCCGGTCCGTGGCGGCGATCGCGGCGGCGTCCGCGTTGATGTGGGCGATCGCAGGCCGCCGCTCGATCCGCACCATGACGTCGGACATTCGCCAGGCGGCGGCGCCGCTGGCGGCTACGGCGTTGCTCGCCGTCACCGGATTCATGGACTGGAAGCCGGCCGGCGGACGGCTGACGGTCGCCGACGGCATCGGCCAGGCCTCAGAGGCGACGTCGGGCATCCTCGCCTTGAAGGTTCGTCTCTTCCCGTCCGGCGGTGGGCATCTGGATGGCGTGCTGACCGTCAACTGCCGGCTCGCCGACGCGACGTTCGACATCGAGGAGGGGATTACGCTCGCCGTCGGCAGCTTCTTCTTCGTGCAGGATGAAGGACAGACGCTCTTTCACGTGCCGAAGTAGCGTTCGTCGTTTCGCCGGGGACGGCCGCCAGGCCGTCCCCGAAGCTGCGCGCGGCATCGGCGCGCGCAGGGACGATCGCGGCGTAGATCGACGCTCGCCTCGACGCCGCGGAGCGCGGCCGCGTGGCGCATGCACCTCCCGGATGAGTTCCGGCAGAACAGCTACGACGTCTACGCGCGGTTGTATGAAGGCCGCGAGGAGGCGTCAGAGAATCTGTCGAGGATCGATCAACGCAATGCTGTTGTTCCCGAAGCTGGCGACCCAGATGCCGACGCCCGTCACTGGCGTGAGCGACGTCGCGATGCCAAACGGACCTCTGCCGACCGGAATGGTGGCGAGCGGCGCGCCATCGGTTTGACGGAGCACCGTTACGGTGCTGCTGCCGTTATTCGCTACCCAGAGATTGCCTCCGGCGAAGACGATGCCGCTCGGTCCGTCGCCGACGGGTGAGACGCTCTGCACGGCGCCGTCGCTTGCGCGGAGACGAACCACGCGGTGTCCGAAGAAGCTCGTCACCCAGACGCTCTGGCCGTCGAGCGCGAGGCCGAACGGACCGTCGCCGACCTGAAACGTCCCGAGCGGCGCGCCGTCGGACGCGCGCAGCCGGCTCACGGAATTGCTGGTCTGATTGGCGACCCAGACGCTGCCGTCGCGCGCGGCCAGCGTGATCGGGCGGCGGCCCACCGGGAAGGTTCCGATCACCGCGCCGTCGCTCGCGCGAAGTTTGGTGACGGTGTTGCTCTCGCGACTTGCCACCCACATGCTCGCGCCGTCGAACGCGAGCCCTCCGGGTCCGCCGCCGACCGCGAAGGTGCCGACCACGCTTCCATCGTCGGGGCGCAGCATCGTGACGGTGTTCGCGAAGAGACTTGCCACCCACACATGCGCGCCGTCGAACGCAATCGCGACCGGGCGCCGGCCGACCGCCACCGTTTGCAGCGCGCGCCGCTGGTCGACGCCGAACCGCGTGATGGTGTCGTCGAACTGATTGGCGATCCACAGGCTCGTTCCATCGAAGGCGATGGCCTCGGGCCCTCGTCCGACGCGAAACGCGCGCGGCACGATCGCCGACCAGATGGCGGCCGGCGACAGAGCGACGATGGCGAAGACGACGAGCGACGACCGCAACCTCATAACGACTCCCTGCGATCGAGCCAGGAGAGGCTCTCGACAATCCAGCGCGGCGAGGCGAGGCCAGGACAGGCGGCCCACAGCTGCCGCGGTTCGTTTCCGTACCGAATGTTGCCGATGTGCTGCGACGTGTCGGCGTCGAGGCGCGGATCGGGACTCACGAAGCCGAGCTTCCGCCGCAGGAGCTCGACGTCACCCGGATCGCCGGTCAGGAACAGCCACCCGGGCCCGGCGTCGTGCATGGTGGCGTACGCGTCGAGGGCCGCCGGCGTGTCCTCGGCGGGCTTCAGCGTGATCGAATACATGAAGATGTCGCGGCCGACACGATCGCCGAGCAGCGTCTGCACCTTGCGCAGGTTGGCCGTGATGCCCGGGCAGACGCCTTCGCACTCCGCGTACATGAAGTTGATGATGACGATCTTGTCTTTGATGAGATCGTCGTAGAAGCGCACGTGCCGATCGTGATGCGTGCGCAGCGCCACGTTCGGGAAGTAGCGCGCGCGAATCGCGTCCCGGGGCGAAGGCAGCGTCCGACCTTCGCCACGCCCGGCGAGCAGCGCCGAGCACCACGCCGAGCCGGCCAGCGCCAGACACGTTCTTCTGTCGATGTGCGCCATGATGTCCGAACTCCTTACGGCTGCGTCGTCAGATCGCCGACATCGTCGATCTCCCATCGCATCATCATCGCGTGGTCTTCGTGCACGGTATTGTGGCAATGCATCGGGTAGCGGCCGGAGAAATCGCGGAAACGGAAGAAGATCGCGATCTCTTCGTTGAACTGCAGCCGAACGACGTCCTTCCGCGAGCGTTCGACGCCGGGCGGCGGCTGTCCGTTGCGCGAGCCGATCTGAAATTCCTCGAAGTGAATGTGAATCGGATGCTGCCAGCCGCCCGAGTTGTTCTGCAGCACCCACTTCTCTGCGGTATTGCGCTGGACGCGGAACCGCACCTCGTTGCAGTCGAAGAACCTGCCGTTGACGGCCCACTGCCCGTTGTTCCGCTCGAAGCGGAAGGTGCGCGTCACGCGCGGCGGTTCGATCGGCGGCAGATCGTAGAACTTCACGATCGACGCCGGGTCGGCGCTCTGGTCGGCGACCGGCGGCAGGACGACGTCGAACCGGAGGAGCGCGTTGCCTTGTCCGGCGGGCAGGATGTTGCCGGTCGGGCCGCGGCCGTCGGTCTGCTCGAGGCGGTTTTCGAGAATGATCGATCGGCCGGCGAACTGCGAGAAGTCGATGACGACGTCGGTGCGCTCGGCCACGCCGAGCCGGACGCTCGTCACCTGAAGCGGCCTGGGCAGCAGGTTGCCGTCGTTCGCGATCTGCCAGAACGGTACGGATGTGTTCGGGGCATCGGGATCCGTCAGAAAGAATTCGTAGAAACGGGACGGGCCGCCGTCGAGAACGCGGAACCGGTACCTCCGCGGATGCACCTGGAAGAACGGCTGAAGCTTGCCGTTCACCATGAACCTGTCCCCGAGGATGCCGTCGAGATTGAAGAGGTCGAAGAACATTACGCCGTTCTCGTCGAAGACCTTGTCGGCCAGCATCAGCGGCACGTCGAACTCGCCGCTCGGCAGGCGGAAGCCGGTCGTTTCGTCGCCGGTGTCGCGATCGTTGAAGACGAGGTAGAAGCCCTCGAGGCCCTTGTAGGCGTTCTGCGACGTGAAATCGGCGCGGTGGTCGTGATACCAGAGCGTGCTCAGCGCTTCGTTCGGATCGCCGCTGGGCGGGTGCGTCGAATCGAATCCGGCCAGCACGTTCGGATAGTGCTGATCGTAGAACTGGCCCGCGCGGAAGAAATCGCACGGGAAGCCGTCGCTCTCCGACGGCGTATGGGCGTTGTGCAGATGCGTGGTGACTTCGTTCAGCCCGAAGCCGCCGTTCTCCGCGGGCAGCTCGTTGAAGTTCCGCACGAGGATCGGTTCGCCGTAGCGCGCGATATAGGTCGGGCCGGGACAGAGGCCATCGAATCCCCAGATTGTCTGCAGGGGCAGGTCAGGGCTCACGCTGAGGGGCGCGGCCTTCTGATGCACCTCGTAGAGTTTGGCCGGGGGAAAGCGCGCCAGCGCCTGATGATTGCGCGTGCGCCCCTCGCCGGCCGCGACGTTCGGCGCGATCGTCGGCGCAGGCGTGAGCGCGGCGACCGGTTGCTTCACGGGGATGATCGGCAGCGGCTCGATGAACGCTCTCGTGGGCGGACTCTGCGGATTGCCGCCGGAGGCGCGCGCGCTGAGGCCGTTTTTGGGAACGAGAAAGCCCGCGCTCGTCAGCAGCCCCATCTTCATCAGATCGCGCCGGCTGACTCGAGCGGCGATCAACGCGCGGCGATTCGCCGCCGCCGCATTCCGGCGCGCGTGTGCGCGCGCATCGTGCTTCATGGCTCGCCTCCGCCGTGAACGTGAATACTCACCAACGCGACGCGCGAACGTCTGCTCTTCTGCACCCGTGAGGATCGACGGCGATGCATAGGCGCACAAGCAAGCGAAAGGCCACTACGTGAACGCTCAAGCAGCGGGCCGGCGGGTCGTGAATGGAAGTTGACGGGCGAAACGTGCGCAACCGACTACACACTCACGTCGCGCGGAGTCACAGCGGCCGCTGACGGCGGTCATCGCTCGACAATAAAAAGACGAGGCGTTGCCAGCCAGTCCCATTTCCGCCGCGCTCTCCACTCGGCTTTTCCAATCGTGTGGATTCGAAGCGCTGCACGCGCCGTGCGGCGGTCGGAATCGCTTGACACTAGAGTTCCCGCGCGCTACACAGGCGGGACTACAAACGTCTGAGGTGCCGCGCATGTCATCGATGAAGGACCGCGTTCTGATCGCAGCGCTCTTCCTGGCGCTCGCCGCGCCGGCCATGGCGCAGAAGACCACAGGGGACATCACCGGGACGGTGCTGGACGTGACCGGCGGTGTGCTGCCGGGCGTCACGGTGACCGCCCGATGCACCGACACCGGCGCGACGCGGACCGTCACAACGGATCAGGCCGGCGGCTTCAGCCTGCCGGAGCTGACCGTCTGCGTCTACAAGGTGACGGCCGAGCTCACCGGCTTCAAGACGATCGCGCGCGACGTGCAGGTCGCCGTCAACACGGTGACGAAGGCCGACTTCCGGCTCGAGGTCGGCACGCAGTCGGAAACGATCACGGTGCAGGGCGCGTCGCCGCTGGTCGAGTTCTCGGACAAGTTGAACAACAACGTCGACACCCAGCGCATCCAGCAGATCCCGCTGAGCGGCCGCGACTTCAACTCGCTGCTCGGCGTCACCCCCGGCGTGCAGCGCGATCCCGGCGGCGGCTTTCTGTCGGTCAGCATCAGCGGCGCGCGGCGCACGTCGAACAACTACATGATCGACGGCATCTCGAACAACGACCGCTACTACGGCGACTCCGTGCTCAATCAGACCGGCGTCGTCGGCGTGCCGGCGACGCTCGTGCCGATGGACGCCATTGCCGAGTTCACCGTGCAGCAGACGCCGTCGGCCGAGAACGGCGTGAAGGGCGGCGGCGCGATCAACGTCGTGATGAAGAGCGGCACGAATCAGCCGCACGGCACCGCGTACTACTTCCGCCACGACGACTGGACCGACTCGCCGAACTACTTCGTCAAGAAGGAAAACGGCGCGACGACGCCGGTGAGGAACCAGCAGTACGGCGGCACCTTCGGCGGTCCGATTCAGAAGGACAAGACGTTCTTCTTCGGCTACTACGAGGGGCAGCGCCTGGCGGTGACGTCGCCGTACCAGGTGGAGATCCCGAAGCCGGCGGACATCGCGTCCGCGCGCACGCGCATCGCCGGCGCCGGGCTGGCGACGAATTCAATCGGGGAGAACCTGCTCAAGTACTTTCCGACCGATCCGACGGGATTGATGACGGTGAACTCGGCGAACGTCGCCAACATGAACACCTTCTCGGTGAAGGTCGATCATCAGGTCAACGCGAACAATCTCGTGAACGGCCGCTTGTTCTTCGGCAACAGCTTCCAGTCGGCGCCGGCGTTCGTCGGTCAGCTCACGCCCGCCAACGGACCGGCCGACATGTTCAACTCGGTCACCGATCCGACGCGCGTGGCGCTCGTCGGCGTCGTCTGGAATTCGACGATCTCGAACAGCACGCTGCTGCAGGTCCGAATGGGCTACAACCGGATTTCGCAGACGATCGATGTCAACAACAAGGTCGATCCGGGGAGCCTCGGGCTGAACACCGGGCCGCTCGACGCGGCGGACTTCGGCGTGCCTGCGGTGACGCTCGGCACCTTCGGCTACATCGGCGGCGTCGGCGGCTATCCCATCACGACGTCGCCGACCGAGACGTTCGACATCTCGGGATCGCTGACCGAGACGCGCGGCCAGCACACGATCAAAGTCGGCGGCAACTGGCAGGAAGGGAAGAACCACAGCGTGCGCAATCGCGCGCGCACCAGCATCACGGTGACGGGCGGCGGATCGTTCGATCAGGTCGACTCGCTGGTCGGCCTCCTGCTCGGACGCTTCGACACGATCGGGCGATCGTTTGGCTCGACGGCGCGCGACATGTCGCAGCATTCGGTCGGCGCCTACGTCAACGACGACTGGAAAACATCCGCGCGCGTCACCGTCAGCCTGGGCCTGCGGTGGGACGTCAATCTGCCCATCCGCGAGGTGAACGACCTGGCGTCGCTCTTCATCCCCGGGCAGGGGCTCGTGCGGCTCGGGCAGGGGCTCGATCGGCTCTACCCGATCGACAAGAACAACTTCGGACCGCGGGCCGGCATCGCGTGGGACGTGAACGGCGACGGCCGCACGAGCGTGCGCGCCGGCTACGCGTTGACCTACGACCTGCCGGATTTCAAGACGGTGCACTCGCCCAACACGACGTGGAGCGGGCTGGCGGCGAGCGCGGGCGCGATGACGAACCCCGATCTCGGCGTCTTCTCCGTGTCGTTGAACGGCACGCAGACCCGGGCGCCCGACGCCGCCGGCGCGACGTGCATCAACCCGAACGCGCCGAACGCGGGCGGGAATTTCGTCTGCGTCCAGCCGGGCGTCGCGGTGTTCGGCAGCAGCCCTTCGGGGCAGCCGCCGTTCAACGCCTTCACGATCCCGAGCGACTACCGCACGCCGATGTACCACTACTTCCACACGACGGTGCAGCGCGAGCTGTTCCGCGGCAACGCGGTGACGGTCACGTATCTCGGATCGCGCGGCGTCGATCAATCGTGGTTCCGCGACATCAACGCGCCGCCGCTCGGGACGCCGACCACGGCGATTCAGGTGAACCGCCCGTTCAACGCGCAGTTCCCGAATCTGAAGCACATCATCCAGCTCACCAACGACGGACGATCGTTCTACAACGCGCTGCAGCTCTCGTTCCGGCAGCAGGCGTGGCACGGCATCAACACGCAGTACAACTACACGCTGTCGAAGTGCGAGGACTACAACTCGGACAACAGCCGCGGCCGGAACGATTTCCCGCAGGCGGACAACCCGTACAATCCGGCGGCCAACCGCGGGCCCTGCACCTTCGATCGCCGCCACAACTTCAACGTCGGCGGCGTATACGCCGTGCCCGGCGACAACCCGGTGACGCGCGGCCTCGAGATCGGCACCGTGTTCACGGCGCTGAGCGGCCGTCCGTTCACGCCGAACATCGGCAGCCGCGACCAGTCGGGGCAGGACACCGGATCGGTTCGCGCGAACTGCCTGGTCGATCCGATCTACGACTTCACCAACCCGGAGGGGTTCATCACCAACGCCGCGCAGGCGTACGGCACGCCCGCGGCGGGTACGCTCGGCACGTGCGGCCGCACCAGTGCGCGGCAGCCGGGCCTGGCCCAATGGGACGTGAACATCATCAAGGAGTTCAAGCTGCAGGGCAGCACGCGCGTCCAGGCGCGGTGGGAGATCTTCAACCTCCTCAACCGCGTGAACCTCGGCTCGCCGCAGAGCACGAACGTGCGCAGCGGCCTGTTCGGCACGATCGGCTCGACGCCGGACGTCGACGCGGGCAATCCCGTCATCGCGCAGGGCGGCCCGCGCGCGATGCAGTGGGCGATCAAAGTGCTGTTCTAATCGGGAGCGTTTTCGATCGCCGCGCTGCACTCGCGATCGACGGTTAACCACAGAGACCACAGAGACCACAGAGATGAGCGCGTGCGACCGGCCCGCGTCGCCACGACGGCTGGCTCCGCCAGCCGTCGGTCGCACGCGCGCGTCTTTCGTGTCCCCGCGTCCTCGTGAGACAACGTTCTTCTCTGTGAGCTCTGTGTGCTCTGTGGTTGCTCGTCGTGAGTCGCGAATGCAGCGTGACGATCGCGCAGCTTGACGCGTGGCGATCTGGGCTATCGTGTTCTTTCTGTGCTGCGCCGCCGTGCTCTCCGTGATTGCGCGTGTCTGGCGGCGATTGCCGCCGCGGCGCTCGGGCTCTGGCCGGCGCGCGATATACGGGCGCAGAGCAAGCCGAACGTCCTGCTCGTCACGCTCGACACGACGCGCGCGGATCGCATGGGATTCCTCGGCTCCGCGCGCGGGCTGACGCCGGCGCTCGACGCCTTCGCGCGCGAATCCATCGTCTTCACGAACGCCTTCGCGCAGGCGCCGATCACGACAGTCTCGCACGCGACGATCCTCACCGGCACCTATCCGCCGTTTCACCGCGTGACGGACTTCGGTGCGCCGCTCGCCGCGGCCGTCCCCTACCTGCCGGACGTGCTGCGGCAGGCGGGATACCGCACGGCGGCGTTCGTCGGATCGCTCGTGCTCGATCCGCGCAGCGGGACCGCGCCCGGGTTCGATCGCGGCTTCGATCGCTACGACGCCGGCTTCCAAATCCGGCGGCCCGGCGAGGATCGCTACCATACCGTCGAGCGCCGCGGAGACGAAGTCGTGGCGCGCGCGCTCGCGTGGATCGGCGATGCCGGCCCGGCGCCGTGGTTCGCCTGGGTTCACTTGTACGATGCACACGATCCCTACGATCCTCCGCCGGATCTGAAGAGCCGGTTCGCGGCCGCGCCGTACGACGGCGAGATCGTCGGCGTCGATCGTGTCGTGGGCCGGCTGCTTGGCGGCGTCCAGCCGACGACACTCGTCGCGGTAGCCGCGGATCACGGCGAAGCCCTCGGCGATCACGGCGAGGACACGCACGGCGTCTTCCTGTACGACGCCGTGCTGCACGTGCCGCTGCTTTTGCGCGTGCCGGGCGCGCGCGGCGCGCGCGTCCCCGCGCGCGTTCGGCTCGCCGATCTCGCGCCGACGCTCCTCGCCGCCGCCGGCGTCAACGCGCCCTCGTCGATGCAGGGCGAATCGATGCTCCCGCTCGCGCAAGGCCGCGACGCGCGCGACCGTCCGGCGTATTCCGAAACCGGCTATCCGCGACAGGCGTTCGGCTGGTCGCCGCTCGTCGCCTGGCGCGCGGATCGCTTTCTGCTGGTTCGCGCGCCGCGGCCCGAGTTGTACGATGTGGCCGCCGACGCCGGCGCCGCGCGGAACCTCGCCGACGCGCGGGGCCGCGTCGTGCAGGGCATGCTCGCCGAGCTCGACGAGTTCAGACGGCGAGTGAGCGGCGGCGAGGCGGCGGTGGCGAAGCCGGCAGTCGATCCGGATCTTGCGCAGCGGCTCGCGGCGCTCGGCTACGTGAGCGGATCGGGAAGTGGAACGCCCGCTTCGGCCGGCGTCGATCCCAAAGATCGCATCGCCGTCGCCAACGCTCTCCACACCGCGGTCGTCGCGGTGGAAGACGGCGCGTTCCAGAAGGCGATTCCGCTGCTCGAGCGGGTGACGGCGTCGGAGCCGGGCATCCCGCTCGCGCAGCTGGAGCTCGGCGTCGCGTACGCCCGGCAGCGGCAGTACGCGCGCGCGGCGCCGACGCTCGCGAAAGCGGTCGCGCTGCAGCCCGAGAACATGTTCGCGCACTACGAGCTGGCGGTCGCGCTGTACGAGACCGGCGATCTCCGGCGCGCGGCGCAGGAGTTCGAGCTGGTCGCCTCGCAGATGCCCCGCTGGGCGGATGCGCGCTACTCGCTCGGATCCGTGTACGCGCGCATCGATCGCGTGCCCGACGCGGTCCGCGAGCTCCGGGCCGCGCTCGATCTGGAGGCGCGCCACTTTCGCGGCAATCTCCTGCTCGGCCGCATTCTCACGCTCCAGGGTCAGGCCGCCGCGGCGCTTCCGTACCTTCGCACGGCGACGGAGATCGACCCGGCATCGAGCGAAGCGCATGCGTTTCTCGCCGACGCGTACGAGAAAGCCGGCAACGCGGCGGACGCCGCGAAAGAGCGGCAGCGGGCGAAGAACCTGCCCAAGCCGCGCTGACCGCTGGCGGCTACTTGTCGCCGGCCTCGACCGGATCGATGGACGACGGCCGACGCGAGCGGCGCTGCCACGCCCAGCCGACGGCCGTCACGGCGGCGACGCCGACGGCGCCGCGCCGCAGCCAGCGCGCCACGCCGGAGGGCCCCGCTGGCGCCGGAGACAGCAGCTCTCGATACGTGTTCACCGTGTCGGGCGGTGTTGGCGGCCTGGGGCGCCGGCGCCGTTCGGGCGCCGGAATCCAGCGGCTGATGAACGCGAAGGTTTCCGAGCCGCAGACCGGGCACATCTGCGCGTCGTGAACCTCCTCGCAGTCCATGCACAGGCGCGCGACGTGGAGCTGCATGATCAGTCGACGAACTCCGACTGCGGGCGGCTCGCCTCGCCGGTCGCGTCGATCCTGAGCGGCGGCGGCTCGTAGCCGACGAGATACTCGAACTGCCGGCGGAATTCCCCGAGCGGGATGCCGACGGTGGCGGCGAACTTCGCGAGCTCGTGCGGATCCTCGAAATCGTCGCGGCGCAAACGAATCATGTAGCGGCGCGCGATCGCGTACCGCGTGGAGTGCGTGTCGACGAGCCGGATCCGTGCGCGGCCCGTCTCGGCGTCGATGAGCGACGCGAACGGGATCGGGACGAAATGGCCGCCCTGCATCGAGATCATCGCCGCGTTGCCGCCCGACAGCAGGAACTTCGCGGCGCAGTACCCCAGATCGCGCGTGTACTCCATGTCGAAGGGGATGGGGTCGGCGCACCTCAGCTCGTAGCCGATGTTCTTGGCCACGATCGTCGCCTTCATGCCCAGCTCCTTCAGCCGGACGCCCACCTGCGTCTTGAGGATCTCGCCGATGTTCACGTCGGCGATCCGGAGGTTCCCGTGCGCGTCGTGCTCGACCTCGTGCAGCGACGACAGGTCGTTCGGATCGACGTCGAGGACGACGCCCTCGGCGATCATCGCGACGCCGTCGCGCCGTCCGTAGCTCAATCGCTTGATGATCGCGCCGACCAGGGTGTCGACGATCCGCTTCAGCCGCAGCGGCTTCGGAAACTCCTCGGGGATGAGCGTGAGCGTCGCGCCGGCGGCCTTGCCGATCCCGAGCGCGAGGTGGCCGGCCTTGCGTCCCATCGTGATCACGAAATACCAGCGCGAGGTCGTCTTCGCGTCCACCATGAGGTTCTTGACGATCTCGGCGCCGTGGTGGCGCGCCGTCTGAAACCCGAACGTGTCGACCGTGGGCGGCAGATCGAGATCGTTGTCGATCGTCTTCGGCACGTGCACCACGTGAATGCGGCCGGCCGCGCGCTCCTCGACCTTCATCGCCGAGTACGCCGTGTCGTCGCCGCCGATCGTGAGCAGGCCGGTGACGTTCAGCCGCAGCAGCAAGATCACGACGCTCTCGAGGTGCTTCGGATCCGACGTGGGGTTCGCGCGGGAGATCCCGATGTGCGAGCCGCCGCGGAAATGGATGCGGCTGACGCCGTCGATCGTGAGCGGGGTGATGTGCTCGATGTCGCCGCGCATGAGCCCTTCGAATCCATCGCGGACGCCGACCACTTCCATCCCTTCGAGGGCGGCGCGGATCGTCGCGGCGCCGATCACGCTGTTGATGCCGGGCGCCGGCCCACCTCCGACGAGAACCGCGAGCCGTTTGTGACGTTCCACCGCCATGCCATCAGCCATCAGCCATCAGCCATCAGCCATCAGCCATGACGGCTTTGTCCTATTCCATCACAGGTCCGCCCGTGAGACGATCGCGCGACCATGGACGACCTGCCTGACTACGATCTTCAGCGGACGCCTGACGAGGCGACGGCCGCGCCGGCTCGGCTGCCCGCGTCGTCGGCCGGCGTGTGGGTGGCGGCCACGCTGCTGATTGCTGCGGCGGGCGTCGCGATGTACGTCGCGTTCGGGTGGCGGCCTGCCCAGGCTCCGCCCGCGGCGGCAACGCCGGCGCCGCGGGCGGCGGAAACTCTGCCGCCGCTCGGCGGAACGGCGGAGGCCGTGACCATCCCACCGCTCGACGCGAGCGATACGGTCGTCAGATCGCTGGTGCAGGCGTTGTCCGACAGTCCCGCCATCGTGGCGTGGCTGCCCACCAAAGGCCTCATCCGCAACTTCACGCTCGTCGTCGCGAACATCGCGGACGGCGCGACGCCGGCGAAGCAGTTGAAGAATCTCCAGCCCTCGTCGGCGTTCCGCGTCGTGGAGCGCGACGGCAACACGTACGTGGATCCGCGGGGGTACGAGCGGTACGGCGTCATCGCGGACGCCGTCGCCTCGATCGATCCCGCCGCGGCCGCGAAGCTCTACGCCACGCTCAAACCGCGCATCGAGGAGGCGCATCGCGATCTCGGAGGGCAGAACGCGTCGTTCGATCGCACGCTGGCGCGCGCGATCGTCGCGCTCCTCGAGACGCCGATTGTCGACACCCCGCCGCGCCTCAAGCCGAAGGGGATAGGCTATGCGTACGCCGAGGACCGGCTCGAGGAGCTGACGGCGGCGCAGCGGCAGCTGCTGCGCATGGGCCCGCGCAACGTGCGCGTGATCAAGGCGAGGCTTCGGGAGATCGCGCTGGCGCTCGGCATTCCGCCGGCCCAGTTGCCGGCACGGTGAGCCGCCGGGAGAAGCACATGAAGATCCGTGTGAATCCACTACTCGGGTCGTTGATCGCGGCGGCGGCGCTGGCGGCCTCGTTCACACTGGCCAGCGCAGAGCAGCGGACCGGCGGCGCGGTCGCAATCGACGCCGACGACATCGGCGGCGTCGTCACGACCGCGAAAGGTCCCGAA
>Ga0209474_10000564_pt1 | contig 39959 bp, 36 predicted proteins | sample GraSoiAngelo_145_FD_185902 | JGI IMG/M metagenome (GOLD analysis project Ga0209474, IMG submission 185902) | Grasslands soil microbial communities from the Angelo Coastal Reserve, California, USA - 14_1009_05_20cm (SPAdes) (version 2) | ecosystem: Environmental > Terrestrial > Soil > Grasslands...
TGAGCGGATTCAGCTTCAGCTCCAGCCGGAACAGCGAAAACCACCACGAGTGGTGCTCGCCCAGCTGCTGCAGATCGTAGAGGACGGGCGACAGGTAGAGGAGCATCTGCAGTGCCACCTCGGTGAGGTGGCGTATGTCGCGGAAGAACACCGTCGCCGTGGCGAAGAGCAGCGTCACGCCCGCGCAGAACAGCGTCAGGATGAGCGCCGCGACGGGCAGGAACAGCAACGCAGGCGTGAACGGCTGGCCGACCGCCAGCATCACCAGAAAGAGCGGAACGAACGACAACGTGAAGTTCACCAGGTTCGAGCCGACGACCGAGAGCGGAAAGACCGCCTGCGGCAGCCGGATCTTCCGGACCAGCTCCTGGTTCACGAGGATGCTCATCAGGCCCTGCATGAGTGCCGTCGAGAAGTAGAGCCAGGGCAACAGACCGGCGAGCAGAAAGATCGAGAAGTTCGGCAGCGCGGCGCGCAGAATAGTGGTGAACACCACCGTGTAGACGATCATCAGCAGGAGCGGATTGAGCATCGTCCACAACATGCCCAACAGGCTCCGCTTGTAGCGGACCTTCAGCTCGCGCGTGACGAGCAGCGCGACGAGCTGCCGGAACCGCCACACCTCCGCGAGCGGAGAGGGACGACGCGCCAGCTCCAGCACCTCGGGCGCCGCGACGGCCGTTTCGGCCGGGCGCGTCTCTTGCGCGGCGCCGATCACGCCGCGCGCTCCGCCAGGAATCGATCCAGCGCCGCGTCGAGCTCGAGTGGAACGGCACGCCCCAGAAGGCCGCGGATCTTTTCCACGACCAGCGCGGAACGGGCCGGCCGCGGACCGGCGAGTTTGGCGGACGCCATCGCAACGGGAATCACGAGGCGCTCTTCCACGCGCAGCTTGCGCGCCAGCGCGCGGCAGAACTCGACGCGCGAGACGATGCTCGCTCCCGCGCAGTGCCAGATCCCCCGCTCCCCGCTGCGCAGCACGCCGATTACCATTTGCGCGGCATTGTCCGCCAAAGTGGGCGACACCACCTGATCGTGGAAAGCGCGCACCTCCCTGCCCGCGGCGAGCTGCTCCGCGGCCACCGAGGCGAAGGTGCGCTTCGCTCCGCGCCGTCCGCTGTACACGACTGCGACGCGCGCGACGGCACAGTCGGGCGCCAGGAGCAACGCCGCCTGCTCGGCGACGTACTTCGTCCGCGCGTAGACGCCGCGCGGCTGCGGCGCGTCGTCCTCCGAATATGGTCCGCCGCGCCCATCGAAGACGTAATCAGTCGAGAGCGCGACCAGGCGGGTACCTGCATCGCGGCAGCCGAGCGCGGCCTGCTCGGTGGCTCCGACGTTCACCGTCCACGCCTGGACCGGATCGTTCTCGCACGCATCGACGTCGGTCATGGCAGCGCAATGGACGACCGCACGTGGACCAGTCGACGCGATCAGCTCGCGCAGAGCACTGGCGCCCGACAGATCGAGCTCGACGTACTCGACGCGCGAAGGCAGCTCGCGCCTGCGCCCCCGGCCCACCGCGACGACCTTCTCGCCCGCGGCGTCGAGCCGCCCGACCACGCAGCTCCCGACGAGACCGTTCGCGCCCGTCACCAGGACGGTCATCCGCGCGCCCCGTAGTTCTGCTCGTAATAAGCGCGGTACTCGCCGGTCCGCACGCGGTCCCACCAGGTCCGGTTGGCGACGTACCAGCTCACCGTCCGCTCCAGCCCTTCGGCGAAAGCGATGGAGGGTGACCACCCGAGCTCAGCGCGCGTCTTGCGCGCATCGATGGCGTAGCGACGATCGTGACCTGGGCGGTCCTTCACGTGCTCGATGAGCGACTCGGGCTTCTTCAGGATGCGCAGCAGCTCGCGGACGATTCGCAGGTTCGGCCACTCGTTGTCGGAGCCGACGTTGTAGACCTCGCCCGCCCGGGCGCGCTCGCCCGCCGCGAGCAGCGCGGCGCAGTGATCCTCGACGTGGATCCAGTCGCGCACGTGGAGGCCGTCGCCGTAGACCGGCAGCTTCTTCTCCTCGAGCGCGTTGGCGATCATCAGCGGAATGAGCTTCTCGGGGAACTGGTACGGCCCGTAGTTGTTCGAGCAGCGCGTCACCACCACATCGAGGCCGAACGTGCGGTGGTACGCGAGCGCGAGCAGATCGGCCGCCGCTTTCGACGCCGAGTAGGGCGACGACGGCTTCAGCGCCGACGTCTCGGAGAAGCGGCCTTCCGCACCGAGCGATCCGTACACCTCGTCCGTGCTCACCTGCACGAATCGCTTCACCTGCGCGCGGCGCGCGACGTCGAGGAGCACTTGCGTTCCGGAAACGTTCGTCTCCACGAAGACACTGGGCCCGAGAATGCTCCGGTCGACGTGGCTTTCCGCGGCGAGATTGAAGATCGTGTCGACGCCGTATCGCTCGCAAAGGCGCGTGACCAGCTCGGCGTCGGCGATGTCGCCCCGGACGAAAACGTGCTTGTCGTCCTCCCGCAAGTCCGCAAGCGACTCGAGGTTCCCCGCGTAGGTCAGCTTGTCGAGGTTGACGACGGTCCAATCAGGCCGCTCGCGGCGCAAATGGCGGACGAAGTTCGATCCGATGAACCCGGCGCCGCCGGTGACCAGGACGGCTGGCACCCTACCTCCGCTCCAAATCGGTGGCCGCTTTCGCGCGGCCGGTCACCAGCTCGTTCGCGGCGCGCAGCGAATCGAACGTGCCGGCGTCGGTCCACCACCCCGCCAGGCGATCGCACTGCAGCGTTCCGGCGCGCACGTAGTGGTTGTTTACGTCGGTGATCTCCAGCTCACCACGCGCGGACGGCTTGAGCGTACGGATGACGTCGAACACTTCGGAATCGTAGAAGTAGACGCCGACCACCGCCAGATCGCTCTTCGGTTTCTTTGGCTTCTCGACGATGCGCACGACGCGTGAGCCCTCGACCTCCGCCACTCCGTACCGCTGCGGGTCGTGCACCTGCTTGAGCAGCAACCGAGCTCCGCGCTTCTGCTCGCGAAACGCGCGCACGGAGGGCGCGATGGGATCTTCGAAAACATTGTCGCCGAGGATGACGCACAACAGGTCGCGGCCCGCGAAATTCTCCGCGAGCCCGAGCGCCTGCGCGATTCCTCCCGCCTCGTCCTGCACCTTGTAAGTGAACCGGCAGCCGAACTCCTTGCCGGAGCCCAGCAACGTCACGACGTCCCCCATGTGCTCCACACCCGTGACGACCAGCACCTCGTCGATCCCTGCCTCCGTCAGCTTGTGCAAGGGGTGGTAGACCATCGGAACGCGTCCGACGGGCAGCAAGTGCTTGTTGGTGACCTTCGTCAGCGGGAACAGGCGCGAGCCCGTGCCGCCCGCCAGAATGACGCCCTTCATTCTGTCCTCTCGAGACGTGACGCCGCGCGGCACTTGTGCCAGAAAACGGCCAGTCGCGCCAACGCGATCTCGAGCCGCGTTCGTCAGCTCCGCCAGAACGTGAACGCCGCCACCGCAGTGGCGAACAGCGGCGGGCAGATGGCAGCGGACCACGTGGGCAGGCCGCCCGAGAGCGAGGCGGCGTGCACGATCACGGAGACCGCCCAGAGCGCCATCGACAGCGCGATCCCGAGCGCCACCGCGCCCGGCAGCGGCAATCGGCGGCGACGCCGCGCCCGCCACAGGATCAGGCCCAGACCTCCGAGCGCCGCCGGGATCGCGGTGACCGGATGCGCGGCTCGCTCCCACAACGCCAGCTCCCACTCCCGGACGGGCTGACCAAGTCGCGCGCGCCTTTGCACCTGCTCGCGCAAGTACCGCCAGGGGAGCTGTCGCGGCCTGCCGCCCCGCAGCTCGAGGTCCACCGCGGTCTCGGGAAAACGCTCCTCGAGAACGTCGGCGCGGATCTCGGCGATGATGCCGCCGGGCTCGTTCGACAGCGCGTAGCGCGTCTCCACCGCGTCGAGGAAACGCCAGCGCCCCGGCCCGGCCGGCTCGAGCCGTCGCGCGTCAATGCGGCGCGCGAGTTGGAAGGGCGGAACGATCTCCAGCACCGTCGCCGGTTCCCAACCTCCGTTCGTCTGCGGGCCGAGATGATAGATGCGCCCCTGCTGGCCACGCAGCCAGCTCGTTCCGGCGTGGTAGGTCGCCCAGTCGCCCCAGCGATTGAACCTCTTGACCTGGATCTCCTCCGCCCGCGCGTCGGCGCGCACGACGACCCGCTCGCCGAGGAAGAACAGCAGCACGCCAAAGACGGTGGCGATGACCGCGACGGGCGCGGCGAGCCGCCACGGATGGACGCCGAGCGCGAAGAGCGCCGTCAGCTCGCCGCGCCGCGCGAGGAGCGTCGCGAGCAGCGCCGCCGCGATGATCAGCGCAGCCGGAGCAAGCTGGTACGCGACGACCGCCGCTTTGTTCCAGTACAGCTCGAGCGCCGCCTTGCCCCAGGCGCGTCCCCAGAAGCTGCCCGCGCGATCGGCGAAGTCGACGGTGAGGTACAGCAAGACGACGCCGCCCAGAGTCGCGACGAACAGTTTGAGGAATTGCGTCGCGAGCAGGCGATCCAGCTGGCCGAACGGCCGCGCTCCTCCCGGAGAGGACCTGCGCGGGGCCAGGGACGGCGGCGCGGCGGCGGGCAGTTCCGCGCGCGCCTCGCTCACCGCACCTCCCCGGCGGCGATGTCGCGGCGCATCTGCGCGCCCTCGATTCGGAGCCGCGATGCCGCGTCGTACACGCGCGACCGCGCCTGCGCGGCGTCGCTGCCGAGCGCCGCGACGGTGAGCAGGCGGCCTCCCGCCGTGACGAGCTTTCCCTCCTTGATCTTCGTTCCGGCGTGGAGCACCCACAGATCGTCGGACTGCTCGACCTGATCGATGCCGGAGATGACGTCTCCCGAGCGCGGCGTGCCTGGATATCCGGCAGCGGCGATCACGACGGCAACGGCAGGACGCGGGTCCCATGCGACCTCGGGGCGACCGAGCTCGCCTCTCGCCGCGGCCAGGAACAGAGGCAATGGATCGGAGCGCAGCCGGATGAGGATCGCCTGCGCTTCCGGGTCGCCGAGCCGGCAGTTGAACTCGAGGACGCGCGGTCCCCGCTCGGTGAGGATCAGCCCGGCGTACAGCGCGCCGCGGAACGGCATCTCACGCGACGCCAGCTCGCGCACCGTGGGCCGCAGGATGGTGCGCACCACCTCGTCGATCAGCTCCGGAGTCGCGTCGCGCGGCGGGCTCATCGCGCCCATCCCGCCGGTGTTCGGTCCGCGATCGCCGTCCTGCAGGCGCTTGTGATCGCGCGCCGGCGCCAGCGGAACGATCGCCTCGCCGTCGGTGAGCGCGATGACGGAGAGCTCCGGGCCGTAGAGCTTTTCCTCGACCAGCAGCCGGACCGGCGCGGTTCCTCCGGCGGCGGCTTGCCATAGCTCGTCGATCGCGCGGTGCGCCGCTTCCGCGTCGTCGCAGACGATGACGCCCTTGCCGGCCGCGAGGCCGTCGAGCTTCACCACGCAAGGACCGGTGGCGTACGCCTTCGCCTTGCGAACGTCATCGAACACGGCTGCTCGCGCCGTCGGGACGCCGGCGCGCGCCATCACTTCCTTCGCGAACGCCTTCGACGCTTCGATGCGCGCCGCGGCAGCTGTCGGGCCGAAGCACGGGATGCGCTCGTGCGCGAGCCGATCGGCAAGCCCCTCCGCGAGCGGAGCTTCCGGCCCGACCACCACCAGATCGGGCTCCTCCCACAACGCCGCCGCGGCCAGCGCCTCGGCAGTCGCCGCCGCCGGGACGCAGCGCGCCTCGCGCGCCATGCCCACGTTTCCCGGGATGGCTACGACTTCGCGCGATCCGCCGCGCGGCGCGCCGCGCGCGAGCGCGCGCACGAGCGCGTGCTCGCGTGCGCCCGATCCGATGACGACGACCTTCTGCGCCATTGAAACGATCAATGCCTGAAGTGGCGGAATCCTGTGAACACCATCGCCATGCCGTACCGATCCGCCGCGGCGATCACCTCCTGATCGCGCACCGACCCACCTGGTTGCGCGATGCAGGCGACTCCCGCCTCCGCGGCGGCCTCCACCCCGTCGGCGAAGGGAAAGAATGCGTCCGATCCGAGCGCAGCTCCGTGCGCCTTGGCACCCGCGCGCGCGGCGGCGATGCGCACGGAGTCGACGCGGTTCGTCTGCCCCATCCCGATGCCGACGGTGACGTCGCGGTGGGCGAGCACGATCGCGTTCGACTTGACGTGCTTGACGACGAGCCACGCGAACTGCAGCGCTTCGATCTCATCGGGCGTCGGCGAGCGGCGCGTGACCACCTTCCAGCTGCGCGCGTCGACGCCTTGCAGATCGCGCGACTGCACCAGCAAGGCGCCGGGAAGGCTGCGCAGCTCGCGCGACTCCTGTCGCCACGAATCGCGTGGCTCGCCCAGCGAGGGCAGCTCGAGAAGGCGCAGCGCCTTCTTCGTCTTCAGCGCCTCGAGCGCACCGGGCTCGAAGCCCGGCGCGATGACGGCTTCGAGGAACGTTTCGGCCAGGACGGCGGCCGTGGCGGCGTTCACGGAGTGCGTCACCGCCACGATGCCGCCGAATGCACTGACCGGATCGGCGTCGCGCGCCGCGCGATAGGCTTCCAGCACGTCCGCCGCGCGCGCCACGCCGCACGGGTTCGTGTGCTTCACGATCACCGCCGCCGCCGGACCGGCCGTCCCGCGCGCATGCTCCTTGACCGCCTCGAGCGCCGCGGAACCGTCGAGCAGGTTGTTGTACGAGAGCTCCTTGCCCTGGATCTGCCGCGCCGCCGCGAGCGTCGGTTCGCGCGGGAGCGGAACCTCGGCGTAGAACGCGGCGGCCTGGTGCGGGTTCTCGCCGTAGCGGAGCCCTTGCTTCAACCGGTATTCCGAAAGTGGCGGTGCCTCCGCGAAGGTTCCGGCGGCGTCCTTGTTGTCCTGCGCGAGCTGCTCGGACAGCCAGGCGGCGATGGCCGCGTCGTACGCCGCCGCGTGCGCGAAGGCGCGAGCCTGCAGCCGCCGGCGCGTGCTCACGTGCACCTCGCGCTTCTGCTGCAGCTCCGCGAGGACGGTGGCGTAGTCGGCGGGATCGATGACGACGGCGACATGGGCGGCGTTCTTCGCGGCCGACCGGATCATCGAGGGACCACCGATGTCGATGTTCTCGATCACCTCGTCGTGCGGCAGCCCTTTCGCGACCGCTTCACGGAACGGGTACAGGTTCACGACCACGAGATCGATGGGGAGTACGCCCTGCGCCTTCATGTCGGCCTGGTCCGACGACAGCTCGCGACGCGCCAGGATGCCTCCGTGAATCTTCGGGTGCAGCGTCTTGACCCGCCCGCCCAACATTTCCGGAGCACCCGTGAAATCCTGGACTTGCGTCACCTTGACGCCCTCGCGAGAGAGCAGCGAGGCCGTCCCTCCGGTGGAGAGCAGCTCGATACCCAGAGCGACGAGGCCGCGGGCAAATTCGACGATACCGGTCTTGTCGGAAACGGAGAGAAGGGCACGAGCGACGGCCATGCGCGGGTGCATACCACGGGCACCGTCCCGGAGGATCGCCCTCCCGAGGCAGGCGGCGGTGCTCAGTCCCGCTCACCTCGCGCCTCGCGAGCCAGTCAAAAATCGTCGTTCGGGAGGGCGCGGCGCGCTTCCGATGATCCGCGGCGCTGCGCGCGCCCTGTCACAACGACCGCCGGAGCCCGGCGGTCGAGCGGAGCGCTACTCGTCGTCGTCGTCCGGCGCGATGCGGCGCGGACCGTCGTCGGCGATGACACGCAGCTTGGTGAGCCCGCGCGTCTCCAGCTGGCGCACGCGCTCGCGCGTGAGGTTCATGATGACCCCCACTTCCTCGAGCGTGATGCCGCCGCGATCGGCCACGTCCAGCGCGCACGTGTCGGCCAGCTCCCAGAGCTCCTTGTCGGGGAAGTTCATCTTCACCGACCCGGTGCGCGGGTTGACGTCGACGTACAGGTTGAACTTGCAGGAGACGTACGGACACGGGCGCGGGCCCGTGCCGCAGTCGGCGCGCGACTTCGGCCGCGTGGCCTCGATCTCCGCCATCAGCGTCTGCAGCTCGGGATCGACTCCTCCCGCAGCCATCTGCTGGCGAAACTGCCGCGCCATCTCCTTGCGGCTCATGGTGCGCGCGCGCTGCCGCGGCCGCTCCACCTCAGGAGGATCCTGTAGATCGGGGGTGACGTTTTGTTTTAGCTCGCTCATCGGTCGCCCTTTCCGGTCTCTTCGCGTGCGGTGATCTGCGAAACCGTGCGTTCCATGTCCTTCACGAATTGATTCGCCTTGTGCCGGCCTTCGTTGAGCAGACGCTCCAGCTCGCGGCGTCGCGAGGCGCGGAGGTTGCCCTTCTCGGCGATGGTCTTGTCGAGCGCGGCGAAGAGGTCGTCCAGCGCGCTCTCGACGCCGTCCAGCTGGCCGCGGAAGAACACGAAGGAGTGGCGGATGTCCTCGAGGGTCATGCCCTCGTCCATCAGCGACTTGATCACGCTGATGCGCCGGATGGCGGTCGTGGGATAGAGCCCGCGCGAGCCGCGATGCTTCCCCTTCTCGCCCACGCGGCGGCTGCGCGGCAGAAGTCCCAGCTGCACGTACTTGCGGAAGGTGGCCTGCGCGAGCCTCACTCCACGCGGCGCGAAGAAGTCGACGATCTGCGCGGCGGACACGCCGTGCGGATAGTTCGCCTCCAGTCGGTCGAACTCGTCGACTTCGCGCTGCGCCACGCGGGCCCCTCCCGGTGGATCGAAACGATGCCAGTGAATGGCATCGCGTGAGTGCATTCACGCAAGTATCGTATCTTGAGTAGCGTGTCAACAAGCGCTCACTCTCTGATCGTGAGTGAAAGAACGGCCTTGTGCGAGTGGCGCGGCACGACCTGCGAGCCGCTCGCGCGGTGTGGTCACTCCCCTCCGCCGAGCCGCGACCACACGCGCGCACGCGGCGAACGGCGCGGATCGCGCGCGAATCGCGAACGATCGCGCTACGCGCTTCGCGTCCTATCCATCGACAGTCACTCGCCGAGTTCGAAGTCGAGGCGACCCGACGACCCGGGATGCATCGTCACGTCGGCGTCGCGCCATTTCGCCTGGCGTGCGATGCCGACGCGCACGCTGTGGTGCCCCGCGTCGAGATCGACGGTCAGCGGCGTGACCCCACGCAATGCGCCGTCGACGTACACCTCCGCACCCGCGGGTCTGCTGAAGACGTGCAGCTCGCCGCTCGCGGCGTGGAAGCCGGCCGCGCGGCGCGACGCCCGCGCGGAGCGTGCCGCTTTGACGACCCACGCGGCGGGAAGCGACACCGCGATGACGGCGCCGAGCGCGGCGAGGATCTTCAGTGCGCGCCGTCGCGGTGGCGGCACTTCCGCGAAGAGCGGTTGCTGACGGCTCGTCCGCACCGGCGTCACGGGCGTGGCCACTCCCGCGGGAGGCGGCTCGGTGCGCACGGCGGGCGCCGAACCTTCCGCCGTGCGGCGATGCTGCAGCGCTTCGGGAGCGGCGCGATGCAGCCACGCGGACAGGGCGCCTTCCGGATCGCGCGGCGGCGGGCACGCGCGCACCAGCGCTGCGCCGAGCTCCGCGGCGGCCTGGAAGCGGTGCCGCGGATCCGGCGCGGTCGCTTTCTCGATCACCTTCCGCAGCGCGTGCCCGCAGCGCACGTCGGCGGCGTCGGCGACGACCCGCCCCAGGGAAAAAATGTCGGCCTGCGGACCGACGGAACCGCCGGTCGCTTGCTCCGGCGCGATGTAGCCCAACTTCCCTTTCGGCGCGGCTCCCGGATCGGTGACGTCCGCACTGCCGCGTGCGCGCGCGACTCCGAAGTCTCCGAGGTACACCGCGCCCGCCCGGGAGAGCAGCACGTTGTCCGGCGAGATGTCCCGGTGCACGAGGTGCAACGCGTGGCCGTCGCGGTCGCACGCGGTGTGTGCCGCCTGCAACGCGCGCGCGACCTGCGTCCCGATGTACGCCGCCAAAGCTTCGGGAAGAAGATCGTTGCGGCGCCGGGCGACCTTCAGCGCCGTGCGCAACGAACAACCGTCGACGAACTCGAGGACGAAGATCGGTCCTTGCGTCTTCGACTCCTGGTAATCGACCGCGGCGACGATTCCTGGGTGGTGCAGAAGCCCGACGACGCGTGCCTCGTCGGCGAGCATGGCGGCGATGCGCGGGTCTCCGCGCCGGCTCGGTGCCAGCATCTTGATCACCACCCGCCGGCGAAACGCGCCCGCGCCCTCCAGCTCGGCCAACCAGACCTCGCCCATCCCGCCCAACCCGAGGCGATCGATGAGCACGTAGCGGCCGCCGATGCGGTCGCCCTGTCGGAGCTCGCTCACGGCCGCTGCTCGAAAATGCCACACCTGCCGACGTTGACACGCTCTGGTACGTACTTACTGTACCCGCCGCAACGCGGCAAAAGCCGCGGAAGATTTCGCGTCCTTTCAAAGAGGACGCCGGGAGAGGAGAGACGTGAAGAAGACCATCGGCATCGACCTGGGCACGACCAACTCCGTGGTCGCGATCATGGAAGGCCGTGAACCCAAGGTCATCGAAAACGAGGAGGGCAGCCGCATCACGCCTTCCGTCGTCGGATTCAGCAAGGATGGCGAGATCGTGGTGGGCCAGGTAGCGCGCCGCCAGTCGATCACCAACCCCGAGAACACGGTCTACTCCATCAAGCGGTTCATGGGGCGCAAGTACGACGAGACGGCCGACGAGCGCCGTCGCGTGCCCTACCACGTCGCGAAGGCGCCGAACGGCGACGCGGCCGTCGAGATCCAGGGCAAGCTGTACAGCCCGCCCGAGATCAGCGCGAAGATCCTGCAGAAGCTGAAGAGGGCGGCGGAGAACTACCTCGGCGACACCGTCACCGACGCGGTCATCACCGTGCCGGCGTACTTCAACGACGCCCAGCGCCAGGCTACCAAGGACGCCGGGCGAATCGCGGGTCTCGACGTGAAGCGCATCGTCAACGAGCCCACGGCGGCGGCACTCGCCTACGGCCTCGATAAGAAGAAGGACGAAGTGATCGCCGTCTTCGACTACGGCGGCGGCACGTTCGACATCTCGGTCCTCGAGGTGGGCGAGAACGTGGTCGAGGTGGTCGCCACGAACGGCGACACGCACCTCGGTGGCGACGACCAGGACCAGCGGATCATGGAGTGGCTGATCCAGGAGTTCAAGAAGGACACGGGACTCGACGTCTCCAAGGACAAGATGGTCCTGCAGCGCCTCAAGGAGGCGGCGGAGAAGGCGAAGATCGAGCTGTCCGCCACCATGGAGACGGAGATCAACCTGCCCTTCCTCACGGCCGATCAGACCGGGCCGAAGCACCTGGTGAAGAAGCTGACGCGCGCGCGCTTCGAGCAGATGTGCGACGACCTGTTCCAGCGCGCCATCGAGCCGACCAAGAAGTGCCTCGCCGACGCGAAGAAGTCGCCCAAGGACATCCACGAGGTGGTGCTGGTCGGCGGGTCGACGCGTGTGCCGAAGATCCAGCAGATCGTGAAGGACTTCTTCGGCAAGGAGCCGAACCGGTCCGTCAACCCGGACGAAGTCGTCGCGGTGGGCGCAGCGGTCCAGGCGGGCGTCCTCACCGGCGAGGTGAAGGACATCCTGCTGTTGGACGTGACGCCTCTGACGCTCTCGATCGAGACGCTCGGCGGCGTGGCCACTCCGCTCATCCCGCGGAACACCACGATTCCGACGCGCAAGAGCGAGGTGTTCTCCACCGCGGCTGACGGACAGACCAGCGTCGAGGTGCACGTGCTCCAGGGCGAGCGGCCCATGGCGCGCGACAACAAGACGCTCGGACGCTTCCACCTGGACGGCATCCCGCCGGCTCCGCGCGGTGTCCCGCAGATCGAGGTGACGTTCGACATCGACGCGAACGGCATCGTCCACGTGGCCGCGAAGGACCGCGCGACGGGCAAGGAGAACAAGATCACCATCACCGCCAGCTCCGGTCTGTCGAAGGACGACATCGAAAAGGCGGTCAAGGACGCGCAAGCGCACGAGGCCGAGGACCGGCAGCGCCGCGAGGAGATCGAGGTGCGCAACCGCGCCGACGGACTCGCGTACGCGACCGAGAAGAGCCTCAAGGATCTCGGCGACAAGGTGCCCTCGTCGATGCGCTCCGAGATCGAGGAGCGCATCAAGGCGGTGAAGGACGCGCTCGCCGGGACCGACGTCGACGCCGTCAAGCGCGCGACTGACGCGCTGATGCAGGCGTCGCACCGGATGGCCGAGGAGGCCTACAAGGCCGCCGGAGCGGGCGCGGCGGGCGGGGGCGATACGTCCGGCGCGCAGCAGGGTGGCGCGGACCAGGGCGGCGGCGCGAAAAAGGACGACGTCGTCGACGCGGAATTCGAGGAGCAGAAGTAGGGCCCGTCAACCCCCCTTCGGGTCCTATCTGTGGCGAGGCGCTGGATCCCGGCGCCTCGCCGTTTTTTTACGGCTTGAGGTCCTTCTGCCGATGCCGGAAAGGATCCGCGAGCGCTTCGTCGGTCCCCGCGGGATTCGGCACGTCTTGCTCGCTCAAATCTGCAGTCGGCCGCTCGCGATCGCGGATGCGCCCGCGCGCCTGGGCGGCGGCGATCTCCTGCGGTGTAGGGTTCGCAAGGGACGGCGGCTGCCGCGCGGGTAGCCGGTCCAGGTCCGCGTCCGTGCGCGCGCCGCGAGGCGTCTGACGGCGCGGCGCGTTCCGCTCGATGTCCGCCTGATCGCCTCCGGCCGAGCGCGGACGCGCCGTAGTCCCGCCGATTGGCCCGGTATCGGTGCGTCCACCGGCCGTCGCCGACGCAACCCCGATGTCATATCCGGCGCGCGCGCGCCCTTCGGCCGAGGGGCCGAGCTCAGGCGAATTCGTGGGACTTCCGCCGACCTTCGCCTGCGCGCTGTTCTTGCTCTTGTGCTGCGCGCTACGACTGTAGCTGCCCGATCCTGGATTCGTCTGCTGCGCTCTCGCCGGCAGCGCGGCGACCGCGATCACGAGCGCAATGGAAAAGGTTTTCATCGCTGTGCTCCCTGCCAGACAAACCTGAGCAGGAGCGGACGAGGCGTCTACCGGGCTTTCTGCCGCGTCGGACCTCCGGCGGTGCCTTGGTCTGCGCCTGCCGCAGGAGCTTCGAGAAGCTCGGGGCGCGACGGTAGTGGAGCGCCCGGCTGCCCGAGATCGAGGCGCGCGCGAACATCCTGGTCCAGGTTGATGAGCACGTCCTCGAGGCGGCGAACGCGCTCTTCGATCGCGAGCTGCTGCTGCTGCGCTTTCTGTCGCGTCTCCACGTCGATCGCCAGCTCGCGCTCCTTGAGCTTGAAGTACTTGAGCACGAAGACTATCGCGACGGGAAAACCGAACGTCGCCAGCACGGCGACGATCGGAATCAACGCGCCGATCATGTCCGACGTCATGGCACGCCAGAACGTATCAGAGGCGGGTGGATTTCGCCCGCGGCGCGAAAGAGGAGGCCGCCCGCGATGCGCCGCGGGCGGCCTCGGGTACAACGAAGACGGACGCTGCTATTGCTGTGGCGCCGTCGAGCTGGTCTGCACGGTCGCGTTCGCGCTTGCGCCGGCGGACGCGTTTTCGCGCACCTCGCCGCGCTTCTCCACCCTCTCGCCGCGCCGTTCCTCGCGCTCACCGCGCCGCTCACGGCGCTCGCCCTGCTTCTCCATTCGCTCGCCCGTGGCCTCCTCCCGCTGGCCCTGCTTCTCCATGCGCTCGCCGCGCTTCTCTTCTCGCTCCCCGCGTCGCTCGCGCCGTTCGCCCTGCCGCTCCATCCGCTCGCCGCGGCGCTCCATCCGCTCGCCGCGCGCCGCGTTCGCAGCCCCCGGGCCGACCAGCAGCGCCGCAATGACCAAAGCCAATCCGTTTCGCGTCATGTTCCCTCCCAAGTGAAAATCGCTCCGAGGGAGGAGAACCGTTTGGGCGGCCACTCGGTAAAACGACTTCAGGCGGCAGGGACCTGCTCGGCGGATCTGCGTGCGTGTCGCCGATCGTCCGCCCTCGGCAGCATCGCGAGGAGGCGGGCTCGTTCTTCGGGATCGGCTGCGAAAGCCAGCGTCGCCTTCGCAGCGACCAGGTCGAAGTAGGCGCGCAGCGCGCCCTGCGCTTGCGTGAGCGCATGCGCTTCATCGGTGAGCGGCGCGCCCGCGCCGGGAAGCTTCTCGAGGTCCGCCGCCAGGTCGCGAATCATCTGCAGGTCCTCCGCAATGAGCCCTGCGTCGGATGCGACCTCCGGGTACGTCTTCGCTCCCTCGAGGATGAGCCGCAGCGCGCGCAACACGTGCTGCGGCTGGCGCACCGAGAACGGCTCGCCCAATCCGAACGCGCGAGCGGCCCGGCGCCCGTCGGCGCCCCGACTCACGCGCTGCACAGCCTCGCGCGCGTTCTGCGCCGCCGTCGCCGCTTCCGCGAGCAGCTCCGCTTGCTCGGGAGACCGTCCTCGCGCCGTGACCGCGGCCGCGGGCAGGGCCTGCAGATGGTCCTCGATCTCGGCCGCAAGCTGCAGCGCGGCGCCGTTGTACCCCGCCGTCAATCCGCGGCGCGCGAGCTCGGCGGAGTGCGCTTGCGCCAGATCGGCGACGCGGCGCGCCGCCTGTGCATCGGCGAGCGGATCGCTGCGCCAGGTGGAAGCGCCGTCACGGTTGCGCCCGGCGCGCTCGATCAGATCCTGACGAGCGTCGGTGGCAGCCTTGCCGTTGCGCTGAGCCTTTCCCTCGCCCGAAGATGCGCGAGGCTTCACCGCGGTTTCTCGCGACGAGCGGGCCATGCGGCCCTCCTTGCTGTGATGCAGCGCCCGGAACAGCGCGGCCCGGAAGGGACCGCACGCCTGCAGGTGTCGACAAAGCCTCTCGCAAAATGGGGTTGATTGGCAAGATGGTCGTGTCCGTCGAGGCTCAGGTGTCGGTTTGACGACGGAGCGATGAGCGAGGGACCCTGCGCATTCTGGTGGATTTCCCGAGCGCTATGACCGTCGGAATCTGGGTCGGCGTGGCGCTGGGCGTCTGGGTTGCCCTGTCGAGCATCTGGCCCCGCGCGTCGCGGTCGCGCAAGCGCTGATTCCGCACCGCCCGCCGAGCGGGAGCGAATCTTCGCACTCGGGCGGATCGTGCTACATGGCAACTTTGTCCAGGGAGCATCCGAATGGAGTGGAACGCCGAGACCGTCCGACGAAAGCAGAAGGAGCTGCTGTTCCCCAACGTCACGACCTACTACGAGGACGCGCTGGTGGTGGACTCGGGGAAGGGAATGCTCGTTCGTGACGTCGAAGGCCGCGAATACCTCGACTTCTTCGCCGGCATCCTGACCGTCTCCGTCGGGCACTGCCATCCGCGCGTCACCGAAGCGGCGGTCGAGCAACAGAAGAAGCTCGTGCACGTTTCGACGCTGTACGCGACCGTGCCGCAGGTGCAGCTGGCGGAGAGGCTCGTGCAGATCGCGCCGATGAAGCCGGCGAAGGCGTTCTTCTCGAACTCGGGTACCGAAGCGAACGACACCGCGGTGACGGTCGCGAAGGAAGCGACGGGTCGCACCGAGCTCGTCGTCCTGCGCCACAACTACGGCGGGCGCGGCACGCTCGCGCTCAGCGCGATGGGCGTCAAGCAGTACCGGCCCAGGGTGCAGAGCGAGATCAGCGGCGTGCGCTTCGCCCACGCCCCGTACTGCTATCGCTGCGACTTCGATCTGAAATACCCGGACTGCGGCGTCGCGTGCGCCAAAGATCTGAAAGGGCTCATCGAAACGACGACCCACGGCGAGATCGCCGCGTTCATGGCGGAGACGATCATGGGTGTGGGCGGGTTCATCGTCCCGCCGAAGGAGTACTTCCAGATCGCGCTTCCGATCGTGAAGGCGGCGGGCGGGCTGTTCATCGCGGACGAAGTGCAGACGGCCTGGGGCCGCACCGGGGGAAAGTGGTGGGGCATCCAGCAGTACGGGGTCGAGCCCGACATCCTGACGAGCGCGAAGGGAATGGCGAACGGGCAGCCGATCGGGCTTACGCTGGCGCGGCGCGAAGTGGCCGACCACGCGCGATTCGCGCAGATCTCCACCTTCGGCGGGTCGCCGATTTCCATGGCGGCCTCGATGGCGACGCTCGACGTCATCGAGCAGGAGAAGCTGCTGTTCAACTCGCAGATGATGGGGCAGGCGCTGCGTGAGGGCCTGGACGGCCTCAAGGAACGTTTCTCCGCGATCGGCGACGTACGCGGAATGGGCCTCATGCAGGCGATCGAGCTGGTGAAGGATCGCGGAACGAAGGAGCCCGATCCGCAGACGACGGCGCGGCTGCTCGAGGCGACTCGTAAGCGGGGGTTGCTGGTCGGCAAGGGAGGCACCTACGGAAACGCGCTTCGCATCGCGCCGCCGATGGTGGTCACGCGCGGCCAGGTGGACGACGCGCTGCGGATCCTGGGTGAGGCCCTCGGAGAGGCACTGCGCCGATGAGGCGTGCGCTGCTGGTCGCGGGCGTCCTCGCGCTCGCCGGCTGCAAGAGGAACTCGCGGCCGCCGGCGCTGGGCGAGGCGGTGGCGGTGGAGCAGCCGGGCGGGTCGGCCACCCAGCTTATCGCGCAAGGCACCGAGATCCCCACCAGCGCCACCGAGAGCTTCACGACTTCGCGCGACGACGAGAAGCGCATCGCGATTCACGTGTTGCGCGGTACGGGCAGGACCGCGGGAAAGATGCATAGCGAGGGCTGGTGGACGGTCGACGGTGTGCAGCCCGGCCGCGCCGGGGAGCCGCGCATCCAGGTGACGTTCGAGGTCGATGGGCAAGGGGCGCTGTCCGTGTCGGCAAGGCAGGAGGATCGCAAGCTGAAGGTCAGCCGGCTCGAGTCCACCGAAGTGAAGCTCAAGCCGGCTGCGCTCGTCGAACCCGACGACGAGATGGACGACGCGGAAGACGAACCGGAGTAGCGACGCGCAGAGCGGACGCTGCTACTGCGCCGCGCCAGCTCCTTCGAACGAAGCGTCGACGGCGGCGGTGCGCCAACCGGTCTGCGGGTCCACTTCGACAGCGGACACCTTCGCCCACGGGTTGGGTCGGTACTCGATCTTGTGGCCGCGCGCCTCGAGGGCGCGCGCGGTCGCCGCTTCGAGTCCCTGCGGCTCGACGCGGATCGCGTCCGGAAACAGGTTGTTGTGGATGCGCGGCGCGGCCAGAGCGCGATCGATGGGCATCCGATCGTCGATTACGTGGATGATCGCTTGCGCCACGGTCGTCGGAATGGTCGAGCCTCCCGCCGACCCGAGAACCAGCCGCAGCGCGCCGCCCGGTGCGAACACGATCGTCGGTGCGATCGACGAGAGCGGCTCCTTGCCGGGCCCCGGGGCATTCTCCGATCCGCCTCGCACGTCGAAGGCGTTGAGAACACCCGGCGCCGATGCGAAGTCGTCCATTTCGTCGTTCAGCAGGACGCCCGTGCCTTGCGCGACGACGCACGAACCGAACCGCTCGTTCACCGTTGTGGTCAGGCCTACCGCGTTCCCTTCAGCATCGACCACGGAGATGTGCGTCGTGTGCGATCCTTCGCTGGACTTCGCCAACTGCGCGGCAGGCGTCGCGCGGTCGCCGATCGACGCGCGCAGCGTTCCGGCGAAGTCCTTCGAGATCATCTCCCGGACCGCGTCGGCCATGGTCGGATTGAACGCGGGATCTCCCCATCGCTCGCGATGGGCGTAGAGCCGCTTCTCCGCTTCGACCATGACGTGGAGGAATCCTTCCGGCTTGTAGCCACCGGCGGACGGATCCTCGCGTTCGAGCACGTTGAGCAGCCCGATGAGGATCATCCCGCCCGACGACGGCGGCGGCATGGTGACGATCCGATGACCCCGGTACGTGCCCTCGAGCGCTTCCCGCTCGTGCACCTGGTACCCCGCCAGATCCTGCTCGGTCAGGATCCCGCCTCCGCTCTGCACGGTGTGCGCGATTCGCCGCGCGATGTCTCCCTTGTAGAAGGCGTCGGCGCCGTGGAGCGCGATCGCCTTGAGCGTGCGCGTCAGGTCCGGCTGGATCAGCCGCGTGCCCGGCTCTGGAGCATGCAATTGTCCGTCGCGTCCACGCCGCAAGAAAATGCGTGAAGCTTCCGGATCTGCTGCCAGGCAGTCCCTGCGTTCCTCCGCCAGGCGAACGTAGATGCGATTGGCGCGAAATCCGTTGCCGGCCGCGTCGATTGCGGCCCCGAGCACCTCCAGCAGAGGACGCTTTCCGAAGCGCTTGAGCAGCTCGACGTATCCGCGCACCGCGCCCGGAACGGCCACGGCGAGAGGACCGTCGCGGGCGAGGTCTTCGCGAATCTTCCCGTCCTGCACGTACATCTGCGGCGTGGCGGCGGCGGGCCCGACTTCGCGAAAGTCGATGACGTGGACCTTCCGCTCACGCGCGACGTACACCAGCGCGAATCCGCCGCCGCCGAGGCCGCTCGACTGAGGCTCGACGACGGCGAGCGTGAAGGCCGCCGCGACCGCCGCGTCCACGGCGTTCCCGCCGTGCCGGAGGATCGCCGCACCGGCTTCGCTCGCCAGGGGATGTCCACTAGCGACCGCGCCTTGCGTCGATAGGGCGGCCGTGGAGAGGAGGATCGCGAGCAGCGCATTCATATGGAGGATTCGGGGACACCATACTTATCCCCGAATTACGTATGGTGTCCCCGAAACTCGGGAAGGTTGCCTCGTCGCCGGGGCTTTGTTATGGCCGCTGCCCCATGCCGGCCAATCCAGAGCGAGTGCGGTTCGCGCCCTCCCCGACCGGATACCTGCACATCGGCGGAGCGCGGACGGCGCTGTTCAACTGGCTATGGGCGCGGCAGCAGAAGGGCACGTTCATCCTGCGGATCGAGGACACCGATCGCGAGCGCAGCACGCAGGAGTCGGAGCAGGCGATCCTCGACGGGCTGCGGTGGCTCGGGCTCACCTGGGACGAGGGACCGGAGGTCGGTGGCCCGCACGCACCGTACTTCCAGATGGACCGCCTCGCGACATACGAGAAGCACGCGGCGGCGCTGATCGCGAACGGACGCGCCTATCGCTGCGACTGCAGCAAGGAGCTCCTCGACAAGCTGCGCGAGGAGGCGGCGAAGCAGAAGCACGCGTTCAAATATCCCGGAACGTGCCGCGACAAAAACCTGCCCAAAGGCACGCCCGGCGCCGTGGTCCGCTTCCGCATGCCGGACGAAGGCGCGACGACCTTCCGCGATCTCGTGAAGGGCGAGATCACCACGCAGCACAAGGAGCTGCAGGACGAGGTGATCCTGCGTGCCGACGGAGTGCCGCTCTACAACTTCGGCGCGGTGGTGGACGACGTCGAGATGCAGATCACGCTCGTCGCGCGCGGCGACGACCACATCGTCAATACGCCCCGACAGATCCTCATGTACCAGGCGCTCGGGTATCCCATTCCGACCTTCGCGCACCTGCCGATGATCCTCGGCGCCGACAAGCAGCGGCTGTCGAAGCGCCACGGCGCGGTGAGCGTGCTGCAGTATCGCGACGACGGTTATCTGCCCGGGGCGCTGGTGAACTACCTTGCGCGGCTGGGATGGTCGCACGGCGACCAGGAGATCTTCACGCTCGAAGAGCTCATCGAGAAGTTCGACTGGGAGCACGTCGGCGCCACCGCGGGCGTGTTCAATCCGGAGAAGCTGCTCTGGCTCAACCAACAATGGATCAAGAAGACGCCGCTTCCCGAGCTGGCGAAGCACGTCGCGCCGCTCCTGGCCGCGCGCGGCGTGCAGGTCGACCCCGAGCGGCTCGCGCGCGTCCTGCCGCCCATCGTCGAGCGCGCCAAGACACTGGTGGACATGGCGGACCAGGCGCGTACCTTCTTCGAGCGCGGTGTCCGATTCGACGAGGCGGCCGCGAAGAAGAACCTCACGCCCGAGACGCGCCCGCTGCTCGTCGAAGCGCGCGCCCTCGTCGACCGGCGCATCGGCGAGGGAGCGCACGCGCTCGAGCAGGCGTTCCGCGATCTGGCCGCCCAGCGCGGGCTCGGCCTCGGAAAGGTGGCGCAGCCGGTCCGGGTCGCGGTGACCGGAACGACCGTCAGTCCGCCGTTGTTCGACACCTTGGTCTTGCTGGGCCGCGATGAGGCGCTCGCGCGCATCGACGCGGCCATCGTGCGGACGGGAGGCTGAACGTGCGCATTTTCGCAGGGACGCTGCTGGCGATCGTGTTCGCGAGCTCGTCGTTCTCGAGCGCGCGCGCCGCGGGTGGGTTCAAGGCGCGCGGGTTCTTCCTTCCCGATGGCGCCGTGAAGGTGGACGAAGATCGTTACCGATTGCCGCAGCCGTGGGAAGAGGCCGTTAAGTGGTACCGGGCAACCTACCCGCCTGCGAAATTCCCGCGCCACACGTTGCGCAACCAGGCAGGGGTGCGCGCGATGCACATCGTGAACACCGCGCCGGGTGAGTGGGACGGCGCCAATCTCTACGAAACGCCTCGCGGCGAAGTGCGCGTCTTCGTGATGGGCAAGATCGAGAAGGTCCCCGAGCCGTCGCCACCGCTCCCGGTCCCGGCGAAAAAGGCCGAGCAGCAGCGTCCGCGCAAGAGTGGGAATCCTTGACACTGCGGGGGGGTTTCGCTACCTAGCGCTTCCCTTTCGCTGGGGGATCGTCTAACGGCAGGACGTAGGACTCTGACTCCTACTATCTAGGTTCGAATCCTAGTCCCCCAACCATGCAGGGTTCCGCGGGTCAGAGGCGCGGGGCAGCGAGGTGAAAAGCGGCGGCCCCATCGTCTAGCGGCCTAGGACGGAGGCCTCTCACGCCTCAAACATGGGTTCGAATCCCGTTGGGGTCACCATAAGGCCCGGCTGCGTGAGACAGCCGGGCCATTTTTTTCGTCCGCGTTGGAGTAGTACTGCTGCGCATCCGTCAAGGAGGCGCGCCATGGCAGGGCCCCGTACCCCGGGATTCAGACTCGGTATCTACGTCTTCAAGGACGCCGAGATCGTCGACTATACAGCGCCGCACGGCGTGTTCAGCGTCGCGCGCCGCTTCAACGCGGAGCTCGACGCCTTCCTCATCGCCGATGCGATGCGTCCCGTGCAGACGCAGGCCGGATTCACCGTGCTTCCGAACTACTCGTTCGCGGACGAACCGGCGATGGACGCGTTCCTCATCCCCGGCGGTTACGGAACGCGGCAGGAGGTGCACAACGGGCGGCTGCACGAGTTCATCCGGTCGCTGCCGCAGTCGTGCTTGCTGACGAGCGTCTGCACCGGATCGTGGATCTACGGGAAGATGGGACTGCTCGACGGCCTGCCGGCGACGAACCGCAAGGAACCCGATCGCGTCGAGCAGACGCCCCCGGGCAAGGTGCCGATCGACAGGCTCGCGGACATCGCGCCGAAAGCGCGGATCAGCCGCGCACGCATCGTCGACGCCGGGCGCATCATCACCGCGGGCGGAATCACCAGCGGAATGGAGATGGGCTTCCATCTGCTCCGCCGCGCCGGACACGACGAAGCGTTCATCTCCGAGGTCGCGCGCGTGATGGAGTACAGCAAAGCGTACGAGCTGTACCGGAACGATCGCGAGGAGACCGCGCGGTAGGTGGCTCAGCGTCGCGCGCGCCTGGCCGTCTTCAGGCGGCGCGCGCCCGTTCGGTGCGGGCCCAGATCTGACCCTGACTCCCGCGGCTGAAGCGCACGAATCCGACCAGCAGGGCCGCGTTCATCTCGATGAAATGCGCCGCGGGGTCGGTCAGCTTGCGCAAGTGGCGCGGGCTGGTGCCGAGCAGTCCGAGAGCTGCCAGCGTGTACACCGAGCACTGGACCATCAGCAGCGCCGCGTACACGGCGCCGTGCGGAGCGAGCAGCGCGTTCGTCACCAGCGCGACGAGCAGCGCCTGCGGGACCAGCCAGCGCAGCACCTTGTGCGACCACAGCGCGAACGCGGTGAATCCGTGCCGCGGTTTGAGCAAGTCGCGGAAGTGCGACAGCGCCCGGAAGGCCCCCGCGGCGATGCGTACGCGTCGGCGGTACTCGACCACATGATCCGGTGCCGTCTGCTCGTGAGCGACGGCCTCCGGCTCGTAACGCACCTCGTATCCGCTTTGGAGCACGCGCAGCGCCGCCACGAAGTCGTCCACCACCGTTCCGGCGGGGAGCGGCGGGAACAGGTGTCTGCGGACTGCGTAGATCCCGCCGTTCGCGCCCATCACGCAGCCGCGACGCGACTCGTACAGCTTGAGCAAGCTCTCCAGCTTCCAGTACGCGCTCTCGATGATCGGCGCTCCGAGCGGTGAATGGAGCCGTAGCCGCCCGCAGACGAGACCGATTCTCGGATCGCGCAGCGGCTGCACCAGCTGGCGAATGGCGTCGTTCTCGAATTCCGTGTTCGCGTCGGTGAGGACGAGGACCTCTCCGCGCGCGATGCCGCTCAGCCGGGCGAGGACGCCCGCCTTTCCTGTGCGCTCGCCGCGCGACAGCTTCACACCTCGCGCCGCGTAATGCTGCACGATCGCATCGGTGCCGTCCGTCGACCCGTCGGATCCGACCAGGATCTCGAGGTGGTCCGGGGGATAGTCCTGTGCCAGCAGATTCTCGATGCGGCGGCCGATGCACGAAGCTTCGTTGTACGCCGCGATGAGGACGGACACGTGCGGCAGCCCGAGCTGCGCGGGAGCGCGACGCCGCTCCGTTCCGCCGATGTACGACCAGGCGCTGCGCGCCTGCTCGAATCCGTCGAGGAGGACCAGTAGCAGCGGGTACAGGACGTAGGTGTGCAGGACCGCAAGGACCGCGACCCAGAACAGGATGGCGACCATGCCCGTCCGACGAGCAAGTCACATGCCGAACGATCTCAGCGCGCGGCGCGGCTCGCGGTGCACAGGGAGGGCAATGCGGTTCCCAGTGGGTACGCAGTTACCTACGGCGCGACCAATGAGAGAAGCACCTTCGCCCGCTCGTGCTTCGGATTCGCCTCCAGCACAGCTTGGAGACCTTGCCGGGCAGCCGCAAGGTCGTGCCGGTCGAGGGCGAGAGCACCGGCGTCGACCTGCGCCCGCAGCAACCGGGGCTCGATCCGCTTCGCCGCTGTGAGCGCGGCGGCGGCACCTTCCTGCGCTCGGCCGTCGCGACCGCCTGCGAGGTCGGCAGCTGCCACTGCGAGCGCGAACAACGGATCGTTCCCGGCCTTCTGCATCGCCCGCTCCAGCCACGGTGTCGGGTTGCCGCTCGTCAGCGCGGCCGCGAGTGCCATCGCGCGCACCGCCGCCACGTCGTCGCCAGCGCGATCGACGGCTGCTCGCGCCGCGGCGGCACCTTCCTGCACGAGCCGCGTGCCGTCCCGCAAGTTCGCCTCGCGTTGCGCGGCCGCGGCCGGATCGCCGCGCGCCACCAATTCCAGCCGCTCCGCGACGTCGAGCTTCGCCGATCCTCGTAGCAGCAGCGCGAAGGCACGATCCGCCTCTAGCGCAACGCTGCGTGGCGCGCCGCGGCCTGCCTCGGCGAACAGGGATGCCGCGCGTTCGAGGCTCGCGTCGTCGTCCAGGAGAAGCGCCGCGCGAGCCTCGTCCCCTCTGGTCGCGGCGACCCGCGGGAAACCGGTACGGTTCAGGACGAACCAACTGGCTAGCGCCGCGACACCGACAATCGCGATCGCCACCGCGCCGCCCCTCGTCAACGGATTTCGCTTCGCCACCGGACCGTAAATCACGGGACGCAATGCGCCTGCGTCGGAGCTCTCGTCGGAGGTGGAGTGGTGCGATCTCCGGACCGGGGCGCTGGGCGACGATGCCAGCGACGCGGCCTTCTGTAGCGGAGGCGGCGTGGGTAGACGCCGCGGCGTCGGAGTCCGCGCGGCGTCCGCGAGCTGCGACGAGTGCGCGTCGAACACCGCGTGGCAGCGCCCGCATTCGACGGAGAACGTCCGCTGCACTGGTCCCGTCAGCCCGTCCTGGACCGAGTAGACCGCGTGGCACCTGGCGCAGCGGACGAGCACCGTCTCACGCCGCCGGCTTGTCCAGGCCGAAGGCGGTATGCAGCGCGCGGACTGCGAGCTCGGCGTACTTCTCGTCGATGAGGCAGCTCACCTTGATTTCGCTGGTCGAGATGACGCGGATGTTCACGCCCTCGTCCGCGAGCACCTGGAACATCTTCGCGGCAACTCCGGCGTGGTTGCGCATTCCGACGCCGACGATGCTCACCTTCGCGATGCCCTCCTCGTGCTCCACCTTCCCCGCGCCGATCTGCTTGGCGATCTTGCGCATCTGCTCGTTCGTGCGCTCCACGTCCGCACGCCCGACGGTGAATGCCAGATCGGTGCGGCCATCCTCGTGCGCCGGCGTCTGCACGATGACGTCGACGACGATCCCCAGCTCGGCCAGCGTTCCGAAGATCCTGGCCGCGATGCCCGGCTTGTCAGGGACGTTGCGCACCACGAAGCGCGACTCGTCGCGCGTCAGCGCGATCCCGCTGACGACCACGTCCTCCATCGCCTTGTCCTCCTCGCAGACGAGGGTGCCAGGGTCGTCGTTGAAGCTCGACTTGACCCACAAAGGCACCTTGTACTTCATCGCGAACTCGACCGACCGGATCTGCAGCACCTTCGCGCCCAGCGAGGCGAGCTCGAGCATTTCCTCGTAGCTGATGCGGTCCAACTTGCGCGCTTTCGCGCACAGATTCGGATCGGTCGTGTAGACGCCGTCGACGTCCGTGTAGATCTCGCACGCGTCGGCCTTCAGCGCCGCGGCCAGCGCCACCGCCGTCGTGTCGGAGCCGCCGCGGCCGAGCGTCGTGATGTTCCCTTGATCGTCGATCCCCTGGAACCCGGCGACGACGGCGACTTCCTTCCGCTTCAAACTGTCGAACAGCTTCTCGCCGTCGATGCTGCGGATACGCGCGTTCGAGAATGCCGAATCGGTGAGGATGCGGACCTGGTGGCCGAGGAAGCTGCGCGCTTTGCCTTTGAGCTCCTGGATCGCGAGCGCCAGAAGGCCCACGGACACCTGCTCGCCTGTCGATACGACGACGTCCTGCTCGCGCTGACTCGGCCGCTTCGCGAGCTGCGTCGTCAACCGCAACAGGCGGTTCGTCTCGCCAGCCATCGCGCTGACGACCACCACGACGTCGTGCCCCGCTTTGCGCGCGCCCAGCGCGCGCCGCGCCACGTTGCGGATGCGATCGAGGTCGCCAACGGACGTGCCGCCGTACTTCTGGACGATCAGCGCCATGTTCAGAAGCGGCCGGAGACGGCGAGGAGGCCCCCGCCTTCCGCCGGCGCAGCCATCATCCCGAGCTGCGCGCTTTGTCCGCGCGTCGCGGCGCCGCGTGGCGACCCGTCCTTCGGCGCCTCGATGAAGTACAGCGCGACGCTGCCCGCGAGCAGCGACGCGCCCACCACGTCGAGCACGGTCGCGCGGGTGCCGAGCGGGTTCGCGACGATGCCGCCCGTCAGGAGACCAAGACCCGTTCCGCCGACGACCCAGGTCCAGAACCGTCCGCCGCCAAGTCGCTCTCCGGAGGCGCGCTCCGATGGCAGCGGAACGACGGGTTGCGTCTGCACGATCTGGACGGGCGCGAAGTCGATGCGGAACGGCTTTTCGGGATCGCCGGCGCGCGCGGGGCCGTTACCGAACTCGTCGTACGCCTCGATGTAGTACTCGATCGTGTTGCCCGGCGGCGGAGGCAAGGTCGCGGTCCATTGCCCCTTCTGGCCCCTCACTGCCTTCATGTCGAGAGGCTTCTCGTACGATCCCGACGAGCCGAACCGGAAGAACACCTGCGGGAAGATTTTGCTCTCGTCCGTGATCCTGGCGGTGAGCGTCGTCGGCTTGCCTCGTTCGCCGCGAACGACGGGCGAGTGCGAGATGACGGGCGGCGACGTGTCGTCGGCACGCGCGGAAGCGCCGCAGAGAAGAATGACCGCCGCGGCCGTACCGCTGACGCGCATGGACAAACGTCGAACCCCGCTTCGAAGCCGCGGAACGCGGCCGGCGGCAGAGTAGATCAATCCTCGACCGCCCCAAAGCCTCTCGATGGCGCACCCGTTCCCCTCCGCGCGCCGCTTCGCGCCCGCCGCCGATTCCGGTACAACGCCAACGTGCGCATCGTCCTCGACGGCAGCTCGCTCACGCTGGAGCAGGTGGCGCAGGCTGCGGCGGGGGGTGCGCACGTCGAGATCGCTCCACCGGCGCGGGAGCGGGTGCGCGCCGCGCGCCGGCTGGTCGATCGTATCGCGGAAAGCGGCGTCCCGACGTACGGGGTTAACACCGGATTCGGCACCCTCGCGGAAGTGCCCATTGCGCGCGCCGACCTGAGGAAGTTGCAGCGCAATCTCATTCATTCGCATGCCGCCGGCGTGGGGACGCCGCTGTCCGCGGACGTCGTGCGCGCGCTGATGTTGCTGCGCGCCAACGTGCTGGCCGGCGGATACAGCGGGATCCGCGAGAGCACGCTGGACCTGCTCGTGACGCTCCTCCAGCGCGACGTCATTCCCGTCATCCCGGAGAAGGGATCGGTCGGCGCAAGCGGAGACCTCGCGCCGCTGGCGCATCTCGCGCTGGTGCTCATCGGCGAGGGTGAGGCGTTCTTCCGCGGAACGCGCATGCCGGGCGGCGAGGCGCTGCGGCGCGCGGGACTGGCACCAGTCGTCCTCGAGGCAAAGGAAGGCCTGGCGCTCGTCAATGGCACGCAGGCGATGCAGGCCGTCGGCGGCCTGGCCTTGCTCGAAGCGGAGCGGCTGCTGCGCATCGGTTCTGTCGCCTGCGCGATGACCGTCGAGAGCCTGAAAGGCTCGCACCGTCCGTTCCTCGCGGCGATCCAGCGCGTGCGCGGACAGCGCGGACAGGCGGAAGTCGCGGCCGAGATGCGCGCGCTCCTCCGCGATAGCGAGATCGAGCGGAGCCACCAAGGTCCGGATTGCGAGAAGGTTCAGGACCCGTACTCGCTGCGTTGCGCGCCGCAGGTGCACGGCGCCGCGCGCGATGCGCTGCGGTTCGTCCGCGAAGTGCTCGCGATCGAAGCGAACGCGGCGACGGACAACCCCTTGGTCTTCGCCGGCGCGAGCGACCACTCGGATCTCGGTACCGACGTCGTGGTGAGCGGCGGCAACTTCCACGGACAGCCCGTCTCGCAAGCGCTGGACATCCTCGCCATCGCGTGCGCGCAGCTGCAGGCGATCAGCGAGCGACGGGTCGAGCAGCTCGTCAATCCCTCGTTGTCGGGGCTACCGCCGTTCCTCGCGCAGAACTCCGGGCTGAACTCCGGGTTCATGATCGCCCAGGTCACCGCCGCGGCGCTGTGCGCCGAGAGCAAGGTGCTCGCGCATCCAGCGTGCGTCGATACGATTCCTTCTTCCGCCGGGCGCGAGGACCATGTCTCGATGGGCATGACGGCCGCGCTGAAGGCGCGAACGGTCGTCGAGAACGCGCGCTCGGGCCTCGCCATCGAGCTTCTCGTCGCGGCGCAGGCGCTCGATCTGCGGCTGCCCCTCAAGCCGGGGGTGGGAGCGCAGGCTGCATATGAGTTGATCCGGAGCCGCGTGCCACACATGTCGGAGGACCGCGAGCTGCACCGCGACATCACCGCCGTTCGCGACCTGTTGCCCGACATCGATCAGGCCGCCCGCCGCGCGGCCGGTCTACCGTGACGCCGCAACGGTAGCGCCGCGATCGCTGTTTCCTCGGTGCGTCGCGACCGGCGTTGTACCCTCCGCGCATGCGCGACAGCGTCGTTGCAGCGGCCTCGCGGCCACGCGAGCCGAGCGACGCCGATATCCAGGCGGCGCGTTCGGAGCTGGAGGACCTGTCGAACGAAGCGTTCGACCTCCTCTATCGCCCGGAGGCGGCGCCGCTGCATTGCGCGATGGGCCGCATCTATGGCCAGCGCCTCGGCGATGCGCGTAGCGCCGCCATCTGCTTCCAGAACGCGTTTCAGATCGATCCGACGCACCGGCCGACGCTCGAGGCGGCGCGGCAGCTCTTCGTCTCGGCTGGACGTCTCGATCGCGCCCTCGCCTTGCACGAGCGCGAAGAGGCATTGCTCACCTCACCCGCCGAGCGCGCGGAGTCGTTGCGCGCGCAAACGGAGCTTCTCGCGCAGCAAGGAAAGCTGGCGGAAGCAGCGAGGCGCGCGCGACAGGCGACGGAGCTCGCGCCCGATCATCCGGCGCTGCTCGCGGCGGCCGTCGATGCCGCGACGGACGCCGCTGAACGCGCGCGACTGCTCGTCCGGTTCGCCGATGCCGTCCAGGATGGCGTCTACCAGGCGTATCTGCTCGCAACCGCGCTTGCGCAGATCGAGGAGCTGCGCGCCTCGCGGTCCACGGGCGAGGTCGAAGCGCTGTACGAAGAGACGCTCGGAAAGCTGCTCGTCGCCGAGCCGAAGAGCGGCATCGGCAATCTCGCGGTGCTGCAGCGCTCGCTTGCGAGCAGCGACTGGGGCTCCGTCTTGCAGTTGTGGCGCGATCGGACCGCGCGGACGGGCACCAGCGCCGACGGCGCCACAGTCGCGCACATCCTCGCGTGGCGGCTCGGACGACCCGCCGAGGCGCTCGCCGAGCTCCAGGCGGCTCCAGACGCGGCGCACGACGCCGAAGCGCTCGCGCTGTGCACGTCGCTCGCCGAAGAACACGGGACCGCCGACCTGCTCGCCGCGCTCCGGGCGCGAGCCGCAGCGAGTCCCGATGCGAGCGAACGCGCCGACTTGAAGGCTCTCGCTTCGTCGATGGTCGCCGATCCGCTCGAGCAGGAGCGGCTCCTCTCGGAAGCCCTGGCGGACAGCCCCGGCGACGCGGCGGCCATCGCGCAACACGCGCGTCTCGTGGCGCGCCGCGATGCGGTCGCCGCTGCCGAGCGCTTCGTCGCAGTGGGCGACGCTCTCGCGCAGCATGTACCCTTGGAGGCTGCTGCCCGATACGCGGAGGCCGCCGCATGGCTGGAGCGCGCTGGCCAGCGGGAACACGCCGCGGCAACGGCGACGAAGGCGCTCGCGCTCGCTCCAGGCAGCGGCGCATCGCATGCCGCTCTGCGATTGCTGCAAAGGACCGCGCCCTTCATCCAGGCACAAGGCAGCGTCGGCGCGATCCTGGAGCAGGCGGCGGTTCAATTCCAGCCGGCGAGCGCGGCGCAGCTGCTTGCGCGCGCCGCCGCGCTTCTCTCGGACGCGGCGCCGCAGACGCCCGACGCCCCTCAACCGCGCATCCACGCGCTGCAGCTCGCGAGGCGCGCAGCGGAGCTCGGTGCGGCGGGCAGCGTACCGGCGCACCTCGACGAGTGGGCGACCCTCGCGTTGCGCTGCGGGGACCTCGCTGCTCTCTCCGTCGCTCTGGAAATGAGGGCGGCATCGTGCCAGGGGCTGGACGCGGCCGAGCTGCTCGTCGAGGCAGCCGAGTCTTCGCGCGCGGTGGGAGACGATGCTCGCGCTCTCGATCTGTTGCGCAAGGCACGAGCGGTGCATCCAGCCGCGGAGAGCGCGCGGCGCGCCCTGCTCGTCATCCCGTATCTCTCCGACCTCGAGCGCGCCGACCTGTTGGGCGAGGAGGCTCGCGACGCCGAAGGCGCTCGAAGTGCCGCGGTACACGCGGAACGCGCCGCGGTCCTCGAGGTCCTGGGACGTCTCGACGAATCGGCGCAGTGTTGCTCCGAGGCGGTGGCGCAGGGCGGCGCCGACCTCGCCGTCCTGCGCCGGCTCGCACGAGTCCAGCTGCGCCGGCGTGACTGGAAAGCCGCGGTCGATGCGCTGACGCAAGTCGCCGCCGTGGCGTCGGACGGCGCGGCGAGAGCCGAAGTTCTTTGCCGTGCGGCCGAGATCGCGGAGTGGAACGCGGACGATGCGAGCCGCGCGCTCGAATTGTATGCCGCGGCGGCAGACGCGCACGCGGGTGCCACGAAACCTCTGGCGCACTTGGCTCGCTTGCACACCTGGATGGGCCATCTGCCGCATGCGGCCGTTGCCTACGAGCAACTCGCGGAGCGTTCCACCATGGCCGCCGAGCAGTCCGAGGCGCTGCGCTGGGCGGCGATTCTTCGATCGCGCGCCGATCGAGGCGCGGCAGTCTCGCTCTGGCGCAAGGTGCTCGCCGGCGCTGCTGGCGACAGCGATGCGGTAGCCTCGTTGCTTCAGCTCGCGATCGGCGATCCGAGCCCGGGCGCACGAACGGAGCGCGCCGAGCTGCGGGCGAAGCTTGCCACCCGCTGCGCCGATCCTCGAGTGGCTGCGTTGCTGCGCGTCGAGGCTGCGCGGGAACACATGGCGGCAGGTCAGATCGAAGACGGCATCGCGGAGTACCGGCGCGCGCTCGCGCTCAACCCAGCGGACCGGATCGCGCTCGACGGGGTCGAGCAGGCGCTCCGCACGGCGGGACGTCCGGAGCTGCTCGCCGAACACCTCGCGTTCCGTAGCGCGTACGCCGATTCCGCCTCGCGCGCGGCGCTCGCGCTGGAGCAAGGAGAGCTGCTCGAACAGGCGGGACATCTGGATGCCGCCGCGGTCGCATACCGCCAGGCGCTCGAGGGCGATCCGGGTTCGCGGCTCGCCAAGCGCGGCGCGCGTCGCGTAGCCGACCGCATCGCCGATCGCCATGCACGCGCGAAAGACGGCGCCGGGCCGCCCGATCACGCCCTCGAACCAGGCCGCCTCGTCGAGGCGGCGCTCCTCGCGCAGCACCTCGACGCCGAGCAGTTCTTGCGCGAGGTGCCGGCGAACGACGACCTGCCGGTACCCGGCATTGCCGCGCAGGACGCGCAACGCGCGCCCGAACAGGCCATCTCCGAGCCCCTGCTGCACGAGATGTTCACTCGGGCACAGGCGGAGGGGCGTTCGGACGCCGCTCTCGCCGTCGCCTCCGTGCTCACTGCACTCGGTATCGCTAGCGCCGATGAGAGGGCCGTCTACGAGCAATTCGCGGCGCAGCTGCCGCCGGCGGAGCTCCCGCGCGTAACCGAGGACGATCGCCTGCTGGCCGCCGACGACCGCGGCGCATCGCGCGACCTCCTTGCGGCAGGGGCCGCGGAGCTCAACCGCGCTCTGCACGTGAACCTCTCCGGGCGAGGGGACCGAATCCGCGGCGACAACCCGGTCCGCCGGATTTGCGCAGCGATCGCGCGCGCACTCGGTATCGAAGAGCCGGCGCTCTACGTGGCAAAGCGCGAGCCCGGAATCGTCGTCCCGACCGCCACCGATCCAGCGGGACTGCTCGTCGGTCTCGAGGTGCCCAAGCGCTACCAGGCGCGCCAACAGCGCTTCCTCTACGCGCGCGCTCTGGCGCACATCAGGCGCGGCACGCATCCTCTCGCGACGATGGCGCCCGACCGCCTGCGGCAGGTCGTCGCCGAGCTGGTGCGCATCGCGGCTCCGCCAGGAACGGACACATCGCAGCTTCCCGCACGCGATGCTCCTCTCGCCCACGCGCTGGAGGCCGCGATCCGTCCGGGCGTCAGAGGGCGGCTCGCGCCTCTCGCTGCTCGCGCGGCAGCCGAGGCCGCGAACGCCGCGGACGCGCTGCGCCTCGCGATGCGCGAAACGGCCGAACGGACCGCCCTCCTTCTCTGCGGCGATCCTGCCGCCGGGCTCGCAATCGCCTTGGCCGAAGCGCCTGGCGGCCTGGAGCGCCCGGAGATCGCTCGTCTGGTGCGTTTCGCCGTGAGCGACGCGTACCTGGCGCTCCGCGCGGGCTGAGCTACTCCTCGCGGAGGATTGCGGCGGCGGGAATGCGGCCGCGCACGAACTCCGCCGCGCTGCGTACGTCGGCCTCGTCGCGTCCGTCGAACGTCACCTTGACGCGATAATCCGCGTCGTCGAAGCGCGGATAGCTGCCGATCGCGACGGACGGAAAACGCGCGACGGCGGCGTCGAGGTGCTCCGCCAGCGACCCCTCGCCGATGTCGAAATAGAGCGCGCGCGTGAAGATGGGTGCCGCGCGATAGCGCTCGCGGATGCGTCCAAATCCTTCGCGGAAGAGCACCGGGGGCCCCGGAAGCACGGCGACGTTCTCGACGGAGATCACGGGGAACAGCGAATTCGGCGCCCAATCGATGAGCGCGCCTTCCGGAACCTCGGCAAGCCTGCGCCGGGCCGCGTTCAGCCGCTCGCCGAAGTGTGCCCGTAGCGACGAGAGGATCCGCTCGTCCGCCACCACCCGGCGTCCGAAGCACGCGGCGACCGCCGCGATGGTGACGTCGTCGTGCGTCGGTCCGATGCCGCCGCTGGTGAACACCCACTTGGCCGCGCCCAGTGCGCGCCGAAGCGAATCTACGATGACGGCGACCTCGTCCGGAACGGTCTCCATCCGGCGCAGGTCCACGCCGACCGCGCGCAGCTCGCGGGCGAGCCAGGGGCCGTTCTCGTCGATCACCTTCGCCGAGAGGATCTCGTTTCCGATCACGACGATGGCAGCGGTGCTCACTCGTCGATCCCGGGATTGGTCTGACCGGGGTCGGTCTGCTCCAATCCGTACTCGCGGATCTTCTTGATCAACGTCGTACGGGAAACGCCGAGCCGCGCGGCGAGGCGCGACTTGTTGCCGCGCGTCTCGCGCAAGCCGAGCGCGATGACGTCCTTCTCCAACTGACAGACGGCCGTAGCGAGATCGCTCCCCAGTCCCTGCTGGACGAGCGCGGCGAAACGTCCGGCCGGCTCGGTGGCCGCCGCGCGCCCGTGCTGCCCCAGCTCGGGTGGAATGACTTCGGCGTCGCCGGAGAGCACCACCAGCCGTTCGATCTCGTTCTCCAGCTCGCGGATGTTCCCGGGCCACCGGCGTTCGTAGAAGCTGCGCAGCAGGTCAGGGTGCAACCGCTTTCGCGGACGGCCGGTCCGCTCCGCGGCTTGCTGCAGGAAGTGCTCGGTGAGGAGCGGCAGGTCGTCGATGCGCTGCCGCAGCGGCGGCACCTCGATGTTCACGACGTGCAAGCGGTAGAAGAGGTCTTCCCGGAATTCCCGCCGCGACACCATCTCGCGCAGATCGCGGTTCGTCGCGGCGATGACGCGCACGTCGACGCGCTCGGGCTTGGTGCCGCCGACCGGGACGAACGTGCCTTCCTGCAGGACCCGCAGCAGCTTGACCTGCATGGCGGCCGACATGTCGCCGATCTCGTCGAGGAAGAAGGTCCCGCCGTCGGCCACCTTGAAGAGACCGGTCTTGTCGCGGCCAGCGCCGGTGAAGGCGCCTTTCACGTGGCCGAACAGCTCGCTCTCCAGCAGGTTGTCGTTGAGCGCTGAAGCGTTGGTCGCGACGAACTGTTTGTCCTTGCGCGGCCCGTTGTAGTGCAACGCGCGCGCGATCAGCTCCTTCCCAGTGCCGTTCTCGCCGGTCACGAGCACGGTGATGTCGGAGTTCACCAGCTTGTCGAGCAGCGCATAGAGCCGCTGCATGGGCGCGCTCTTTCCGATGATGTCGGCGAATCGGTATCGGCCGGTCAGCTCGCGGCGCAGAGCCTGGATGTTGCGCTCGCGCTCGGCGACCGCGTTCTGGTACGCGGCGACCTCCTCGACCGTCGTGTCGATGAGATCCGTGAGCCGCGGCACGTCGCGCTCGTCGATGCGCGGAATGGTGTCGAACGCTTCCGCGGGCTGGATGACGGGAAGCTGCAGCCGCTGCGTGGTGTCGACGGCCTGCTCGCGCGCCGCCCCCGCCTTGTTGCTCACGACGAATCCGCAAGCGAACAGCGACCCCTGGCGCTCGCCGCCGAACGAGATGGGGGCGGCGACGATCTCCAGACCCATGTGACAGGGCCCCAGGAGCCGGGCGGGCGCGGGATCGCTCCCGAACTGCCGGACGGCCTTCTCGATGCTCTCGTTGCACCGCTGGAAACCGACGCGGTCTCCGAGGCACGCGGTGCACACCGTGTTCGACGCCGGGATGAGAATTCCCTTGCCATGCTCGACGACGAACCCCTTCGTATCCGTGAACGACAGCTCGATGCCCCACCAGCGGCGCACCGTCTCGCGGATCTTGCGGACGATCTGGAGCTCGCCGAGGACGCTTTCGCGCTGTGCAAACGTTGCGGCCATCGTCTACCCGAGCTGTTGCTGCACGGCGCTGGCGCAGGCTTCCGCCACTTCGGCAATAGGCCTGGTTCCGTCGATCGATACGACGCTCGCGAGCGTTCCCACCAGCCGGTTGTACTCGCGCTCGATCAGCTGCATGTGCTGCTGCGTTTCATACCGCTCGAGCTTGGCGCCGCGCTGCCTGACGCGCTCGAGCGCGACCTGCGCGGGCACGTAGAGGAACAGGGTCAGGTCCGCCTTGCGGGCGTACCGGTTCGCCGACTGGATGAAGTCGTGCGATACCGACGCACCCTGGTATGCGAGCGAGCTGAGGATGTAGCGGTCGAGGATCACGTCCTCGCCACGCGCGAGGCGCGCCTCGATCTGCGAGTCGAGGTGATCGAGACGATCGGCGGCGAAGAGCAGCGCCATCACGCGCTCGTCCACCATGCCGAGCTTTCCGTCCGCCTGCGGCGTCGCCGCCCGGCCCGCGAGGATCTGGCGGATGAGCAGCCCGACGGGACCTTCACTCGGCTGGTGCGCGAGGTGCACGAGGCGTCCGCGCCCCCGAAGACGCTCCGCGAGGAGCTGCGCCTGCGTCGTCGTCCCCGCGCCGTCGAGGCCCTCGAAGACGATGAACCGGCCGGGCTGCGAGGTCACGGCCGAGCTCCGGGCGGATCGATGCCGAGCCGCGCTCGCAGCTCGCGCAGTCGACGCAAATTGTCTTCCTCCGCGCGCAGATCGGCGCGCGCGCGGCGGAAGGAGCGCACCGAGTCGACCAGCAGCAGCACGTCGACGATCGCCAGCGCGAAAAAGAAGAACGGCAGCCGGGCGGAGTCCCAGGCGAGCTTCGCGCAGATTCCTGTCAGCACGAGCCAGCAGAACGCGGCGACGCCGGCGCGCGCGAAACGGTCGACCGACCGGCGCTCGCGCGCGACGGTCTGCAGCCGATTCAGCTCGGCCTCGAGCTCGTCGCTGCCGTGGCGCTGGATCATCGGCGAGTCTCTATCGCGCGCGGACTGGGGCAAGTCAATGAACGCGGGAGTCGACGCGAGGCCGCACGTCAACGATCGCGCGGTGGCAGAGGCACTCCACATTCCACGCATCGGATGCCCGGCGGAACGCGCGCGAGGCAGGCGGGGCACAGGACGATGTCATCCGTGCGCCGTTTCTCCGGTTCCGCGGCGCCGTAGCGCGGGCGCTGGCGGCCGCACGCGTCGCAGACCGCGGACCGCGACTCCGCACCGCACCACGGACAAGTGGTGCCGTTCGCGGGAGCCGTTGCGCGTTCGCGGACGCCGGGCTCGCGTCCGCTCTCGAGCTCGAGCTCGCCCGGTACCCAGTTGACGGGCGCGCCGTTCGATTCGTGCGGCGTCCGCTCGACCGGCAGACGTTCCTCGGCGACGCGGATGCCACGAGAGGAGACGAACGTCGGCTCGAGCCCCGCCAGCAACTCCACCGCGACGTCGGCGGGCTCCTGCAGCGTCGGCTCGAGACCGTCGATGGCCGGGGCGAAATCAGGGACGGCAGAAGCGTTGCGCAGCACCTTGCCGCAGCGGGCGCACTCGACGGCGTTGCCGGGATTCTCCGTCTCACAGACGGGGCACGCGGGCATCTGGTGACATTACCCCGGCGAGGCGGGTTCCCCAAACAGCGATCGCGTGTGGGATAGGCGCCTCAACTCCGCTTGCGGTGGATCGGATCCACCCACTCGACGGTCTGTGGCTTCTCCACCCCAGGGATGTCGAGATTCACGACCACCGGCTCTTGTCCGCTGCGCACCACGACGCATTCGAGCGGCTCGTCCTTGGCGTTGATCTCCTGGTGCGGCACGTACGGCGGCACGAAGATGAAGTCACCAGGCCCCGCTTCCGCGACGTACTCGAGTTTGTCACCCCAGCGCATCCGAGCGCGGCCTTTCACCACGTAGATGACGCTTTCCAGCTCACCGTGATGGTGCGCTCCCGTCTTTGCCGCCGGATGGATGGTGACCGTGCCGGCCCAGATTTTCTGGGCGCCCGCGCGCGCGAAATCGATCGCGGCTGCGCGCGACATGCCCGGCGTCTGCGGCGTGTCGGTGTCGAGCTCGTCGGCATGCACGATGCGAACGCCGTGATTACGCCAGTCCGTCATGGCTCCTCCGCAGGTTCTGCATCATACGCCGCCGCTACTCGAGGACGCCGCCCGTGAGGCGCGCCTCGCGCAGGTCGACGTCGTGCTCGAGTTGCCGGAGCACTTCGTCGCTGATGCGCGCATCGTTTCGCAAACGGACGGCGGCGTCGCGCTCGACCTGGAGAAGCTCGCGCGTGAGCTCGTCGTATCTCTCCTTCCGCGGTGGCGCTCCGCGCTCGTCGTTCACCTGACCCTCGAGCGCGTCGAGGCGCTCGCGGTAGTGTTGCGCCAGGTCGTCGTAGATGCCGGCGACCTCGGGACTGTCCTTCCGCCGCGCATCCTCGAGGTGCGCGAGCGCGGCCTTCAACACGATTTGCCGCGCTTCGAGCTCCTCGCAGTCCGGGCCACGCGCCGCCGCGAGCCCGAGCGTCCGGATCAGCGCAGGTAACGTGAGTCCTTGCGCGACGAGCGTCATCACGATCACCCCGAAAGTGACGAAGACGATGAGGTCGCGGCGGGGAAACGGTGTGCCGTCGGATACCGCGCGCGGCAGCGCGAGTGCTGCCGCGAGAGCGACGACGCCGCGCATGCCGGTCCAGCCTACGACGAACAGGTTGCGCCAGCCGGGAACGGTCTCGTGCTGATGCAACACGCGCCTGCGGATGAAATACGCGAGGCGCGCGCCGGGGAAGACCCAGATGAGGCGCAGCAGGACCACCGCGGCCGCGAACGACACGCTCCAGGCGATGGCACGCGGCAGCCCGTAGCGGCCGCTGACGCCAGAGATGACGTTCGGAAGCTGCAGGCCGATGAGCACGAAGACGACGCCGTTCAGGACGAACGTGAGCGCGTTCCAGACCGAGTAGAGCTGGATGCGCACGCGCGAGGAGAAAAAGCCGGTGCTACGGCGGCTGAGGTACAGACCGGCAGCGACCACGGCAAGGATGCCGGACGCGCGCGCCTTGTCGGCCGCGAAGTACGCCGCGTACGGAACGAGGATGCTGATGGTGATCTCGATGGGCGGGTCGTCCATCCGCAGCTCGAGCCATTCCACGGCACGACCTACGATCAGGCCGATGGCCAGTCCGCCGACCATCAGCCACAACAGGCGCAGCGCGGCGGACCCGATGCCGGGCGTCTCGCCGAACACCACCATCGCAGTGGCAAACTCGAGCGCCAGAAGCCCTGTGGCGTCGTTGACGAGACTTTCGCCTTCGAGGATGTCGACGATCCGACGTGGCAGACCGATGCGGCGCGCGATGGACGTCGCCGCGAGGGCGTCGGTCGGAGCGACGAGCGCGCCCAGAACTGCTCCAAGCCGCCAATCGAAGCCGGGGAAGACCGCGTAGGCAACGGCGGCGGCACCCACGACGGTGAACGCGACGAGACCGAACGCCAGCGAGAGGATGCTGACGAGGTTGTAGGAAAAGTCGCGCCACGACGTCACCCAGGCCGCGGCGTAGATGAGGGGCGGCAGCAGAACGAAGAAGACGACCTCGGGATCGAGTGACACGCGGGGAATCCCGGGAACGACGCTGAGCAGCAGCCCGCCGATGACGAGCCCGATGGGGTAAGGCATCTGAAAGCGGCGTGCGAATGCGCCGAACACCGCCACGAACACGAGCAGCAGCAGGACGATCAGCTCCACCGGCTGCACGCCAGGGCCAGACATCGTTCGACCTCCGCAGCGCGCGCGCTTCGTCGAGAAGCAAACGGGAAAAATGCGCCGGTGTCACCTCATGGACGTGGCCGACAGTGCGCCCCGACGCATCTTCCGTCGAAGGAGCGGCGAAACGGAGGGATCATGGGGCGTGTTCTGTTTGCGGCGCTATCGCTGGCGCTGATCTGCGCTTGCGCGGAAACGGCGAAGCAAAGTCGCTCGGGCGCGCTCGCGAAGAACGGCGGCACGCAACCAGCCGAGCAGCTCGTGTGCGAGATGCAACAGCCGACGGGCAGCCACGTGTTCGTCCGCGTCTGCCGCGACGCGGACCCGGCTTTGCAGGTGCGGCACGACCCGGCGCAGGTCAACGTCCGCGAGCAGACTCCCGCGAGCAGCGCGGCGCAATAGTCGCGGCTCGGCCACGCCGCTGCACTGCCGCCGGCAGCTCTAATGAATGCTGCGCTGTGACGATCCGGTGAGCGGGACGAACCGGACCTGCATCAATCCGCGCTTTTCCAGAGTGCCGGACGGAACGCGGCGCCACAGCTGGAGCTCCTGTTGCTCCGGTGACGGCCCCACCGGCAGGACGAGCCGCCCGCCGACCGCAAGCTGATCGAGCAGCGCCGGAGGGACCTCCCGAGGCGCCGCCGACACGAGGATCGCATCGAACGGCGCCGCTTCGGGCCACCCCAGCGCGCCGTCGCCCACGCGCACCTCGACGTTCGTGTAGCCGAGCTCCCGCAGGACGCGGCGCGCGCGATCCGCAAGATCCGGGATGATCTCGATCGTCCGGATGGTCGAGCTGACCGGCATCATCTCGGCGAGAATCGCCGTCGCGTAGCCAGATCCGGTGCCGACCTCCAGCACGCGCTCGCGGCCAGTGAGCTGCAGCGCCTCCGTCATCGCCGCGACGACGTACGGCTGCGAGATCGTCTGGCCGCATCCGATGTCGAGCGGCCGGTCCGCCTCCGCTTCGGTCTGGTACTCCTCCGGAATGAAGAACGCGCGCGGTACGCGAGCAAAGGCAGCGAGGACCCGTGGATCGCGGATGCCCTGGTCGATCAGCCGGCGGACCAGCAGGCTCTCCCTCGCTGTCGCGCCATCGCTGTGCGTCCAGACACCCATCGTCCGAATCTTAGGCTTCGTCGGGATAGTGAGACAGCCCGATGCGGTTTCCCTCGGGATCGCGCAGGTACACCGTCCAGCGCGTGCGGTGGACGATCTCGATTCCGCGGTCCGCGAGAGTCCGCTCCCAGGCGTGCCGCTCGCTGGCCGAGATTCGCAGGGCCAGAAGGTGCAACCCGCCGTGCGGATCGCGAAACGGCGTCGGCGGGCGATCGACGTCGCACGCCTCCAACGCGATGAATTCCTCGCTTTGACCGACGGAGAGCCAGACGGAGCGGTCGCCCGGGGCGCCGTCCTCGCGCGGCCAGCGCCGCGCGACCTTGAGTCCCAGAACGTCGGCGTAGAAGCGTACCGCCCCCGGCAGGTCCTTGACCTGGATGGCGAGATGGTGATGGCCGCGGACGGACGGCAACGCTTCGAGTCTACGAGGGTTGCGGAACCGGGGAAAGACGGGCGCTAGCCGTCCGTCGCTCGCCGCGGGCGCTGCCGCGCCATTTCACGCCCGCGGATGGCCTCATGCGTGATAGACGCCCACCTTCACGCATGTTGTCCCGAGAGCAGATCCGTAACATCGCCATCATCGCGCACGTCGACCACGGCAAGACGACGCTGGTCGATTTCATGCTGCGTCAGACGGGGATCTTTCGCGCGAACGAGGCGCTCGTCGAACGCGCCATGGATTCCAACGAGCTGGAGCGCGAGAAGGGCATCACCATCCTGGCGAAGAACACCGCCGTCACGTACCGCGGGGTGAAGATCAACATCGTCGATACGCCCGGGCATGCGGACTTCGGCGGCGAAGTCGAGCGCGGGCTGCGCCTGGTCGACGGCGTCCTGCTGCTCGTCGACGCGGCGGAAGGTCCTCTTCCGCAGACGCGTTTCGTGCTGGGAAAAGCGCTCGCGCTCGGGCTCCCCGCCGTGGTCGTCGTCAACAAGATCGATCGCCAGGACGCGCGCCCCGCCGAGGTGCTCGACGCGATCTACTCGCTGTTCATCGACCTGGGCGCGAGCGAGCACCAGATCGAGTTTCCGGTCATCTACGCGGTCGCGCGCGCGGGGCGCGCATCCTTGCGGCTTTCCGACTTCGACGATCTCCCCGTCGGCCAGGCGGCGGCGCCGGGAGCAGCGCCCCACCCCGGCGAAACGCCCGGCGCGCGCG
>Ga0209474_10000565_pt1 | contig 39956 bp, 29 predicted proteins | sample GraSoiAngelo_145_FD_185902 | JGI IMG/M metagenome (GOLD analysis project Ga0209474, IMG submission 185902) | Grasslands soil microbial communities from the Angelo Coastal Reserve, California, USA - 14_1009_05_20cm (SPAdes) (version 2) | ecosystem: Environmental > Terrestrial > Soil > Grasslands...
CACATCAGTGGATCGACCTGACTGATCAAGGGGGCGGATACGGCGCCACGGTGCTCACCGACTGCAAGAACGCCTCTGATAAACCGAATGACCAAACCCTGCGCTTAACTCTGATCAGAACCCCCGGAACCCGTGGCGGATATCATGATCAAGGCACGCAGGATATCGGTCACCACGACATTGTCTTCGGACTTGCCGGCCACTCCAACGATTGGCGAGCCGGACAAACTGACTGGCAAGCCTATCGCTTGAACGATCCACTGGTCGCGTTTGAGGCGACGAAGCATTCCGGATCGCTCGGCAAGCAGTTCTCACTCGTCCATCTGAGCAATCCGCGCATCCGAGTTCTCGCGCTCAAAAAGGCCGAGCAGGGGGACGAGGTTGTGCTGCGCATGGTCGAAATGGATGGCAAACCGGCCGAAGACGTTCACATCACCTTCGCCTCGCCAGTATTAGCAGCAAGAGAAATCAACGGTCAGGAACAGGCTGTAGGGAGTGCAACGGTCGGAGGCGGCGAGCTGGTCACATCGTTTACGGCAAACCAGCCGCGCAGCTTCGCCCTTCGACTCGGCCCCGCGCCAAAGAAAGTATCCGCGCCGGCGTTCGCCGCAGTGAAGCTGCCCTACGATACTTCGGTCGTCAGCACGCATAATCGTCCGGCAGACGGATGCTTCGACTGTGTTTTCGATCGCCCCACGACTCCGCAAGGCAGAGCTCTCGCGGCAGAAATAGTGCCCGCAAAGATTGATTACGCCGGCTTGACGTTCACCATGGCTCCCAAAACGGAAAAACTCAATGCCGTGACGGCTCATGGCCAAGCCATCGATCTACCCGCGGGGAACTTCAGGCGACTCTACCTGCTGGCAGCCGCGGCCAATGGCGATCACAAGGCTTCCTTCAAGGTCGGCGATAAATCCACAGATCTGAACATTCAGGAATGGACCGGCTTCGTCGGCCAATGGGACACGCGCGTCTGGAAGGCCGCTGAGGAAAATCGCTCCACTCGCCAGGGGGACGTCCCACCCGATCCGCGCCGGCCAAACGTTTATATCAACCCCTACGGTGAGATGGTCGGCATGCTGCCCGGCTATATCAAACGTGCCGACATCGGCTGGTTCGCCTCCCATCGACACAACTCAGGCGCAATGGACGACGCCTACGCCTATGCCTATCTCTTCGTTTATCCCATCGACGTCCCCGCAGGAGCGAAGACACTCACACTGCCGCACAATCCAAATATTCGAATTCTTGCTGCGACAGTGTCGAACCAGAGCGCACAAGCCTGGCCTGCACAGCCCCTCTACGATGTGATTCAGCCCAGCAAGGAGGCAGCAACGCAATGATTGAGTGCCTTTAGTTTTGCATTGCTTTGAAGGGCACGGCTCCAGCAAAAGCGGAGCCGTGCCGTTTTAAAGCCAACACTAATCCCCGACAGTGCCTCACATCACCAGATCACCAGATCACCCGATCACAATCACCCATCGCCCGATGCAACTGTCCCCTGTTCCCTGTCCCCTACGCCCCCGCTCGTCCCCCGATTTTCCTTACACTTCGCCGAAAGATGCGTCAAAGTGTAAGCTGACTAAGGGACGAGACTCTTGCCGACTGAAGTTGATGCATCCGGGCTGGCAGTTACTGCGAAGCCCTCTATCCTCACCCGCGTTTTCAAGGCATTTTCCTATAGCGACTTCCGCCTGATGTGGTTTGGAGCTTGTATCTCCAGCATCGGCACGTGGATGCAGATCGTCGCCCAGAGCTGGCTGATCTACCGCCTCAGCCATTCCGCATTTCTGCTCGCACTCGATCAATTCCTCGGGGGAATTCCGATCTTTCTTTTTTCGCTTCTGGGTGGTGTCGTTGCTGACCGTGTGGAGAGAAGAAAGATTCTGCTTGCCTCCCAATACGTGCAGCTCGCAAGTTCGGCGCTGCTTGCCATTCTGGTTGCCACCGGTGTTGTCCACATTTGGCACATCCTTTGTCTGTCGTTCGTCTCCGGGTTCGCCCAGGCATTCGGTGGTCCCGCCTACCAGGCGCTCATCCCAACGCTCGTAAACCGCGAAGACATGCCCAACGCCATCGCGCTCAATTCGATTCAATTCAACATGGCGGTCACCATCGGACCCGCGCTCGCTGGACAAGCTCTGGCGCGCATCGGAGAGACATGGTGTTTCGGCCTCAATGCGGCTTCATTCCTGGCGCCGATCATCGCTTTGCTTCTCATCTCCAGTCGCTTCCTGCCGAAGAGCTCGAATGAGTCAGTCCTTACCAGCCTCAAATTGGGCATTAAATTCGTGCGACAGCAGGAGTCCATGACGGCGCTGATCGTGCTGGCATTTTGCATGACGGCGTTGAGCATGCCTCTGCGAACCTATATTCCGGTTTACGTAAACGATATCTTCCATGCCGGCCCGAGAATCTACGGAGATCTACTGTCACTGATGGGCGTCGGTTCCATCTGCGGATCGCTCGCTATCGCCAGCCTCGGCAACGCTTCGGGTAAAGGGCGGCGTGCGCTAATTATGCTCCTCTGTCTGGGCGCTACGATCGGCGGCTTCGCCATCTCCAGGTCGCTGGCGTTCAGTTGTACCGTTTTGGTACTGTTCGGTTTTTCGCTAATGGCGGTGTTTGCCAGCGTAAGCTCCCTCGTTCAGCTGATTACGTCAGATGAAATGCGCGGGCGCGTGATGAGCGTATACAACTGTGCTTTCCGAGGAGGCATGCCCCTGGGCAACCTGGTGTCCGGATGGATGGTCCCAGTTCTCAGCGCTCCTATTGTTCTAACAGTCAACGGACTCATGCTGATCGGCGTTGCGCTTTATTTTCTGCTAGTGCATAGACGCGTAGCCGCGCTCTAACTCCAAGGTCGCTCATCAACACCAATCTTCTCACTGGCCGGAATCCCAGCGAGGCCGGATAATCTCGGCTTGGGGAGGATTCGTGACGATCATTGTTCGCGCCGTCTCTCTGAGCATAGTTCTCTTTTCCTTTGCGCTGCATGCTGCCGAATTGCCACATATAAGACAGGAGAATGGAACCGGCCAGCTCATCGTCAAAGGCCGGCCATTTCTGATTTTGGGTGGCGAACTCGGCAATTCCTCCGGTGGCACCGCCGCGCAGGCCGATGTCATCATCCCCAAGCTGGCAGCATTGCATGTGAACACGATCCTCATTCCAGTTGCATGGGAACAGATCGAGCCTGGAGAGGGTAGCTTCGACTTCAGCATACTCGACCACTGGATTGAGACCGCACGAGGACGCAATCTCCACTTGGTGCTCCTGTGGTTCGGGAGTTGGAAGAACGCCTTTTCCAATTACGCGCCCGCTTGGGTCAAGTCCAATCCAAAGCGCTTCCCGCGCGCGGAATCTGTCGATGGCAGACCGCTGGAGATTCTTTCAACGCTAGGGCTTGAGGCTCGCCGTTCTGACGGTCGGGCATTCGCCACACTGATGCATCACCTTCGTGAGAAAGATTCCGATCAGCAGACCGTCTTGATGGTGCAGGTGGAAAATGAAGTCGGTTATCTGGGACAAGGTGGTCGGGACCGTTCTGCGGAAGCCAATCGCCTCTTTCAGGGACGCGTACCGGACGCTTTGATCCGAACTCTCGCGGCCAAACGTCTCCAGCTTTCGCCGGAACTGGCCGCACACTTCAACGAGCACGGCCAAAGCTGGAGCGAGGTGTTTGGCGACACCGCGAATGAGGTCTTCATGGCCTGGAATTACGCAAACTTCATCGAAGCAGTCGCTCACGCCGGCAAGACCGAATACGCCCTTCCTATGTACGCAAACGCCCAGCTTCCCGCGCCGCAGGAGAGAGCAGGCGAATATCCCAGCGGTGGGCCACATCCTTATTATCTGGAGGTCTGGCGAGCGGCCGCGCCCAGCATCGATTTCTACTCACCCGATATCTATTGGCCCAATTTCGAATATTGGGTGCAGCGTTATCAGATTCCGGCCAATCCAGTCTTCATACCCGAGGCGCGACTCGAGAGCGGTTGGTATAACGCGTTCTATGCCTATGGGCAGGCACGCAGTTTTGGCTTTAGTCCGTTCGCCATTGATACCGTGAAGCTCCCAGAAAAAGACGACGATCCTAAACCGAAGATCATGCAGGGCTATGAATTGCTCGATAGCCTGCGCGACCTCCTGCCGGCAGCTCAGGCGGCAGGACAGACACGCGGTCTCGTGCTACACGCAACCAGCCCGCGCCAGACGCAAACAGTCCCTCTCGGAGGATACCTGTTCGAAGCCACACTCTCGCGCTCCTGGCCGGCAAAGACCATCGTTGCCGATGACGGCGCCATGCTGATCCTGCAATCGTCCCCCTCAGAGTTCTACGTTGTCGGCAGCGGTCTCACCGTGAGCATCACACGCGATCCGGATGTCGATTCGGGAATCGCCGGCATTGAAAGCGTTGAACAAGTCACCCGCACCTCGGGACAATGGATTACCGACCGACGCCTTAACGGTGATCAAACTAACCAAGGGCGTCAGTTATTGCTGGACCCACACCGACAGCATATCTATCGCCTGCGGCTGTATTCAGTCGCTCGATGAAGATTGGCTGCCCTCTAACTTCGCTACGCGAGAAATGGTTTCATAGCGGCCGCCGGTTTTGCGGCTGGCGTGGATAATGGAGAGCTTATCCTCCTGAGATTCGCGGATGACAAAACAAAGAGAACTCTATCCAACAATGTGGTTCCACTTGGGCATCGCGGTGCTTCTAATGTCTGTCACAGCATCAGCGCAACAGCCTGACCTCGTCCTGCATGGCACAGTGAAGGGCGAACAGAACAACACGTACATCGAAGTTCCTTTCGATGTTCCCGCGAATACGGCGAGGCTCACGGTTTCTTTTCACTACACAGGGAAAGAAGAGCGCACCACCTTGGACCTCGGCATTCAGGATCCGCAGCGCTTTCGTGGATGGAGTGGAGGCAACAAGAGTTCGTTCACGATCAGCGCGACTGACGCTACGCCGTCGTATCTTCCGGGAGTGGTGCTGCCGGGCACATGGAAGCTGTGGATCGGCGTACCCAACATTCGCCCGCAGAGTGTGGCCTCTTACGAGGCCAAGATCTACTTTGAGGCGGCGGGAAAAGGAGCTGTAGAAGGATTCGCAGAAGCGCCTCTTCGTTCCGGCGCCGGATGGTATCGCGGCGATCTGCACATGCATACCGCGCACAGTGATGGTTCCTGCAAAAGCCAGAATGGGAATAAGGTGCCTTGTCCTGTTTTTGTAACACTTCAGGCTGCTGCTGCTCGTGGGCTCGACTTTATAGCGGTTACGGATCACAACACCGTCTCGCACTTCGATGCGCTGCGTGAGCTGCAACCGTACTTCGACCGCCTGCTGCTGATTCCCGGCCGGGAGATTACAACCTTCGAAGGGCATGCCAACGTCTACGGCACAACTGACTTCATCGATTTCCGCATCGGCTCCGGCTCTGTTCCTGATGTGAAAACTTTGCTGGAGCGGATCGGAAATCGTGGCGCGCTCTTTTCGATCAACCATCCCGGTGCGCCTACGGGAGAGGTATGCATGGGCTGCGGCTGGCGCCCGAAGGCCTGGGACATGCGTCTGGTTTCGGCAGTGGAAGCGGTGAATGGCGGGGCAGAGGAAGGCCCCTACTCCGGAGTTCCATTTTGGGAGCAACAGTTAAGTGCCGGATATCGCGCTACCGCCATTGGCGGCAGCGATAATCACAATCCCGATCTTCCTCCGGACAAGCCTGGCTCAGTGGGAAGCCCGACGACCGTCGTGTACGCCTCCGAGTTGTCGGTGCCTGGGATCCTGGCTGGGATCCATTCTGGACGGGTATTCGTCGACCTTACGGGGTCCCAGGATAGATTGCTCGACTTCACGGCCCAGGCTGGAACCACGAAAGTGGCAATGGGCGGCATTCTGCAAGTTGGTGCTGGCGATACCGTGGGTCTATCGGTTCGAGTGGCAGGAAGCGCGGGGTCGCAACTACGAATTCTGGCCGATGGTCAGCCGCAAGCCTCAATTCCGCCGGTCGCCATTACCACCTCCGACCAGACGCTTACAGCAGCGTGGCGCAGTGACGGTCAGCGCCACTGGTTACGCGCTGACGTCGTATCGCAATCTGGAAAATTAGAGTTGCTCGGCAATCCCATTTACGTTAGCTTTGGCTCAGGAACGCGCGAGTGAGATTATTTGGCCGCCTTATCTTTGGGAAGGGCAAATCCGAATTCACTGTTAATTCGCTGATAATTCACTGCGCCAACCGTCATCTCCGCTGTTTAAGCGGGTTCTAGCTTTGCCCGATTTTTTCACTGTTAAATTCGCTGATATTTTCGCTGTTACCTGGTTTAACAGTGAATAAGCAGTGAATTTCTCAAACTTAGACTTCACCTGAATAAAGCTCGCGCGATCACGAGAACCTCGTAGACCTCCACAGCGCCCACGCGCAAGCAATCAGCGCGACAACCAGGATCAGGCTCAAAAGTCCGAGCCAGTAAAAATTCATCGAGATTGGAGGCACAGCCGCCTGGCTCCCCAGCCAGAAAAAGACGCCGACTCCGCCAAGGATGATCAGGTAGTCCCACCAGCCTCGGCTTTTTCCCCGCTCCTCGGACTCACCACGGAATTCGGACAGGACCTTCTCATAATTCAACTTATAGCGATTGCATTCAGCCAGAACCGCCTCGCTTGCGGACGAATGCTCTCCCTGGCCTGCCACCGCAGAACTGATCGATAGCGCTCCGAGCACCATCACAAGCGAACCGGAAATCACGAGAAGCTTGTGCGTGAAATCCGCGTGAGCCAGTTCCCCGAAAACCAGCGCGCCCCATGCGAGTCCCCAGAGCTGATTCGTGTTCGATAGCGGAATACCGCGGCCGATTCCCAGGTACTTCACCGCGAATTGCTGCAGCAGATCGCCGATTACCCAAACGAACCCTCCAAGAAACAGCCAAAAGAGCATCGGTCGAATTCCACTGGAATGGAACACAGGAGAGTTTGTGCCGCCGTCCAGCGCCAGAACCAGCGAGATCATCGCCCCCAATTCCCCGACAGTAAATGCCGTAACAAACGAGAGTGGATTCATTCCGCTGATGTACGCCTTCCGATAAGGAACGTACATCGTGCCCCAGAGCAAGCTGGCGCCGGCAGCAGCGGCAATTCCACGGAGGGCTGCATGAGGCGCCGAGATCCCGCCCGTGATTGTGCTGAAGCCCAGCAGGATCGCGGCGATCACAATCGCAACCGCGCCGATCACGACTTTCGCCACCGTCTTACTATCCGCACCGCGCAGCTCTCCAAACAGCGCCCATCCCCAAAGTATTCCGATCAACGAATTTGCATTCCATAATGGAAACGCGATCGCGAGTCCCACGTCTCGTATGGCGAAAACCGTCAGAGTGTTGGCCACAGCCCACAATGCGCCCGCAAGTACTGCCCACACGATCAGGTGTTTCTTCTGCATGAGATCGGAAAAAACCGATCGCGTGCCCTTGATCAGTGTGGGAAATGTCCATCGCGCAGTGAAGACCCCAGCCACCATGCACAGCGAAATGGCAAATGGAGACAGACCGGAATTCACGAGCTTGGTTGGGGCTTCGGCTGCCCCTAGCCATACACCGGCACCAAGCCCGCAGAGTACGCCGAGACTATGGAACGATCCGAGTCGTTGAGACGTGAGTGGTTGAGTCGCTGTGCTCATATTTTTTAGGCGAGGTCCCTGGTCTTTTAGTTCGGAAACGTAGGAATCAATGCAGCTTGATCAGCAGGGCCACACCGACGATCAGGACGGCCACAGGAATGAGGAAATGAATGTCGGTCACAATTGCCTTGGCGACTTCCACAAAGCTCATTTCATTCTGCATATATCCTTTCCAGACAGCGGCAAATCAATCTATGGATTGATATCAAACCTGTCAAACTCGGGCAAATTCCCCCAAGAATCCAATGGAACGGAAGCCTGGAAGCAGGTTTCGATATATAGTGCGGCCAATGACCGATGTTTTTACAATTTTTTTACCATCATTTACAGCGCTTTCGCATGTCTTCACGTTCATCGGGGTATGTTTCTGGACGGATCTTGAGGATTTTGCAGAGTTGATTGGGGCACGGCGATGAAAAAACCCTTCTGGAATGCACGCACACGAATGCTGCTGACGCTCGAGCTAGTGGCTCTTCCCGCGGCAGCGCTTGTTGTATTTAGCGTGCTGCACCTCAAGTCCATCCAGCGCGACCGCGCGGTTGAAGCTGCTTTCCAGCGCGACTTCCAGCAAATGCTAGCGATCTCCGATAAGCGGCTGACCGAGCGCGCTTACGAAATGGCGGATGAGGCGCGCCACAAATTCCCGTGTCCCACAGCACCAAATGCCGGCGAGGAGCTGGACAAGATTGTCAAAGACCATCCCTGGATAGCGCACGCCTTCATCTTCGATAAGCCGACCGGGACGATCGTCCGATCTCAGAGTTCGAAGATGAGCGATCCCCAATCACGCGCCCAAGGCGTAAAGCTGCAGAACGAAGTTCAGCTGTGGTTCAGCATTGAGGCCGAGAGTCTGCTGGAGAAAGTCCGGAAGATGCAACACAAGGGCGACAAGCCATATTTCGCCTTCTCCTATCCGGCCGCGAAGGGAGATAAACATCCTGCTTATCAGAACGTTCTCGTATTCCCGATAGACGCTGCGGGAAAAGATCGAATCACTCTGGGCGGGATCTGTTTCGATGCCGACTTTCTGCAGCGGGAATTTCTTCCAAGTACGCTGCGTTCCATCATGGCCGATACTGAGGCCGAAGCAGCTCGTGACAGCTCGCATCCGAAGATCGGGATCATGCTGCACCAATACAAAGACTCGGAACCAGTCGCCGCGTCCACAGGCTGGGACGGTGGTGAACCAGAAGTCGAGCGCAAGATGGAAGGTGCGTTTCCCGAGTTAGTAATGGGTATCAAGTATCAGGGCACTACGATTCAGGCAATCACCGAGCGTTTCCTGCGAACAAGCTATATCACGCTGGGCTGCATCTCTTTGCTGCTCATTAGCGGACTGTACTTTACGTATCGCAGCGTGAATAAAGCTATGGAACTCGCGAAGCTCAAGTCGGACATCGTGTCGAACGTCTCCCACGAGCTGCGCACTCCGCTCTCTCTCATTCGCCTATATGCAGAGACGCTCGAGTTAGGACGCATTCCTGACGATGCCAAGCAGCTCGAGTATTACCGGATTATTCGCAAGGAGAGTGAGCGGCTTACTGCGCTGATCAACAACATTCTTGATTTCTCGAGAATCGAAGCCGGTAAGAAAGAATACGAATTTCGCGACACCGATTTGTCGTCGCTGGTGCGCAGCACACTCGATGCGTACCGCTATCAGATCGAGCAAAACGGTTTTACGTACGAGGAATACATCACCGACGAGTTGCCGCCGGTCCGAATCGATCGCGAGGCGATCGCGCGTTCTCTGCTCAACCTGGTGAATAACGCGATTAAGTACTCAAATCAGGATAAGTACCTGGCCGTGAGTCTGTATCGAGCGAACGGATCGGTGAAGCTGGATGTGAGCGATCACGGAATCGGAATTCCCCGATCGGAACAGCATAAGGTCTTCGACAAGTTTTACCGCGTGTGCGATCCGCTCTGCCACGAGAATAAAGGCAGCGGGCTTGGATTGTCGCTCGTGCAGCACATCGTGCAGGCGCATGGCGGAGAGGTTTCGGTAGAAAGCACGCCCGGCAAAGGAAGCAGGTTCTCGATCACGCTGCCGCTGCACGCAGCGCTCAAATCGGCTGAAGGTTCCAAACCAGCAAATGAACAGGTACACACGGTGGGGGCATGACGAAAATACTCATAGTTGAAGATGAACCCAACATGGTCGCAGGATTGCGTGACAACTTCGAGTTCGAAGGCTACGAAGTTCTCAGCGCATACGATGGATCGGAAGGACTCGAGAAGGCTTTGGCTACCTCTCCCGATCTGGTAGTGCTGGACGTGATGATGCCGAAGATGAGCGGCCTCGATGTCTGCAAGCAGCTGAAGGCCAAGCGGCCATCGATCCCCATCATCATGCTTACCGCGCGCGGCCAGGAGATCGACAAAGTTGTCGGTCTCGAGCTGGGGGCAGATGATTACGTGACGAAGCCGTTCTCAATTCGGGAGCTAGTCGCGCGTGTGAAAGCTGTCCTGCGTCGTAGCCACACGCTCCCAAAGGAACATGACAAGTATTCGTTCAGCGACGTCGAAGTCGACCTTCGCACCTGCCGCATTAGTCGCGCCGGGAAGCAGGTTGAGTTTTCCGCGATGGAGTTCGAACTGCTGAAGTACTTCATCTGCAATGCAGGCGAAGTTCTTAGTCGTGAGCGTCTGCTTGAAGACGTCTGGGGATACGACAGGTATCCAACAACCCGCACAGTAGATGCACACCTGGTGCGCCTACGCCAGAAACTTGAACCCAATCCGGAACAGCCGCGGTATTTTCTGACGGTTCATGGAATGGGGTATCGCTTCGTTGGCTAACCTCTTGAGGGTGACTTATGGGTTGCACGGCAACACATCGAATCCGAGAACGCTCCGCAGAGAATCGCTCAGTGATGCTCGAGAGCACGACGCTCCCGAGCGTGCTCGACATTGAGCTTTCGCTAGATAGTTCCGCGGTCAGCATGCCCGTAGTTGACCTGGCCGAAGTTACCGCGCTGTATCGCGAAGTGTTCGAAGCGCAGCAGGTGCAGCGCAGGTTGAGCGGGCCGCGCAGGCTGCAGCGCGGACAATTCGAAATCGCCGCGGAGATCTTTCCCGTCCAGCATTTCTCCGGCGACTTTGTTTGCATCTTCGATTGCGGCGATTCTACCCTCCTCGCGTTGGGCGATGTCGCCGGCAAAGGCTTGACTGCAGCGATGTGGTCCACCCACGTAATGAGCCTGCTCCGCACATCGTTTGCTAATCTCCGCAAACCTAATCTAGTTGCATCGGCGATCAATCGTGATTTGTGTGCCCTGGGTTCGGGCGCCCCAATCACGACGATGGTCTTGGCAATTCTCGACTGGCAAGGAGACGAACTCACTTACTGCAATGCGGGACACTTCCCGCCGTTCATCAAGCGACAGAACGGTGCAGTGCAACGCATCTCGGCAGGTGGTCCGGCGCTTGGCGCGATTCCGCTGGCCGAGTTTGAAGAGACGCGCGTTCCGTTCTCCCCATCCGACATGTTTGTTGGCTATTCCGATGGTTTGATTGAATGCCTAAACGGGAACGACGAGGAGTTCGGAATCGAACGACTGCTCGCCCAAGCCCGGAATTGTCAGAGTCAGCCTGCAAGCACAGCCTTGTTCTCTATGATCGCAGCAGCCCAGGATTTCGCCCATGGAACTCCGCGTACAGATGATCTGAGTCTGCTGATTGTATCTGGAGCGTCACCAAGGTGAGCACCATGCGGTCGTTTGACGTCAAATTCCGGACTGGAACGGCGCCCGAAGCCATGGCAGCCTCGCAAGGCGCTTTTCCAGGCTTGCCCTATGCGCCTGACGACGCTGCGCTGATTCGTCAGGCGCAGGCCGGCCGCTGGGAAGCATTTGCCGAAGTCGCAAGCCGCTATGACCGCGCGATCCTGGCGCTGGCATTGCGCCTGGCCCATTCGGAACGCGAAGCACGCGACCTGTTTCAGAAAGCTCTACTTCAAAGTTATAAGGAACTCCGCACTTATCGGTTTCAGTGCTCTTTTTACTTATGGATTTACCGAGTCGTCGCCCGCACTTGCATAGAGTTCCTCACACGGCGAGCTCCGGCAATTGACGGGCAAGCTAATCACTTACAAGAAGCCCTGGAGCAACTATCGCCTCGCGAACGCATCGTGCTGGAATTGAAGCAGTATTTCGGATTGAAGCTAGATACGATTGCAACGATTCTCGCAATCGAGGAGGTGAGCGCACGCAATATCCTCGTGCGCGCAACGCTGGCGTTGCGGCTTGAGTTGGGAACTCAAGTGATTGAGGAGCCACGGACTCAACTTCAAGCCCGCACATGATCCGCGAACTTGATCCCCGTCTCGTGATCAATCGCATAGTTCCCCAACGCCACCGTCACACCACAATTCCAGGCAACGTCCTCATTCGCCTTCGGACGCTGGTTGCTCCGAATGCTTTCAATGAACGAATCACAGGCCACAAAATCCGGATTCCCTTGTGTGCCCGCAGGAACAGTCAGCGGGCGTCCCTGGCCGCGATAAGGTAACTCCGCTTTGTAACTCGCACCGGTCACGACTCCATGCTCAACCGCCAGCGCCTCCGGGACCGCTGACGAACTGGTCTTCGGCTCGTAGTAGTAGGTGCCATCGGCTTCTGTCAAAACGATGCTTCCACCGGTGCCACACACTTGCACCTGACATCCGTCGAAGTGATTCGTAGTAATCGCGCTAAAGAAGAGCGTCTTGCCGTCAGGATAACGGTAGATAACCTGCACGTTGTCCGCGGTTTCGCGACCATCTTTCCAGAAATCCACGCCGCCGCTTCCCACTACCGATTCGGGAATTCCTCCAAAAACCTCATTTGCAAAGTTAATGTGGTGAGACCCCAGCTCAGCGACAAGGCCTCCAGAGAACTCGCGATATAAACGCCAGTTGATGAGCCGCTCGAGTTTTGGATCATCGTTGGGAACCGGACGCCGCCAACTGTTGTTGCGGTGCCAGTAGGCATAGATTTGTGTAACCTGACCGATCTTCCCCGACATAATCAGCCGCATCGCTTCCCGATACCACGGAGCGTAGTGATACTGCAGCCCAATCTGGTAATGTCGTCCGCTCTTCTTCACCGCGTCGCGCATTTCTCCGCATTGTGGGACGGTGCCATGCTCTTCTCGCCATAAACGTGATGACCGCTGTCGAGAGCCGCGATCACGTGCTCCGAGTGCAATGACAGAGGGGTGGAAACGATCACCGCATCAATATCCTTCGTGGAAAGCAGTTCGCGATAATCGTTGAATGCCCGTGTATTCTCGCCAGTGATCTTGCGTGCCTGATCCCACCGCGGCTCATAGATGTCGCAGAGAGCCGCGAAGCGAACGCCGGGCACTCGGAGAAAAGTCCGCATCAGCTGTTGGCCGCGGCTGCCCGGACCGATAATTGCCAAATTCACGCGATCAGACGCCGCCATCATCGTGGCACTGCTCGGTTGTACGAGAGTCGAGGCAGCCACAGCCGCCGCGCCTCCCAGGAATTCTCGTCGATTCATTGCTTCCTGTTTTCCTCTCCTGCCGCCGGGCAGTCGTCTTGGATCCGGCAAAGCCGGCCCGGCCAATGCCACTGCTCGATGAAGGGTTCGTTGGTGCTGTTTGTAATCCAGATAGCGCTGGTGTTGGGCATGGATTCAAGTAGCTTCCTGCCCTCCGCAGGGCCCATGACAAACATCGTCGTAGAGAGCGCGTCGGTCGCCGTGCCGGTTGGAGCAATCACAGTCGTCTGCAGCATCCCTTGCACCGGCTCTCCAGTGCGCGGATCCATGATGTGACAGTACGTCCTGCCATTCAGGCGAAAAAACTTCTCATAGCTGCCCGAAGTCGAGAGAGAATTATCGCGCAGAACAACCTCGGCAACGGCATGCGCACGATCGCCGGGTCGCGGCACAATCACTTTCCACCCTTCTTTTCCGGGCGGAGCGCCTAACGCGTAAAGCGAGCTTGAGCCGGCATCGACCAAAGCGGCCTTGACTCCTGCATCGCGCAGCACATCGATCACTCGATCCACAGCATAGCCCTTGCCGATGCCGCCCGGATCCAGTTCTATTCCGGGAACAGCGAATCTGACCGTTCGCTGGTTCGGATCGAGCTTCACTTTGGTCCACCCAACCTCTGCTCGCGCGTGCGATAGCTCATCGCGCGTCGGATAGCGCCCATTCTTGCGAAAGAAGCCCCACGCGCGCATGAGCGGTCCCACGGTAATGTCAAATGCGCCATTACTCAAGCGGCTGTACTCAAACGATGTCTCAAGCAGTTTGAAGACCTCCGGATCCGTCGTGGTCGCCTCGGTTGCCGCCATACGATTAATTCGTGAGAGTTCACTGCTCGGCCGATAGTTGCTCAAGACTTCTTCCACTCGCTCAATCTCGTCAAATGCTGCCTCGAACACCTCATCCGCCTTTGTTTGGTCGTGAGTATACAGATAGATCGTGAATGTGCTCCCCATCGCCCCACGCGACTTCGAAAACAGCTGCTCCTGGGATGATTGTCCGAGGGCAGCGTCGCAAATTCCAAAAGCAGACCACAAAACGGCAAGCAAAAAAATGGGGTTTCGCGCATTGGAACATCGCAGCAATTCATATCAAGACTACAAGACCGCGGCAGTGTTTTCGAGAATGGCCAGATCAGTGGAGAATTCGGCTGGCTTCGAAACAGAAAAGCCTCGATTGCTCGAGGCTCGTCGGAAACTGGTGTCGCAATAAACTTCAGAACTTATAACCGAACCCGACCGAGATCACCGGATAAAACCTTAACGGCGAGGCCGAGTGATTGATCTTCGCCTGCTCCGATTGAATGTTGCTTTGCACCGTCGGATCTGACGAGACGTCGCGGCAGCCCAAGCCGGTGGGATCGCACGCTCCGCCGGTAAAGTTCAGCGTAGTGCGAGGCACTCCCTGATACACAGCTCCAATATCAACGGTCATGCCAAAGTGGCGCTCACTGCGACGAGCAAGATTGCCGAAGCCAAACAGAAACATCGGTCCCGCCTTGCTGAACTGAAGCTTTCCATTGCCTTTGAGTGGGTTCGCTGGATCGCTGGCGTAGTCAACTCCACCAAACGTAACCGTCTGTCCACCGGGAACGATTGCACTGCCGCTGAGCTGATTGCCGCTGTACATCATCACGCCCGGGCTCAGATGGAATCCGCCGCCGAAAGGAAAGATGTCGTAAAGCGCCTGCATCGACCGCAGGTTCAGACGGCCGGAGTAGCTAACCCCATCCTTGTCGAATCCGCGACCATAGTTGAACGCGGCGAATCCGACACGCACGTTCGAGCGTCGAGTCATGGGGACCGCCACGTCCCCTCCAAAGCCCAGCAACGAAGTTTTGAATGCAATCCCGGGTCGATGATTGCTCAGCGTCGATTCTGATTTGTTGGACGTAGAAATCGCAGCGGTGTTAGCCGAATTGCCGTCCGTTCTGTCCGAATCGGAGGCAAGAGCACTCGATACTGCAAAGCTGGCAGCAAACAGCAGAGTCACGGAGAGTTTGTTGTGCACCTTTTTCCTTAGACGCCCAAAAGTGCGTCGATGCCTCGTCAACAGCAAATGGAAGAAAAAGTCGAGGTAACCGACTAGTCAAATGAGATTAAGCCCGTTGAAGGTTGCGGTGAAGATTACAATGGTAATCGGTTTTCAAATCGCCGCAGCAAGTACACCAAAACAAAACGGGAGCCCGAAGGCTCCCGCGGTTACCGCAGTCGCGCCTACTTAGAATCTTACCTTCAATCCAAATTGAAGGTTGCGCCGCTCGTCGGTGGGCTGGCCGGCGACACCGAACTTGCCGCCCTTCTCGGTTTGGACGAAAGGTGCGGGATCTCCGTTAGCGTCTGCGAGCGAGGAAACGTCCAGGTTTTCAGTGGCTACGTATTGATTCGAGTGATTGAAGATGTTGTAAAACTCAGCGCGGAACTGCAGGCCCACTCGCTCGGTGAGCTTGAAGTCTTTATAGACGTTAAAGTCCATATTCCAAAAGCCGGGTCCACGGAATTGGTTCCGTTCGGGATATGGGAGACCGCTCGTCGAGTATCTGCAACCGACGTGGAATAAGCCGCTGCACTTTGGCACGTCCAGCGCATCTCCCTGGTTCGATACGACCCCGCCCGCATTCGGCAGCGTTATGTAGTTAAAAGTGTTTCCAGCAAAATTCGATCCTGCCGGCGTCGACGAACCCGAAGTGCTGATTGGTGCGTTCGCAACATACTCTGGGCAGACACCATTCCGGGCGTTCGTGCAGTCATAGATGCTGAAGGGCGAACCGCTGCGGACGTTGCCAACGGGAACGATTTCCCAGCCTCCAAATATCGTCCGCGCGAGCCCGTTGCTTGAGTTCTTCAGCCACGGAAGTTGCCACATTAAGTAGCCTGTCAACCGATGGCGAACATCAAAATCAGCGTTCCCGTAGTTCAGCTGCGGATTAAAGGCATCGAGATAGCCGAGTTGGTACAGTCCTGACTGGCCGCCACCGTTTGTTTCACTGAACGTGGACGATAGATTGTCCAATGCGTGGGAGAAAGTGTAATTGACGTTAAGACTAAGGCCTTTGTCCAGAAAGTTGTTGGCGGCGTACTTAACGTTTAAGGCATTGTAGTGACTGTAGCCTTTGTCGCTGCGGAAATTCTGATTACTGTACTGGTAGTTGATACGATTCGCCGCCCTTGTATCGCCCAAGAATGCGGAGCCGCCAAAGGAAGGGTTGATATTGGCAATATCGTAGAGATGCAACCCGTACGACATTGCATAATCAAGAGAGAGCACCGAATTCTTCATTACCTGGCGATCGATCGCAAGATCCCATGATTCGGCGTAAGCAGTCTTGATGTTTTGGTTTATGGCACGTTGACTGACTGCGGGCAATGCCTTCGTTCCCGTGCCTCCCAAGGGGCCATTATTGTCCGTGAACACTGGCATGGTCGGAACATCGGTGCCCGAAGTAAGACTAAGCACAGCGTAATTTGGTGGGTTCTGTATGGCGTTGAAAGTTACGTTTCCGAAATTACGTTCGTAGCTGATTCCAAAGCCTCCGCGAAGGCTAGTTGTGCCGTTGCCGAACAGGTCCCAGGCAAAGCCAACTCGAGGGCCAAAGTTAGTGTATTTTGGCTTCCAGAACACGCCACCGTCAGAAGCTAACTTAACCGAGCCATTGCGAATCTGGTCAAAAAGCGTATTACCTGAACCCAAGACAAAGTTCGAGTCTAGAGCGGTATTGGCATTGTGCTGTACGCCGTAATACTCCCAACGAAGCCCCAGATTGGCCGTAAAGTTTGGAATCAGCTTCCACGAGTCTTGCCCATAGAAAGCAAGATCGTTGTAGTGGTAGTTGCGGTTGAATGCCGGTTTTGAGACAGGAAGGTTAAGCGTGCAGCTGGGACTCTGCAGAACATTCCCGCTGGCATCCTTCGGACACGGAAATTTGCCTTGCGGATAGACCGCGCTCTGGAACTGGAAAATGTTTCCGGCGACTAAGTTGGCAAGGCCATTGTTCAAATTCGAGCCCAGAATTTCAACGGCGTTTTCGTACGCTCCGAAAGTACGATTGTCGCGTACATGGATGTACTGGCCGCCAAATTTGAACTGATGTTTTCCCGTCGTCCAGGAGACATCGTCGTAGAACTGGTAAAGATTTTGCGGGCCGCCAAACGGCAGTCCAAGTCCGGGGGCGGTTTCGTTGTAGCCGGGGAACACTAATTGCTGTCCGTTCACAGTCGGAACCGCTCCGGAGCTATAGAGAGTCGGGCCAACTGGCGCTGTTCCTAGGGGCTGGACGGGTCCGTTAATGCGGTTATAGACGACCTTCGAAGTATTTACGACGTTCGGACCAAAAAGGTGAGTAACGTTGAGCGTAAGGTGTTGATCGTAGTTCGTCTGTCCAGTGTTGTAACCGGCATAGGGACTATTGTTGACGAACCCAGCGAAATCGAGTTCCTTGTACGAGTCGTAGCTGCCCGTTACAGTGGTCTTCTCGCTTAGGCTGTAGTCAATTCGAGCGACTTCTTCCCAAGTATTCTGCGGAGCCCCGCCACCAGCATCCGTAGGAACCGCAATGGCTACCGTGTCGCAAGTAAGAGTTCCGCAAGGAACCTTGCTTAACGTGCGAACACCAGGCGCCAATGTTCCATATGCCTTGAAATATGCTTGGCTTGCCGGAGCGAGCGTGGGAATGGATGCGGGATCGATAATGGTGAACTGTACCGGCGAACTACTACGTACACGGATCCATTCAGTGTTGTTGAAGAAGAACAGCTTGTTTTTGACTATGGGACCGCCCAGCGAAAAGCCGTAATTGTTTCGAGTAAATACGCCCTTGGGAGTGTCTGTCGCGTTGTTTTGGTAGGTGTTTGATGCCAGGGCAGACACGCGGTTGAACTCATATGCGGAGCCATGAAACGTGTTGGTGCCTGATTTAGTAATGACGTTAACCACGCCGCCGCTCGCTCGACCATACTCAGCCGTGAAATTGTTGGTTAGGACGCTCATTTCCTGGACTGAATCAAGCGGAACCTTTTGCCCAACAGAAGTATCAAACAGGTTAACGTTCTCGCCGCCATCAAGCAGGATATTGGTCGAAGCGGAACGCATTCCGTTGATGGTGTAGCCAACACCCCGCGTAGTCCCCAGGTCTTCCGTCACATTCCCGGCTGTGCCAACGAAGTCATAAGGATTGCGCGTGAGCGTTGGTAATTCCAACACCTGCGTCGAATCGATTATTTGGGATAGGGTTTGATTCTCGGTGTTAACCGCCGCTACTTCGCCTGAGGCGGTAACTTCAATGGTCGTTGACGATGCACTAACGTTCAACTGCGCCGAAACCTCATTGCTGGAACCGACTGTGACTCTGAGTTGCCGAGTGAATCTCTGGAATGCAGGAGCCTCAATTGCCACTTCGTAGGTATCAGGTCGCAGGCTGGCTATCGTGTAGTTACCCGTTGAGTTACTGACGGCCACACGCGCCAGTCCGGTCGAGGTGGATGTGGCTGTAATCTTCGCTCCTGAGACCACGGCGCCAGTGGAATCGGTGATCGTGCCGCTGATCTGGCCCGTTTCGGTTTGACCGAGCGCGAAGCTCGCAAGCGCTAACACAGCGATAAAGCATAGGAAATAACGAATTCCATTTCTCATAATCTAATCTCTCCAAAAATTCGGAATGTTTGAGCAGAAGAGAGAACCTCAAAGAAGAGGAGCTCTGCCGACACTCCAAGTGCTGGGTAAAAACCTTATGTACGAGCATGCGCGATTCCATGCTCAATAGGCCTTACAGACCAAGGGCTTAGGTACGAATGGACCAGAGTGGGATACGAGAAATGGAAAACGGGACAGACTGGAATCCAAAAAAATGTATCTTGTCCCACTTTTTAGGCTGAGTATCCCTAGACCATGCGGCAGAAAATGGCGTTTAACGGCATGTGGCTATTGCGACCATCGAGATTGGTAAGCAGTTATTCGATCGCCATCATTGGGACGAAAAGAATACGGGGTTTCGCTGAATCCCACAGCTCTCAGTGCGAGATCGGGCCGCTCTGGTAGGACGTCATTGGTCAGCAACACTCCACTCGTGCGCAACATTGGCGCAAGATTGCTCATCGCCAAAGCCTGGTCGAAGCCGCCGTAATACACGAACATGTTGGTTGCGATGATCAAGTCCCATCGTTCCGATTCGGGAACCTCGGCTCGTTGATAAACGACATCCAGGTCCACCGGTTGAATGCGCAGTGCTTGCGAGGGGCGGAACGTCACTGCCTTGTACTTGAGCGGAGCCGGCCTGCTGCTTTTGAGTGGCACAGCGGTACGACCGAGCGTCAGGCCGGCATGCTTCCAGTAGGCGAGTGCCTGCGGCGTCCAAGGGATGTCGGAACGAATCGGCAACTGAACCGTGTACGGCGAGCCGTGTTCGGCACGCGCCCGAATGCCGGCGATATGCTGGTTTACCAGGCGGCTGATATCGAAGGTCGTGATCTGCAGTTGCTGAGGATCTGCCAGTCCCAACCTGACCAGGCTATCTGCCAGAAGAAATGGCTGAATCGTCTGCTCCGGATAGAAGTCCAATCCTTCGTCCTTGTTGACCACGTCCAGCCCAGGTCCGATGATGCCAACCTTCGTCACGCAAGTTGGAAGAAGTCCTTGCTGCTTCGCGTGGAGCAGCGCTTTCTCGATGGCATAGTTTGGGAACAAAGAAGTATCCAGCGAAATGCCCCGCTGGGCAAAGACCTGCGAGCGTTTCTGGAACTCATTCTTCTGCACGCGCCGCGCTTCGGCCAGAGCGGCGGCATAGGCGGTGTCTTCGTGAATCATGCGCAAAAGATTCGATCCGAGAAACTCTTTTACCTTGAATAGCTGCTCCGGAGTTTCGAAGCGGTACTGCTGGCCGGCAAGAAGGTCATGAAAATATTTGAGACGCTCGTTCGTTCTCGGTCGCGCGACTCCGGCAGTGAGGTCGTCGAGACGCCTCAGTACCGCCCGGCTTCCCAGATCGGAACTTGCAGTGCGCGCCGTCTGCGCGTGAATGTTCTTAAGGAGCTCCGCCGTTAGCGGAGTCGCAACCGTGTACGATGTGCCAAAAAGCAGGAGGTTCGCCAGAGTATCAAGATCGCCACGACGAAGCCGCTCTCTGATTTCGCGGTCTTTGCCGCGCACATACTTGTCCCACTCCGACTCGTCGTGGGCCGCAACGGCGTGCACCAACTCCTCCGGCAAGTCGGCAGAGAAGGCTTTGATGACTGGGTCAGCGTCGGCAAACGCGATGAAGCGAATCGAATCTGCCGGAATCGGAAGGCGTCTGCTGGCGGTATATTTCTGAGCAGAAGACTGCTGCCAGGAAAGATTGACCGTGAAAATGCTTAGAATAAGGAGGGAAAGGACTCCTGGTTCTAACGAAAACCTAGTTGCCCGTCGGGACCATGGCATCATCGCGAGAAGTAGCTCAGGCACACAAGATTAGACCATCGCAAGCGGCTGGTGGCGGCCGAACTTCAGGTGAGTGGGACTACTAGGTGCTGCGTGAAGTTTAGGGCCCAGAATTCTCTGGTGGTTCCAAGCTTGTTTCTTGCATCGAGCGAGAAAGGTGTCGAATTGCCTGGCTCATATGGGTTAGTCCCAAAATCCATATACTCCCTGCTGAGCGCCCTGCCCTTAAGCAAAATTTGCCTATTTGGGCAGAATTCGGCGAGTTCAAATTCGCAAATGCCCAGTATTTCTCGCTGTTCTTTTTCGGGGCGTAAAGCCTTGGGGAGCTTCTCTAACTCGCCCAAGCCCGGCTAATGTAGTCCGCAAAGGTAAGCACCATCAAAATCGATAGGAAGAAAAGGCCGCAGCCGATCACGAGCGCGATCATCTTCGGCGAGTACTTCACGTGCATAAAAAAGAGAATCACCAGCGTAGCCTTGGTGCAGGCGATGGTGAGCGCAATGATGGGATTGAAGATGCCATAGTTCTGGAAAGCTGCCCAAACCGTGAGTCCGGTGAACGTAAGCAGGATCAGCCAGATGGTTATGTAGATCCTGGGTGAAACGATGTGGTCTCCGCCAGCGGACATGCTTTCCTACCTTAACGGCTCCTGCCGAATTTTCGTTTAGCTAACTTAGAGCTCCGAAATCGCGAATACAGATTCCGAAGGCCTGAATTCAATGCACGGGACTGCGACTTACTAAGTACAGCAATGGGAACAGGAAGATCCAAATAATATCTACAAAGTGCCAGTACAGGCCGAAGTTTTCAACCATCGTGTAATGATGCGGTGGATACGCTCCGTGAGACGCCCTGTAGATAAGGAAGATCAGGATCCCCACTCCGATGATCATGTGCAGGGCGTGCATTCCGGTCATCGCAAAGTAAAGCGCGAAGAAGATGGATGTCTGCGTGGCCACGTCGGCCGGAATCAGTTTCTCGCCCTTCTCTGCACGATCGTAGTTGAAATCGAAATTTGCGCCGGGAATGTGGTGTTCGACATATTTCTGGTGGTACTCGACGCCCTTGATTCCAAGGAAGACGCTGCCCAGTGCCAAGGTCGCTACCAGCCAAAATACGAGCAGCTTGCGCGCACCAAGAGCCGCGCTGTGAACGCCCATGGCCATCGTCAAGCTGGAGCAGATGAGCACGGCCGTATTGATGGCACCGAGCGATATATCGATTGAAGAGCTGGCTGCCACCCACGCGGGATTGTAAAGATTGCGATAGATGAGGTACGCACCGAACAATCCGCCGAAGAACATGATTTCGGTGATGAGGAACACCCACATCCCAAACTGGGAAGCGTCCTTCTGCTGATACGGAGTATCGAACTGCACGAGCAGCGACGGATCGTGATGATGGTGCGCCGGCGAGAGCGTCGTAGTCTGGCTATCCGACAACTTCGACCTCCTCAGACTGGCTTTCGTAATCGTACGCTTCCTGAGTCACGATGGGAGTCTCATGGAAGTTGTGCGTTGGCGGAGGCGAGGTAGTCTGCCACTCCAGGCCGGTTGCGCGATAAGGATTATTGCCTGCGATTTCGCCGTACTTGAGCGACCACAGCATGTAGAACATCGGCATCAACAGGCCAACGGCCAGCACCGAAGCGCCGGCAGTCGAGAGTACGTTGAGCACCTGGAACTCGGGCGGATAGCTGTGGTACCGGCGCGGCATGCCCATGTATCCCAAAATGAACTGCGGGAAGAACGTCAAGTTGAAGCCGATGAACACAATCAGCGCCGAGAGCTTCGCGGGAGCTTCCGGATACATGCGCCCGGTCATTTTGGGCCACCAGAAGTGCATACCGGCCAGATACGCCACAAGCATGCCTCCCACCATCACGTAGTGGAAGTGCGCGACCACGAAGTAAGTAGCCGTCACATGCATGTCGACGCCGATCGCGCCGAGGAACAATCCCGTAAGTCCGCCGATCGTAAACAGCCCGATGAAGGCCAGCGCATACAGCATCGGGGTATCGAACTGGATCGATCCCTTATATAGCGTCGCGGTCCAGTTAAAGACCTTGATGGCCGAGGGAATCGCGACCAGAAACGTAACAAACGAAAAGATCAGCGCCGAGTATGTCGAGATTCCGGCGATGAACATGTGGTGCGCCCAGACCAGGAATCCGAACACGGCGATCGCGATACTAGAGAAAGCGATGGCACTGTACCCGAAGATGCGCTTGCGGGCGAAGCACGGGATGATCTCGCTGATGACTCCGAATCCCGGCAGGATCATGATGTAAACCGCCGGATGCGAGTAGAACCAGAACATGTGCTGGAAAAGCACGGGATCGCCGCCCAGCGCCGGATTGAAGATGCCGATGTGCAATCCGCGCTCGAGTGCCACGAGAATCAGCGTGATGGCCAACACCGGAGTTCCCAGCACCATGATGATGCTGGCCGCATAGTTCGACCACACGAAGAGCGGCAGCCGGAACCAGGTCATGCCGGGGGCACGCATGCGATGCACGGTGACGATGAAGTTGAGGCCGGTAAAGATGGAAGAAAATCCGGCGATCAGAATGCCAATCGCCGTGAACATCACGTGGGTCGTCAAGTATTGCGTGCTGAGTGGCGTATAGAACGTCCAACCGGTATCGACACCGCCGCTGATAATTGCGGCCAGCATGAAGATCATGCCGATGATGTAGATGTACCAGCTTGCCAGGTTAATTTTGGGAAACGCCAGATCGCGCGCGCCGACCATGATCGGGATCAGGAAATTGCCAATCGTGACCGGAATCGACGGAACCAGGAAACCGAAGATCATCACCACGCCGTGCATGGTGAAGAGCTTGTTATAGGTGTCAGATTGGAACAGGTCGCCTGCCGGAGTCAGCAACTCGAGACGTACGAGCGTGGCAAACACTCCGCCCAGAAGAAACATCAGGCTGATGGACACAATGTACATCACCGCGATGCGCTTGTGATCTCCGGTCAGGAACCATGACTTCACGCCATAGCTGGAATTTAAGTAGGTATCGCTTGGCATTTCGAGCGCGAGCGAATTCTGCGTTGCCGTGCTCATTATCGTTGCTCCACTTGTGATCCACTGGGCTTCGCCGGAGTATTCTGCCGGGGCGCGTTCGGGCGCGCCGGAGTTCCACTCTGCGGTGCAGGCGCAGCTTCCTGGGTTATCGGAACTGCGCTGGTGCGCGGCACTGGATTCTGGTTCGTACCCGGCTTGGTCACATCGACGCCTTGCTGAATCTTATTCAGGTTCACCGGCGGTTCCTGCTGGGTATTTGTCTGCAATTGTAGTAGTTGCCCGTTATAAGTCAGAGATTTTATGTATTCGACAATCTGGATCATCTCATCTTCATTGAGCTGACCCTGGAATGTTGGCATGATGTTCTGGAAGCCATAGACGATCTTCGCGCTCGGATTCAGAATCGATTCGCGAATGTAACCCGCATCCGCCATTACGGTTGTATTTTCCTGCGTGCGAACCATCCTTCCGTAAAGATTGTAGAGATTCGGGCCGCGAGCGTTGTCGGCCCCGGTATGGCACGTGGGACATCCCATAGAAGCGAAGACCTTTTGTCCTTCCGTTGCGAGCGATCCGAAGGCGCCGGCGCTGCGTAGCCATTCCTGATAATCGTCGGGCGTCATTGCCGTTACCTCGCCGACCATGCCGGAGTGCTTGGTACCGCAATATTGATTGCAAAACAGATGATAGATGCCGGGCTTCGTAGCCTCGAACCAGACAGTCGTGTATCGGCCGGGAATCACATCCATCTGCGCGCGAAATGCGGGGACATAAAAGGAATGCAGCACGTCCTGCGAGATAAGTGTCATGCGCACGGCTTTACCTACGGGAACGTGAAGATTATTGATCTCACGCTGACCGCCGGGATGCTGGAACTTCCACATCCACTGTTTGCCGATGCCGTAGATATCCATCGCCGATTTGGGCGGATGCATTTCCTGGAAAAAGAGCACGGCTCCCCAGGCAAAGATCACCATAGAGATGCCAAGCGGCACCAGCGTCCAGAAAATCTCGAGGGGAATCGAGCCATGGATCTGCACCGGCACCGGATGCTTCTGTTTCCGGTACTTGGTGGCGAAGACAAGAATCAGCAGCCCCACCAGCAGTGTAAAGAATATGGTGATGCCGAGAATGAAGAAGTAGAGTGCGTCCACTCGTGTGGACATCGTCGACGCCGATTCCGGAAACAGCGGAAAGAACTGGGGAAGCATGATCTAGGCAGTCCGTCCTGTGTTTTGTCTTCCCGCGCGCACATCGCGCCTGGCCATAGTGATGATGAATCCTCCGAGCAACAGCACGGTCACTATTCCGCCGATTCGCAAAACCCTCATGGCAATCGCGCCGTAATGACCGGTGGTGGGATCGTAGTGGTAACAGTAGAGAATCAGCTTGTCCACCACTGTCCCAATATGGTTCCTGGAAGCTTCGATTAAGCCCAGCCGCAGATCCTTCGGCGAATACTCGATCCCGTAGTAGTACTGCGAGAGCCGGCCCTCCGGCGTGACCACCTGAATTCCGCTGGCGTGGGCATACTGTTTGATCCGCGGGTCATACACATAGCGGAAACCCACGGCCTTCGCGAGTTGATCGATCTGATCCTGATTGCCGGTCAGGAAATGCCAACCCTGCGGTGAAGTCGCCGAGTGCCGGCTATACCGCCGCAGATACACTTCCTTCATTTTTGCAGCGTCATCCGGAGTCTCGTGCGGATCGATGCTCACCGATACGACCTCGAAGTCGCGGCCCAAATCGAAGTTGACGACGTTTAGCGAGCTGGTCAGACCATTAAGGACCTCACCGCACAACATCGGACAGCGGTAGTACACAAGCGACAGAATCACCGGGCGCTTGTTGAAATAATCGCCGAGGGTTACCTCTTTTCCAGCCTCGTCGCGAAAATGCAGATTCAGCGGAAGCTGTTCGTTCAAATGCTGATCGATACCAACCTGCTGAAGAATCGGGGGACGCTGATTCGGCGTTGAGCCATCGCTCGACGGCTGCAGCCCTGCAGCACCCGCCTGCTGCGCGCATAGAGGCAGCCCCAGCATCGATGCCATTGCGCTGAACGCCAACCATTTGCCGATCCCTCTTATGACTGCTGTACAACTCACGACTGCACTTCCCTTCTTCAATCCTGTTCGGTTACCGCATCGAGGTTCCGCTTGCCTGCTTCGCGTGACTGCTCTGAATCGACGGTTTCGTAACCCCTGTCCCCTCAGCCGTACCAGGTGCGGCCGCGCCAGCAGGAGCCTGCATCGCCGGCAATCCTTTCTGAACGACAGCCTGCATCGCTTGCGTAATTGGGATGTTCACCTTCCCGGAGTTCTTGTCCAGAACGAAATACTGATTCAGATAAATATCTTCCGCTTCACGCATCACTGCCAGATCGTGTACATCATCATCCTGCAGGCGCGGCTGCGGAAAGCGGCTCACGCGAATGCGCGATTCCGAGTCGGCCATCTCCATCGAGGCCGGTTCCTTGGACTTGTTCTCTGGCGTGCGCAGCTTCTTTGCCGCTTGCTCTACCTGAGTTTCCGTGCTCTGCACCCACGGATCACGCTTATCGAGCTCGTCCTGCTTGGCCGCATAGCTGGTTGCAAAATGGAACACGCCCCAGAGCACCACGAAGATCACAAGGCCACAGAACGCCAACGCAAGGATGAACGCGACGACACCGGTAAGACTGATATCCGTTGTCTCATGCGCAAGATTCGGATCCGTGGTTTTCAGCGCGCCGCCCTGCGGCTTCATCGGTTTAGGCGGTTGCATGTTCAGGCTCCAAAAGCTCTTCCATCTGCGGATCGTAGGCCACCAGAACCGGCCGCGATTTCAGGCTGCGCATAAAGAAAAAGACCCAGAATCCACCGATGGCCAGCGGCGCCACCAGATACATCCAGTTGAACACGATCTGGCGTTCCGCGGAGATGAAGTTCGGTTCCACCATCCAGTACAAATCCACCATGCGGACAAAGATGATGAAGGCACACAGAGGCACCATGAAGGCCGGCTGTTTCTTCAGTCTTCGCGAGAGCAGCAACGCAAAGGGCACAGCAAACTCGAACAGGATCAGGAATCGTCCCAGATTAATCCAATTGCCAGCGAGACGACTCATGTACCAGTTGGCCTCGTCGGGCATGTTTCCTGACCAGATGATGAGCCACTGCGAGAACGACAAGTACGCATACAGCATGACGAAGGCAAACAGCAGCTTGCCGATGTCGTGCATCTCGGTCTTGCGCAGCATCGTCCGCATCGGTTCTTCCTGTGAGAGCAACAGCACCGTGATGATGCAGATCGAGAATGCCGTCAGCCCCTGGCCTGCGAGGTAAATCAGCCCATAGATGGTTGAGAACCAGGTCGCGTCGAGCGACATGATCCAATCGACAACCGCGAAGGTCATCGTGAGCGCATAGACAACAATGCCGATGCCGCTTACGTTTTCGAGAATACGCTGCCAGTCGCGGCCCTGAGGGTTCCGGTCGCGCTCGATCGACCAGCGTCGCAGAGTTGCCGAGAAGGCCCACCAGATGAAGAAGTAGATCGGCACGCGGATCAGGAAGAACGTTTTGTTCAGCAGCATGGCCTTGTGCTGCATGATCGTGTGCGCGTCCGAGTTCGCTTGCACCCAGCGCGGGCTGTCGGGAATCCACGGAAAGAGATGGTTCATTCCGATAGCGATCGGAATGAAAAGCAAGAACATCAGAGGAAACTGCGCGGCTCCTGCTTCAAGAATCCGGCGAATGATCAGACCCCACTTGCCGGCTGAAAGGTGATTCACCATCAGCAGCGCCATGCATCCCAGACTCGCGCCCGTCCAGAGGACAAATCCAGCAAGATAGGCGCTCAAAAAATGATCGTAGCCATGGGGAGTTACAAAGGCGCCGATGATCAGCAGGATCGTGAATAGACCACCCACAATAAGCGCGCGGCTCTGGTAGCGATCGAACAGCCATGCGGGACCGTTCAGCTCCGCAGGGAATTGTTTGTCGTGAGTTTCCATGCTCACTTCTTCTGGGGTCCTTCCTGCGGCTGGGACGGATTAGGCTGAGGTGGCGCGGTTGGACTTGCCTCCGCGGGCACACTCTGCGGGCCGCCTTTACCGCCGGACGCAATCGCCCTCTGCAGGGGAATCCCTTCCTTCGTAGTGATCTCCGCTTGATCTTTCAGCTGGCCGCGCTGATCGGCAGGCACATCGGTCATTCTCCCAGTTTGGGCATACTGCAGCGCGCGAATGTAGGCTGCAATTGCCCAGCGGTCAGCAGGCTCGATTTGCGCCGCATAGTCCGGCATCGCGCCGGAGCCATGCGAAATCACGTCATAATAGTGACCGACTGTTTGGCTTGCATACTTCTGGTCGTGGAAGTTGGCGGCTTGCCGGTATCCGCGCTTCACGATCATGCCGTTCCCATCGCCTACGCGGGAGTGGCAGGGTGAGCAGTAAATATCGTAGCGCTCGCGTCCGCGCTCCATTACCGCCTGGGTAATTGGAAACGGGAAGCGGTCTCCCTCTTTTGTGCCAACCTTGCCGGTGTATAGGTATGCATCTTCGTGCAATTCACCGCGCGCCACGGTATTGACAAGCTGCTGCCGTTCCGAGAGCCCGTCCTGGAAAAACTCGCTGCTTCGGTAGGGGACATACTTCGGCTGGTTATGCATGTCTTGTCTGCAGCCAGACAGGGCGAGAAGGGCACTCGCAGCCAATAGCAGGAGAGAAGACTTAACGTAAGCTTGGAGACGGCGGTTCAATTCGATACCTCCGTCACAACTCGCGGATCAGTCTCCTCAAGGAACCGACGTGTCCTGCTCAAGTCGAATTGCGGATCGGCGGCTTCGATACAGAGAAACAATTTGTCCTTGCTGGCTGCGGTGAAGTTTGGCGCGTTGAACACCGGGTGATACGGCATCGGCAGTCCATTCATTGCCAGCATTCCTATGAATGCAGAAATCGCGGCTCCCAGAACCGTGCATTCGAACGTAACGGGAATGAATGCCGGCCAGGAGTGCAAGGGCTTGCCGCCAACATTGATCGGATAAGCGAGCACTGAAACCCAATATTCAAGCGAATATCCGCCCAGTCCTCCAAGTAATCCGCCGAGCAGAACTACCAGCGCGACACGATTCTTGTGGAAGCCAATCGCCTCTGCAGCAGGCTCGATTGGGAACGGCGAGTAAGTATCCATACGCCGATAGCCGAGCTCATGCGCGCGTTCCGCCGCCTCTATGAGACCGGGAACGGTATCGTATTCCGCCAGCAGTCCATAGATTCCCGGTTCGATCATTGCAGATTCTCCTGCGCGAGCGAGTTGATCCGCGACTGCGGCAACAAGGCTCGCACTTCAAAGATCGAGATCATGGGAAGCACTCTGATAAACAACAGAAACATCATGGTAAAGAAGCCGAGCGTACCGACGTAGGTGGCATAATCCCAGCGCGTCGCCTTGTACGTTCCCCATGAAGAGGGCAGGAAGTCGCGATGCAAGCTTGTAACGACAATGACGAAGCGCTCCAGCCACATGCCGGTGTTCACGATGATCGACATGATCCAGAGCAGCACCGGCGAATTCCTGAAGCCGCGCAGCCACAGCAATTGCGGAAGCGCGATGTTGCACGTAATCAAAAACCAATAGAAATAACCCATGGGCCCGAAGGCGCGGTTCTTAAACGTGTACAGCTCAAAGCGATTTCCGCTGTACCAAGCCATGAAGGCTTCCATAAAGTAGCCATAAGCGACGATCAATCCGGTCGCGAGCATCACCTTCGCCATATTCTGAAGGTGGCGCATGGTGATGAAATCCTTCATACCGTATGCCGCCCGAATCGGGATCATCAGTGTAAGCACCATCGCGAATCCCGAGTAGATCGCGCCCGCGACGAAGTACGGCGGGAAGATCGTGGTGTGCCAGCCCGGGATGACCGAAACGGCGAAATCCCAGCTCACAACCGTATGCACGGAAAGAACCAGCGGCGTCGAGAGGCCCGCAAGCAAAAGATAGGCAGTTTCATACCGCGCCCAATGACGCGCCGACCCACGCCAACCCATCGCCAACACACCGTAGATCGTTTTTGTAATGCGGTATTTGGCGTGATCGCGGAGAGTGGCTAGATCGGGAATGAGTCCGGTAAACCAGAACAACAGCGAGACTGTGAAATAAGTCGAAACCGCAAAAACGTCCCAGATCAGCGGGCTGCGGAACTGCGGCCATACTCCCATCGTGAGCGGTATCGGAAAAAGCCAATAACACGCAAGCCAGGGGCGCCCGGTGTGAACAAGCGGGAACATGCCGGCGCACATCACGGCGAAGAGCGTCATCGCTTCAGCCGCGCGGTTGATCGAGGTACGCCAGCTCTGCTTCAAGAGCAGGAGAATGGCAGAGATCAGCGTGCCGGCGTGACCGATACCGATCCACCAAACGAAATTAACGATCGCAAATCCCCAGCCCACAGGTTGCGTCACGCCCCAGATGCCAGTCCCTTTCCAGAACAAGTAGCCGAAGGCGAGCATCAGGATGTTGACGATGCCGAAGGCGAGCAGCACTCCACCGATCCAGCCCAGGGGCGTGCGTCCGGTAAGGACGGTCCGCATGATCTTTTCCGTCACGGAAGCAAACGTGTGCCCCGGCGCGATCACCGGCGGATCGGTGAGATAAGGCCGTTGTGATGGCGGCAGATCGGTTAAGCCGTGAGTTGCCATGATTACGATTCGGCTCCAGTGGTGATGTAACTCTTGCCCGGCGCTCCAGTGCGATCGCCGATCTCCATATTGGGATTGATCACATTCGCAATGTACGTGGTGCGCGGCCGCGTGTTGATGTCCGTGAGCGCGCCATAATTCCGCGGCTGCCCCTTCGCTTTTGCCACGCGACTGTTCGCATCGTTGATGTCACCGAAGACGATCGCTTCGGTCGGACAAGCCTGCTGGCATGCCGTTACTACTTCACCGTCCCGAATCGTGCGCTTCGCGTTCGGATCCGACTGCTGCAGGTGAACTTCTTCGACTTCAGCCTGAATTCGCGCAGCATTGATGCGCTGGATACAGAACGTGCACTTTTCCATCACGCCGCGGCTGCGCACCGTGACATCAGGATTTCGCAGCGGTTTAAGACTCGCCGTCTCGTAATCGGAGAACAACAGGAAGTTGAATCGCCTTACTTTGTACGGACAGTTGTTCAGGCAATAACGTGTCCCGACGCAGCGGTTGTAAACCATCATGTTGATGCCTTCGGGCGTGTGCGTCGTGGCGCCGACCGGGCATACAGGTTCGCAAGGTGCATTCTCGCAGTGCTGGCACAACATCGGCTGGAAGAAGGCGCGAGGATTATGGAGATCGCCGGTGAAGTATGCGTCGATGCGCAGCCACTTCATGTCGCGACCGATCTTGACTTGCTCCTTACCCACTACGGGACTATTGTTCTCCGCTTGACATGCAATCACGCAGGCATTACAGCCCACGCACGAATTCATGTCGATGGCCATGCCCCATTGATATCCCTTGCTGTAGTCATACGGCGTATAAAGGGTTTCGTGAGGCTTCGGATCCTCCAGGTAGTACTCGTCGTGTGCGAAGTGCGGATTCTTCTTGAACTCGTCGTATGAAGCCACACGAATCAGATCGCGGCGCAGCGCCTCTGAGCCCTGCACCGAGCGGCTCTCGTATTCCTTTTTTCCCTGAGCATCGATCAGCGTGAAATTCTGGACGATCGCCAGCTTGTAGGTGTCGCCGGTCTTCTCGATCTTGTCGACCTTCGCGATCCACGGCGTCTTGCTGCTACGAATCGCGTAGGCATTGAAACCGTAGCCGTTGCCGACGCGCCCGGCGAACGCGCGGCCATAACCCAGATGCAGCGTGATGCTGTTGTTGGGCATACCGTACACAATCATCACCGGAGCTTCGATCGTGCGCCCATCGACCGTAATGCGGACGATATCTTCCTGATTGAAGCCCTTAGTCGCAGCGGTGTCGAGGCTCATCATCGCCGCGTTATCCCACTCCAATCGCAACACTGGTTTCGGACATTCCTGCAGCCAGGCATTGTTGGTGTAGCGGCCGTCGTAAATCGTGGGATCTGGCCGGAACACCACCTCGATCGCATTTTTGTCGAGCGGCTGCACGCTAGAAGCTCCACCACGGGGAGAGAGAGACTTCGCCGCGGATGCCGTATTGGGAATGAGTCCGTCGTGCAGCCACTTGCGGAAATTGGAGTCGAAGTCTCCCGAGGTTTTCCCATTCTGGCGCCAATACCCGGTTAGCGCATCGTAAGGTGTTGTGTCCGGATTATCGGAGAAAAGCGCGACGATCTCATGCGCGGTGCGTCCGGCATAAAGCGGAGCGATCAGTGGTTGCACGATCGAGCAGGTTCCGTCGTAGGCTCGCGCATCGCTCCAGCTCTCGAGATAGTGAGTGCCGTGGATATGCCACTGGGAGAAGCGCGTCGTTTCGTTGCGATAGCAGCTCAGGTGAATGTTGGTCGCCACCTTGCTCATCGCAGTCTGGAAGTCCAGATCCACAGGCGCGGTGTATACCGGATTGCCCTCCAGGATCACCAGCAAGTCAATCTTTCCGGCGTTCATGTCGCCGACAAGCTGCCTTAACCCGCCGGGCTGATCGCTGGGAACGAGTTCGACGGTATCCGAATAGACAATCGTTTTCCCAACATTTCCCAGCGCCTGGTTGATCTGGGCAGCGAGTACGTGGAGCTCAGGCGCCTGCTGGTCTCCAGCAATGACAATGGATGCGCCGGGATTCGCCTTCAAATCCTTCGCCAGAGCTTCCAGGAATTTTTGTTCTTCTGCGCTAATTCCCTGAGTCGCCGCTCCCGAGCCGCCGCCGAGCATTCCAGCGAGGATCGCGGCAAAAGGTACGATATCCGAGGCGCGCATCGGCAAGCGGTTGTCTGAGAGAGCGCCGGTAGTGGTCGAGAAACTCTCCACCACGTAGAGGCGGTTCATTGGAGCGTCAGTATTTAGCTTCCGGCGAGCGATGAAGTCGCGGGAATAACGAACAAATCCCGGGAAATGCGAGCCGGAGAGGAAGTCCGCGTCAAGCGAGAGCACTACATTCGCCGCTTCGAACTTATAAACCGGCTCAGCATACTGACCGAAAAGGGTTTGCGAACTCGCACGCGCGGAATCGCGATTTATCGGCTCCCACTGATACCACTTTGCAGCCGGAAATTTCTTCAGCACCGCCTGTATCTGAGAAGCCAAAGTTGGCGATGTCACCGTCTCCGATAAGAAGCGCAACCCTGCGCCCCCCGAAGCTGCCGCCTTCACCTTGTACTGATCGATAGCTGTGTGGAAATCGCCCCAGTTGCGATGCTCGCCACGATAGCTCGAGGCCTGCGAACGATCCGGATCGTACAGATCAAGAATGGAAGCCTGCGCGAAAACATCTGTCGCGCCATGAGAAGCCGGATGCTGCGGATTTCCCTCGATCTTCGTCGGACGAAATTCATTGCTCTTCACCAGCAGCGGAATCGCTCCCGTGGGGAACGGCATGGTGGTAGCGAAGAACTTCGGAATCCCTGGAATCAACTCCTCAGGCTGCTTTACGTAAGGAACGATTGGCTCGTCGGGTTGACGCGTGCACGCCGTCATTCCGGCAAGGGCCATGGACGCGCCCATCAGCTTCATGAAGTTGCGGCGCGAGACTCCATCGTTCTGATATTCAACGGCCCCAGCCGGGAATTCATTCTCCAGCAATTCCTCAAATCCGGGCTCATCGACCAGCTCCTCGAGGCTCCGCCAATACTTTTTCCCACTCGCGGCAGACAGCCGCTGGCGCACTTCCTGCAAGGTCAGCTTCGGCTTCTTCGGCGAAGCCTTGATCTGCACCAACTCTTCGGGGCGATTCTCCATGTCTCTCTTCAGCGTTTCAGCTCAGTTGCGCCACGCATCAGCGATGGCAGGTTTCGCAGCTCTGAATCTCATTCGGAGTGCGGATGTGATATTGCTTGACCAGGTAATTGCCCATGCTCATCTGGTCAATAAATTTTTGCGGATGCTGCATCTGCTGACCGGTGACCTGATAGTAAGGACCATTCAGCGAGCAGTTGCCTGTCCCCTGCTCACAGTAAACAGGATTGTCCGAGTTCGGGCCTCTCCATCCGATGTTGAAGATCGGATCGCCCGTCGGACGAATGTTCTTCGCCGGATTACGATGACAGTCGAGACACCACTCCATTTGCAGACTCGCATGCGCATATGTGAGCGGCATCTCGTCCACAGGTCCATGGCACGATGCGCAACCAATTCCTTTATTAACGTGGATCTCGTGATTGAAATACACGTAGTCTGGCAAGTCGTGGAGCTTCGTCCACCAGATCGGAGTGTTGTTGCGATAGCTGGCGCGCACTGGCTCGAGGATGTCGGCATTCGTCCAGATTTCGGAGTGGCAGTTCATACAGGTTTTGGTAGGCGGAATTCCAGCAAAGCTCGAATTTTCCACCGACGTGTGACAGTACCGGCAATCGAGTCCGAGACCTGCAACGTGGTGCTGATGGCTGAACGGAACCGGCTGCTCCAACCGCTCACCCTGCTTGGTAAGGTAGGGAGAACGCTGCAGTTCGTTCAGCGTGAGCGCCAAGCTAGTGACGACGAGCCCCAGGATGACAAGGCTCATCCGTGCAAGCCCGTTGGCACCTCGATTAAAAACTTGTGGCATCGAAACGTGTCCTGACTCTCATGTAAGGGGCACGGTGAGGCCGCGCAAGACTGACGTCAGCCAATAGGAGTGCACCAGTTGAAACTGCGACCAGTTAGTTACAATACTCAGGAATAAAACGGACGATTATAACAGGCGAGAATTTTCTGCAAAGCGTTTGCGAAAAGTTTTTGCGGACTACGAACGTCACGAAGCGTCAAGTTTCACTCCGTGACCTTCGCTGTTTCCTTCGTGAACTTCGTGTTCGCCTCTCGTTTCTTACAGGCCAGAGATCATGAGCAGCTTGCGCTCGGTCATTTCCTCCATCGCGTAGCGAATACCCTCTCGCCCAAGTCCCGAATCCTTCACACCGCCGTATGGCATCGGATCTACGCGGAAGGTCGGCACATCGCCCACGATCACACCTCCTACATCGAGCTTCTCGAATGCACGAAAGATCAATCCAGCGTCCCGCGTGAAGAGTCCCGCTTGCAGCCCATAACGAGTCTGGTTCGCTTGTGCGAGAGCAGCATCGAAGTCCTGGTAGCGCTCGATGGTCGCAACCGGTCCAAACAGTTCCTCGCGGTTGACTTTCATCTGCGCCTTGGTCGCGGAAAGCAGTGTAGGCTGCAGAATCGAACCTTTGGCCTTGCCTCCGCAAAGCAATTTCGCTCCACCAGAGATGGCTTCCTGAATCCATTGCTCCACACGCTGTACATCAGACGCTCGAATCATCGGACCGACTTCCGTCTTCTGATCCGCCGGATCTCCAACGCGTAGTCGACCGGCGGCATCGACCATCTGCGCAGTGAACTGGTCAAAGATCTCGGCATGCACCAAGATGCGCTGAACGGAAATGCAGCTCTGTCCAGCGTAGGTGAAGGCTCCAGATACGCACCGCGAAACCGCCTGCTCGAGGTCGGCGTCATGATGAACAACGACCGCAGCGTTGCCGCCCAGCTCGAGCAGCACACGCTTCTTTCCCGCATTTCTCTTGAGCTGCCAACCAACAGCCGCACTGCCTGTAAAACTTAACAGTTTGATCCGCTCGTCTGCGACAAGAACTCCCGCGTCCTCATTAGTCAGAGGGAGAACACTCAGCGCGGCTGACGGCCATCCCGCTTCCAGGATCAACTTAGCCAACAGAAACGAGCAGAACGGAGTCTGTGGCGCCGGCTTGAGCACGACCGGACAGCCCACCGCGATCGCTGGTGCAAGCTTGTGCGCCACCAGGTTGAGGGGAAAATTAAAAGGCGTGATCGCAGCGATCGGCCCGACAGGAAAGCGGCGAACGATCCCCCAGCGTCCCTCCGCAGCAGGAATGAAGTCGAGTGGCAGGTACTCCCCGTAAATTCTGACAGCCTCTTCAGCCGCAGTCGTGAAGGTCAGCACCGCGCGATCGACCTCTGCTCGCGCAGCCCTCACCGGCTTGCCGGCTTCGAGGACCATCAGCCGCGCGAAAGTATCCGCCTGAGAGCGGATCCCTTCCGCGACTTTAAGCAAAATGTCTTTTCGCTTGAACGAAGGAAGCTCGCGCACTTGAGCGAAGGCTTGCACAGCAGACGCGATCGCATTTTCCAAGTACTTGCGGCTGGCAAGGCGGGTTACACCAATCTCACGAGCATCGTATGGAGACCGGATACTGACGAGCGCACCGTCATCGATCCACTCTCCAGCAATCAGAAATCCCGATTGGGCAGGAAGCTCAGCTCCGAAGTTCGTCATGGCCTATCCGGCTGATGTTACCTGCGATAATCGGAGCCACGCCAGTTGCCAATGCTGCATCTCGCCCTCGAAGCCGCGCTTGCACTGCTCACTCTCTGTGGGATTGCGTTCTACCTGATCGCTTTGTGGAGCGCTCGCGAGTTTCAGCGCGAAAAGGCGCCAATACTCGCCTCAACTTCACTTCCACGGATTTCTATTTTGAAGGCATTGAAAGGTGCAGACAGTCACACGTACTCCGCGCTTCGGAGCCATTGCCAACAGGAGTATGGAACTTATGAAATTCTATTCGGCGTCAATGACGCGGATGACGATGCGGCTCAGCTAGTCCGCAAGCTGGCTGCGGAATTCCCGAATCGAGATATCACTCTCTTAGTCTGCGAAGAGGTATTTGGCTCAAATCGCAAAGTCAGCAATCTGATCCATCTCTTGCGCCGCGCGAAATATGAATACATCGTGGTGAACGATGGCGACATCAAGGTTTCGCCTACTTATCTGCAAACAGTAATCGCGGGTTTCCGTGATCCCAAAGTAGGAATGGTTACCTGTCTTTACAAAGGCGCTCCTGCTGAGACACTCGGCTCCAGGTTAGAGGCCCTTGGGATCGCGACCGACTTCGCTCCTGGAGTGCTGACAGCGCGGCTTCTCGATCACGCGCTCAGGTTCGGCCTCGGCTCAACACTAGCCATGAGCCGCTCAGCTCTCGAAAGGATCGGCAGCTTCCCTGCCGTGGTTGACTTCCTGGCTGATGACTACGAGCTTGGGAAGCGTGTCGCCGACGCCGGATTCAAAGTGGAACTCTCCCAAGAGGTGGTTGAGACCTCGATCCCGGCTTACTCTTTCCCAGAATTCTGGCAGCATCAACTCCGCTGGGCGCGGACTATGCGCGTCTCCCGTCCTTCGGGCTATCGCGGACTGATATTCACCTACGCTCTGCCCTGGGCAATTCTTCTCGCCATGATTACTCCGAACAATTGGTGGTGCTGGACGCTGCTCGCGACGGCTCTAGTTACACGTTGTGCAGTTGCACTGAGCGTCGGCATTGGAATCTTGCATGATCAGAAAGTAATTCGGAATCTATGGCTACTGCCTGTTCGAGATTTTTTCGGAGTAGCAATCTGGTTTGCGAGCTACGCAGGTAATAAGGTCACTTGGAGAGGTCGAGAATTCCGCCTTGAACAAGGTCGTATGTACCCAAGCTCAGAGGCGCCGAGTATGGAGACCACCAAGTCGGCGGTGCACTCGGAGAATCAGCGATAGCGTTCAGGTGGCAGTATGACCACCTGCCGGCGCGTGTTTCCGCTGCAAGCCCACGCAAAGCACGCGATCCAGCCAATGATGGACCAGCCGAGCAACAAATTGACTAGAAAGATGCCGCCCGAGCTCTCATGCCGCCGATGATGAGCGACGATCGCGGGCGCGAAGTACAGCACCACGGCGCAGAAGAATGCGAACAGACTGAACATCACACATCTCCTATCATGTTACGCAGCCCACCTCATGATTGTTCCCGCGGCTGGCAAAGCCCACCTCTTCAATCTGATATGTTCACTTGATGTCCGACTCCGCGCTGGTCGCTCCGGCAGAACCCACGACCACAGCCACCGCGAGTCTTCGCCTTCCGCTGGTTATTGCGGTCGTTAGTTGCGCCAGCTTGCTGCTTGAACTCGCGCTTACACGACTATTTTCAGTCGTGCTCTTCTATCACTTTGCATTCCTCGCCATTTCGGTGGCACTGCTCGGACTCGGCGCAGGCGGAGTCTTTGCGCATCTTTTCCGCACCACACTTTCACAATGGAGCATCGAGCGACTGGGCAGCAGTTTGCTGGCAACGAATTCAGTCATCATGCTTGTGGTTCTTGAAGTGGTGCTGCACTCGGCGGTGTCGTTAAGTCTGGAGCTGCGCAATTTCGAGAAGCTTACTGTGATTTACCTGGTGTCAGCGGTTCCCTTCTTCATTACCGGCCTGCTCTTCTCGGTGGTCTTCGCGCGGGAAACTGCGCAAATATCGCGTCTGTATGGATTTGACCTCATCGGAGGCGCGCTTGCCTGCCTGATGCTTGTGCCAATACTTAACGTTCTCGGAGCACCGAACGCTGTGCTCTGTGCAGCCGTTCTAATGGCCATTGCTGCGAGGCTGTTCAGTGGCACTGATCGACAGAAAACAGTCTCCATCGTCATTGCAGTTGCTTACGCCGTGCTCATCGCAGCAAACCACAGCGGCAAAATCATCGACATCATCTATGCCAAGGGACTGCGCCGCGACGCCTCCTGGGTGCAGTTTGCCCGCTGGAACGCTTTATCGCGCGTCGAGGTTGACCAGGTTGGGCTCGCCAAATACATCGTCATCGATGCAGACGCTTCGACCGCCATCATGAATGTTGATCCGGGGCTATGGGCCAAGGACGTGCCTGTGGGTTCCAATCCGGGAACCTGGAAGCAGTCTTCCCCGTTCAACTGGAAGACCGACCTCATGAACGCGGCTCCTTCACTCGCTAACGTACTGCGCCCGCGCGGCGACTTCGCCATCATCGGCCCAGGCGGAGGAGTTGACGTGCTGCGCGCCATCGCGAATGGCAGCAGGAACGTAACCGGCATCGAGATAAATCCCCTCATCGCGAACACGATCATGCGGAATCGGTACGCTGACTATGCCCACCATCTCTACCAACTCGCAGACGTTCACATTCATGTCGCCGATGGGCGCTCGTATTTACGCAGCAGCCGCGATCAATATGACGTTGTGCAAATGACGCTGGTCGACACCTGGGCCTCAACGGCCGCGGGAGCGTATGCGCTGAGCGAGAACAATCTGTACACGGTAGAAGCGTTCCGCGAATATTTCGATCACCTGCGTCCGGACGGAATGATCGCGATTACACGTTGGGAGTTTCGCCAGCCTCGCGAAGCCCTGCGCGTTGTCTCGCAGGCAACGGAAGCATTGCATCAACTCGGCGTTACAGATCCGCGAGAAAACTTCATCGTCGCCTCCGACGGGCCGCTCGATCAGGACGGCCGTCCCGTGATTGTGCTCGCGAAGAAAGCTCCCTTCACCGCAGGGGAAGTCAATGCAGTTCGAGCGCACGTGACTTCACATCCGAAGCTCGTGAGCCTCTATCTTCCCGGCAATGAAAACCCCGAGAATGCCTTTGCCCGGCTCATACGCTCCAACGATCCCCGAGGATTCGCTGCCAACTATCAATACAACGTAGCTCCAGTTTTCGACTCCTCTCCATTCTTCTTCTTCACGCTCAAGACGGCGAACGCGATCGCAGATTTGCGCGGTACGCGTGGAGGCATGGACTGGCGCGTAAACCTCGGCATTGTCATTCTGGGAATGGTGCTGCTGATCTCTTTGCTTGCAGTTCTTGCTTTTCTTCTGATTCCACTGGCCTATGAACCGCAGGCGTCCCATCCCAGAATCCTGCGGTTGAGTTATTTCATCGCCGTAGGACTCGGTTACATCCTCGTGGAAATTACGCTGATCCAGCGCTTCGTTCTTTTCCTTGGACACCCCACGTATGCGCTCACAGTCGTCATCTTTCTTATGCTGCTGGCCAGCGGCGCCGGAAGTCTCACCGCGCGACGCCTGGACGTGGGAACACGCGCTCTCAAGCCGGTCCTGCTGATCATTGTTATCGCGGTAGTCGTCTATCTGGCGCTTCTGCCCATCATCCTGAGATCGCTGGTGGGCCTGAACTTCGCCGTGAAGCTTCTGGTGAGCGGAGCGCTAATCGTGCCGCTCGGCTTCGTAATGGGCATGCCCTTTCCGACGGGACTGCGATTGCTCGACCAGTCCTCAATTGGGACAACTGGACTCACCGAGTGGGCGTGGGCCATGAACGCCTCTGCCAGCGTTCTGGGATCGGTGCTGGCGATGGTGATCGCCCTTCACTTCGGGCTGAACGTTACATTTTTCTGCGGCGCCGTGGCCTACAGTCTGGCAGGTCTGCTGATTCCAGC
>Ga0209474_10000566_pt1 | contig 39940 bp, 39 predicted proteins | sample GraSoiAngelo_145_FD_185902 | JGI IMG/M metagenome (GOLD analysis project Ga0209474, IMG submission 185902) | Grasslands soil microbial communities from the Angelo Coastal Reserve, California, USA - 14_1009_05_20cm (SPAdes) (version 2) | ecosystem: Environmental > Terrestrial > Soil > Grasslands...
CAGGTCTCCAGCAGACGCTGAGAGAGCGCCTCACTATTGGTCTGAGCATAAATAATGCAACAACTTAGCACAAAAAAGATGGCAGCTCAGACTGCAAGATGCAGCCGCGCAGCTTTTGTGGGGAGGCTTTAATGCGGTTGATCGATCGGATGACGTCTTCCATCAACTCATCTACATCCTTGGGGCAGCTGTTAGCGAGTTCCTTCTTGGCTAGGGACCAGACTCCTTCATCGGGGTTGAGGTCTGGGGCGTAAGAGGGAAAGTGTTCGATGGTAAGACGCGGGTGTTGACGACGGAGTTTCTCGAGCGGTTCTCCCTTATGGGTGGTGGAGTTATCCAGCAACGCAATGATGGGGCCGCGTAGGTGCCGCAGCAAGGCGCGCAGAAATACACAGACCTCCTCGTGGGCGATATTCTCAAAGAAAAGCAGGTAGTAGAGTCCCAAGCGGTGCCGCTTGGGACTGAGCGAAATTCCGGATATCACCGAGATTTTGTCACGCCGTCCCTGGCGATGCCGATGGATTGGGGTTTTCCCTCGCGGAGCCCATGTTCTCACCACCGTGGGAATTAAGAGGAAGCCCGATTCATCGGCGAAAACGATGTGGGCGCCCAGCCGCGCAGCGTTTTTTTTACGCGCGGCCAATCCTTTTTCTTCCAGCGCTCGATCTCTGCTTCCTTCCGCTCCAAGGCGCGCCGCTCGGGCTTCTGGGGACTCCATTGTAGGCTGTGCATTAACCGACCGACATGAGCGCGGTGATAACGAATTCCAAACTTGCGACGGATCACCTCGGCAATGCGAGTCGTGGTCCACAGATTGGTCCGATAGCCATACGCGAGTGGTCCTTCGAGCAGCAAAGCGATCAAGCGCCGGCGTTGCGCGGCATTCAGCTTCCAAGGACGGCCGGGAGAGAAGCGCACCTTCAACGCTCTTGTTCCACCCCGTCGCCGTGCATCGCGCCAGTGCATCACCGAACTAGCATAGCATCCGATGCGCCGCGCCACTTCATTCAGAGAGTGACCACCATCCAGCAACTTCAAAGCTCGCTTGCGCCGATCTTCCAAGAGATCTGCGCTTCCCTTCGGTCTGGGCATAGGTGTTCCCTCCTTGGAACACCTATTATTGCATTATTTATGCACATCTCAATAAAGCTTAGGAAATAGCGCTGGCTTGATTTCGGAATCATGCGAACATGCCGGAGGGGAGGGATGCCAAACGCGGAGGTCATGTCCTTTCAGGAAGCCGAGGCCAGATCACCACTTCTCCTTGAATGGTTGGACCGACTTCCTCAGAAAGCTCGGATCAAATGCCTTGCAACACTACTTCTATCCGGAGCTGCTCCTCGCAGGCATCCGCGCAGCTTGCCACAAGCGAACTGCACAGGATAGGTGCACCTCGCTTACCGCTTACAAAGATTCACGCCCATCCCCCCCGTGTGATTCAACCCTTGAGCAGCCTGCAGTTGAACCCCTGCATCAGTACGCCGTGTAACACGTTTTTCGCAGCGACTTCCGCTATTGGACGAACAAAGAGATCTTTTCCTGAGAACTCTGGTGTATCTGGGCGGCTACTGCACAATCGAGCAGGCACAGAGGCCCGGTCTTGCCAACTCGGCGACGCGTGTTGTCGCTCATCTGGAGGCGCTCAAGAAACTCGGGTTCCTGAAGCAAATCGCCAGTTATCCAGTTGTTTATCAGGTCACGGGATCGGCCACGAGGCTGGTAGGGGTTGACCTGATGGCGCGCGGTCAGCACACGCCGCTGACGGTTCGTTCACGCTTCCCGTCTTGATCAGTTCCCGAAATGATTGGCAGAACTTCGCATCTCGGTCATGCAGCAGATAGCGACAGCCTCTCAGGCATCCCCACTCCTCCATCGTCATGTTTCGCGCCTGCTGCTCCATCCACTCCTGATCCGGGTGCGGCGTGAATCCTAGCAAGTTCACCCGGCGAGTCTCCAAGTGGATGAAGAACAGCACATAGTAAGTCGTCAACCCTTTGAGCGTTAGGACTTCCGTCGTGAAGAAGTCCATCCCCACCAAAACGTCCCGGTGTGCGCGGATAAAGTTCTTCCAGGAGATCGATTGCTTTCGCTTCGGCGCTGGAGAAATGCCGTGGCGACGGAGGACGTTGCGGCCTCAACTTCCCAGAACCTAATTTTATGGACAGTTTTCTCGATTGCTGGGGAAGCCCTACTACAATCAACAGTTCTTCGACCAGCTCTCTCTTCATGGCGGTAACATGCTCGTGACAGGCTGGCCTTCTCACCAATGACCGTCAACAGCAATGTTGAAGCTGCTTGGAGGTACCACAACGCTTCCAAGCATTCCTACGCCAGCGTCCATAACAATCTGCATTTCTTGGATTGGGACAATCAACCCTTGCCATTCAAGGCTTACACCACTCTAGAGCCGTTGCGGTTGCCCCGAGAGGTACGCCAAACTGGCGTCGCTGCCCTCTCCGCGATCGCGGAGAGCATCCACCCGGTGGCCAGTGCCGTACCCGACTTGGAGGCGCTGGCCCAATTGCTGTATCTGACCGCCGGAATCACTCGACATCGAAAGCATCCTGGCGGCGATATTTATTTTCGCGCCGCAGCCTGCACCGGAGCGCTCTACGAAGTCGAGGTCTACGTTGTTTGTGCAAACCTTGTCGATTTGGAAGCAGGTGTGTACCACTTTGCGCCCGCCGAGTTTGCCCTACGCAGACTGAGGGAGGGAGACTATCGCAGTGTGCTGAGTGAAGCCACTGGTGGTGAATCAGCAATTGTCCATGCCCCGCTTACCATCATTTGTACGTGCACCTACTGGCGCAATGCGTGGAAGTATCAGGCTCGTACGTATCGCCACTTTGGCTGGGATAATGGCACTCTTCTAGCCAATTTGCTGGCGGTCGCCACGGCTCTTGGAATGCCTGCCAAGGTGATCTGCGGATTCCTGGACGCAGAGGTGAACCGATTGGTTGATGTCGATCCCGAGCGCGAGGTCGCCTATTCTCTCGTAGCCCTAGGCCATGTCGCAGCATTGCCGCAGCAATTTCTTTCCAAGCCCTCCGTTCTCCATTTGGAAACCGTTCCGCTCTCTCGAAACGAGATTGTCTATCCAGCCATGCGCAAAATTCACGCTGCCTCCTCGCTCCGATCGGCTGAGGAGGTTGGGACTTGGCGTGGTAATGCTCCGTTCGCAAAACTACCCGCGCAAACGGGAGCGACCGTTCAGCTCCACCCTTATTCGGATGCAGAAATGCCTCGTGATCCGATCGAACAGGTCATCCTTCGGCGGGGCTCCGCACGCAAGTTTGCCGAAGTGCCGATCGGGCTGCTCCAGCTCTCTACCATCTTGGATCGAGCTACCCGCGGTATACCGGCGGACTTCCTGCATCCCGAAGGGACGCAGCTGAACGAGGTCTACTTAATTGTGAACGCAGTCGAAGGTCTCGATGCCGGAGCCTACGTATTCCACCGTGACCGGCAGATGCTCGAACGCCTGAAAGCAGGAAACTTTCGCACTCAGGCTGGTCACCTGGGTCTGGACCAGGACTTGCCCGCCGAAGCCGCCGCGGACATCTTCTTCCTTGCAGACTTACAAATCATTTTGGGGCGCTTCGGCAATCGCGGCTACCGCGCGGTGCAGCTCGAAGCCGGCATCTTGAGCGGCAAGGTATATCTTGCCGCTTACGCTCAACGCTTGAGCGCCACGGGTTTAACGTTTTACGATGATGACGTGATTCGGTTCTTTTCTCCTCACGCTCACGGCAAGAGCGTGATTATGTTGGTAGCGGTAGGCAAAAACGCCAAATCAGTGCTCTAGGGCCAGCTATTGGTAAGTCCGCGCGTCACCAGCAAAACTCCCGCGAATTCCGGTTCGGGGAAATTGCTTGCTCGCGGTCTACGCGCTGTTTAGTCGATTATTACCGGCGAATTCTGTGAGTCACAGCGCTTAAAAAGCCATAGCCGCGAAGTCGAGCATCTTTGGAGTGGCCGACGGCCTGTCAAACTGCAGCCACCCCAGGGGAAACGTGGATCCGCGACATGACCCATATAGACGTTTTCCCTCCTTTTATTGCATTGCGGGCAGCTTTCAACTCTCTTCAGGGAACAGTCTTGCGAAGTTCTAGCACAGAAAATCCAGTGTTTACGGCCTTTGGCTGGCGAATTGTTATTTCGCCCTTGATTCCTCAGGATTCCCCGCTTGCTACAATTATTCGATTCTCCTTTCGGTCCGCAGGACCGTCCGGAGAAGTGAGTGGCATTATGCCGACTTAATCAAGCATCATTGTGTGCGGAAAAACTGGGAATGAAGGGAAACGGCGTTGCTGCATAATTCGGAAGGCGGAATTATATGGTGGTCATGGTTCTGCGACGATCAAGCTCTTAGCGGACTTGTGGGACCAGAAAAAGTAAACTGCGATTCCCCGCTTCTCTTGCCTGAATTTCACTCCACAGACACAGACTGCAGGAGTTCTAGCGTGACCGAGGAAAGGAAATTCGCCATTTTGTTTGCTGCAACGATTCTGGCAATCGAAGGGATTCACGGTTCCCGTCTTGATCGGCAGCGTTACCGTCATGCCCGGCGATCTCGTCGTCGGCTATCGCGAGGGTGTCTACTTCATTCCGCCGCAGCTCGTGAGGGAGGTGCTGGACCGAGCCGATGAGATCCACATACACGACGAGTGGACAAAGAAGAAGTTTGACGAAGGCACGTACAAGTCGAGCGAAATCTACTCCACTCCGGCCGATCCCAAGTTGCAGCAGGAGTATCAGGAATACTTGAAGCGCCGGCTGGAAGAAATTCGAAAGCAGCGCAGTCCGAAGTAATGGAGGAATGATCATGCCGGTTCTCTCCGAAAAAGAAATCACGCGCCGCAGTTTCATCGCGAAGGTCGGCGGAGGCATCGTCGAGGCCAGTGTTAGCGGGGCATTACTGAAGGATGCCAATGCACAGCAACTTGTCGTCCCCGATCCGCCTGGCAGGAAACTTGGATGGGCTGTCGTTGGCCTTGGCAACCTGTCGATTCACGAGATTTTGCCCGCTTTCGCCAAATGCGAGAAATCCAAGGTCGTGGCGTTTGTAAGCGGCCATCCGGACAAAGCCAACAAGTTGGCCATGCGTTACGGCGTAAACCCCAAAAACATCTACAACTACCAGAATTACGACACCATCAAAGACAATCCCGAAGTCGACATTATTTACATCGTTCTGCCCAACGGCATGCATGCTGAATATACCGTCCGTGGATTGCAAGCCGGCAAGCATGTGCTCACCGAGAAGCCCATGGCCGGCACCCCTGCCGAATGTCAGACGATGATCGATGCCGCGCGCAAAGCCAGTCGAAAGTTGATGGTCGCCTACCGTTGCCGCTACGAGCCGTACAATCGCGAAGCCATTCGGATTGCGCGCTCCCACGAACTAGGCCCGACGAAGGTCATTCTGGCTGACCACGGCTTCAATATCGGTGATCCCACGCAGTGGCGGCTGAAGAAAGATCTTGCCGGCGGAGGCTCCCTGATGGACATTGGCATTTATTCTCTGCAGGCAGCACGCTATCTCTCGGGCGAGGAACCCGCTGAAGTGAATGCGGTGATGTACAGCACACCGGGCGATCCGCGTTTTAAGGAAGTGGAGGAGACGATCGATTTTCAATTGCGATTTGCAAGCGGCGTTCTGGCGAACTGCACATCAAGTTACGGATACGCCGGACAGAATCATTACCGCGTCGTGGGAACGGAGGGTTGGCTTGAGTTGGATCCGGCGACGAGCTATCGGGGCCTGCGCATGAGAGTGCATCGCGCAAACGTCACTGAAGAAAGAGAGCTCCCTGTCCGCGACCACTTTGCTCTTGAAATGGACCATTTGTCCGAATGCGTAATGGAAAACAAAGAACCGCTTACGCCGGGTGAAGAAGGATTACGCGATTTGAGAGTGATGATGGCCATCTACGAAGCGGCAAACACTGGTAAGACAGTGAAGTTGGAGTTCATCCGGTGACTTCCCGCAAGAGTGAGATTCAATTCCCACGCGGAATGCCACTATCAAAGTTCTTTGTAGCATTTCGCGGCGGAGTCTTCTGCTTTGCATGGTGAACTTTTATCCTGCCCAGTATTAGAACACGTCAATGGTTTTGTGGCCTTGCCTGTGAATCAATGGGACTTCGATGTTGCGCGCCAAGCGCGCCGGAGCCGAGCGATCTCGGCACTTGTCCGGAGCTATGGGGGGAAGGATACTGAAACGCCGTCCCCTTCCCCAGCCCCCTTTATAGACTTTCTCCACTTCCTTTCTGCGGCTCGCGGGCGCGCTTCCAAACAGCGCTCGCCTGGCCGTAAACCGGATTCTTGTAGGTATCTGTCGCTGATCATGGGCCTTCCCCCATGCCACTAACACGCCCGCGCGCGACCGAACATCACGATCCTTATCATTCCTTCCAGTTTCGTGGATATCGGGTTGGCGAAGTCCCACGTCTGTGTTCGGCCTAACAATGTCGGGCCGTCAAAAATTCATAGCTAGGCTGAACACCATGCAGGTCAACCAAATAAGGAGAAACTCGAGTGAGAGCCAAAAGGCCAACATCGGCCCGCTGTGGGGGAATAAGCGTTCGTACTCGCGGATGATACCGGGTAGTTCCAGAAAATTGGAAGAAATTCTTCGCTCGGTAGGAGCGATCCGCCTGAGTCGGTTGTCCATTCTATTGACAATGAAGAATGTCACGCTAACCGTGACCAAGGCGGCAATGAGAAACATGATCGCAAACGCAGGCATGAGATTAACTCCTGAATCGGCAAGAGCTAACGCGCTTTTTAGATCCAGGACCCGATTCGTTTGCAACACCAATCATGCTACGGCACCGGACATCATTTCAAGTCATGCACAAGCGACGCGAGCCCGGACCGGATGATATCGGAGCACGAAAAAATCGGCAGATAGCGAGGAAAATTAAGAGGGCAGGGCTATACCGAGTCCGCAAGAGTGGAAGACTCCCGATTGTTCAAACAGCTTGCTGGGCAGAGCTCCGGGACATGCCGTGTCTGCATGGAAGAGCGCTGAGCAGCACCTGAAACCTGGCTTGCGAGGAATCCGGGGAGGAGTTTCTCAGTGCAACGCCCGGGCTTTTGCGAGAACGTTAGGAGCGAGCGATGCGGGCAATGGCGTATAGCCATGTTTTTCCGCGCTCTGCTGACCCGTGGTGAGCGCCCACTCAAGGTAATTGGCGAGGGCCTTGGAGCGTTCTGGATCGGCTGACCTTGCCGGCACATAAAGCCAGGTGAAGCTGGTGAGCGGGTAAGCGTCTTTGCCGGGAGCGTTCGTGAGCGAGGCGCGGAAATCGGCCGGTATGGACTTCTCCAGTGACTGATAGGCAGCGACAATGCTGGCTTCTGTGGCATTGACGAAGGTTCCGGCGGAATTCTGCACCAAGCCTACGCTGACGCTCTTGTCGTTTTCCGTGAACCCGAGCTCGACGTAGCCAATCGCGCCCGGTGTGCTCTTCACTTTTTCCATCATGTCCTCCCCGCGATTTGCGGCGGTGCCTACGGGCCAGGCCGGCGAGGGAGTCTTCCCAATTTCACTGCGCCACTTGGAGCTTACCTTGGAGAGAAAATCGGTCAGTATGTAATTGGAACCCTTTCCCTCCGTGCGATGGACCACCGCAATATCCAGATGTGGCAAAGCTTCGCCGGAATTGATTTTCTTGATCCTCGGGTCATCCCAGCTCTTGATGTCACCCAGGAAGATTTCTGCCAGGACGGATCCCGAAAAAAGAAGGCCACTTTTTACACCGGAAACGTGATAAATGGGCACGATGGCGACAAGGACGGTAGGGATTTGCAAAATGGGGTTCTTCGCAGCGTTCAACTGTTCGTCGCTCATGGGTACTTCGCCAGCGGCGAAATCTCCAACGCCCCGGGAAATATCTTCGATACCCTTCACGGTTCCAGTGCTCATATACCGGACCTGCACTTTGGGGCTGAGCTTGTTATATTCTTCGGTCCAGTGGGAGTAGAGCGGCGACGGAACATTCGAGCCGCTGCCTACCAAGGTGGTGGTGTCCTGGCACATTGCTGGACGGCTAGAGCAAATCATTAATAACGCGAGAGCCGGCCAACAAGGCACCTTGCGCCCTGTAGGTTTCATCATGAGGGAACTCCTTTTTTCTAGAATGGAACCGGCCTTGAGTGGAATCTTGGCTCCTGTAGGTCTGCAGCTGCAACCGCTAAAATTGCTGTGGCGCGTAATGGTCAACGGCCGCTTTGACGGCTTGGCGAATGCCTCATAAGATTCGCAATTCTGCCGAAGGGCATTTCTCGCGGCTCGCTCTGCGACGTCGATGAGCAAGTAGGCCGTATGGGCAGCAGGAAAGCCGATTTGAAGGAGCAGTGAGATGCGCAACTATTTGGCCTGGGGAAGCGCGGTGTTGGTGCTGGGGCATTTCGCTTTTCTTCAGCAGCCTGCCGGTAAGAGTCAAGGTAACGAAGTCGAACATTCGCGCTCCAGCCGCCCGCGGATACAGGAGAATTTGAATCACGTCCTGGAATCAAAGATTAGGGCTGCGTGGGCGGCCTTTCAGAAAAAGGACCGAAAAAGCTACGCAGATTTTCTGGCCGATGATTTTGTCGCTGTGGAGACAGATAACGAAGGCGCGCGCGACAAGTGGCACGTGCTGCGGGAAGTTGAGAGCAGCATGGTGCAGGACTACACGCTCTCTGTTTTCAAGGTCACGCCGCTTGGTTCGGACGCGGCTTTCGTGACGTACGAGGCCCTGATCCATTTCCCTGCTAAGTCCGCCGTGCGGTTCGAGAGGGTCTACATCGGTGAAGCGTGGGTGAAACGCGATGGGCAATGGAAGGAACTGCACTACCAAGAGACCCGCGTGAAGTAGGCCGGCCTGGAACAGCCGCTAACTAAGCTGGAGCCATTCCCACAGAAACCACATGAGCCGGAACGCATAATTCTGCGCGCAAACCTGTCGCCTCAGAATGGCTTCAAACTGCTGCGCTATTGTTTCGCATAGACGCCGACGCAGCCGTTGGCACTCTGCGTACCGCAGATTCCTCCTGACTGCAAAGGCACAAAGATGTGATTGTTGCCGGAATCGACGGCCACGCTGTGCGAATTCGAGTTTGTCGGGACGTTTTGCAGCCAGAGATTGGTCTTGGCATCAATGATGCCAAGGACCGGGCCATTCGGCATATCTCTTGCTGCCAGGTAATAGTTGTTGTCGCCGGGGTTGTACCAGGTCTCATCCACGCCTCCCACCTTGTCAATGGTGGCCAGGATTTTCCCTGAGGTGCCGTCAATTACATACTCGTTGGGCGGGAATGCAACGCCGTCATGATCAGCGCAGCCTACCAGGAAGTTATTGCCGGGACCTTGGACGATGCTCGTAGGCATGCAGTTCGGCACAGGGAAAGTGTTGACGAGTACCGGGCCATTTGGATTTCCCAGCCTGGGATCGATCTCATCCACGGTTCCTACGGTCAGATCGGCTGGGCTGGCGCTCGCATTCGTAACCAGGAAATGGCCGGTGTTGGGATTGAAAGCCGAACCGCCTATCCCGGCGAGCGCAACGGCACCGAAGCAAGTGCCAGGAGGTGTGAGCTGGTTGGCGCAGTAAGTCCCGTCAGGATTGAGAATAGGTCCGTGATGGCAGCTTGCACTGTTACCGCCACCGGGGCCAGATACACCGGAGGGAACAGTAGTTGAGGGATCGGGACAAGGTAATGCTGCAGGACTGGAATTACCACCGGCAGGGGGCGGCGCATCGATAGGTATATCGACATCGTTGCTGCCTGCTCCGTCATAATAGATCTGCCCTACAATGCAAGTCGGGAAATTGCCGGTTGGAAAGGGAGAACCAGCAATCCCCGCAGGGTAATACGGTTCCTTAGGAAAATTCCCGGGCAGGCAATGGTCGCTGCGACTGATGATGCCAGTCACATCCACCAGAGTAATGAAGGGAAGCCCAGGATCGCCGTTCGCCACCAGCAATATTGTCTTCCCATTGATCACGCCAATCGCCATCTCGTCAGCCCGCAGGTCCCCGCAGGTAGGATCCGACAAGGCGCGCCCGGCTTCGGATGCGATACACGGAGCTATTCCAGCGGTATTGTGGACCGATCCAGGGAGGCAGTTTTGGCCGAATATGCAACCATCATAGTCGGGAGATGATCCCGTTGTGAAGGCCGCAAGCACTCCCGGAACATTAGTCTGCGTGCATGGCGCTCCACCACAGGTCAAATCAAGCGCTACCACGCTGCTGCTGCCATTTGCTACAAACAGAACCGAGTTGTCTGGACTCAACACCTCGCCATCGGGAGCAGAGAGGGGATTTACGCCGTTCGCCCGGGAGGCACAGCACTGCGCCCCCGGAAATCCTCCCAAGTGGCCGCTGGGGCCAAACCCCGGGGGATTGAAGCCGCTCCATTGGAACGTGGCCCCAGGCACGTTTGTTCTGCATCCGAACCTGGTGAAGTTGCCCAAGCCGCTAACAATGGGAGGAATGAGGGGATTGCCAGCAGCATCAACAGCGCAGACGCTCGGGTTGCCGCCTGCGCCGGCCACGCCATTGTCGCCAGTGATTATGCCGACGGCCAAATTCTGCTCGGTGTCGAACACGCCAACGTCGAGACCGATACGGTCCGACACATAAAATCTGTGATGTGCGGAATCCGTCACGCTGATATCGAAGGAGTTGAAGGGCCCACCGGGTGCGCCTGTAGGGTTGTGCTCTGGAACCATGATGGTGTCAATGAGGCTGACCGTCCCGTTGTGCGTCGTGCCGCACACGGGACAGTTCGCCTGCCCCTGCCCGCAGCCGTTCGCAAAGTAAGAGGCCACTGCAAAAACTAAGAGAGCAACCGAAGGCACGATTTTCGATCTCATGGTAAGACCTCCTCCGAATCTCCGTGGGGGCCCGTTGCAGGTATAGGACTTAACCTTGGTTACGCGCCGTACTCTGATTCGGCTCGTGCTGGCCCCCGATCAAAATCTGCAACACGGCCGCATCAGAGGGCGCCTTGGATGTGCTTCCTAGAATCGGAACTGAATGCGTTGCAATGCCACGAAATAATTTTGCGGCAGGATACCCTGCACACTCGGATCCTTCAGGCGATCCACACTAAAGTCGAGCATGTAGCGAATCCAATAGTTCGGGTACCAGTTGACTCCGCTAACGAAGCGGTCTGTGTGATCTGCGAACGTGGGCACTGCGGCGGGCGTAAAAGGATTGGGAAAGTTTGCACCCATTTCTTTAGCCTGTAATTTTTCGTAGCGGAACTTCACTTCCCAGGCGCCCCAACCGGTACCTTTGCCTCCTGGCGTTTCAGGACCAAACAACGGGTGCTTGACTTTTGGCACGCCGTTTTCAGGGCGATTCTCTCCCGTTAAGAGGTAAGTAGCGGTGGCGTACCACGCTTTGGCCACGACAGGAGGCACAGAAAGGAAGTCATTTCCGTCCGGTGTCTCCGAGCCGACATTGTTGCGAGCCTGAAGCAGTTGATCGTATTCCCCGCGCAGAGCGAAGGGCCCTTTGATCCAAGTAAATTCACCGTTGTAGCGCTCCACCGGGCCGTTCAGGTGGAAGGACGGGAAGAAAGTGAACGACCCATCAGGCAAAGTACCGTTGAAGCTGAATTCATTCGAGAGGCCCCTGGTCCGTCCGTGGCCCACGGCTCCTCCAATGGCAAGGCCTTTCAACCAATCACTGGAAGATTTCTTGAAGGGATAAAGCCTAAGCCTTCCCAGAACCTCCGGCTCGTTCGTCGTATTCGCTGTTGCGATGCCCTTGCCGTTAAAAGCACCGACCCAATACTGAAGTCGACCGCCACCAAGATCGCCAAGAACCATGGCGCCGGGGCTGCGGTACGCCGTAGACGCAGACGGATAAAGGAGAGAGGCCAGTGAGCGCTCCACAAAATCGAGGTTAGCGACGGAGAGTAGTTCTTCCTGTGCAAAAGGCTCTTTGAACTGGCCAAATTGGAATTGCAGGCCGGAATTGACCTTCGCATTGAGCCAGATGTCGCGGATCACAGCTCCGCTGGTCGGGGCTGTGTCTGCCAGGAGCGCGAAGCTATAATGCGTACCGAAGTTGCCTTGAAAACCAAAACGGATTCGGCGAAGGACGAAGCTGTCTGGAGGTGGTCCGTCACCGTGGTAGGCACGGTAATCGGTCTGAACGTATCCGTAAGGCTGTAGTTGAAATGCGCCGTCGGAACTCTTAATGAAGAAATGTTCGCCGTTCCACCCGGCAGTGGGAGCGGGGGCGCTATCCTTTTTCTCGGGAGGCTTTTGGTAAGGGACAGAAGTGGCTTCTACCTCGGCCGAGCCGCTGGGCAGTGTCAGGCTGGCGTTAACCAGGTGAGCGCCGTCAGTTGCTGAGGCCGGGGCTAACGACTTTACCGCAGCCAGTTGCTCAACTAATGTTTGCAGCCGCTCAATCGTCTGCCGCTGTGCAGCCAGTTCCTTGCGCAACTGTTCTACTTCGGCCCTGGTCGCCGGCGCGGCGGCCGACGGCGCGCCTTCGCCGGCAGGTTTCTCGTTCTGGGGCTGAGCACGCAGGCCTGTCCCAGCAAAACTCAGGATCAAAGCCAGAAGCACTAAGCAAGTCCTAATTGGATTCATGTATTTCCTCCCAGAATGACCAAGCAAACCAGAGTGAAGGTTTCGCCTGTAACGCATTTACGGATATATGTCAAGGAAAAAGCAGAAAAAACCTGCAGTTCCGACAGTGGGGAGGGGCCGAAACCCCGTGCGAGCTGAAAGAGAGGATGAAGATAACCGTGGTGAGTGGATTGGGTGAGGACGTAAAAGTTGTGCGGGGTGTGGAGATAGGTCCAGCTGTTCAATCGAATAAACCAAAAACAGAGTGTAGTTTCCGGCTCGCCGGAAAGGACTGCTTCACGATAGCCCCGAGATGCTTGAGCGCCTACGGCGACCGGGCGTTTTCCAACAGCGAGTAAAGGTTTTTCTCTATGCGGTTGATTTTCTCGAGCAGTTTGCCGCGAGCTGGATCGGCGATGGTGAGCAAGATCGTGGCGAATTCTGCAATGGAAAACAAACAGAAGCGCTGCCGATAATAGACGGCCACCACTTGTAAAGTGGGAGTGAGCAAACCGAAGACGCTGGTGCAAGTGCGGCGGTTCAGTTCCTGGCGCTTGCGCAACCGGAGATGGGCCTGGAGCAAGGTGTAGGCCAACAGTACAAACAAAGCCTGATTGATCACCAAGGAGAAGGCCCGCGAATGCATGTGCGTGAGATCCCAAAAACACTTGTACTGCCGATGCCGCTCTTCGATGGCGGTGCGCAATTCATAGGTGGAACGGATCTGCGTGGCCGTGAGGGACGAGGAGGTAGTGACGATCACCCAATCTTTGCATTCTCCGTGCTCGTTCACTTCGCGACTGACCACCGCCGTCAAGGGAATCGGGCAGTCGCTCCAGCTCCGCAAATCCCGTTCGATCCCCAGCAGGGTATGCGGAATTCCCGCCGGGGCTGTCTGGTGTACCGCCGCCTGAGCCTTGCGCTCAGCCAAGGTTTGTTGCCGTTTAGCCTCCCGCTTCTGAATGCCGAGGGGCTGGTGTGGGGTGGTCAGTGGCCGTGCCGGTGGCGGTGAAGAAACATACGGCTCCCAGCGGAAGTCACGCGAGCGCGTCAGGCCGATGACATCGGCATACAGGTCCATGTTGGTACGCACGGGAACAATGGTGTCGATGCGGTCCTGCTTCTTGAGTCGTCCCATCAGCGGTCCGTCAAGCAAGCCCCGATCGACAATCAGCATCTTCATCACGTCGCGCCCTACGGCCTTCACCAGCCCCTCGACCAACTCATAGAGAATGGGACACTCGTGCCGCCGGCCGGAAATCACACGAGCCCCGACCACGAAGAAGAAATCCAGTTGTCGATTCAAATGCACCAGGCTGACCAATTTATAGCAACGGCGAAGCTGATAACGCGGGTCGCTGCGATCGACCTTCTCGGCATCGACCGGATGGTTGTGTTCGTCGAACCAGAGCAGGTCCGATCCCTCGTAGCTGGGATTGTTCGGTACGAACAAGTAGGAGGCATCCCCCAGGAACAGCCCTTCCGGATCGAGCAACTTCAGTGAACGCAAGCAGCGGGGAACCTCCCGATTGAACCAGGCGTGCAGACGCTGCTCCTGAGTGTCGCGGGCAAACTTGCGCAAGAAGTCCTGATCACAAGGAGTTTGGCGGTCGTAATCGTTCTTCTGGTTGAAGCCGGGGCAGGCCAGGGTCACATCCCCGGTTTCCGGATGCGTGGTTTTGCAACCTCCTAGTTCCGGTCCCAAGGCATCGATGAGACCGCCCGAGCGCAAGACGCGCGGGAAGGCATGATGACTTTGGGCACCATGGAGCTTGAGAGAGAGCTCACTGGCGAGATACAGCCAAATAGGAACTTCCTCTTTTTTTCGCGGCGTAGGGTAGGAATCCGCCAGACGCTGAAGCACCTGCCGGTTGATGAGCTGACGAAAGAAATCTCCCTCCACCGCTTCTCCCACATGTTCCAGGTAATCGATCTCACCGCTGCGAAGAGCCTCCAACACGAAAGGACGATCGTGTTCCAAGGCCAACAGATCCATCACGTTTTCCGTTTCCGGGAAGCGGGCGGGGGCGGCGGCAGCCGCATGGCCTGCTCCAGCCGATCGAGGACCAGCAGGATCTGTTGATGGAGCTTGACGAGGCGGGAACGAGCTTGGCGGAAGCGTCGGTAAGTTTCGGTCAGCTGGCGCCACCGGGCGAGGTCGGAAGCGGATAGGGAGCGGAGGTGGGTTTTGCCCGCGTGACTCCAAGACAGGACGTGGGCGGAGTGGAGCGGGCCCTGGGGAGCCGCGCAATGGCAAGAAGGTTTACCGCAGCGGGTTTTCAATGCATAGACGGAGCCTTTGAGTAAGCAGCGTGGGGAGAGGAGGCCCTGCAGGAGGTGGAGATACTGCTCCCCCAGCTTGGCGAGAAGCGCTCGTTGACGGCTGGCCTGAGGTAGATCGGGCAAGGCAGTTCCCCTATCTTTAAGTTTTATATAATAATGACATAAAGAAAGCAAGGGCTTAGGTGCAGGAAATGAGCAAGGCCAAAAAAGATGAGCTTGGTAAGAATCGGACCCCTCAGCGAGGTGGTGAGAACCAGAACGGGTGCGCGCTTCCGAAGGCGCGTCCATGGCCCACTTTGGAATGGTCAGTCTCTGCTCAACCGATCCGGGTTTTCTAGGCAGCGAACGGGTCAAGCCACTGTCTGAATCGCAGCAGAAAAAACAGGAAAAAACCCGAATGATTTAGGAAATCTAGGCATTAGCCCTGTACAACACCAGACCGCTAGAATCGCTTCTCGGCGGTTCCATTTTCTGATAAACACTCAGGTCTGCGCCTCAGCCAAAACATCTTCTTATTTTTCGCTGCCGCTATCGCCGGGACGCTAAATGCAGTGGCGGGCGGAGGCAGCTTTGTTTCCTTTCCAGCCTTGCTTTTTATGCGTGTGCCTGCCGTGGTGGCCAACACCACCAACACGGTCGCCCTATGGCCGGGCTTAGCGGCCAGTACCGTTGCTTACCTGAAGCGTTTGAACGCACCGCTGCGCGTGCTGCTCCCGCTGGTGGTGACGAGCTTGGCCGGGGGTTGGGCTGGCGCGTTGCTGCTGCTTAGGACCCCGCAACACACCTTTCTGCATCTCGTGCCCTGGCTGCTGCTGGGCGGCACCTTGCTGTTCGCCTTCGGCAACAAAATGCGCGCCGTTGCAGGTCGGGCAGCCATCATCGATGACCTCCGTGAAATATCGTGGCAGTCGATCCTGGTAACTTCGTTCGTGGAGCTGCTGGTCTCCGTGTATGGCGGATACTTCGGTGCTGGCATCGGGTTCATGACGCTGGGAATGTTAGCGACGCTAGGTATGCGCGACATCCTTGCCATGGGCGCTATTCGGACCCTGCTGGCCGCGGCGATCAATGCGGCTGCGGTCCTCACTTTCATCTGGGCTGGCGCAGTTTTGTGGCCGCAGTGTACAGTAATGATAGTGGGTTCTCTCGCCGGGGGATGGTTCGGCGCGCACTACGCACAAAAAGCCGATCCCCGCAAGATGCGTTACATCGTGATCGGCGTAGGCCTGGTAATGAGCGCATACTTCTTCATCGCCACTCGTTAACACGTGAGCGCGCGAGCGAACAGGGCCCCCCGTTTCGACTCGCGTCGATCGAGGGATCGAGCCTTCTTGAGCGGGAATCCGGATGCCACATCGAAAGTCAGCTAAACTGGATGTTCATCCCTCCTGTTTTTGCGCGGCCGAAAAAATATTGCCGATAGTTGACAGCGGGTGTACACTCTGGTGGTCCGCTTATCGGACCATTTGGTGTCTGGGTGCCACTAACCCTCAAATCCGAGTTCGAGACTGTCCGCAGGGATAAAGTTTACGAAGGAGTTGCCAAGCAGATCGAACGTCTGATTCTGAAAAAACTGCGGCCCGGCGATAAACTTCCTTCCGAACGCGAATTGGCGGAAATGCTTGTAGTAAGCCGAAGCTCCATACGAGACGCGATTCGGAGCCTCGAGTTGATGGGCATGGTCGAACCGCGTCAAGGTGCTGGCACCATCGTTCGCGAGATTTCCTCCGACTCTCTGGTGAATCCTCTTGCCGACGCCCTCCAGCGCAAAGAAAAACGGATCGGCGAGCTGCTTGACTTTCGCAAGATGCTCGAACCGCCGCTGGCTGCCCGGGCCGCGACGCGTGTTTCTGCCGACGAAATTTCTGAGATGGAAGAGATCCTCAAACGGCAAGAGGAGAAACTGCGCAGAGGGGAGAGCACTATTGCCGAAGACTCCGAGTTCCACTACGCCGTTGCTTTGGCTTCCGGTAACACTGTTGTGCTCAAAGTGCTGGATGTTCTCATGGATCTTCTGCGCGATTCGCGGGAACGCAGTTTACAGGTTGAGGGGCGCCCGCAAAAATCGCTGGACGGCCACCGGCGGATCTTGGTTGCGATCAAGCGCAACGACGCCGAAGCGGCAAAAGTGGCCATGCGGCGGCACATCGAAAACGTCGAGAAGATCGTACTTAGGACAATGAGGTCTTGACCAATGGGGGTCTTCGTCATGGGCCGGATACTCGCGACGCGCTCTTGGCGGGAAAGCGATCGCATCAGATTGAGTATGGCGATTAGCTTTGTCAAGGGCGAAGGGTAAGCAATCGAGGATGTCAATTGGGGGACTAGCAGGTTGATGGACCTGAGAAATAATATGACGGCTGAGGTCATCGCACTTCAAGCGCCTGATTGCGGGGGACATCGGGGATTGTGCCCTGACGCATGCACTAAGGAATGCGGAGGGGGATCATGAGTTATACGGAACTCACTGTTTGGACACGCGGCATCATTATGGACAAAGAGGGCCGGGACATAGTCAATTCCATCTCCGCTTCTGCTCGGCTTGAGGGCAAGTTCGCTCAGGCGATGGAGAACTATGTGGACAACCCCGATCGTACCAACGCCCCGACACGCAAGTACTGTCGCCTGAGCGACAACGTGCTCGAAAACGAGCTTACCTACGAAAATGAAAAACCCAACATCGTCGTCCTGGTCGAGGGCACCATGGTCAAGGGTTGGGATTATATGCGCGGGATGCCGCCGGGCGGAACGCTGGTGATCAACACGCACTACACACCGGAGTACATGATTCGTTTCGTGCCCGGTCCCGAGCGGCTGGCCCAACTAGTCTGTGTTGATGCCGCTAAGCTCGCCGACCACAAATGGCTCTACTACCGGCTTGGGCAGCTAGGCCTCGACCGCCTCTCTACAGAGGGCGCGGCCGAGCGAAGCAAAGCCATTGCACCCGATATCGCTGCTCCGCTGATTGCAGCCGTGGTCAAGAGCACAGGCATAGTCAAAAGGGAGACGATAGAGCCGATGATAGCCAACAAAAAAGCATTTCAGATGGCACTCGGCGAATTACACATTATGCCGCTGAAACCAGTGGCCGCCTAAGGGAGGATCCTATGTCGACTAAGGGCACGCACATCCCTGACTGGCTTACCGTCCCCTTCGCTGGTATCACCCCTGCTCCATCGCAAGAAAAGGGACAGGACCTGTTTCCCACCGGAAACTGGCGTTCTATCAGACCGGTATACCGAGACAAGTTGCCCCCTTGCAATAACGCTTGTGGAACCAACGAAAAAATCCAGGGCTATCTCGATCTCGTGAAGCGCGGAAAGTATCTGGACGCCTATGCGCTCATTAAGGAAGACATGCCCTTCCCGTCAGTTACCGGCCGAGTGTGCTACCATCCGTGCGAGCAAGCCTGCAACCGGGGCCAATACGATGAAGCCATCTCGATTCGTGCGGTCGAGCGGTTTCTTGGCGATCTCGGACAGGCCTTGGCACGCGACGTAGTCAAGCCCGGCAAGCCAAACGGTAAGAAAGTTGCCGTCGTCGGGTCCGGTCCCGCTGGCCACAGCGCCGCCTACCAACTGGCCCGCCTGGGCTACAAAGTGACGATCCTTGAAAAATCTCCCAAAGCGGGCGGACTCAATCGCGGCGGCATTCCCGACTGGGTGCTCCCGCAGCACGTGCTCGATCGCGAGATCGAGCGGCTCGTCGAGCTCGGGGTGACCATCAAGACCAACGTCGAGGTTGGAAAGGACGTCACTTGGAATGATTTGAAACAGAACTACGACGCGTGCGTGCTGGCTGTAGGCCTCACCGAGCCCAACAGCGTACGAGCCGAGGGTGAGAATAAGGATGGCGTGCTTTACGGACTTCCGTTCCTGCGCGACATCGGCATGGGTACATCGAAAGTGAGACTTGGCGCCCGGGTCGCCGTCATCGGCGGCGGAAACACGGCGATCGACTGTGCCCGCGAAGCGCTGCGGCAAGGCGCCGTCGAAGTGACCATGATCACGGTGGAGTCCAATCCCCAGGAGATGCCGTGCGTGCCGGAAGATCTGCACGACATGCTCGAAGAGGGCGTGGAACTGTTGCACGGACGGGCGATGACCGCCGTGCTCGGTAACGGAAGGGTCGAAGCCTTGCAACTATATCCGGCGCGATTCTCCGGCGCCATCAACGCCTCGCCGATCACCGTCAATCGAGAAGCCCCCGCCGAGCGCTTCGCGGTCGACAACGTCATCATCGCTGTCGGACAGCACGCTTCCCTTACTTGGTTGCCCAAAGAGTGTAAGAACGAACGCGGAACTATCAAGGTCGACCGCTTCGGACGTCTCGGTGACACGAACTTTTTTGCCGCGGGCGATATCGTGCAGTTGGGTTCCGGTCAGCCCTTGATGGTGGTCAACGCGGTTGGCGATGGAAAGCGCGTCGCATTCAATCTGGACAAGGTGTTGCGTGGGGAGCCCCTGGAGCCGCGGAAAGTTCCCGTCGACGTCATCATGGATTTGAACCGCATGAACATGACGTATTTCCCGCACTTCCCGCGCGTCCGGCAGGCCATGCTGCCGCCAGTAAGGCGGCGCAAAACACAAGAGGAAGTCATTCAGCCGTTCACCGAAGAACAGGCCGTCGAGGAAGCCAGCCGCTGTTTCAGTTGCGGCACCTGCAACGCCTGCGACAACTGCTATCTGGTCTGTCCGGAGCCCTGCATCGTGCGTTCAGCGCGTTCCAACGGTCTCTATAAAATCCTGGTTAATTACTGCAAAGGTTGCCGCGTGTGTATCGAGGAGTGTCCGACGGGGTGCCTCGAGGGCGTTCCCGAACTCGACTTCGATACCGGCGTGGTGCGCATGGACACGGCATTCGCTATCTCCCCTGGGCTGCACGGCCGGCAGGCACAAGAGATGCTGAATCTAGGGAGCCGGCCGGCGAAGGAGATTTAGGATAGCAGTTAAGCCAGGCTGGATCAGACATCGTGCAGGAAATGGGGGTCTCTGCGTATTTGTTAATCGTAGCTTCGCCCCCAGGAGGACAATGCGGAGTGAAGTATGGCAACAACAGTGACTTCATCAACAAAAAAGAAAACAGTCCGGATGAACGGTTGTGTCGCCTCGGCGCAGGCCGCCAAGTACGCCGATGTCGATGTCATTACGGCCTACCCTATCCGGCCTTACACGGCGACCATGATGGCGCTCGCGCAAATGGTTGCCAATGGAGAACTGGACGCCGAGTACATTGTGGCCGATAGCGAGCACTCGCAATTGAGCATCGCCCACGGCGCTTCCTCCAGCGGCGCGCGCGTTTTCACCGGCAGCTCGGGGGTTGGCGTGCAGTTCGCCTACGAGCTCTATTCACCGATCTCTGGCAGTCGCATGCCGGTACAGATGATGATCGCCGACCGCACGCTTGATCCTCCCGGTGATTTCGGTTCCGAGCACACCGACGCGCTCTCGACCCGCGACATGGGCTGGCTGATGGGCTGGGCCTGCGACGCTCAGGAAGCCTTCGACAATCATCTGATGGCCTATCGCATCGGTGAGGACCCACGCGTGCTCCTTCCTCAGATGGTCTGTCAGGATGGCTTCTTCGTCTCTCACATCACTACTGACGTCGAATTGCCAGACCCTGGCCAAGTGAAAGAATTCCTGCCGCCTTACAAGCATCCGTACCCACTCGATCCCCGGCATCCGGTATCACACGGCCCGCAGATCATGCCGGAGCAGGGCCCTCCGTTGCAGTTGGAGCGCGCACGCGCTATGGAAGGTTCCATGGCGGTCATTGAGCAGGTTCACGACGAGTTTGCGCAAATCTTCGGACGGAAGTATGACCCGTGGGTTGAAGAGTTCATGACCGACGGCGCCGAGGTAGTGTTCTTCATGCAAGGGGGACACGCCGTGACCGCCCGTTTCGCGATTCAGCACATGCGCGACGAGGGCGTGAAGGTTGGTCTCGTACGGCTGCGAACCATCAGGCCATATCCCACTGATCGCGTGAACCAGGTTCTCAGTAAGTTCAAAGTGGTCGGCGTGATCGAGACAAACATGGGACTCGGCAGCGTAAGCAGCGGCGGATCGCTCTATGCTGAGGCTTGTGCGGCTCTCTACGAAAGTCCACAGCATCCGCTCGTCATCTCGTTCATGGCTGGTATGGGTGGCGAAGCCATTGTACTGAAGGAATTTTATTGGATGACCAAGAAAATGACGGAAGCGCAGAGGCGTGGGAAAATCGAAAAACGCACGCACTGGGTCGGATTCGAAGAGTAGCAAAAGGAGATAGGCTATCTGTTGAGGCGGACCCAAAGACTCGCGTTACGAGATTGGAGGCACAGGAGTTCTGTTTCCTGTCATTAGGAGGAACCGATATGCCAGTAATTGAAGTTCAACGGCAGGCGCTGCCGATTCTCGACAGCCCTAATCAAGGGGCGCGATTCTACAACCCTGATTTGCCGTCGTCCGAGCCGTATGTCCCCGGCCACCGCACCTGTGCCGGTTGCGGGCCCGCCATCCAGTACCGGATGACGAGCAAGGCATCGGGCGACAATACGATCTTGGTAGGGCCGACAGGTTGTATGTATGTCGCGAACAGTTCGTATTTGTGTACGCCCTACAATGTGCCCTGGGCGCACACGCAGATTGGCAGCGCGGGCAGCTTCACCGCCGGCGTCGCCGCTGCCTATGAGGCCATGATCCGAAAGGGCAAGTGGAAGGGCACATTTCCGAACATTATTTGCGAGGCAGGAGATGGCAGCGCATCTGACATCGGCCTCGGCTCGATTTCAGGCGCGCTCTATCGCAATCACGACTGTCTCATCATCTGTTACGACAACGAACAGTATGCCAACACCGGAATCCAGGCATCGTCCCGCACTCCCTATGGCGCCATGACCACCTTCTCCCCTCCCGGTCCCAAGGTTCCAGAGGCGAAGACGCTGTATCCCAAGGACCTCGCGCGCATGATGGCTGCCGGCCATCCGCACTGCTATGTGGCGACTGCGAGCGTGGGCTACCCCATTGACCTGATGAACAAGGTCCGCAAGGGGCTCAACCACAGGGGTGCTGCGTACCTCATGGTTTATACCCCCTGCCAGAAGGGATTCGTCTACGAGACTCCGCGCTCGATCGATTTGGGTCGCCTTGTCGTCGAATGCGGCCTCTACCCGATCTGGGAGTGGAACCCTGAAAAGCGTGCCTATGATTACAGCTTCCGCCCACAAAGCATGCGGCCGGTTTCCGATTACTTGAAATTGCAAGGGCGATTCGGCCACCTTCATGCCGAACACATCGCCAACTTGCAGAAGTTTGCCAATGAACAGTGGCGAATGATGGGCGTGGAACTCCCCGAGGCCTTGATCCGGGCCGCGGACGCGAAAAACCAGGTCAATATGGGGGCTGCAGCAGAAGCAGAGGCTGTGGCGCAAACTCTATGAATACCAATTCCACTACTCCACCTGCTGCTCCAGAAACGCAGGAAAGTTATATCGTCAGCGAAGGCAAGAAGCGTGGGTCCACACGCGATGTACGGCCGGAAGCCGCGTTCGACCGCTATTACACGGTCCTGCGCGTGCACGCGGGTGACGCTATTCTCACGGATAACTGGCACACCAATGAAGTGCGGGACCATCTCCGCAACAACTTCGAAGGATACACGTTCGCAATGCGCACGCTGGAGGCTTGGGGGGCAATGATCGAGAACGACCACCGAGCCTACTACACAGCGGGCGGTCGAGTGTGGGTCCTGGATCTGGAGCCCTCGGAAGGCAAGAGGCAGCGGGTGCCTGGGGCCGGTGCTGGCAAAGGGTAGCTCACGGTTGAGCCGTATTCTGCTGATCGACGATACGCCGGAAATAGCCGAGCTTCTGACCTTTGCGCTGCGAGACCACGGCCATGAAGTCTTCGCCGAGGGTTATACCGATACTGTCAACGAATTGATTCGGCAGTTCCGAGCCGATGCCCTCGTGCTGGACTGTACCGCTTTTGACATGAGCGAGTCCCTGTTCGATATCGTGCGCCACCACCCCAATCACGCTGAGCTTCCCGTTGTGATCATCAGTGACACACCGGAAAAAGCGGACGCGAGCCTTGGCTCTCGCAATGCCCAAAAAGTTTTGCTGATCCCCAAACCCTTCACCGGGTCCCAGGTCGCGCGAGCCCTGAATCAGTTGCTTGGATAACTATGCCTTTATGGAGCATGGATCAGTGGCAATACCTCGAGCGCGAGGTCGTCACCGACGCGAGAGGCAGGCAGTGGACCGTGGGGCTGATGGACGTGCTGGGGCAGGAAGGCGACTCAGACATACCCAATAGGTTGCTGGAACTGCAGTATTCATCGGGCCGCTATTTCGCTCTCATCTACTCAGCCAGCGGAGCGTTGCAATGGGAACGCGGCTACAGCTCACTGCCAGAGGCGACACGGGCATTCGAAGACCTGCGCATCGCCGTCATCGATGGTAGCCTCGATCCATCGCAACCGGTGTTCCGCCAGGACCTAGAAGATTGACCCTACCGATAGCATTTCAGCTAATTTTCGATTCAACCTTTCTACCGGCCGGGATTCAGATCTCTCATCACGACATGAAGTACCTGCCCGGCCCGTCGTGCTTCGCGCTCAGACACAATCACCTCAGCCGCGTGCTCGCCATGATCTCGATATGTTCGCGCCACTACGGGTAGCCGGGCGCACCCGCCACGAATCAGTCCCGCCCTCTCTGCGACGGTAAGCCGGGTCTCGAACGACCAATCCGCAATCTTTCCCGCCGGCGCGCCCGAAGCAGCTAGCGCACTCAGCCCTCTGTGTTCCAGCGCATCGGTTACGATGGCCTCGAGAATCCCGCAAGAAGTGCGCAGCGCCAAGTCGTAGTCCCCTTGCTCGAGGGCACGCCGACTATCGGCGTAGGCCTGCTCGACAACGGGCCGGAGCTCGGAGTTGTGAACGAAATCAAACCGGCGAGGAGGCGCCGTTTCCGAAGGTGCAGAAACGGCTTGGCCATCTTTCATTCGGGAGAGCGAGGCAACGGCTTGCTCGAGGACGTCGAGCAGCCGCTGGACGATCTGCGCCGGCGCCGCCCCTTCCACGGCATGGCCGGCCGCTGACCGCATCAGGAAGGCTTCGCTAAACGATCGGGCAAGCCAATGAGCCTTGCTGCCTCCGGACAATTGATTGATCGTTACCCCACAGTCTTGCTGCCAGACGCGAGTGGCGGCGATCGCCGATGGGTTGGAGGGATGAGCCACCAAAGTGTCGTGAACCTGACGCCCGCGGCGGATCAGGCCATCGAGGCGGGACAGGTGAGTGTCGACCTGGGTTTGAAGGTTCTCAGGCATTGCTCTTGTCTCGCGCTCGAATTCAGTCGGCAACCTTCTAGGCAATGCGTATCGTCCTCATCTGCTCGATGAGACAAGCCTCGCGAGGATCCGGCCCCCCTTGACAGTCCGGGGCCACGATGCTAGATTCCCTCCGGCCGCAAAGTGGTTCACTCACCGGACCAGTTTAGCACGGTTCGCTGACCTGGCTGCTTTAGCAAGTTGAAAGCGGTGTGATGGTTGTCATGGAGGTTTATCTATGGCTGCATCCGCACCCACGCTGATTCACCCTTCCCGCATTATCAATCGCTGGGCGCAATTGGTTGCTGGCATCATTGCAATGATGGCCATCGCCAATCTTCAGTACGCCTGGACCCTCTTCACGAAACCTCTGCAGGCCCACCTGCATGTCTCGCTCACTGCCATCCAGGGGGTCTTCAGCCTCTTCATCTTGCTCGAGACCTGGCTGGTTCCCTTTGAAGGCTACCTCGTTGATCGGATTGGTCCACGCCTGATGCTCGGCCTGGGTGGAATCCTGGTTGGTCTGGGCTGGATCTTATCAGGTCATGCTGAAACTCTACGCAGCTTATATTTTTGGTACTGTGTCGGTGGCGTTGGTGCCGGCATTGTCTACGGAGGAACCGTTGGGAATGCGCTCAAATGGTTTCCTGACCACCGGGGACTGTGCGTCGGTCTTACCGCTGGCGCCTATGGCATCGGAACGGCGCTAACAGTCGCTCCCATTGACAGCATGATGAAAGCCTCCGGCTACCAGCACACTTTTGTAGTTTGGGGAATCATCCAGGGATTTGTGGTGTTGGCTGCTGCCCTTTTGCTCGCCAGGCCACCGGTAGGGTGGGTGCCGCCAGGCTGGGCGGAGAAGGAAGCCAAGATCAAGATGCGCGTGCACAGTTCCGCCGTGGACATGAGTCCCTGGCAGATGCTACGCCAGCCCTCCTTCTATGTTATCTACCTGATGATGACCATGCTGTCGTTTGGCGGCTTGGTCGTCACCGCGCAGCTCAACCCCATGGCTGTCTCTTATCATGTGGACAAAGTCGTCGTAGCTTTTGGCATGACTGCACTGGTCATGGCGATTACTGTCGATCGCTACCTGAATGGACTGACGCGACCCTTCTGGGGGTGGGTGTCAGACCACGTCGGCCGGGAAAACACTATGTTTATCGCCTTTACGCTGGAGGCGATCGCTGTTTTCCTCCTACTTCAATTAATCAACCATCCCATATGGTTCATCACCCTGTCGGGCTTGTGTTTCTTCGCTTGGGGAGAGATTTTTTCCCTGTTCCCCTCAATCACCGGGGACCTGTTTGGCAAGACCTGGGCCACGACAAACTACGGCATTGTCTACACGGCCAAGGGCACAGGTGCGCTCTTTGCTGGCGCCGGCGCAGCTTGGCTGTTTGAAAAAACCGGCTCCTGGACAAAGGTCTTCTGGGCCATGATTGCCTGCGACCTCATCGCCGCGTTCCTGGCATTGTTCTGGCTGAAAGGTGCGGCCGCCCGCACGGTCGAGAAATCGATCAGTGGCCTGCAGGCTGTCGACATGACTGCGCCAACAAAGGCGCGAGGTGTGGCATAGCCGGCATCTGAGACGCGTGGTTACCGCTCACCCTTGAAAACTCTGTCGGCCGCTGCACGCCAGGATTTCTTTGGAGCGCATCGCTTTACGCCATTCGGTTCGCTGTGAATAACGAGCCGCAGTCGAAGAAACCCGGGCATATTTGGGCACGCGCTTAACTTAGTCTTTCTCGTTGCAGCGAGCTTGAGCTCGATTGCAACCTCGTTCTTTCTTTGTCGTATGATTCAGATGGTACGAAGAAGTCCGCCGCGTCTGGCCTGCACATCTCTCCAGCAAGCTGGAACTCATGTCCGGAACCCTCTTAAGTATGCAGCGCTACTGGTGCGTTTTCGATTGTGGCGAGATACAGAGCTTGAGGAGCCTTAAATTCAGTTGCTCAGCCTAGTTGGGGCTTAGAGTCAAGCAGACCAAAGGCGATCGTCGAAGTTACATGCAGGAATTGTCGTAAGTTCTTTGCGCCGATGATTCCGCCGGGGCGGAATATCAGAAGCCAATTAGGGCTCGATCGAGTCTGGAAATTATCGGCACACTGACGGAGGTGTAACAGTTTAACATCCACTAACGTAGCCTCCGTGCCCTTTGAGCAAAAATCGCGTTCCGGACGTGACCACGCGCTCCACGGTGGCGCAGGTCTTCCAAAATTATAGTCCAAAGTAGTGAGTACCGAAATCTTTGTTCTCCTGAGCCTCCTGAGCAGACTCACTCGAGAGTGAAACTCTGGGGAAGGACAACCGCCTCTGGGGCTGCGGTGCATTCTCAGCGAACCACGATGTATTTACAGGAGTCATCCGGTATTCTGGCCGCACTTAGTCGCGCTGTCTGTCTGCATGACGGTCTATTTTGTCCTTTCACTCTCTGCCTTCAACTTGTCGCTCGCACCGGCTTGTGCCGCAGCGAGCCGCGCTGTTAGCACTCGAAATGGCGAGCAGGCAACATAATCCATCCCCACCGCATGGCAGAACTCGACGGATGATGGGTCGCCGCCGTGCTCGCCACAAATTCCCACCTCAAGATTGGGGCGGGTCTTGCGACCGCGTTTGATTCCGATGCTAACCAGTTCACCTACCCCCTCGCGATCAATTACTGCGAAGGGATCCTGTTTGATGATGCCTTCCGCGAGATAGGTCGGCAACACTTTGTTCACGTCGTCACGTGAGAATCCGAAAGTGGTCTGGGTGAGGTCATTGGTGCCGAAGCTGAAGAACTCGGCTTCCTTGGCGATCTCGTCCGCGATCAGCGCAGCTCGCGGCAACTCGATCATCGTCCCCACCATGTAATGCACTTTCGCTCCCTTTTCCTTGAAAACTTCTTCGGCCACTCGCCGAACGATGCCGCCCTGGTGGGCCATCTCTTTCAACGTGGCCGTCAGCGGGATCATTACCTCCGCGTGGGGCTTGACGCCTTCCTTCGCGACGACTACGGCCGCCTCGAAAATTGCTCGCGCTTGCATCTCGGTAATCTCGGGATAGGTGATGCCTAGCCGGCACCCGCGATGTCCGAGCATGGGATTAAACTCGTGTAGTTCCTCGACCCTTCGGAGCAGGCCCTTCAACTTTTTCAACCTCGGTGAACCCGCCTTCTTTGCTTCCAGCACCGCGATCTCGACCATCAGTTCTTCGCGTTTGGGCAGAAACTCGTGCAGCGGCGGATCCAGGAGGCGAATGGTTACGGGCAGACCATCCATTACGCGAAACAGGCCGATGAAATCGGCGCGCTGCATGGGTAGCAGTTTTTTCAGCGCCACGCGGCGATCTTTCTCATTGTCTGCCAGAATCATGGCACGCATGTAAGGGATCCGGTCCTCAGCGAAGAACATGTGCTCGGTGCGACACAATCCGATGCCCTCGGCGCCAAACGCACGCGCCTGGATGGCATCTCGTGGAATGTCCGCGTTGGCTCGCACCCCCAGTTTGCGGAACGGCTCCGCCCAGCCCATGAACTTCATCAGTTCAGGATCATCGGGCTTTGCATCGAGGGTATTGAGCTTGCCATTGATTACACGGCCGGTGGTTCCATCGAGCGAAATCCAGTCGCCCTGCCTGAATACTTGGCCTTTCACCCTCATCTCGCGAGCCTTCTCGTTTACTTCTATGTCGCCTGCCCCGGCAACACAACACTTCCCCATCCCTCGCGTAACTACTGCTGCATGACTGGTCATGCCGCCGCGCGAAGTTAGAATCCCCGCAGCGACTTCCATGCCCTCAATATCTTCCGGAGTAGTCTCCGCTCTGACCAAGATGACTGAATTTCTCTTGCTGCCGTGCCCCGCCTTTTCCACCGCCTCATCCGCGGTGAACACAATCTGCCCGACGGCAGCGCCCGGGGACGCCGGCAACCCGGTGGCGAGAACTTCGATCTTCACTTTCTTCTCATCCAATCGTGGGACCAAAAAGTCGTAAAGCTGGTTGGGTTCGACACGGAAGATCGCTTCTTCCTTTGTGATCAGGCCTTCTTCCACCATCTGAATGGCGATGCGCACGGCAGCTAGTCCTGTGCGCTTGCCATTGCGCGTCTGCAGCATGTAAAGATTGCCGTCCTGGATGGTGAATTCGAAATCCTGCATGTCGCGATAATGTTTTTCCAGGCGAGTGGTAATCGCGCGGAGCTGCTTGTAAACTTCCGGCATGACCTTTTGCAGTTCAAGAATCGGAACCGGCGTGCGAATGCCTGCCACCACATCTTCGCCCTGCGCATTCATCAGAAATTCGCCATAAAACTCCTTCGAACCGATGGCAGGATTGCGCGTGAAGCCAACGCCGGTACCACTGGTCTGGCCAAGATTCCCGAATACCATCGCTTGCACATTGACGGCGGTTCCGAGCATGTCATCGATGTTGTTAATGCGCCGGTAAGTCTGCGCGCGCTGGTTGTTCCAGGAGCGGAAGACGGCATCTCGAGCCATGATGAGCTGTTCGCGCGGGTCCTGGGGAAAGTCCCGCCCGACGCGCTTCTTGACAACTTTCTTGTATTCCTGAATCACCTCCTTCAGAGCCCCGGCATCGAGTTCCGTGTCGAGCTTAGCCTTCTTCTGTTTCTTCTTTTTGTCGAAGACTTCGTCGAAAGCGAGTTTGGGAATCTCAAGAACGACATTCCCGAACATTTGGATGAGACGTCGGTAAGAATCGTAAGCGAACCGGGAATTGTTGGTTCGCTGAGCCAGCGCTTCCACGCTCTGATCGTTGAGCCCGAGGTTGAGGATGGTGTCCATCATCCCGGGCATGGAAAACTTTGCCCCGGAGCGTACACTGACCAGTAGCGGGTTTTCGCCTGTGCCCAGCCTCTGACCCTGCAGTTGCTCCAGGCGGCGGAGCGCGTCTTCTATCTGGTGCGTGACTTCGGTAGACACCTTTCCACCACTACGCATGTACTCGCGGCATGCCTCCGTCTGGATGGTGAAGCCGGGAGGCACCGGCAGTCCGGCGTTGGTCATCTCGGCCAAGCCTGCGCCTTTGCCCCCTAACTCGTTCTTCATCGTGCCGTTGCCTTCGGCTTTTCCATCACCGAAAAAATAAACGTACTTGACGGGGCTCACCCCAGCTGGCTTTTCGTGCGTTTCAGGTAGTGTGTAAGTACTCATGGATTTGTCCTTCTTGGGGAACTAACTTATGAATTCGAGCCTTATGCATTATGAAGCATTTCTCTCGATAACGGTGTCGCGCAACGTCGGGACTCGTGAAGCCCCGTATGAAGATTATCGAAGAGAGCAGACCAGTTTACCCGATTATCGCCGTGTTGATCATAGTCGCTCTCAAAAAACTCGCACAATAGCTGCATTCGCAGGCAGGTTAAGGGATCGACGGGCCCCTTCCCCAGACCCCTTCTCCCGCTAGGAGACGCAAGAACATTACTTATGAAAGCGAAACTGTGCCCAAATAATTTGTGTCATCTTAGGGGTTCACCTCACACGGGAGGGAACAGGAAGGGAACAACAAGCCCCAAACACCGTGCAACACCGTGATACAAGACGCAAGAAAGAGTGAATAGAATCAACTCTATGAGTTTTCTGGAGCCATCGGCAGGTCGCGGGTTCAAGTCCCGCCCTCGGCTCCATATTTTCAAGAGAGCTTACCGATCAGTTCACCGAGACCTGCTGCACATCTGCTGCACAGGCAATTTTCTCTTCGAGTCGCTTCATCGCTTCCGTCACGACACTAGCGACGGTTTTGATGTAGTTCCTCTGCGTCGTCTTAACGTCTTCGTGGCGAAGGATCGCTTGAATCACCTTGTCGGGGATTCCGAGTTCGTGCAGGTTCGTGGCTAGACCCCGGCGATAGGCATGCCAGCCTCTCCACTTCAGACCATTCGTCTTCGATGGAGCGATCTTCTATAACCACAAATGGCGGGTGCAGGACGGGCTGCTTCAGGATCGATCCGACATCGTGAAGGGCTTTCCCGTCCGGCAGATCATCATCTGGCAGCGGGATGGCGGCATAGATTTTAACCCCGCATACTTTCTTCCGACGTATGAGGTCATCTAGCTTATCTGCAAACCAAAGTTCAAGCTGACACCACGGGCAAATGCACTCGGCGATGTGTGGCGCATTTCGCAAGAGATGGACCACCCGCACCCTACTACGTTCCCGTTACAGTTGTCGAAGCGGTGCATCGAGTCCACTAGAGCCGAACTTGTTGTCGACTCATTCATAGGCTCTGGTACGACCGCGATCGCCGCAGAGATTTGTAGTCGCAACTGGATCGGAATGGAGATTTCCGAGGCGTACTGCAAAATGGCAAACGAGCGAATACGGGCGGCACGGAAGCCAAGGGACTCTCGCTCTCCTCGATACCTCGATGAAGCTAATGAAACGTCCCTTTCACCCGGCGTTCAGAAACCCTGCTGCCAGCGTCACCGTAAGCTGCTGATCCTAAGAGGCAGAATTTACCGCTACTACGAGGGTTCGGAATACATCCGTTATTCAAACACCCCGAGGTTCCCCATTCATTCGCCGGGCCAGGCCGCGGGAAGGCCCAGTAAAGTCGACAGTGAATCGCCCCATCGTGAAACTCAAGCTTATTGTCGTTGAAAATGGCGCGACACAAACGGTTGAGTTCACCTTCGTAGGCCGCGCCGCCCAAGGATTGTGATACAGGCACGAGCGCACGCTTGGTAGGTTGGAGTCCTGATGTACTCGTTCGGGAGGCCGCGTGACGGCGCGAACGGCACAGAATACCTTCCGCCGGGAATTACCGAGCCCGAGTTGCGTCGGTATGCGTGGGGCCGGGCCGGCCCGACTTGCCATCTTCGCGCAGGCATCACCACACCCATTTGCACGGAGGGCTCGCACTTCTGCGGCGTCAAAGTCTGGCTCGACTTCCCCAACACTCCCCGCCGCATCTGAAACCGCACGCGAGCCAGACTCGTCTCATCTTTGGCTGTAGGAAGCCCCGAAGCCTTTTTCAGACTGGCCGCGGAAACGAACCGAACGTCTCCAGCCAGTCCGCCGAGCCCACCAGCATTCCCCGGGTTTTTCACTGCGGTCTTTACCGGATTGCCGCGCGAGGTGGCCCGGTATAGCAGAGCTCGTCTGCCTCCGTGGCAGGAGTGGTCTAAGCACGTTCTCGGGAAGTGAGCTACTGCCTCGTTTTGCCGTCCACGCCGTTTCGGTTGCCCAAGGGGGGGCCCATGTCCGATCCGTTCTTCCGAAATCCTTTTCGTTTGTCTCTTGCCGAATTTCCATTCCGTTCACCCTCATTTCGCCAGACAGGAAAACATTCGATAGCGTTCGTTTGCATAGGATTACTGGCGGCAGCCGGGTGCGGGAGCTCGGGTCCTCCGGTTTCCATCAGTTTGTCGCCGTCTTCTGCCCAAGGCATTGAACAGGGGCAGACGGTTCCCATCGCAGCCACCGTCATGAACGATCCATCGAACGCAGGCGTCACCTGGTCGTTTTCTGGCACAGGCTGCACCGGCGCCGCCTGCGGCACACTCACGAGCCAAACGACAACTTCCGCGGTTTACAATGCACTCGCTTCGGTTCCCTCGAACCTCTTTGTGACGGTCACCGCCACGTCAGTAGCACATCCTTCGAAGTCTTCCTCCATTGGCATCGCTATGGTGGCCATAGCCGTCACGATTCAAAACAAGGTCACTGAGCTCGCTGCCGGGACAGGAAACTATTTCAGCGCGCTGTTCAGTGCCTCGGTGCAGAATGATCCTAACCATTATGGAGTCACGTGGACACTTACAGCGAACGGTGTGCCGTGTTCGCCTGCATGTGGCACGCTTTTCACGATCGATGCCGCCGCTGCGCAATACACGCCTCCTTCCAGTGTTCCAGCGGCTCCTGACAATACGCCGACAATTACCGCGGCGTCCGCAACCAATCCAGGGCGCTCTGATTCGGACACGTTCACCATCTTTGACGGGTCGGCCGCCTGCGGTACTGGCGGCAACGAAAGCGTCCTCAATGGCCAATACGCCATCATGCTGCAAGGCTGGAGTGGAATCGGGGGTGGCTCGCCGATCCTGTATGCTGCAAGCTTCGGCGCTGATGGCACCGGCAAAATTACCGGGGGGCAAGATCAATTTAACCCCTACCTTTCCATCTCCGCGTACGCGGGCGCTCCCGTTATCCCCTCGGCCAGTTCCTATTCCGTGGGTGCTGACAATCGCGGCTGCCTCACGCTAACGGATAACTCCGAAGCTACTTTTACGTTCCGCTTCTCGCTCGGCGGCATCACCGGAGGTATTGCCTCTAAAGGGGACCTCATCTTTGTCAACGAGCAATCCGCGATCGCGGAACACGCCTCGGGCATTCTGCGACGACAAGATCCAACAGCGTTCTCGCTCAGCGCACTTGCGCCGAATTATGTCCTGGGCGTGGACGGCTGGGATAATTCGAGCGGCACTCTCAATCACTTTGCCTTGGTTGGCTCCTTCGCGCAGAGCGGAGGCACCACTTCAAGCCTCGCATACGACGAGAATGATGGCGGCAAAATGCTCACGACAGGCGGAATGCCTGAATCCGGGAGCTTTCTGACCTTCCAGCCCATTGCCACCGGAACCGGTGTTGCCATGGCATCTTTGAATTTGCCAGGGATTTCCAATGTCTCCGTGAATGTCGAGGTTTATGTAATTAATTCGTCGGAGCTATTCTTCGTCTCGCTTATCCTGAGCAAGGAAGGCGCGGAATTCAGCGGCCGCGCCATTGCCACGCCTAGTTCATTCAGTCCTTCTTCGATTTCGGGCAATTATATTTTCCGTTTTACCGGAAGCTCCTCGGGAGCCACATCCGCCTCCATCGGCCTGGCCAGTTTTTCAAATGGCGGCCCGCCCAGCGTATCTGGAACAGTTTCAGGGACGATAGATCAGTACACTGGCGGCACGGCCACGAGCCAGAACCTCGCAGGCACCTATGCGTTCACCTCACTTTCAGGGAGACTAGACATAATTGGCTCCAACGCCGCCACATCACCGGTTTGCTATCTGACGAATCCGCTCGACGGCGTTTCCGCGTTTTGCATCAGCATGGACCCTTCCGCCAGCCTCGGCGTATTTGACGTGCAAGCCACCGCGACGTACAGCAACAGTTCGCTCTCGGGCAACTTCTACTTCGTCAGCGGCGAACCCGGCGACAATTCGATCCCGGGTTTGTCTGGCGTCGCCGCGATTTCCTCCGGTAGCATCAAGGGCGTGAAAGACGCGAGCGCTCAGTCGGGCTTCTCACTCGCCAATCCGCTTAACGCCACTCTATCCATTAACGCGGATGGATCCGGCAACCTTGGCGCCAACACTGTGGCCGTAACGAACGGCACCGTGCTCTATTTCATCGATGAGACGGGGAACTTGCCCCCACTCGTCCAAGTTTTCGAACAATGACGTCCTCCGTGAGGTAATGTTATGAAAATCGTTCTCGCAATTTTGCCCGCTCTGCTTCCAGCGATTGGCATCGCGCAAGACAGACCTGTGGCCTCCGCCACAGCGCCTGGTTGTGGCGCCGACAACGTCAAATTCGACGTGAAGACTGACCGCTCTTAACAACATCCATTATCCAAGCCGGAGCCTGGGAAGGCCCTTGTCTATTTCCTGCAAAATGACACCTACTTCCTCAGCAGGCCAAGGCCTACCACACGTTTTGGCGTCGACGGCAATTGGGTTGGCGCTACTCAATCCAACGCTTACTTCTATGTTTCAGTCGATCCCGGGGAGCATCACATTTGCGCTGCATGGCAATCCTTTGTGGGTGTCTATACCGGACAGACATCTGCTGCCGCTCATTTCACAGCCGACCATGGAGGCACCTATTTCTTTACTGTCCGTGACCACTTTGTCGAGAACCATGGTCCTGCTGGGATGACGCTTTCGCCTGTCGACGTCGACGAGGGCCAGCTTCTCATGAGTCAGTTTGGCTTCAGCACGTCTCAGCCCAAGAAGAACTAACGTCAACTCAATTCTTGGGGTCAAAAGCGAGCCCCCGATGAATCAGGCCGTCCGAGCTTCAATCTGCGGCAAGGTTGGATGCGCGATGCTTCGCTGTGGACACTCCGAGAATAGGTGATGCTTCGTTCGTTTGCTCCCAGAGAGGTTTACAATTTTAGGGGACTAAAACGTGGAGCGAATCGAAGCCTTCAGACGTTTCTATGCTGATTTGATCACTGCTAATGCTGGAGCCGCAGATGATGGCGGTCTCCGTGCTGCGCAGCAATCAATATCTCGGGAGCCCTTCGTCGGCCCGGGTCCTTGGAAAATTTTTACACAATCCCAATCCCTATAGCTATAACGTCTGCAGCGCCGCCGACGCGGCAACTTTCGGCATAAAGTATCCGTTCCCGGGATTTTGCGGAGATTTTTATCAAGCGATTGCCCCGTACCCGCAGTTGGCCATGCTCATGGACACCTACTACTACGACCACCTGTATTATGTCGGGCTGCCTCTTGCCCAGAGCTATTACGACTCCATGGTCATCGACTTGAAAAAGCGAGCAGGAAAGGGCCTGACCATGAATCTCAACTACACTTTGTCCCGGCAGGAAGGAAATACTTACACGGCCTTCCAAAAAACGTGGGCGAACTACACCACGATTCAGGACTTCTCCAATATCGCTCAAGTGGCCCACACCATTACGGATTACGACCAAACCCACGTGGTGAAGGGGTTTGTCAGCTACGACCTCCCGTTTGGGAGAGGGCGCCAGTGGATGTCCGACCACGGAAGGTGGGTGAATGGACTTATTGGAGGATGGACAGTGGCGGGGCTGGTCCTCTACACCTCGGGGCAACCCTTGCGGGCTACCGTGCCGAATCCTTATTACGCGGTCTGGGGTAACATTTATCCGAACTTCGATTTGAGTGGATTCAGCGGACCCATCTTCCAGCGCGGCCAGTACACTCCACCCACGGCGGCGAATCCAAGGCCCGCCCAGGATTATTACTTGCCGGCGGGCATAGTCAGCGCGCCCGCATATGGCCAGCTGGGAACCGGCCCCTCAGCTATGTCCGCCTTGCGGTGCCCAGGACTCGCAAACGAGAGCGCCAGTATCCTTAAGAACTTCTCAATGGGCTCGGACGGGCGGTACAAGCTATCGTTCCGCACTGAGTTCTATAAACCTCTTCAACCGGCACACCTTCGACATCAGTGGATGCGGAGGGACGCACGAGCAAGCCTCGGCCGGACAACCTCTTGGGTTCGTCAAAGGCGTCAACAGTTCGCCGCGGACCGGGCAATTTGCAGTTCGCTTCACGTTTTGATTAGTGCAAATCGAGGGCAGCTCAGCGTGCGCGGGCTGCCCTACTCCTCCCCAAGAGCGGGGTCAGTCACGCAGTGAGATTCTTCAGAAGCACAGTCGCATGGAATCTTGCACTATCGGTTTTGTCCGTCGTGCAGGCAGTGTCTTTTGTAAGCTCTGCCTTGTCATTAAGCTGGACAACGCCTCAAGTCCCAGCTAAGGGTTCCTCAATCTATTACGTGGATTCGCGAGACGGCAATGACGCGAATACTGGAACGGCCCCCGGCGCTGCGTGGAGGACGCTGGAGAAGGTCAACGCAACGACGTTTCGTCCCTGGGACACAATTTTGCTACGTTCAAGTTCGGTGTGGCGTGGGCAGCTCTGGCCCAAGGGTTCGGGGACGGAGGGGCACCCGATCCGCGTGGGCACGTACGGCGGCGGAGTCAAGCCGGTGGTCAACGGCGAGGGGTTAGTCGAGGACGCTGTGCTTCTCAAGAACCAGGAATATTGGGAGATCGAGAACCTCGAGGTCACGAACACAGGTCCAACGCGCGCCGTTCGTCGTGGCGTTCATCTGGCGCTCGAAAATTTCGGCGACGCCCATCACATCTACATCCGCTCGTTAACAATCCACGATGTGAATGGCGTGGATAGTTTGAAATCCAACGGCGGAATCAACTACACCTCTACTTGGGACACGAAACCCAGCCGGTTTGTCGATTTACGAATTGAGGACAACGAGATTTATCACGTCGACCGCAGCGGGATCTTCGGCTGGTCTGAAGAGTGGATGCGTTCGAAATGGCATCCCAGCTTGGGCGTGATCGTCCGGGGCAATCAACTGCACGACATTGGTGCGGATGGGATTGTGGTTGCGGCGACCGACGGCGCACTGGTCGAAAACAATGTCGTTGGCCATGCCAGCCAGCGTTCGGAGGACTACAACGTTGCGATCTGGGCGTGGAGCGCGGACAATACCATCATCCAATACAACGAAGCTTACGGAACCAAAGGTCAGCGGGACGGAGAGGGCTTTGACTCCGACTGGAACAGCCGCAACACGGTGATTCAGTACAACTACAGCCACGACAATGACGGCGGGTTCCTGCTGATTTGCAATGAAGGGGGACACGAGATCACGGAGAACGCCGGCAACAGCGGAACGATCGTCCGATATAACATCAGCCGGAATGACCGCTCCCGCGGCATCACGATCGCAGGTCCGGTCAAGAATACGCTCGTTTACAACAACACGATCTACACCGGCCCGGATCGCACTCTGGACATGTTGCTTTTTGCGGACTGGAACGGCTGGTCCGAAGACACCTATTTCTTCAACAACATCTTTTTCGCTGCTGGCCCGGCGCAATTTTCCCATGGGGTCTCACGGGCTTCCGATGGAGCGTACACCACTGCGCCCGGCCTGGAGCCCAGCAAGAACAACATCTTCGAGTCAAATCTGTACTACGGCGTGAATCCCCCGCCGGGCGATAAGGGCGCACTTACTGCCGACCCGAAGTTGGTTGATCCGACCCGCGGCGGGATGGGACGTTTCTCGCTCTCCGGATACCACCTGCAGCCAACGTCAGCTGCAAGGGCAAGCGGAAAGGTGATTCAAAACAATGGCAGGCGCGATTTTTGGGGACATGCCGTACCCTCGTGTAACAAGACAGACCGCGGGGCTTCGCAATCCGATAATTGCGAAGCCGTTGCTGCTGAGCACCATGAGAGGTGATAAGACCAGCATGAACATTCATAAAACCGCAGAAAAGTCTTCAGCCGCTCGTCGCTTGTGGGCCATGCAGGCATGTTTTCTCTTTTGGGGACTCGCCCTTTTCCCAACGCTTGCCAGAGCACAGGCGCGCGGAGCGTTTCGCGCCGACCGGATGGACACGGTGCTTTACGGCGTTGCCTACTATCCGGAATACATGCCTTACGAGCGGCTGGACCAGGACGTTCAGCTCATGCAAAAAGCAGGCATCAGCGTGGTGCGCATTGGCGAATTTAGCTGGGGTCTGTGGGAACCGGAGGGCGGAAAGTTTGAGTTTGGCTGGATGGATCGTGTTGTCGACAAACTGCACGCGGCCGGCATTCGCATCATCCTCGGTACGCCCACGGCTTCGATTCCCGCGTGGATGTATAAGGAGCATCCCGAGATCATCGTGACGCGGCTGGGAGGGCAGAATCTTTATTACGGGCTGAGACAGAATTCCGACCTGTTTAATCCTACCTTCCGGTTCTATTGCGAGCGAGTGATTCGCAGGATCCTCGACCATTACAAAAATAATCCCGCCATCATTGGCTTTCAGATTGACAACGAAACCTCCTCAGCCGGAGTGGCGAATCACGATGTGCAGGTGGGCTTTCAGGAATATCTGAAGGTCAAATTCAAAACGGTAGATGAGCTGAACAAGATTTGGGGGCTGAACTACTGGGGCCAACGCTTGAATGATTGGACCGAGCTCGCGCCGCGCGACGGGATCATTAATCCTGGGTGGAAACTGGAGTGGGAGCGTTACCAGCAATGGCTGACGACGGACTTTCTGGCATGGCAGGCCTCCATTGTCAACGAATACAAGCGACCGGACCAATTTGTTATGCATGATTTTGCAGGACCGCCTCGGCCGGAGGTCAATGAGTTGGACGTCTCGCGGACTTTGGACATTACCGCCGCGAATCCTTATCACGACACGCAGGATGGATTTGATGGAGAGGTTTCGTCGCGCGTAGGCGACTACATGCGGTCGTTGAAAAGCACGAATTACCTGATTACGGAAACGAACGCGGAAGCGATTGGTTGGGATTCGGTGGGCCAATATCCCCCGTACGACGGGCAATTGCGGCTCGACGTATATACCCATGCTTCCTCCGGCGCCAACATGGTGGAGTACTGGCATTGGCATTCGATTCATTACGGGCAGGAAACGTATTGGAAGGGAGTGCTGGGCCACGACCTGCAGCCTGGCAGGGCGTACGAGGAAGTGAGCAGGACAGCGCACGAGTTACAGCGGGTTGGATCGGAGATTGTGGATCTTCGGCGGAAGAATCAGGTCGCGATTCTGCACAGCAACGACTCCTACTACGGGATTGAGTTCATGAAGTTCAGTGACCGTGTGAACTATCACACGATAGAGCGCCAGATGTACCGCGCGCTCTACCGCGCGAATATCGGCGTTGATTTTGTCTTTCCAGAAAGCACAAACCTTTCCAACTACAAAGTGATTCTCGTTCCGCCGCTCTATGTGGCCAGCGACGCTGTCTTGCGAAGGCTGGCGGAATATGTCCGTGGCGGCGGGAACTTGGTGGTCGCGTTCAAGAGCGGATTTTGCAACGAACACTCGACGGTTCGGTGGGAGATGGCGCCGGGACCCCTGCGGGAGGCTGCCGGCGTGCATTACCAGGAATTCTCAAGTCTGCTCCACCCGGTGGCGTTGAAGGACGATCCTTTTCATGCAGGTATCGATAACTTGGTGACAGCTTGGGCAGAAATGTTGATTCTGGACACAGCCAAAGCTCTGGCGTATTACGATCACCCGTTCTTCGAAAAATATCCCGCGATCACGCAAAACACCTTTGGCAAGGGCACCCTGACGTATGAAGGTACGGTGCTAAGTGACAAATTGCAGAGCCAAGTGCTGTTTTCCGTGCTTCAACAAGCAGGGCTAACTGGAGCGGACCAGAATCTGCCAGCGCCCGTGCGCGTAAAACACGGATTAAACCGCAAAGGCAAGACGCTGCACTACTTCTTGAATTATTCTGGCTCGCCACAGACTTTCCCTTACGAGTACAACGAGGGTTCCGAGATTCTTGCGCAAGTACCCGTGCCGCACGGACAAAGTATCACCTTGAAACCGTGGGACGTAGCCATCATTGAGGAAAAATAACGTGGGGGGAGTCGAATGCTAAAGTCGCACCCCATGCGCATCAGTATCCTTTTTGTTTCTGCACTTGCACTTTGTCAAAGTGCCCACGCGCAAACCTCGCGCCTGTCCCGAACTGAAATTCCAATACAGCGGTCTAACGGTTACGCCGGTTTCCTCGGACCTCGAGGCTCCCCTCACCGTCTCCTTCAATGTGCGGAATGTGGGGCCACGCGAAGGGGCAGAAGTCGCCGAAGTGTACGTGGGCGATACGCACTCCAGTGTTCCGCGTCCTGCCAAAGAGCTGAAAGGCTTCGCCAAGGTGAATTTGAAACCGGGCGAAAGCAAGCGCATGTCGGTGAAACTGGACCGCCGTTCTCGTATTTCGGCGTGAAGGACCACGACTGGAACGCCGACCCTGGAGACTTCGACATCCTCGTTGGCAGTTCCTCTGCGAAGATCGAACTGCAAGGAAAATTTAGGCTCATCGGAGAGCGACAAAAACGCTAGCAAGTGTTCGACTTCGGCACTGACCAGGAATGATCCACTCCTGCCTGTCTGAAGTGACCAAGGCTAGAAACGGGATCTAGAACAACGAGGACACGTGGGAAAGAACAGCAGATCATCCCACGCCGAAGGCGTGGCGCC
>Ga0209474_10000571_pt1 | contig 39710 bp, 36 predicted proteins | sample GraSoiAngelo_145_FD_185902 | JGI IMG/M metagenome (GOLD analysis project Ga0209474, IMG submission 185902) | Grasslands soil microbial communities from the Angelo Coastal Reserve, California, USA - 14_1009_05_20cm (SPAdes) (version 2) | ecosystem: Environmental > Terrestrial > Soil > Grasslands...
CTTTCTCAACGGCGAAGCAATCGCTCGTGAAGCGTTGCGACCACACGACTAGAATCGGCGGTGACAACTGAACGTCCGGTTCTGGCAGGGGCGCCGCCATCGTGGATTCATGCCGGGAGCATCGATGTCTTCGCGGTTCGTGTGCACGGGTCACCATCGGGCCTCAGGGATCTGTAACGAAAAAAGCCGAAGCATCTGGCAGTGTCGCGCCCGCCTCGCGCACATCCTCGAACTGTTTGAATGTGCCGTGCTTCAGGCGCAATCCGCGGATTCATCTGAAGACGAAACGAAGCGCAATGTTGAAGTCGGGCCGACTCATCCGGTGGCCTTGAACGAGGTGCTTGACAGACGAACCGAGCGCGGGTAATTTCAAATCATCTCTCGTGGCGATCGATCGCCACTTCTCCACGACGACCTTAGGTCACGTGGAGCGCTTCGAGGCCGCCGGCCCATAGGTCCGCGGCGAAAAGCACCCGAGACCGGAACGATTGGCAAGTCGCAGCCGAAACTCCGACGGCCCTAGGCCAGTCGGTGACGGCACGCAACGCGACAGCGACCTGAGAGCGGCCGACGCATCGTCCGCCGCAGCCAGGCGACACCAATCGGGGGCCGGTGCCAACAATCGACAAGCCGTAGCGCGCGACTCGTCCCAAGACAAGTCGCACCGCACGAGCAGTGGAAAGCACGATGCGTTGCGCACGTCCGCAGCGCATCGGCCTTCCCGTCGGCGTGTGATTCAAGCGAGCGTTTAGCCCTCGCGGAAGAATCCCACTTACCGAGTCCGCCACGCGAGCCGATCGCCTCAGGCCGATCGTCCTCCCGTCGCACCATCCCGACTCGGTTCAATCCCGAGAACCAGGCGTCGATTCGCAAGCGGTCGACGCCGCGGCCGCGGAGGTACCGATGAGGAAGACGATGTACACAGAGTCGGCGCATACTGCGATGACGACGCTCCCGCCGACGGAAGCGGCGCACGCAACAAGCGGACTGCCCAATCGCATGATGACGGCGTTCGAAGTCGCGGAATTCGTCGGCTGCCACGAGGAGACGGTTCGACGTGCGTACCTGCGCGGCGTGCTCGTCTCGCAGCGGTTCGGCGTCAGAGGAAGGAGGTTTCATCCCGCCGACGTCATGGATTGGATTCGGCGCGGTGCGCCGACCAGAGTCGCGTAAACAACTCACACGAAGGGAATCAATCATGAAGGAGGTCGCATGGCTATCTGGCGAAGATGCAATAAACGAACGTGCACGAATCCTCGGCGCTGCTTGGAGCATCTATGGTTCGACATGACGTATCGAGGAGCCCGATTTCGCGTGGCCGTGAACGAGTTCGCGATTCCGCGCATGGATCCGAACAAGCAGCGGCCAATCGCGTCACTCGAAGAGGCACGCGATTGGGAGCGTGTGTTCATCGGCGAGATCAAGGCGGGACGTGATCCTCGACGACCAAGGTCCGTTCAGAAGTCATCGGACAACGCACCCAAGGACGTCGCGAGTTTCTTGGACGCGTACATCGAGCGGTGCGTGAACCCGGCGGCGTTGAAAAGCATCAATTCGACGCGCAGCCGCATCGAAGTCCTCAAGAGGCATCTGGGCGAGCTAACGCTTGATGCGCTCGAAGAGCCCGATGTGATCAATCGGTTCAAGTCTGGATCGGAGTACGCCAAGCGGGTCGAGCTCGCAACGATTCACCGGACGCTCGAAACGCTTCGTGCCGCGATGAACTGGGGGATGGCGCAAACACCGCCGCTGTTTCGGAAATCACCGTTCCACCGATTCGGCGTGCGGATGAACAAGAAGGGAGAGACAGTGCGCGACCGGCGGCTATCGCGCGAGGAGGAAAAGAAGCTGCTGGACGCGGCGTTGCAGAAGATGAACACGCCGGAGCATCAATTCGTCGGACCGTTGCTCCACGACCGCATCGTCGGCGCGCTGGAGCTGTGTTGCCGGCGCGGCGAGATGCTGCTGATCCAGAACAAGCGCGTGAATTGGGAAACGCATCAGATCGGCATCCCCGGCGCGACGGCCAAGGACAAGGAGAACCGGCGGATTCCGTTCAATCCAAAAGGACGGCTCGCTGCAGTCCTTGAACGTCGAAAGACGCTCGGTCCGGACGCGTACGTGTTCGGAACCGCCAGCGGCGAGTACCAGCCCGAACTGCAAACGGCCTGGGAAACGCTTCGCCTCCTGGCTCACGGCATCGAGCCGCGATCGACGCGGAAAGGTGCGGCGTGGAATCGTGAACAGCTCCAGCGGATCGATCTCCGCTGGCACGACCTCCGGCACGAAGGCGCGTGCCGGCTGTTAGGCGACGGTGTCGACATCCGCATCATTCAACTGATGCTCGGCCACGCGAGCATTCTGCAGACGCAGCGCTACCTGAACGTAACGGATGAGGAACTCAGGAGAGGACTAGAGGTGAGCTGGAATAACAACGGCCGACCGCTTCGACTCGCATCGGGAGCCTGAAGCCATCGGCCATGTCAGAGAGCTCTTGGCTTGCGCGTCGGTCACAAATCGGCCACAACGCGGTGTCGAAAGGCTTGAAATTTGGTTGCGGGGGCGGGATTTGAACCCGCGACCTTTGGGTTATGAGCCCAACGAGCTACCGGACTGCTCCACCCCGCGTCACCTGCGTGAAGAAGCTTAGTGTAGCATACACATCTGCACGACCGCCAGCCGCACAGTTACCGTAACCGCGCGGATCGAAACAGCACACAAACGAGCTGAATTCGCGCGAAACCCGAGAAAACCCGCGTCCGCTGGCGGGCACGCCGCTTGCGATGCGGCTCGGCATGACCGCACTTGGCGAACTGATTCTCGTGACTTCGAGCGTGGCCGTGAGCCTTGGCCTCTCGCGTCTCGCTCTCGGCGAACTCTTCCGACTGGTCCGCATCACCAGCGATCGACAGCCGCACGACGACGCCCGCCAGTAGATCGACACCACCGTCAGCGTTCGACCCGCTCGGCACGCCTCGGGATCGCGGCGCCGCCGCTGTCCGCTATTTCACACAACTGCACCCGCTCACGCGCCGTCCGCGCGGCGCAGCGTCACGACCAGCACGTCCCGGCACCCGCGCCGCCGCGCGTCGAGCGGCGTCACCGGCGTCACCCCGTGCGCCACGCGCGCATCGTCGATCAGCGTCGCGTCGAACGGATCGGTGAGCGTGAAGGCCCCCAGCGGTGACCCGCTGAGGTCGTAGACGGTCGTCTCGCCGCTCACGATGTTGTCCCGGTTCACCAGCAGCACCAGCACGTAGTCCACGCCGTCGCGGTGGATCCCTTCCGGCGTCGGCTCGCCCGGCGCGCCGGCGCGCGCCTCGATGCGGAACTGGTGCACCTCGACGCGCCACGCGCGCGCGTCGGGCGCGAGCGCGCCGAACGTCGCCGCGCAGAAGCGGACGATCGTGCGCAGCGAGTCGCCGTCCCCCGCCGCCGGCGCGATCGGCTCGAACCAGCGTTCGATGCCGCCGAACAACCGGTTGTACTGCTGCCCCTGGTAGTGCGGCTGGTGCGCCTGGCGCTCCACCGATCCGAGGCTGTCCGCGGCGTACACCGCAAACCGGCGCCGGCGGCAGCGCGCGCCCGCGGCCAGGTACGGATCGAGCACGAGATCGTTCCAGCTCGCGACAAACGCCGGCCAGTCCGCGAGCCGGCCGACGCGCTCGAGCGCCTGCCGCATGTCGGCGGACCGCACGAACTGGAATCCGCGCTCCGCGAGCGACGTCGTCTCCATCACAGCCGTTGTAGATCGAGCCGGCGGCCGAGCGCCCGTCCATTCGCGTATTGGTCTGCGTCGCGCCGCGCGGCCGCCGTGCGCTAGCATAGACCTTCGCGTACAAGGAGCCAGAATGCCTCGCTTCGCCGCACTCGTCGCTGCGCTCGCCCTCCTTACGCTGCCGGCGGCCGCCCCCGCGCAAACCACGGTGGTGCGAACCGCCGATCCGGCGAAGCGCGGCCTGAAAGAGAGCGACTTCCCGCGCACGACCAAGGTCGCGGACAACGTCTACACGTACGAGGATTTTCACGCCGGCCCCGAGAAGTTCACGACGACGAACATGTTCGTGATCTACGACGACGGCGTGCTGGTCGCCGACGGACAAGGCACGCCCGCGGCGACCAAAGGGCTCGTCGACGCGATTGCGAAGATCACCCCGAAACCGATCAAGTACGTCGTCATCTGCTCCGATCACGGCGATCACACCGGCGGCAACAAGGCGTTTCCACCCGACGTGAAGTACGTCGTTCACCCGCTGTCCAAAGCCGCGCTCGACCGCGAATCGGAGCGCGGCGGCGCCGCCGAAGGTCCGCCGGCGCGCGGCGCCGCTGCCCGTTGGCGGCTGCCCATCGACGCCGAGCTCGTGTTCGCGCGGAAGCCGCTGCTGGTGCGCGGCGAGGACATCCAGGTGCTCTTCCTCGGCCGCGCGCACACCGGCGGGGATCTCACCGTCTACCTGCCGCGCAAGAAGATCCTCTTCCTGAGCGAGACGTTCCTGAACCGCGTCTTCCCCGCGATGCGCTCGGCGTACCCGAGCGACTGGCTGAAAGCGCTCGATCGCGCGGAGGCGATGAAGGCAGACCTCTATATTCCCGGCCATGGCTTTACCGAGAGCGGGCCGGTCTCGAAGGAAGAACTCGCCGCGTTTCGCAAAGCGCTCGCGGCCGTCGTTGCCGAGGCGACGCGGCTGTACAAAGCACGCGTTCCGGTCGACGAGGCCGTGAAGAAAGCGAACTGGGGCGAGTACGCGTCGTGGACGCTCGCCTCGTCGCAGGGACCGATCGCCGTGCGCCGCGTGTACGAAGAGCTGAGCGGCGCGCTGAAATGACCGTGACCACGCTGCCCACGTTCGCCGACGTCGAGAGCGCCGCGCGGCAGATCGCCGGCGCCGCGCATCGGACGCCGGTCGCCGCGTCACGCACCGTGAACCGGCGGACGGGCGCCGAGATCTTCTTCAAGTGCGAGAACCTGCAGCGCGGCGGCGCGTTCAAGTTTCGCGGCGCCTACAACGCGCTCTCGCGCCTCTCGCCGGAGGAGCGGCGCCGCGGCGTCGTCACGTACTCGTCGGGCAACCACGCGCAGGCGATTGCGCTTGCGGGCCAGGTGCTCGACATCCCGCGCGTCATCGTGATGCCGTCCGACGCGCCGGCCGTGAAGCGCGTCGCCACCGAAGGCTACGGCGGCGAGGTCGTGCTCTACGATCGCGATCGCGAGGACCGGGAGGCGATCGGCCGTCGCCTCGCGCAGGAACGCGGCCTCACGCTGATTCCGCCCTACGATCACCCGCACATCATCGCCGGCCAGGGCACGTCGGCGCGGGAGCTGATCGAAGAGGCCGGCGCGCTCGACTTCCTCTTCGTGCCGTGCGGCGGCGGCGGCCTGCTCTCCGGCTCGGCGCTCGCGGCGCGGGCGCTCGCGCCGTCGTGCCGGGTGATCGGCGTCGAGCCCGCAGCCGGCGACGATGCGGCGCGATCGTTCCGGACCAGGACGCTGCAGACGGTCCACAACCCCGCGACCGTCGCCGACGGCGCGCGCACGCCGTCGCTCGGCTCGCTCACGCTTCCGCTCGTGCTCGAGCACGTCAGCGACATGACCACGGTTGACGATCGCGCGCTGCTTCGGACGATGTTCTACCTGTGGGAGCGGCTGAAGCTCGTCGTCGAGCCGACCGGCGCGCTCGGCGCGGCGGCCGCGCTCGAGGGAACCACGCCGATCCGGGGCGCGCGCGTCGGCGTGATCCTGAGCGGCGGCAACGTCGATCTCTCGCGCGTCGCGCAGTGGCTCGAGAGCGTCTGATCCGCATCTGGCTCGCCGCGTGCGTCGCCGCGATTTCCATCCTTCGCGTCGCGGCGCAGCCGGAGGAGCCGGGATCGCCGCGCGCGCGGACGCCGGTCACCTTTCTGCAAATCAACGATGTCTACGCGACCGCGCCGGTCGAGGGCGCCGGCGGCCTCGCGCGCGTCGCGGCGCTGAAGCGCCAGCTCGCCGACGCCGGGCGCACGCCGTTCCTCGTGCTCGCGGGCGACTTCCTCTCGCCCTCCGTCGCGTCGAGCGTCTTCAAGGGCGAGCAGATGATCGCGGCGCTCAACGCCGCGGGCCTCGATCTCGCCACGCTCGGCAACCACGAGTTCGACTTCGGCGACGACGCGCTCATCGCGCGCATGCACGAGGCGAAGTGGCAGTGGGTGGTGTCGAACGTCGTCGACACGCGCACGGGGCAGCCGATCGGCGACGCGGCGCCGTACCTCGTGAAGTCGTTCGGCGCGTTGAAGGTCGGCTTCATCGGCCTGTGCCTCAACACGTCCGAGATCAGCCGCAACAAGCTCACGCACACGCGGCTCGCCGATCCGCTCGAGGCGGCGGCGCAGTATCTGCCGCGCGCGAAGCGCGACGGCGCGGCGGTGATCGTCGCCGTCACGCACCTCGCGTTCGCGACGGACCGCGCGCTCGTCGAACGCTTCCCCGAGATCGATCTGATCATCGGCGGCCACGAGCACTACCCCATCACGTCCACCGAGAACCGGACGCTCATCAGCAAGGCCGGCACCGACGCGCGCTGGGTCGCGCGCATCGACGTGAACCGCCGGCCCGAAGGAACGCTCGAGCGCTTCTACGAGCTGATCCCGATAACGAGCGCCATCCCCGACGATCCGGCGACCGCGGCCGTCGTCGCGGCGTACGATGCGCGGCTCGGATCCGAGCTCGACATGGTCGTCGGCACGACGCGCGTCCCACTCGACGCGGTCAGCGTGCGCCTCAGGTCCTCGGAGCGCAACGTCGGCAACTTCGTCGCCGACGCGATTCGCGCCGACGCCGGCGCCGACGCGGCGATCGTCAACTCGGGCGGCATTCGCGGCGACCGCATCTATCCCGCCGGCCCGCTCACGCGCCGCACGCTCGTCGCGCTCCATCCGTTCGGCAACGTGGTCTGCACGCTTCGCGTCACCGGCCGCACGCTGCTTGCCGCGCTCAACCACGGCGTCTCGAAGCTTCCGGCGTCGAACGGCGCCTTTCCGCAGGTGTCCGGCCTGACGTTCACGATCGATCAGCGCGCCCCCGCGGATCGCCGCGCGGCCGACGTCCGCGTCGGAGGAGCCCCGCTCGATCTCGCGAAGCGCTACACGCTCGCGATTCCCGACTACATCCTCAAGGGCGGCGACGGCTACACGATGTTCGCGGACGCCGAGGTGATCGTCGCGCCGGAGGCCGGCGATCTGATCGCGAGCGCGATCGAGAAGTACGTCGCGGCGAAGCGCGAGATCGCGCCGCAGGTCGAAGGGCGGATTACCGCGCGGTGACGGCGGCCGCGCGCAGCGACGCGCGCCGCGACGCGTAGTACGCCCTGAACGCGAGCAGCGCGCAGACGACGATGCCGTAGGCGATCGGGCGGCTGACGTCGGCCTTCACCAGCCACCAGTAGTGGATCACGCCGAGCGAGGCGGTCGCGTAGACGAGCTTGTGCAGGCGATTCCACGCGCGGCCGCCGAGGCGCCGGATCATCCCGGCCGTGGAGGTCGCCGCGAGCGGCACCATCGTCGTCCACGCGGTGAAGCCGACGGTGATGAACGGACGCTTGTAGATGTCCTCGCTCACCGACTTCGCGAGGTTGCGCGCCGTGGACCACGCGAGCATGCCGTCGGGAAAGTCGAGGCCGGCGAATCGATCCGCGATCACGTAGGTGAGGAAGTGCAGCGTGCCGTAGAAGAAGGCGAAGAGCCCGACCATGCGGCGGAACCTGATCACCTGGTTCCACGCCGTCACCTTGCGCAGCGGCGTGATCGCGAGCGTGATGCAGAGGAAGCGCAGCGTCCAGACGCCGGTCTCGTTGGTGATGTCGCTGAGCGGATTGGGGCTGAGGTGACTGGTGAGCGCCGCCCACACCAGCCAGCCGGCCGGCCCAAGGGAAGCGGCGAACACCAAAACCTTGACGATGCGAACGGTCGTCGGGGTCATGCGGATTGCGGACTGCGGACTGCGGACGGCGGATTGACTGCGGAATGCGGGTTGCGGATGGCGGACGGATTGCGGATCAATCGACAATCATCCGCAATCCGCAATCCGCAATCCGCATTACTCAGTAATTCTTCCGAAGGTCCATGCCGCTGTACAGGCTCGCCACCTGATCGCCGTAGCCGTTGAACATCAGCGTCTTGCGGCGCAGGAACTCGCCGATGCGCCGCTCCGTCGCCTGGCTCCACCGCGGGTGGTCGACCGTCGGGTTCACGTTCGCGTAGAAGCCGTACTCGTTGGACGCCTGATCCTGCCAGGTATTCAGCGGCTGCTTCTCGGTGAAGCGCACGCGCACGATCGACTTGATGTGCTTGAAGCCGTACTTCCACGGCACCGCGAGGCGCAGCGGCGCGCCGTCCTGATTCGGCAGCACCTCGTCGTACAGCCCGACGACGAGAATCGTCAGCGGGTGCATCGCCTCGTCGAGCCGCAGCGCTTCGACGTACGGCCAGCGCAGCACGGTCGATCGCAGCCCCGGCATCTGCTTCGCATCGTTCAGCGTCTGGAACTCGATGTACTTCGCCTTCGACGTCGGCTCGCACTTCTTGATGAAGTTCGCGAGCGGGAAGCCGACCCACGGAATCACCATCGACCACGCTTCGACGCAGCGGTGCCGGTAGATGCGCTCCTCGAGCGTCTCGCCCTTGAGAACGTCCTCGAGGTTCATCGCGCCCTTCTTCGCGCACTCGCCGTCCACGGTGACGGTCCACGGCTGCGGCTTGAGGCTGCGCGCGAGCATCGAGGGCGAGTCCTTGTCGATGCCGAACTCGTAGTAGTTGTTGTACGTCGTGATCTCTTCCCACTTGTTCGGCTTTTCCTGCGTGCTGAACGCGCTCTTGCCGATGTTCTCGAGCTTGCGTCCGTGCGGCGCGGGCGTCGCCGCCTGCAGCCACGCCTCGCCGCCGACGCCGGCCGCGACGGCGGCCGCCGTGCCGGTGGCCGCGCGAATGAAGTCGCGCCGATTCAGATACAGCTTCTTGTCCGTGATCTCCGAGCTGCGGATGTCCGACGCGCGCTTGATGAGCATGGGCCTGCCCTTTCGATGCCGGAACGCCGGCGGCGGTTACGCCGGCGGATCACAATTATATGAAGGTGCTCGCCGTACTCCGATTGTGACACGAGCGTCGAGGGAACGGGGCTGGAAGTGAGGCGAGGGCGGGACCGGAACGCTTTGGACGCCGAACGCGCCTCCGTCGCCCGGAATGCGGACATACGCCGCAGCGCGGCAACGGAGGCGAGGCGCTAGATGGCCTTCCGCACGGCGGCGGCCAGGCCAAACAGGACGGTGCCGATGCCGAACAACTTCGCCGCGTCGGAGACCGGATGGAACATCGACGTGTCGCTTTCGGCGTCGGATCGAATCGCGATCGGCGAGGCGACGACGGCCGCGGCCGGCACCCCGGGCGGCGCGGCAGGAACGATCGCCGTATGCCGCGGCTGCGTGGAGACGGGCGTCGACTCGACCGACAGCGCGTATCCCACCGGCACGACCAGTGCGGCGACGAGCGCCGCGAACATCAACACTCGATATCGTTTCCGCATTACCCGCTCTCTCGAACCGCAACCTGGAATCTGTTCAGCGCAGAGGCGTCAGGTCGACCGCCTGCTGCGCTTTGCGTCAGTTCAAGCGATGTGCCACGGCGGCGAGACGACGAAGATGCGCGGCAAGGCGCGATTTCGCGCGCACGCGCCGAGCCCGGCAGAAAGAGTTTTCTCAAGTTGTGACGGCGAGTCGGGGAAGCCGGCTATGTTACGCTCAGCCGATGGCGCCGCGTGGCGACGACGAGAAGCTGGACCGTCAAGAAGACTACCCGCAGTTGTTTTCGCTCGCCGTTCATGAATTCCGCACGCCGCTGAGCATCGTCGGTGGCTATCTGCGCATGCTGCAGCGCGATACCGATCAGCCGCTCAGCGATCGACAGAAACACATGGTCGCAGAAGCGGAGAAGGCCTGTGCCCGCATCACTGCATTCGTCGCGGAGCTGAGCGATATCGGTAAGCTCGACGGCGGTTTAGTCACGCTCGCGCGGCAGCCGTTCGACGCGTTCGCGCTCGTCGGGGAAGTGGCCGAGCTTGTGCATGAAGCGACGGATCGCGAGGTCCATTTGACGCTTCGTGGCGACGGAGTCGGCGCACCGATGTCGGGCGACGGCGTGCGGCTGCGGGCCGCGTTCGACGCGATTTTCCGAGCGATTCTGCGCGAAAAGCCGGGGCCGGCGACCGTCGTGGTCGAGCGCCGGCGCGTCACGCGCGGCGGCCGCGCCACCGCTGTTGTGATCGTGAGCGACGAAGCGAGCGTACAAGAGGCATACGAGCGCGACCCGGCGCCGTTCTACGAGAAACGCGGCGGGCTCGGCCTTGCGTTGCCGCTCGCCCGGCGCGTCATCGAAGGCCACGGCGGACGGCTGTGGTCGCCCGCCGGTGCGCCAGAGACGGATCCGATCGCGCGCGGCTCGGCGATAGTCTCCCTCCCGCTTACGGAGTGAACCGTTGAAAAAGCCCTACGTCGCGATCGTGGACGACGATTCCGCGTTTGCGAACTACCTGCGCACCTTCCTGTCGCTGCGCGGCTACGAGACGCGCTCGTACACGCGCGGCGACGAGATGCTCGCCTCCGTGAAGCAGGGCGATCCGCCGGACATCGTGCTCCTCGACGTCATGATGCCCGGCATGAACGGCCTCGAGACGCTGCGCGCGCTGAAGAGCGCCAAGCCCGACCTGCAGGCGATCATGCTCTCGGGCCGCGAGCAGGCCTCGACCATCGTCGAGGCGGTGCGCCTCGGCGCGGCGGACTACGTCGTGAAGCCCGACGATCCGGAAGGGCTGGGGGAAATCGCGCTCGACGCCGCGATCAAGAGCGCGATCGAGAAGACCCGCCTCGTCTCCGAGATCACGGAGCTGCGGCGCCAGCTGAGCGACGATCAGGATCGCGCGTTCCTCTTCTGGGGCGACAGCCCGGAGATGAAGACGATCGCGTCGGTGATCGAGCAGGTGTCCGACAGCGACGTCACAGTGCTGATTCGCGGCGAGAGCGGCGTCGGCAAAGAGCTCGTCGCGCGCGCGATCCATCAGCGCTCGCCGCGGCGCGATCGGCCGTTCGTGAAAGTCAACTGCGCCGCGCTCCCCGCCGAACTCCTCGAAAGCGAGCTGTTCGGCCATGAGAAGGGCGCGTTCACCGGCGCCGCGACGACGCGCGTCGGCAAGTTCGAGCAGGCCGACACCGGCACGATTTTCCTCGACGAGATCGGCGAGATGAAGGCCGCGCTGCAGGCGAAGCTGCTGCACGTGCTGCAGGACGGGCAGTTCACCAAGCTCGGGAGCAACAAGCCGATCAACGTCGACGTACGCATCGTCGCCGCGACCAACCGCGATCTCGAGGCGATGCTGGAGCGCGGCGAGTTCCGCGAGGATCTCTACTATCGGCTCAAGGTGATCGAGGTGACGGTGCCGCCGCTGCGCGAGCGCCGCGGCGAGATCCTGCACCTCGCGACCTTCTTCATGGATCGCTACGCGCGGCGCTACAACCGCCAGTCGCGCCAGCTCTCCGACGAGCTCGTGCAGCTGTTCCTGACCTACGAGTGGCCGGGCAACATCCGCGAGCTCGAGAACATGATCAAGCGGATCGTGATCCTGCAGGACGAAGCGCTCGTGGTCCGCGAGATGTCGCGCGCGGGCCGCGCGCAGCCGGCCTATGCCGCGGTCGGCGTCGGATCGCTGCGCGGGCCGATGCCGTCCTCTGCGCCGCCGGTCGTCGACGACGCCGACGAGGCCGCGGACGTGGACGACGGGGACGCGGTCGAGGACGCCGAGCCGGCGGCGCCGCCGGTCGGTTCGCGGCTCGCCGACGTCGCGAAGGCGGCCGCGCTCAAAGCCGAGCGCGCGATCATCGAGGACACACTCAACAGCGTGCACTGGAACCGCCGCCGCGCGGCCGAACAGCTCGGCGTGAGCTACAAGACGCTGCTCAACAAGATCAAAGAGTGTGGCATCAGCAGGAAGTAACTAGGTAATTCCCTTCCGCGCGTCTCCGGCGTTTCCACGCTGGAGACGCATTCTTTCCCACAAACCGTCGGATTCCCCAATCGCACCAGAAGTTTTCCGTAGTGGCACCCGCATTGCTCGGCAGAACCGCGTGTCGAGCATGAATCTCAACGGTAAGCCGCAGGTGATGGTCGTCGACGACGATCTGGCGATGTGCAATTTCCTCCGGACATTTCTCACCGAGCGCGGCTATCAGGCCGTGACGCTCGGCAGCGCGGAAGAAGCGGTGCGGCGGTACCACTCGGAGCGGCCGGCCGCCGTGATCCTCGACGTGGTGATGCCGGGCGAGATGGACGGCCTGGCGGCGCTCGCCGCATTCAAGAAGATCGATCGTGAAGTGCCGGTGATCGTCCTCTCCGGCCAGGGACGCACGACGACCGTCGTTCAGGCGATGAAGCTGGGCGCATCGGATTTCGTCAGCAAGCCGTTCGACGAAACCGATCTCGAGGTGCCGCTCACCAACGCGCTGCGCCAGCATCAGCTGAGCCGCGAGGTGGCGTCGCTGCGCGAGCAGCTGCAGTCGCAGTCGAAATACAAGATGCTGTTCGGCCAGTCGGAGCGCATGGCCGAAGTGCAGGACCTGATCGAGCGGGTGGCCGACACCGACGTGACGGTCCTGATTCGCGGCGAAAGCGGTACCGGGAAAGAGCTTGTCGCACGGGCGCTCTATGCCTCCTCGCTCCGGCGCGACAAGCCGTTCGTGAAGGTGAACTGCGCCGCGCTCCCCACCGAGTTGCTCGAATCGGAACTCTTCGGCTTCGAGCGCGGCGCGTTCACCGGCGCGATCCAGCACAAGCCCGGGAAGTTCGAGTTCGCGAACCACGGCACCATGTTCCTCGACGAGATCGGCGACATGAGCGTGCCGCTGCAGGCCAAGCTGCTGCAGGTGCTGCAGGACGGCGAGTTCTCGCGCCTCGGCGGCAAGCACGACGTGCACGTGGACGTGCGCGTGGTCGCCGCGACGAACAAGGATCTCGAGCTCGCGGTCGCCGAGGGGCAGTTCCGCGAGGATCTCTTCTTCCGCCTCAACGTGGTGAGCATCAACATGCCGCCGCTGCGCGAGCGCCGCGAAGAGATCCCGCCCCTGTGCGATTACTTCCTGAAGAAATATTCCGTCCAGTACAACAAGCCGTACCCCGAGCTGTCGCAGGACACGATGCGGCTCTTCATGGATTACGACTGGCCGGGCAACATCCGCGAGCTCGAGAACCTGATCAAGCGCACGGTGGTGCTCGGCACTGAATCGCCGATCCAGAAAGAGATCTCCCACGGCATCTCGATGGCGACGCACCGGCTGCAGCATCCCTCCGTCGTCCCGCACCCGTCGGCGGCGCCGCACCAGGCGCGCGCGTCGCACGCGGCCGCGGGCAACGGCAACGGCAACGGCGCCGCGGCGGTCGCGGCGGCGCCCGCGGGCCCGATGACGCCGACCGCGATCGCGGCCGCGGCGGCCGAAGCCGGCAACTACTCGCTGAAGGACATCTCCCGCACGGCGGCGCGTGAGGCAGAGCGCGAGCTGATTTTCAAGATGCTCCAGCAGACCCGCTGGAACCGCAAGGAGACCGCCGAGATCCTGGGCATCAGCTACAAGGCCCTGCTCTACAAGATCAAAGAAAACGGTCTCGACAAGGCCTCATAACGATGACAAGCAGTTCGTTCTACGAAGAGGGCTCGAAGCTCCTCACGCCCGGCGCATTCGAGTTCGTGCTCGACTCGGAGCTCAAGCGCGCGGTCCGCTCCCAGAACTACCTGACGCTCGTGGTCGTCGAAACGCGCCGCGAGTGGGAGGGCATGATGGTGACGGCCGACGACGGCACCGTCCAGGAAGTGGCGCAGTTGATCGGCCGCGAGGTGCGCGACACCGATCTGATCGGCCACACCGACAAGGGGACGCTCGCGCTCGTCCTCCTCGACGCCGACTTCGATCACTCGGCGCGCGTCATCGATCGCCTCGTGTCGCGCATCGAGAGCTACGAGTTCCCCACCGCGCTGCGGATCGCCGTCGGCGCGGCCTGCTATCCCACGCACGCGGTCGACGCCGATTCGCTCAAGCGCCAGGCGCTGTCGCGGCCGATCGTCAACTGGCGCGGCGGTCTTCGTCCGTCCGAACAGAACTGAGGGAGCACGACCATGAAGCAGATGACGCCCGTTCGCTATCTCGCCGCGGCAGCCCTCGCGGCGATCGTCGTCGCCGCCCCGGCGTCGGCGAAGGACAAGGACGACAAGAAGCCGGCGGCGGCCGCCCCCGCGCAGATCACCGACGAATACCGCATCGGCCCGGGCGACAAGCTGCGCATCGAGGTTTACAAGGACGCGCAGCTCTCGCAGTCGGTGCAGGTGCGCCCCGACGGCAAGATCACGCTGCCGCTCATCGGCGACCTCGAGGCAAACGGCGCGACGCCGCTGGAGCTGCGCGACACGATCGCCAAGGCGCTGAAGGAGTACATCACCAACCCCACCGTCACCGTGATCGTCGTCGAGGCGCTCGCTTCGAAGGTGTACGTGATGGGCGAGGTGACGCACCCCGGCACGATGGAGCTCCACGGCCCGACGACGATTCTGCAGGCGCTCGCGATGGCGGGCGGCTTCAAGGAATTCGCGAACACGAAGGACGTGAAGGTGCTCCGGCCCAAGAGCGGCAACAGCGTCGAGACGCTCCGCTTCAACTACAAGGAGATGCTCAACGGCGACGCCAAGCCGTTCTATCTGCGGTCGGGCGACACCGTGGTCGTGCCGTAATGCGGAATGCGGAATGCGGAATGCGGAATGCGGATTGCGGATTGAGGACGAGAGACAGGTGAGTGCCATGAAGCGCATCTGGCTGATCGCCGCGGCCTCGCTGACGCTGCTGTCGGGCGGCGGCGTCGGCGCGCAGGAGCGCATGGGGTCCGCCGCGCCCGCGCCGGCGTATCGCCCGGGGTGGACGCTGACGCCGACCTTCGGCGTCGCCGAGACCTACGACGACAACATCTCGTTTTTCGGCCGCAACACCGCCGAGGAGCAGAACGACGACTACATCGCGACCTACTTCCCCGAGGTCGATCTGCACTACGCGGGACACCACACGCAGTTCGGCAGCGGCTACACCGGCAGCTTCCTCGACTACCGCTCGCACTCCGGCCTGAACCGCTGGGATCAGCGCGGCCGCATCGAAGTGCGGCGCGAGGAGACGGCGCAGATCAAATGGTTCGCCCACGGCAACGCCGCCGCGGTGCCGACCACCGATCTCATCGATCTCGGCGGCATCCCCTTCCGCCGCACCGGCGCGACGACGATGGACGGCCGCGCGGGCGTCGAGTACGTCATCAGCGGCACGAACGCCGTCTCCACGTCGGTGAACTACAACCGCGTCGACTTCGAGCGGCCCGACGATGTGAGCGCGTTCCTCCGCGGCGGGCACATCTTCGAGTCGATGAGCGCGTGGCGCCACAAGATCGACGAGCGGATGGCGCTCGGGGCCGATTACTCGTTCCGCCGCGCGTCGATTGTCGGCGATGCCGAACCGTTCAACCTGCACTCGACGCAGGCGGCGATCGACTACGAGATCTCGCCGATCTGGTCGCTGAGCGGCGCCGGCGGCATCGTCTACATGGAGAGCACGCCCACGATCGAGGGGCGCACGGGGCCCGCGTGGCGGATCGCCGTGGAGCGCCACCGCGTCGGCCGCACGTTCCACGTCTCGTACCTGCGATCGTTCATCCCGTCGTTCGGCTTCGGCGGCACGGTCAAGAACGAGCAGGTGAGCGTCGGCTACCGCACGCCGCTCTTCAACAACCGGCGCTTCTATCTCGATAACGTGGCCGTGTTCCGCGACGATCAGCCTCTCACCGACATCAGCGAACAGCTGCCGCTGCGGTCGCTGCGCACCTACACGATCTTCGGCTGGGAGGCGCAGCCCTGGGTGCGGATCGAAGCGTTCTACGCGCGCGTCGACCAATCGAGCCTGCGCGCTGGCGGTCGGCTCGATCGCAACCGCATCGGATTTCAGATTGTGACTTCCAAGCCAGTGAGGATGCCGTGATGGAGGAGCCCCGTTTCGACCCGCTCGACTACGTATCCGTCTTCAACCGCCGCAAGTGGTGGTTCATCGTGCCGGTGGCGCTCTCGCTCGTCGTGGGCGGGTTCCTCGTCTGGCTGCTGCCACGCACTTATCAGGCGACGACCACGGTCGCCGTCAGCGCCTCGCGCGTCGCGCCGAACGTGATCGGCGCCGTCGAGATCGACAAGCAGGAGCGGATGCGCGCCGTCTCGCAGCAGCTGCTCAGCCGGTCGGTCCTCGAGCGGACGGCGCGCCTCGAGCACCTCGACGAGCACGGCTCGATCGAAGCGGCCGTCTCGAGGCTGCGCTCCGGCATCTCGGTGGCGCTGCCCGATTCGATCACGCCCGGCGCCGCGCCCACGGGCGCCCCCGGCGCACAGCTCTCGCCCGAGCAGAAGGCGCAGCTCGACACCTATCAGTTGTCGTTCGTCGCCGACACGCCCGAGGACGCGCAGCGGATCGTGAATCGCCTGGCGCAGGTGTTCGTCGAGGAGAACAGCAAGACGCGCGAGACGATGGCGCAGGACACGTCGCAGTTCATCGAGGGGCAGCTGCGCGCGAGCGAAGCGCGGCTGAACGGGCTCGAGGCGCGCCTGCGCGAGATGAAGGAAACCTTCATGGGCCGGCTGCCGGAGCAGACCAACGCGAACCTCGCCATGGTCTCCGCCATGCAGCGCCAGCTCGAGTCGAACGCGACGACGACGCGCGGCGAGCAGGATCGGCTGTCGATGGTCGAGAAGCAGATTGACTCGATGCAGCTGAACGCCGACGAGGCCGTGTCCGCGATGAAAGGAACGCCGGCCGAGACGGCGCAGTCGCGCGTGGTCGCGCTGCGCCGCGAGCTGGCCGACGCGCAGCTCACGTTCACCGACAAGCACCCCGAAGTGATCCGGCTGAAGGAGGAGCTCTCGACGGCGGAAAAAGCGGCAGCCGCCGAGCGCGCGCGTCCGGTGTCGGACCGCATGGCGATCCTCAACGCGAACGCCGAATACCGCCAGCTGCTGAAGGAGCGCGAGGCGGGCAAGCTGCGCGTCGCGGATCTGCACCGGCAGACGCAGGTGATCACGGCGCAGATCGCGCAGTACTCCGGCCGAGTCGAAGCCGCGCCGCGCGTCGAGCAGCAGCTCGTCTCGCTGCAGCGCGCCTACGACCTCGAGCGGGGCGCCTATCAGGATCTGTCGCAGAAGAAGCAGGCGGCGCTCCTCAACGAGGAGCTGCAGCGCAAGCAGGGCGGCGAGCAGTTCGCGGTGCTCGTGCCGGCGGGCCTGCCGACGGAGCCGTTCAAGCCGAAGCCGCTGCGCGTGATGCTCATGGCGATTGCCGCGGGCCTCGTCCTCGGCGGCGCGTTCGCGTTCGGCCGCGAGTATCTGGACCGCTCGGTGCACGACGCGCGCGGTCTGCGTGACGAGTTCGAGCTGCCGGTGCTGGCGGAGATTCCGCGCATCGAACCGGTCCTCGGGTAATCGGGTAATCGGGTAATCGGGTAATGGAGACCCCGTAATGCGGATCGCGGATTGCGGATTGCGGATTGATTGTGGATTGGTGGGCGCTTCCCACTCCGCAATAGATCCGCATTCCGCATTCCGCAATCCGAAATCAATCCGCAATCCGCAATCCGCAATCCGCGATACGGAAGGGACATGGAGATGAGCCGGATTCAGAATATTCTCGAGAAGGCCGAACGCGAGGGCGCCGCCCTTCGAACCAGCGGCATGATGGTGCCGACGACGACCGTCGCCTCGCCGCCGCCTGCGCCCGTCGCGGCCTCCGTGCCGCTGACGATCGACATCCCCACGCCGCCGGCGCCTGACGGATCGGCGGTCATCGTGCCCGGCGGACCCGCGGCCGCGCACACGGCGCACATCGCGGTGCCGGTCGCGCAGCCGGCGGCCGCCAGCGCGCCCGACGCGATCATGCACTACACGGTGCGGCTCAACCCGCTGCTCGTCGCGGGGCTGTCGCCGAAATCGCTCGCGGCGGAGCAGTACCGGCAGCTGCGCACGCGCCTCGCGCATGCCGAGGGGGCGCAGAACCTGCGCACGGTGCTCGTCACGAGCCCGCAGAAAGGCGAGGGCAAGTCGATCACGTCGGCGAACCTCGCGCTCACGATGGCGCAGGAGCTGCAGCGCCGCGTCGTGATTGTCGAAGCGGATCTGCGCAAGCCGTCGCTGCGGCACCTCTTCGGCCTGCCGCCGGGGCCCGGCCTGGCCGAGTACCTCGCCGGCGCCGCGGAGCTCAAGGACGTGATGCGGTTCCTGCCGGATCACAACCTCACGGTGCTCGACGCCGGCATGTCGCCCTCGAATCCCGCGGAGCTCCTCGGCTCGACGGCCATGCGGCGGCTGCTCGATCACCTGCGCACGCGCTTCGACCGCGTGATCCTCGACACGCCGCCGGTGCTGCCGCTCGCGGACGTCGCCGTGCTCGCGCCACTCGTCGACGGCGCGCTCATGGTGGTGCGCGCCGGCGTGACGCCGAAGCCCGCGATCGAGAACGCGCTGCGGGCGTTCGACTCCTCCCGCCTGCTCGGCGTCGTGCTCAACGAGTCGGGGATGGAAGAGGACTACCGCTACGAGGCGACTCGCCACTGACGCAGCGGGGACTCGGGGCTACGCCTTCCACGCAACAGCGAGCCCCGAGCCCCGAGCCCCTTCAGGAACCCGAGATGCAGGTCTTCAATCGGAACGTGTCGATTCGGGGGTTGACGGTCTTCGGCTTCGAGATCGTGCTCATCTCGGGGTCGATGACGCTGGCAGCGAGCCTCCACGGCGCGTTCACCACAACCGACGCGCCCGCCGTGATGCTGTCGAAGATCGTCCTCGTCACGGCGCTGTGCCAGCTGTGCTTCTACTACAACGATCTCTACGACCTTACGGTCGTGCACTCGAACCGCGAGCTGGTGGTGCGCCTGCTGCAGGCGGCGGGCGCGGCGGCGATCGTGCTCGCCTTCGCGGGCGTGATGTTCCCGACGCTGATCCTCGATCCGGGCACGTTCGTCACCGCGCTCGGCGTCTTCGTCGTCGCGGTGCTGACGTGGCGGATCACGTTCAATCACCTCGCGCGCGATCCGCATCTCGAGGAGCGCGTGCTCATCGTCGGCACCGGGAAGACCGCGCGCGTGCTCGCGCAGCAGATCGGCACGAACCAGGACTTCGCGTACCGGCTCGTCGGCTTCGTCGACGAGCGCGAGAAGGCCACCTACGTCCGGCACCACGACATCCTCGGCACCGCCAACGACATCGATCGCATCGTCGCGAACCGCCACGTGGACCGGATCGTCGTCGGCCTGTCGGACCGCCGCGGGCGGCTGCCGATCGAGGCGCTGCTGCGGGCGAAGATGTCGGGCGTCCGCGTCGAGGACGCGACGACGACCTACGAGCGGCTGACCGGAAAGATCCTGATCGACGACCTCAAGCCGAGCTGGCTGATCTTCTCCGACGGCTTCCGGGCGTCGCGGCTCACGCGCTTCGTCAAGCGGATGCTCGACCTCTCGTTCTCGATCATCCTCGCGATCTGCACCTCGCCGCTGATGCTGCTGACGGCGATCGCGATCAAGCTCGACTCGCACGGGCCGGCGCTCTACAGCCAGGAGCGCGTCGGCGAGGACGGCCGCGTCTTCAAGATCTACAAGTTCCGCTCGATGCGATCGGACGCCGAGACGGGCACGCCGGTGTGGGCGCGCGACAAGGACGATCGCATCACGCGCGTGGGCCGCTTCATCCGCCAGACGCGGTTCGACGAGCTGCCGCAGCTCTGGAACGTGATGCGCGGCGACATGAGCTTCGTCGGCCCGCGCCCCGAGCGGCCGTTCTTCGTCGAGCAGCTCGCGCGCGAGATCCCCTTCTATCTCCAGCGGCACGCCGTGCGGCCGGGCCTCACCGGCTGGGCGCAGGTGAAATACCAGTACGGCTCCACCGTCGAAGACGCCATGGAGAAGCTGCGCTACGACCTCTACTACATCAAACACCTCTCGGTCTTCTTCGATCTCACCATCGTGCTCGACACGGTGAAGGTCATCCTCTTCGGAAAGGGCGCCAAGTGAGCATCGGCGGCGACCGGGCGGACATCTGGGGCAGCGACGATCGCCAGCTCGCGCGCGTCGCGCGCAACGTGACGACGCGCTACGTCGCGATTGCGATGGACGGGCTGATCGGGCTCGTGCTCCTTCCCTTCAACGTCCATCATCTCGGGCAGGCGGCGTACGGCCTCTGGATGCTCACGGCATCGATGACGACGTACTTCTCCGTCCTCGATCTGGGCTTCGGCGGATCGATCGTCAAGTTCGTCGCCTACTACCGCGCGAAGCGCGACGCGCGCGGGCTGAACGAGATCGCGAGCACCCTGTTCGTCATCTTCGGGGTCGTCGGGCTCGTCGCGTACGGCGTGTTCGTGGCGCTCGCGCTCAACATCGGGCGCGTGTTCGCGATCACCCCGGATCAGGCGGCCACGGGGCGCGCGCTGATGCTCGTCATCGGCGTCTACGTGTCGCTCGGCTTCCCCTTCAGCATCTTCGGCGGCATCATCAACGGCTTCCAGCGCTACGACCTGAACAACATGGTCGGCGTCTGCAGCAGCCTGATCGTCGCGGCGGTCAACGTCGTGATGCTCGTCGCCGGCGCGTCGCTCGTGCAGCTCGTCACGGTGACGACGAGCGTGCGCATCCTCACCTACTTCGTCTACCGGTTGAACGCCTATCACGTGTTCCCGGCGCTCTCCCTGCGGCCGTCGCTCTTTCTCTGGTCGCGCGTGCGCGAGCTGACCTCCTTCAGCGTCTACATCGCGATCATCGACTGGGCGAACAAGCTGAACTACTCGATCGACGCGATCGTCATCGGCGCGTATCTGTCGGCGTCCGCCGTCACGCTGTGGACCGTGCCGCAGCGGCTCGCCGAGATGCTGCAGCGCCTCACGAACCAGTTCAACGGCGTCCTCTTCCCGGTCGTCGTCGACAGCGACGCCGGAAAGAAGGCGGATCGGCTGCGCGCGCTCTTCGTGGAAGGGACCCGCCTCTCGCTCGCCACGGTCATGCCGCTCGCCGGCACGCTGTTCTTTCTCATGGGGCCGCTCGTGCGCGCGTGGGTCGGGCCGAAGTTCGACGAGAGCATTGTCGTCGCGCAGATCCTGATCGTCGTCGTCGCGATTCGCGTCGGCAACGCGTCGGCGACCACCGTGCTCAAGGGCGCCGGCGAGCATCGCCTCGTCGCCTTCGCGAACCTGAGCGCGGCGATCGCGAACGTCGCGCTGAGCCTGCTGTGGATCCGGCGCTACGGCCTCGTCGGCCAGGCGTTCGGCACGTTCGTGCCGGTCGTCTTCACCTCGATCGTGATCCTCTGGCCGGCGGCGTGCCGTCGTGTCGGAATCGGCACGGCTGAAGCCTTTCGGTACGCCGTGTGGCCGACGATCTGGCCGCTCGCGGTGATGGCGATTGTGGTGCTGCCGCTGCGCGACGCGCTGCCAGCGCGGCTGTTCGCCGTCGGCCTCGCTGGCGCCGTCGGCTCGCTCGTCTACCTCGCGACGTTCCTGGCATTCGCTGTGAAGAGAGATGAGCGGCAGCTCTACCTGGCGAAAGTGATCGAGCTGGCGCGTGCGCGCCGGCGCGTGGCGGCGGCGGCGTAGCTCACGTTCGTGGGGATTGGGGATTAGGGATTGGGGATTAGGGGAGTAGGGAAGAGGGATTCGCTAAACATCGGGTTTCGTAGACAGCGTGACGGTCGTGATCTAACGAATCCCGAATCCCCGATCCCCAATCCCCTCTCGAGGTACAGATGAGAGGAATCATTCTGGCGGCAGGCAAAGGATCGCGCTTGAACGGCACGATCGGCGACAAGCCCAAATGCCTGCTCCGCGTCGGCGGCCGGACGCTCGTCGAGCGGCAGATCGATGCGCTGCAAACGGTCGGCATCGACGACATCGCGATCGTCGTCGGCTGTCAGGCGGACCACGTGCGCCGCGTCTGCGGCCCGGGCGTCGCGTATATCGAGAACACGCGGTACGCGCAGACCAACAGCTTGTATTCGCTGTGGATGGCACGACCTCTGCTGAACGACGGCTTCGTGGTCATGAACTGTGACGTGCTCTTCCATCCGCAGCTGCTCGGCGACCTCGTGACGGCGCGCGACGAGGACGCGCTCCTCATCGCCTACCAGGACGACGATGCGGAGCCGTTCGGCGACGAGGAGATGAAGATTCGCGTGCGGCGCGGGCGCGTCGCCGCGATCTCCAAGGCGCTGCCGCCCGACGAGGCCGACGGCGAGAACGTCGGCATCGTCAAGTTCGGGGCCGACGGCGCGCGGCTGATCGCGTCGCTGCTCGACCAGCGCGTCGCCGCCGGCGGGCTCAAGGACTGGGCGCCGCGCGCCTTCGCCGATTTCGCGGAGCGCCGCCCGCTGCACGTCGTCGGCACGCGCGGCTACCCGTGGACCGAGATCGATTTCCCGGAGGACTACGAGCGCGCGGTGCGCGAGATTCTTCCGGCGATCGAAGGCGAGGATCTGCTGCTCGCCGGCGATCTGCGGCCGTCGGCGACGACGGCCGTGATCGAGCAACCCGACGCGACGATCGTGGTCCGCGCCGTCCGGATGCATCCGGACGCCGATGCGATGCCGCTCTCCCCGGCGTCCGGAGAGTAACGGAGACCGTACATGTACGAACGCTTCTACCGCCTTCGCGAGCGCCCCTTCGCGCTCACTCCGGACCCGGATTACCTCTATCCGAGCCGCGTGCACAAGGAGGCGCTCAGCTACCTCCGCTACGGCATCGAGAGCCACGCCGGCTTCATCGTCATCACCGGCGCGATCGGATCCGGCAAGACGACGCTGCTGCAGACGATGGTGCGCGGGCTCGACAGCCACACGACCGTCGCGCGCGTGATGAACACGCTGCTCGATCCGCGCGAGCTCATCGAGTCGGCGATGATCGATCTCGGCCTCGATCCGTCGGGCCTGTCGAAGCCGGCGATGCTCAAGATGCTCGGCGAGTTCCTCGTGAACGAGCGCGCGGCCGGGCGGCTCGTGCTGCTCGTGATCGACGAAGCGCAGAACCTCTCGCTCCCGGCGCTCGAAGAGATCCGGATGCTGTCGAACCTGGAGACGGAGAAGTCGAAGCTGCTGCAGATCATCCTCATCGGGCAGCCGGATCTCCGCGACAAGCTCGATCGCCCCGAGCTCGAGCAGCTGCGGCAGCGGATCACGGTGAGCTATCACCTCGAGCCGCTCGATGCCGAGGAGACCGCGCACTACGTCAACCATCGACTCGCGCGCGCGTCGATCTCGACGCCGCTCGAGTTCCCGCGCGACGTCACCGACGCGATTCACGCGCGCAGCGGCGGCGTACCGCGCCTGATCAACGTCATCGCCGACGCGACGCTCGTGTTCGGCTACGGCGAGGAGCGGCCGGTCATCGACGCGTCGCTCGTGCAGGAAGTGATCGCCGATCTCGACGCGACGGGCGTCCTCGGTCCGCGGTCGAACCCGAACCGGCGCGAGTCGGTCGTGCCGGCGGTGCCGTCGAGCGCCATCCCGGCCCCGATCGCCGCGGCGGCGGCCGCGCCGATCGCGGCGATGCGCACGGCTGAAGACGACAAGCTCGCGCGCGAGCTCGTGGAGCGCGAGAAAGAGCTGCGGCGGCGCGAGCAGGAAATGGCGAGCCGCGAGAAAGAGCTCGCCGAGCAGCGCCGCGTGCTCGCGGATCAATATCGCCTGCTGCGCACGCAGGCGCAGGCGCAGGCGGCGCAGCCGGCCGTCGCGCACGCGCCCGCGGCGTCGGCCTGGCCGCCCGCCTCCGCCGCGCCCGCTGCGCGTCCGCGCGTGCAGTCCCCGTCCTTCGCGATGTATCAGTCGAAGCGGCGCCCCGGCTTCTGGCGCCGCATGAAGAACACGCTCCTCGGCACGCCCGAACCAGTCCTGGAGGATTCGCTGTGAGTGATCAGTGGTATGAGAGCCTGCGCGGCAAGCTCGGCGCACGCAGGGCGCGCGTCGGCGTCGTCGGCCTCGGCTACGTCGGCCTGCCGCTCGCCGTGGAGTTCGCGCGCGCCGGCTTCGTGACGACCGGCATCGATCTCGATCGCCGGAAAGTGGACGCGGTCCGCCAGGGCACCTCCTACATTCCCGACGTGCCGACCGCCGAAGTCGCGCGCCTCGTCGCCGACGGCAGGCTCCAGGCGACGAGCGATTTCTCCGTCGTCGCCGAGCTCGACACGATCAACATCTGCGTCCCGACGCCGCTTCGCAAGACCAAGGATCCCGACATGTCCTACATCGTGTCGGCCGTCGAGCAGATCGCGAAGCATCTGCACCCGGGCATGCTCGTCATCCTCGAGTCGACGACGTATCCGGGGACGACCGAGGAGCTCGTGCAGCCGATGCTCGAGGCCGGCGGGCTGAAGGCGGGCGCCGATTTCTTCCTCGCCTTCTCGCCCGAGCGCGTCGATCCGGGCAACCCGACGTTCAACACGCACAACGTGCCGAAAGTCGTCGGCGGCCTCGGCGCCCGGTCCACGGAGCTGGCGGGCGCGCTCTACGGCGCGGCGATCGAGACGATCGTCCCGGTCAGCTCGCCGCAGGCGGCCGAGATGGTGAAGCTGCTCGAGAACACGTTCCGCATGGTGAACATCGGGCTCGTGAACGAGATCGCGCTGATGTGCGATCGGCTCGGCATCGACGTCTGGGAAGTGGTGAAAGCGGCGGCGACCAAGCCGTTCGGCTTCATGCCGTTCTATCCGGGGCCCGGGCTGGGCGGCCACTGCATCCCGATCGATCCGTTCTACCTCTCGTGGAAGGCGAAGCAGAACGGGTTCGATCCGCGATTCATCGAGCTCGCGGGGCAGATCAACGGCGCGATGCCGCATTTCGTCGTCGACAAGATCGGCGACGCGCTGAACCGGCACCGCAAGTCGATCAACGGATCGACGGTGCTCGTGCTGGGCATCGCGTACAAGCGCGACATCGACGACATGCGCGAGTCGCCGTCGCTCGACGTGATGGCGGTGCTCCACCAGAAAGGCGCGAAGGTGCGCTACGCCGATCCGTACGTCCCGGCGCTCGCCGCGCGCGCGTGGCACGGCGGCTTCGACATGCAGACCGAGCCGCTGACGCCGGAGGCGATTGCCGACGCCGACTGCGTGGCGATCCTCACCGAGCATCGCACGGTGGACTACGACATGGTGCTGAAGTCGGCGCGGCTCATCGTCGACACGCGCAACGCGATCGCCGGCGTGCATCCGCACGTGATCAAGCTCGGCGCGCCGGCGCCGGCGCTGCCCGTCGAGACGCCGCAGGCGGTCGAGACGCGCGGCGATCGATCGCCGGTGAGGGTGTGATTCGGGATGGCGTGGCTGTTCTGGCTGTCGATCGGCGCGATCGTCTACGTGTATGCGGGGTATCCGTGTTTGCTGTATCTATGGAGGGCGTATCGCGGATTGCGGATTGCGGATTGCGGATTGACTTTCGGATTGCGGAATGCGGATTGCGGATTGGATTGCGGACTCGCCAATCCACAATTCACAATAAATCCGCAATCCGCAAATCCGCAATCCGCAATAAATCCGCAATCCGCAATCCGCGATCCGCAATACGGGGTTTCCATCGTCATCGCCGCGCGCAATGAAGCCGCGCGGCTGGGAGCGCGCATCGACAACCTCCTGAGCCTCGACTACCCCGCCGACAAGCAGCAGATCATCGTCGTCTCCGATGGATCGACCGACGACACGATGGCGGCGCTCGCGCGCTATCGCGGCGCGGTGGACGTCATCGAGGTGCCGGCCGGCGGCAAGGCGCTCGCGCTGAACGCCGGCGTCGCCGCCGCGCGCCACGACATCATCGTGTACGCCGACGCGCGGCAGGTGTTCGCGCCCGACGCGCTGCGCGAGCTCGTCGCGCCGTTCGTCGATCCGGCGGTCGGCGCGGTAACCGGCGAGCTGCTGCTCGACGCCGAGTCGCCGTGCCGCCGCCGCGGACGCGATCGCCGTGCGTGGGAGCGGCGCGCGGGCGTCCGCGCGCACGCGTCGGACCGCCGCGGCGACGATCGGCGCCGAACCGTCCGCTCGACGATCGCCGACGGCATCGGCCTCTACTGGAAGTACGAGAAGGATCTGCGGCGTCTCGAGAGCGCGATCGGATCGACGCTCGGCGCGACCGGCGCGATCTACGCGATGCGCCGCGCGCTCTTCCGCCCGCTGCCTGCCGACACGATCCTCGACGACGTGCTGACGCCGATGCGCGTGGTGCTCGCGGGCTACCGCGTCGTGTTCAACGAGCGCGCCCGTGCCTTCGATCGCGCGGCGGTGGACGCCGACGCCGAGGCGCGGCGCAAGGTCCGCACGCTCGCCGGCAACTACCAGATCCTCGCGCTCGAGCCGGCGCTCGTGGCGCCGTGGCGCAACCCCGTGTGGCTGCAGTACGTGTCGCACAAGCTGGGGCGCCTGGCCGTGCCGTACGCGCTGCTCGCCGCCTTCGCGACGAGCCTCGTGCTCGCCGCCTCGCACCCGTTTTACGCGCTCGCGCTCGCGGCGCAGGTGCTCTTCTACCTGCTCGCCGGCGTCGGCGCGGTGCTCGAGTTCGCGGCGCGTCGCCGGGAAGACGCGCGCGCGGCGCAGCCGGCGATCGGCGCCGACGCGCAGATCGCGCGTGAGGTGGCGTGATGCGCCTGGTGTCGAAGGCCGCGAGCATCGCGTTCACGTTCGTGATGATGAATTACGCCGCTGTCGCCGGCCTCGTTGCCGCCGCCCGGGGGCGAAGGGTCTGGAAATGAACAGGGAACGAGAATCTGCGTTCTCGTTCATCGGAGAGGGTTCATGGAACGGTTGACATTCAACGTCGGCGGCGCGCGAGGCGGGGCGCGCGGCGGCGCGCTCGTCGTCGCGGGACGGGACGCGCGCGCGGCGGCCAGGGCGCCGCGCCTCGCGCAGGTGAAAGCGAAGATCGCGGTCGTGCGCGAGCGCTACGACTGGGACTACCTCTGGATGATCTCGTTCACGGCGCTCCTGTTCTTCCGCCCGCAGGATCAGATTCCTGGCCTCGAGGTCTTCCACCTCGCCGAGCTGACGGCGATCGCGGGCCTCGCGGCGATGGCCGTCCGGCGCCTGTCGGCGGGCCAGACGATTACGAAGGTGAACGCCGAGGTGATCGGCGTGATCGTGCTCGGCGCCATCATCGTCCTGACGATTCCGTTCTCGATCTGGCCCGGCGGCTCGACGAAGGTGTTCAGCGACATCTTCGTGAAGATCATCCTGATCTTCGCCCTGATGATCAGCACGATCACCACGCCGCGCCGCGTGCGGCAGATGACGTGGGTGATGATCGTCGCCTCCGGCTACATCGCGGCGCGCGGCGTGTTCGACTACCTGCGCGGCGTGAACCTCGTCGAAGGCGATCGCCTGCGCGGCGCCGTCGGCGGCATGTTCGAGAATCCGAACGACCTCGCGCTCAACCTCGTGACGTTCATGGCGCCGGCGCTCTTCATCCTCTTCCAGGACAAGAAGACGTCGCGCCGGCTCGTCGCCGGCGCGCTGTGCGTGGTGATGCTGGCGGCGATTGTCTGCACCAAGTCGCGCAGCGGCTTCCTCGGCCTGCTCGCGATGGGCGCGGTCGTGATGTTCCATACCGCGCGCGTCAAGCCGGGCATCGTGCTCGCCGCGATCGTCGCCGGCATGATGGCGCTGCCGGTGATGCCCGACTCGTTCTGGAACCGCATGGACAGCATCATGAACGCCGACGAGGACGCCACCGGCTCGCGCGCCGCGCGCCTCCGCCTCATCGATCAGGGCGTCCAGGTGTTCCTCGACAACCCGGTCACCGGTATCGGCGCGGGCCAGTTCCAGAACTACAACGCGCCGGGGGTCGTCGAGAAGTGGCGCGTGACGCACGACGTGTGGCTGCAGGTCGCGTCCGAGCTCGGCCTGTTCGGGCTGCTGACGTTCGGCTTCCTGGTGTCGCGCGCCTACAGCGCGAACCTCTCGGCGATGCGGATGCTGCGGCAACCGAGACGGCGTAGTGCGGATCGCGGAACGCGGATTGCGGATCCGTCTACAATCGACAATCAATCCGGACTCCGCAAACACGCAATCCGCAATCAATCCGCAATCCGCAATCCGCAACCCGCAATCGAGCTGCCCGAGGCCGACAGGCGGATTCTCGACACGAACGCGAAGGGGATGCTCGCGGCGCTGGTCGGCTGGACCGTCTGCTCGCTCTTCGCGTCCGTCGCGTTCAACTGGACCTTCTACTACGTGTTCGCGCTGTCGGTTGCGGGCCGCGACATCCTGTTCGTGCGGCGCGCGGCGGCGCGCGAGGCCGAGCCGGCCCCCGCGCCGGCGCCGCAGCTCGTCAGGGCGCACGCATGAGCCACGTCCGCCGCATCCTCGTCGACGCGCGCACGCCGGTGCACTACACGATGTTCGCGCCGGTGCACCGCGTGATGGCGCGCGACGACCGCGTCGGATTCCATTTCATCGCGAGCGACGAGCCCGGCAGCGCCGCCGAGATCTTTCGCGACGCCGGCGCCGGCGCGCGGGTCGTGGGGCCGGCGACGGCGGCGCTGACGAAGTACGACGCGTACCTCACCTCCGATTTCACCTGGACGCGGCTGCTCCACCGCGCGTGCCGGATTCAGATGTTCCACGGCGTCGGCGGCAAGTACGGCTTCGATGCGCCGACCGAGCCGCTCGGCGCGTGGCACCGGCTCTTCTTCGTCAACCGCCGCCGGTTGAACAACTGCATCGACGCCGGCGCGCTCGACGCGAACAGCCCGGCGATCCGCCTCGTCGGCATGCCGAAAGTCGACTGCCTCGTTGACCGATCGCTCACGCGCGACGCGGTGCTCATCGCGACCGGCCTCTCACCGGAGCGTCCGTCGGTCCTCTACGCGCCCACGTGGTCGCCCGCATCGTCGCTGAACGACATGGGACTCGAGCTCGTCGACCGGCTCGCCGCGATGCCGGTGAACGTGATCGTCAAGCTGCACGATCGATCGCGCGATCTGCGGCCGCAGTACTCCGGCGGCGTCGATTGGATCGCGGCGCTCGGCACGCGCCTCCGCCCCGGCCGCGTGCTGCTCGCCGAGGAGGCCGACATCTGCCCGTATCTCGTCGCCGCCGACGTCCTGATCACCGATCACAGTTCGTGCGGCTTCGAGTACCTCCTGCTCGATCGGCCGCTCGTCCGCATCCACCGGCCCGCGCTCATCGAGCTCGCGAACATCCATCAGGACTACGTGCGGCTCCTCGCCGACGTGTCGCAGTCGACGACGGGGATCGAGGACACGATCGCGGCGGTGGAGCGCGCGCTCGCGAGCCCGCGTGAGAAGTCGGCGGCGCGCCGCGCGGTGGCCGCCGATCTGTTCCACGAACCCGGCACCGCGACGGCGCGTTGCGTCGCCGAAATGTACGACGCGATCGCGCTGGAGCCGCGCCGCGTTCAGAGCGCAGCGTTCAGGGTTCAGGGTTCTCCTGGCCAATCCCCAGTCCCCAATCCCCAATCCCCAGTCCCCAATCCCCAGTCCCCAGTGGTATGCCCGCCGTCAGCGTAATCATGCCGGCGTACAACGCCGAGCGCTATCTGCACGCGGCGGTGGATTCGGTGCTGCGGCAGTCGTTCGCCGACCTCGAGCTGCTCATCGTCGACGACGGATCGTCGGACGGCACCGTCGCGGTGGCGCAGGCGTACGCGGCGCGCGACGCGCGCGTGCGCGTGCTGCAGCAGGCGAACGCCGGACCGGGGCCGGCGCGCAATACCGGCTTCCGCGCGGCGGCGGGACGGTTCTTCGCCTTCCTCGACAGCGACGACGAGTGGGACGAGACCTTCCTCGAGGCGCAGATCGCGACGCTCCGCGCGCGCCCCGACGTCGACGTCGTCGTCGGCAACGCCCGCAATCGCGGCGGCCCGCGCGACGGCCAGCCGTCGCGGCCGGTGCGCGGCGCCGGGCGGCCGATCACGCTCGCCGAGATCCTCGCCGACGAAACGTGCCTCTTCATCATGTCCGTCTTCCGCCGCGAGGTGATCGACGCGATCGGCGGCTTCGATCCGGAGATGTTCACGAACGAGGAGTACGAGATGTGGATCCGCGCGGCGCTCGCGGGATTCGCCTTCACGCGCAACACGACGCCGCTCGGCTGGTACTCGTGCCGGCCCGGCAGCCTGTCGTCGAACGACACGCGCATGCTCGCCGGCATCCTGCGCGTCTTCGCGAAAACGCGTCCGCGGCTGGCGCCGCGATCGCCGGAGCTCGCGATCCTCGACCGGCAGGTCGCGCGGTTCGACGCCGAGCTCGCCGCGGCGGAGGCGCGCGGGAGCCTCGCGCGCGGCGAATCGCGCGAGGCCGCGCGGCATCTGGCGGCGCTCCACGCGCGGCGCGGCGGCTGGCTGATCGGCGCGGCCGCGCGCGTGCTCGAGCTCGCGCCCCACGCGGCGCTCGGCGTGTACCGTCTGCGGCTGCGGGCGCGGCGCGCGAATCCGTTCGGCGCGGCCGCCCACGTCCGATCATGATGGCCGGCCTCAAGCGCGCGATTCGGCGCATGGACGCGACGATCGGCCGCTGGCTCGGCCCGCGGCGCGTGCTGGTCGACGTCCGCAACCAGATGCACTACGCCGTGCTCGAGCCGATCACGCGCGCGCTCGAAGGGGATGCGCGCGTCGAGGTCTTCTACACGGCCGAGCGGCTCTCGGTCGTCGCCGCCGCGCTGGCGGACGTTCCGCCAGAGCGCGTCATCACGCACGAGCAGGCCGCGACGGCGCGGTGGGATCTGTACCTGAGCGCCGATCCGTGGACGCGGCCGCCGCTGCGCCGCTGCGCGCGCGCCGCGAACGTGTTCCACGGCGTCGCCGGCAAGTACGACCTCGACGATCCGAGCCATCTGCCGATCGAGTTCCACACGTTCGATCGCGTGCTCTTCATCAACCGCGATCGGATGGATCGCTACCTTGCGAAGGGCATTGTGAGCGGCGCGCAGGCGGCGCTCGTCGGCTTCCCGAAGGCCGACGCGCTCGTGGCCGGCGCGTACGACGCCGGCGCGGTGAAGCGGCGGCTCGGCCTCGACGCGCGCCGGCCGACGGTGCTCTACGCGCCGACCTGGTCGCCGGCCTCGTCGCTCAATGCCGCCGGCGAGGCGATCGTTTCTGCGCTCGCCGGCGAGGGCTGCAACGTCGTCGTGAAGCTGCACCCGCTGTCGCTCGACCGCGAGGTGCCGAAGTACAGCGGCGGGATCGACTGGCGCGCGCGCATGCAGGCGATCGCGCGGCCGGGCCGCATCGTGCACGTCGAGGATCCGGATCCGTCGGCGCTGCTGGCCGCGAGCGATCTGATGGTCACCGATCACAGCACGATCGGCTTCGAGTTCTGCCTGCTGGATCGGCCGCTGATCGTGTACGACGTGCCCGGCCTGATCGCGGCGGCGCGAATCAATCCCGATCGCGTGCGCGAGCTGCGGTCCGCCGCCGCGGTGGTCGCGGACGTCGACCAGCTGCGCCGCGCCGTACGCGACGCGCTCGAACGGCCCGAGCGCCTCACCGCCGAGCGGCGCGATCTGGCCTCGCGCATGTTCTTCGATCCGGGCGGCGCGACCGCGCGCGCCGTCGCCGCCGTCTACGAACTGCTCGACCTCTTGCCTGCGGCCAAATGGAGACGAACCGAGTTATGCACGACGTCACTGCCTCCGTCGCCGACGCTCGGGACGCCAAGCCCCTCCGCGTCGGCGTAATCGGCGGCGGGGCCGCCGCTGAGGGCATCCACCTGCCCGCGCTGGCGCGCGTACGCGGCGTCGAGACCGTCGCGATCGTGGATCCGGTGGCCGAGCGGACGGCGCACCTGAAGAAGACGTTCGGCATCGCGCACGCCTTCGCCGATCATCGGGACGCCCTCCCGCACATCGACGCGGCGATCGTCGGCATCCCGCATCAGTACCACGCGCCGGTCGCGATCGATCTGCTGACCTCTGGCATCGACGTGCTGCTCGAGAAGCCGATGGCGCTCACCACCGCCGAGTGCGACGCGATGATCGCGGCCGCTCAGCGCTCGAACGCGCTCCTGGCCGTCGGGCTCCTCCGCCGCTTCGCGCCGACGCTGCGATGGACGAAGGACGCGCTCGACGCCGGCCTTCTCGGCCGCGTGCACGCGTTCGACGTCCGCGAGGGCCTCGTGTTCCGCTGGCCGGTGAAGTCGCCGGCGATGTTTCATCCGTCGTGCGGCGGCGTCACCGCCGATCTCGGCGCGCACATCCTCGATCTCCTGCTCTGGTGGTTCGGCGACTGCGCCACGCTCGCTTACCGCGACGACGCGCAGGGCGGCGTCGAAGCCGACGCCGTGATCGAGCTGACGATGGCGAACGGCGTCACCGGACGTGTCGAGTTGAGCCGCTCGAGAGATCTGCCGAACACGTGCGTCATCCGCGGCGAGCGCGGCACGCTCGAGGTCGGGACGAAGACCGACTCGACCATCACGCTGACGCCGGCGGGCGGCCACGCGGCGCTCACCGGCCGCGCGACGACGCCCGCGCAGCAGCCGCCGGGAAGCCTCGTCGATCTCTTCGCCGCGCAGATGATGGATTTCGTGCGCGCCGTACGCACGCGAACCGCGCCCGCGGTGCCGGGCGCCGACGCGCGGCGCAGCGTCGCGCTGCTCGAGGCGTGCTATCGGCATCGCCGCCCGCTCGCGTTTCCGTTCGAGCCGCTGCTCGTGAACGTCGGCGCCGCCGAGGCGCGCTCCGCGTAGGAACGACATGATCACGCCGCTCACCAACGCGACGGTCCTCGTCACCGGCGCCACCGGCTTCATCGGCGGGCGCCTCGCCGAACGCCTCGTCGTCGAACACGGCGCGCGCGTCCGCGCGCTCGTGCGCAACTTCGGGCGCGCCGCGCGCCTCGCGCGCTATCCCATCGAGCTCGTGCCGGGTGATCTGCGCGCCGCCGAATCGATCGATCGCGCCGCCGCCGGGTGCCAGTACGTGTTCCACTGCGCGTACGGCAGCGACGGAGAAGACGACGCGCGCCGCGTGGTCAACGCGCAGGGCACGCGGCACGTCCTCGAGGCGGCGCTGAAGCACCGCGCCACGCGCGTCGTCCACACGAGCACCGTCACCGTGTACGGCGACACGCCGGACGGTCCGCTCGACGAGCGCGCGCCCCGGCGGCGCACCGGCTTCGCGTACGCCGACAGCAAGATCGACGCGGAAGAAGCGGCGCTCGCGTACGTGGACCGCGGGCTCTCGGTCGCCGTCGTGCAGCCGACGGTCGTCTACGGACCGTTCGGCAACACGTTCACGACCAAGCCGCTGCAGATGCTGAAGAGCGGCCGCGTGATCGTGATCAACGGCGGGAGCGGCCTGGCGAACCTCGTCTACGTGGACGACGTCGTGTCGGCGATGATCGTCGCGGCCGTTCACGAAGCGGCGCACGGCGAGCGGTTTCTCGTGTCGGGTCCGGCGCCGGCGACATGGCGGGAGTTCTACACGGCGTACGAGGCGATGCTCGGACGGCCCTCGACGATCTCCATGACGCCGGAGGAGGCGCGGCGGTTCTACAAGACCGCCGGCGCGCCGCACAGCACTCTCGCCGCGCAAATCATCGCCGCGCTGCGGCATCCGGCCGTGAAGCGGCGGCTCGCGGCCACGCGCGAGGGGCAGCTCGCGATTCGAGCATTTCACCGATTGCCGGCAGGCCTGCGCGCGCGCATCGGCGGACCCGGCGTCGCGCTGCGGGGCGCGGCGAACCCGGCCGCATCGGACGGCGACGCGCGGCCGATCCATCCGCTCCATCCGTCGAAGATCGCGTTCATGGCGGCGAAGACACACGTGCGCATCGACAAGGCGCAGCGCCTTCTCGGTTTCACGCCGCAGTTCGACTTCGAGCGCGGCATGCATGTCACCGGCGCCTGGGCCGAGTGGGCAAACCTTCTGTGAGCTGAGCCATGAGATTCTCGATCGTCATCGCGACCTACAACCGCGCGGCGCTGCTGAAGGACACGCTCGAGAGCCTGTCGCGGCTGCAGCCCGGCGCCTCGTGGGAGGTCGTCGTCGTCGACAACAACTCGCCCGACGACACGCGCGGCGTCGTGGAGGCGGCGTCCGCGTCCTATCCGGCGCCGCTCCGCTACGCGTTCGAACGGGAGCAGGGGCGCAGCGCGGCGCTGAACCACGGATTCCGCGTCGCGCGCGGCGAGATCGTCGTCACGACCGACGACGACGTGCGCGTGGCGCCCGACTGGCTGACCACGATCGAGCGCGGACTCGAGACATTGAAGTGCGACTACGTCGGCGGACGCGTCCTGCCGATGTGGGAGTCGGAGCCGCCGCACTGGATTCCGCGCACCAACGGCCGCCTCTGGGCCGTGATCGCGCTGCTCGACTACGGGCCCGAGCCGATCGTCTTCGGCCGGCGCGTGCCGCTCGGCGTGAACATGGCGATGCGGCGCGAGGCGATCGAGCGGGCCGGCGGCTTCGACACGCGGATCGGGCGCAAGGCGGGCACGCTCCTCGGCCAGGAAGTGCGCGAGTGGTGCCTGCGGGCGCGCGCGGCCGGCCTCGTCGGCTGCTACGTGCCCGACATGGCCGTGCAGCACCTGATTCCGACCGACCGCCTGAACAAGCGGTACTTCCGGCGTTGGTTCTACTGGCGCGGGATCAGCCGCGCGCTGCTCTACGCGCAGACCGGCAAGGACATGGAGTCGCCCGAGGAATCGCAGCTCGATTTCTCGCGCGTGAAGCACGTCGCCGGCGTGCCGCGCTATCTGTTCCGCAGCGCGGTGGCCGCCGTGCGCGACGCCGTGTCGGCGACGCTGCGCGGCGACGCGGTCGACGCGTTCGAGCGCGAGCTGTGGCTCTGGATGTTCGCCGGCATCGTGAGGCAGCGGTGGAAGGATCGCGCGATTGCCGCCCCTCGGTTGAAGCCGACCGTCAGCGCGGCGCCGTGACCGAAAAAGGGGTACGACCCCTTTTTCGTCGGGCACTCGCGGTCCTGCCGCTCCTCGCGATCGTCTCGCACGCGCCTTCGACCGATCGCATCGTCGCGCTGACGCTCAACACGAAGCACGGCGGCGAGCCGCCCGGGCGCTTCGAGGATCAGATCGGCGCGATCGCCGCCGCCGCGCCCGACGTCGTCTTCCTGCAGGAAGCGCGATACCAGCAGCTGTCCGCCTACGTCGACGCGCTGAACCGCGCGATGAATACCGGCGCCTGGCACGGCGACTACGCGCGGCATTGCCGGGCCGGCCACGATCCGACGTGCGCGTCGTTCGCCGACGAGAGCGTCATGATTCTCTCGCTCCGGCCGTTCGAAACCAGCGAGCGGCACCTGATCTGGGCGCGAGACGACGCGTGGGCGGCGCGCGGCGTGCTTCGCGCGCGGATCGCGATCGGCGACGGCGCGGCGATCGAAACGTTCTCCTGCCATCTGCCCGCCGACGCCGCGTTCGCCGCGTCGCGCCGCGCGTGGGCCGCGCGCTTCACCACATGGGCGCGCCGCTTCCCGACGCCGCAGCTCGTCGGCGGCGATTTCAACGACGGCGCACGATCGGCCGCCGTCGCGGCCATGCGGCGCGTGTACGTCGACGCCTTCGCCGCGCGCGGATCGGGCCGCGGCGGCACCGAGACCGAGGACGACCAGTCGTACACGAATAGATACGACTATCTCTTTTCGGCTGGTCCGTTGGCGGTCGAATCGGCTGAAGTGCCGCGCGTGAAGATCTCGGATCACCGGCCACTCGTCGCCGCCTACCGCATCGAACACCGCTGAGCCGATCATCGGGCACGTCGGTTGCTTCGTCGATCGCCAACCAGCCAGGACAACCATGAAAACGCTCGCGTCGCTGCTCTTCTTTTTCGTCTCCGTCTCGAACGCGCAGGCTCAATCCGCCCTCACCGTTGTCACGCTCAACACGAACCATGGAGCCCAGGCGCCGTGGAGCGTCGCCGATCAAGTCGCGGCGATCGTCACGGCTTCACCCGACGTGGTGCTGCTCCAGGAAGCGCATCGCGGTCAGCTCGACCAATACGTCGCGGCGATCAACGCCGGCCTCGGCAGTACGGCGTGGCACGGCGTCGCCGCAAAGCACTGCGTCGCGGGGAGCGCGCCACAGTGCACGGCGCCGACCGAAGAGAGCGTGATGGTGCTCTCGCGGCTGCCGTTCGTCGAGACCGAGTCGCGCCTGATCTGGGCGCGCGACGATTACTTCGTCGCGCGCGCGGCGCTGCGCGCCGCCGTGCGCCTCGACGACGGCTCGGCCGTGCAGGTGTTCGGCGTGCACCTGCCGCCGCTCGCTGACGCGGCGGCGTCGCGCGCGTCGTGGGTGGTCGACTTCCTTCGCTGGGCAGACACGCGGCGCGGTCCCACGATTGTCGGCGGCGATTTCAACGACGTCCCGTCGTCGCCGCCAATCACCGCGATGTCGCAGCGCTACGTCGACGCCTGGGCCGCGAAGGGCGGCGGCGATGGCGCGACGCACAGCCGCAACGGCCGCGGCTACGTGCGGCGCCTCGACTATCTCTTCTCGTCAGGGCTCGACGTCAGCGCGGCTTCGGTGCCGGCGGTGGCCGTCTCGGATCATCGCCCGGTCGTCGCCACGTTCACCCTTTCGGCGACGGCGCGCGTCGGCGGCGGCGGCGGCAGTCCCGGCACGCCCGCCCCAGGCGGTTCGTTCGCGGCGCTTCTGCAGCCTCAGCCCGCCTCTCCCGACGGAGACGCCGTGCTCCTCGAGGACGACTTCGACGGCGACGCGCCCGATCCCGCGACGTGGCCCGCCGGCATCGTGAGCGGCACCGAGGATCCGACGCTTCCGGTCGCGCAGGCCGGCGGCGCGCTCGTCATCGGTCCGCTGCGCGCGAGCGCGTCGGGCTTCCACTACAACGGGCCAAGCTCGCAGGCGATCGATCTGAGCGCCAGCGGCTATGCACAGGTGCAGCTCTTACAGGGCGTCGTCGGTGATCAGGCCAACGCGATGTTCACAGCGGCAAGCAGCAGCACGAACTTCTATCGCATCTACCAGGCCGGCGCCGCCGGCTCTCAGCGCATCGCGGCGGAAAAGAAGATCGACGATCAGAAGTCGCCGCTCGCGAGCGCGCCGTACGATCCCGCGCTCCATCAGATTCTTCGCATCCGCCGCGACTATCGTCCCGACGCCAGCGTTGACGACGTCGTGTTCGAGACGTCGCCGGCGGCGCCGGCAGCGCCAGCCTTCGTCGAGCTGTACCGCGAGCCGTGGGATCCGCGCGTGCAGGCGCAATCGCTGACGTTCGAGATCAAGGCGGGCACATCCGACAAGGAGGCGTCGCCCGGCACGGCCGTGTGGGATCATTTCCGCGTCGCGCTGGTCGCGCCCTGAGAAGAACGCGGAGTAGGCAAAGCTCGCGGAGACGCGGAATGGCTTGGCGACTCCGCGGCCTTTTGCCTGCTTTGCGTTCTTTTTCGTCACCGCACCGTGAACGACGCGACCACCGGCTCGTGATCCGACGCCGCGACGCCGACGAGCGCGATCGTGTTCACGACTTCAGCGGAGTCGAGCGAGATCGACGTCCCCGGCGAGAAGAAGACGTAGTCGACGCGCAGCGCGCCGTGGCTGTTCGGGTTGCCGGTGGCGCGGCCCGCGCGCTGCGCGTCGGCCCATGCGTCGTGGAAGCTGGCGAGGACCGGCTGCATCTCCGGCGCCTCGGCGCCGACATTGAAGTCGCCGACGATGAGCAGCGGCGGGCCGAAGCCCTGCGCCCACGCGAGCAGCCGATCGATCTGCTGCCGCCGCGTGCCGGCCGCCGATCCGCCTGACGACAGGTGCGTCACGACTATCGGGAGGCCGTAGGCGTCGCGCACGCCGACCTGGAGGCCGATGCGGCTGTCGGGCAGCGGCGTCGTCGCCGACGAGAGCAGGCCGCGCCGCGTCAGGAACGCCAGACCCTCGGTCTCCGGTCCGTCGCCGCGTCCCGTCTGCTGGCACGATACGTCGGGCGTGAACCATTCCTGCTGGTAGCGAACGTCCCACGCCTGCCCGGTCGCCGCCGCGACGCCGCTCGCGATCCGCGCCGGCTGATCGTCGCATCCGTAGAAGGGATGGTTGCGGGTCACTTCCTGCAGGCCGACGATGTCGGGCTGCGCGCGCGCGATGGCGTTGATCGCGCTTTGCAGGTTGTAGCGATTGGTCCCGTCGATCCCGTGCTGAATGTTGAAGGTCATCACCTTCAGCGTCACGGCCGGGCGCGAGGCGCCCGTGGGGCTAGTCAGCGAGTCGTGTCCGCCACACGCGGATCCGATCGCGGCGCCGACAGCCAGCACAACGGCAGAAATTCGCACGAGCACATCAGGAGCAAACGCGTTGCCGAGTGATAAAGACGAGCAGGCAGGACGATTGCAATACGGCTCGGCGGTGCTTCCCGTGGATGAGCTCCTCGACGCGACCGTTCTCATCTGCACGTACAACCGTGCAGATCTCCTCGGGGAAACGCTCGACAGCCTGCGCGGCACGCGGACCTCGCTGCGCTGGGACGTCATCGTCGTCGACAATAATTCCGCCGATGGGACGCGCGAGGCCGTTGCTTCCCGAATTGCGGAATTTCCTGTCCGATTGCGGTATCTCTTCGAGCCGCGCCAGGGCAAATCGAACGCACTCAACACGGGCCTCGAAGCCACCGACGCCGGCATCGTGATCTTCACCGACGACGACGTCCGCGTGGGCGAGGAGTGGCTGGAGGCGTCCTGCAGGCCGATGCTCGACGATCCGACCATCGACTATACAGGCGGTCCGGTGCTGCCGATCTGGGAGCGGCCGCGGCCGTCCTGGCTCGACAGCACGCGATCGGACCTGTGGGGCACGCTCGCCATCCTCGATTACGGCCCGGATCGCTTCGTGTTCGAGGAGCGGCGCCGCGTGCCGCTCGGCGCGAACATGGCGGTGCGGCGGCAGCTGATCGATCGCATCGGCGGGTTCGATCCGTCGCTCGGGCGCAACGGCAACTCGCTGCTCGGACAGGAGCAGGCGGAGTTCTTCTGCCGCTCGCGCATCGTCGGCGCGCGCGGCGTCTACGTGCCGCAGGCGTCGCTGCAGCACCACGTGCCCGCCCGGCGCCTCACACGCGAGTACTTCCTGCGCTGGTGGTACTGGAAGGGCGTCTCGAAGGCGCGGCTCGAGCAGCGGCATCCGGTCACCGAGATGGGCATCGACCTGTCGCGCGTGCCGACGATCGCGCGCGTCCCGCGGTTCATGGTCGGGTCGGCGGTTCGCGACCTCGGCGGTATCGTCCTCGCGGCGCTCACAGCCAATCGCGTGGAAGCGATGCGGCGGGCCGCAATGCTCTGCTATTTCGCGGGGTACGTGATGGGTGTCCGCAGCGCGCCAGCGCCGCCGTCGCGATCAGTCTCTCCGAAATCTTCAGTAGCGTAACGCATCAATTCACGTAGTTCTTTCCCGGTGTATAGCGCAAAGAAGGTGTAACAACGCACGCGAACGCGCGAAGGTGCGCACGATCGACCGCTGGCACCGCGTTCGCTCCGTCGGCGGACGTGCCTACGCAACCACACCTCGTCAGACGATTGCTCATCAGTGCGTGTATGGCCGTGCTCTGGTGCGCCGCACCGCGCGGCGCCTCGGCTGAAACGCTCTGCGATTCGTCGTTCACCAACTGCCGCACGCAGCTTCTCGCGCTCATCGACAACGAAC
>Ga0209474_10000573_pt1 | contig 39586 bp, 40 predicted proteins | sample GraSoiAngelo_145_FD_185902 | JGI IMG/M metagenome (GOLD analysis project Ga0209474, IMG submission 185902) | Grasslands soil microbial communities from the Angelo Coastal Reserve, California, USA - 14_1009_05_20cm (SPAdes) (version 2) | ecosystem: Environmental > Terrestrial > Soil > Grasslands...
CGGCAACTGCCGAAAAAGCTTCCTGAACTTCCCCATCCGACCCCCTCCATGATTCGGGAGTCGTCTTCAGAATCCGTATTGTCCTTCAATGCAATACAAGTCTCAAATCCAAATGCGATTCCCCTGCCGCGTGCGGGGAGAGGGTTAGGGTGAGGGGGACTATCGACAGACTCGCGCTATCGGATAGCCCCCCTCACCCGGCGCTTCGCGCCGACCTCTCCCCGCAAGCGGGGCGAGGTTGACGACGATGCTGAACCGCTCAGTTCAACGAAGCGCGCTTGGGAGGCGTGGCCGGCCACGACTTGATCAGCGCGTCGTAGTCGATGGTTTCGCCCTTCGGCTTTTCGTTGGCCAGCTTGCGCTGGGGCGCGATGGTCTTGTCCTTTTCAGCTTTGGCGAACCAGAACTCAGGCTTTTCCTTTTTGTTGAGCTTCGGTCCGCAGGCGCCCTGCACGCCCGACTTCTCGATGCGCTCCATCACCGAGTCCTGAGCTGCCGCCAAGGCGTCCATCGCAGCCTGCGGCGTCTTCGAACCCGACGAAGCATCGCCGATGTTCTGCCACCACAACTGCGCCAGCTTGGGATAGTCCGGCACGTTGTTGCCGGTCGGGGTCCACTGCACGCGCGCGGGCGAGCGGTAGAACTCGATCAGACCGCCGAGCTTCGGCGCGCGCTCGGTGAACGACTTGTCCCAGATATCGGACTCACGAATGAAGGTGAGACCGACATGGCTCTTCTTCAAGCTCACCGTCTTGGAGACGATGAACTGCAGATAAAGCCAGGCCGCCTTGCGGCGGTCGGGCGGCGTGGATTTCAGCAGCGTTGCCGAACCCGCGTCCTGATAGCCAAGCTTCATGCCTTCCTTCCAGTAAGAGCCGTGCGGCGATGGCGCCATCCGCCATTTCGGCGTGCCATCGGCATTCACGACCGGGCCCGGCTTCACCATGTCGGCAGTGAAGGCGGTGTACCAGAAGATCTGCTGGGCGATATTGCCTTGCGCGGGCACCGGGCCTGCCTCGGAGAAGGTCATGCCTTGCGCCTGCGGAGGAGCATACTTCTTCAGCCAATCGAGATATTTGACGATCGAATAGACCGCCGCCGGACCATTGGTGTCGCCGCCACGTTCGACCGACGAGCCGACCGGACGGCAGCCTTCCATGCGAATGCCCCACTCGTCCACGGGCAGACCGTTCGGGATGCCCTTGTCGCCGTTGCCAGCCATCGACAACCACGCGTCGGTGAATCGCCATCCCAGCGACGGATCCTTTTTGCCGTAGTCCATGTGGCCATAGACCTTGACGCCGTTAATGTCCTTGACGTCGTTGGTGAAGAATTCGGCGATGTCCTCATAGGCCGACCAGTTCACGGGTACGCCCAGCTCATAGCCGTACTTGGCCTTGAACTTCGACTTGTAGTCTGGATTGGTGAACCAGTCGTAGCGGAACCAATAGAGGTTGGCGAACTGCTGGTCGGGAAGCTGATAGAGTTTCCCGTCCGGAGCGGTGGTGAAGGACTTGCCGATGAAGTCGTTGACGTCGAGCATCGGATCGGTGACGTCCTTGCCCTCTCCCGTCATGTAGTCAGACAGAACGATCGTCTGGCCATAGCGGAAGTGGGTGCCGATCAGATCGGAGTCGTTGATCCAGCCGTCATAGACGTTCTTGCCGGACTGCATCTGGGTCTGCAGCTTTTCCACCACGTCGCCTTCCTGGATGACGTCGTGCCTGATCTTGATGCCGGTAAGTTCGCTGAAGGCCTTGGCCAGCGTCCTGGCTTCATATTCGTGCGTCGTGATCGTTTCCGAGACGACGTTGATCTCCATTCCCTTGAAAGGCTGAGCCGCCTTTTCAAACCACTGCAGTTCCTTCAACTGATCGGCCTTGGACAAGGTCGAAGGCTGAAACTCGCTATCTATCCACCTTTGTGCGGTGGCATCGTCCGCGACTGCGGGGGTAGCAACCGTCACTGAAGCCGCAATCAGCGCCACCGCGCTGCTCATCATCAGAAAACGGGCCTTGGTCGCAGGACCTGTCCTTCTCCCAAAATATCTCATCATGTTCCTCCGTTGCAGCACAAACTACCCAGCCCCGGGTTAAACCCCGGAGCTGTTATCTCGCCTGCTCAGACCCTGCGGAAAATCGCAACGGCCGAAACGAGCGAAATCACGGTGGCGAGCCACAGGCTCGACAAATCAATGCTCTCTTCTCCGAGCGGAATGGTGGCGAGCGTGTCTGTGCCAACTACTCCGATCCACACGAGATGAATAACTGCAGCCATAATCAACGAAATGAAAAGTCTATCGCCGCGCGTCGTCGGGATGCGCAGGACGCCGACGCGCTCGGCCTCCGGGTAGGCAATGGCAAGCCAGGTCATGACCGCGAGCGTGCACGCAAGCAGTCCGAAAAAGATCGCCGTTGGCAGCGTCCAGGCCATCCATGCGATGTTTTCCATGGCGGCGCTCCTACACCCTGCCGAGCGCAAAGCCGCGCGCGATGTAGTTGCGGACAAACCAGATCACCAGCGCGCCCGGAATGATGGTCAGGACGCCGGCCGCCGCGAGTAATCCCCAATCCATCCCCGCGGCGGAGACGGTGCGAGTCATGACGGCGGAGATCGGCTTGGCGTCCACCGAAGTCAATGTCCGCGCCAGCAACAATTCGACCCAGGAAAACATGAAGCAGAAGAACGCCGCGACGCCGATGCCGCTGGCAATCAGCGGCACCAGAATCTTCATGAAAAATCGCGGGAACGAATACCCGTCCAGAAACGCCGTTTCGTCAATCTCGCGCGGCACGCCTGAGACGAAACCTTCCAGGATCCACACCGCCAATGGCACGTTGAAGATACAGTGCGCCAGTGCGACCGCCCAAGGCGTATCGAACAAGCCGATCGCCGAATAAAGATTGAAGAACGGCAGTGCGTAAACCGCCGCCGGCGCCATCCGGTTCGACAGCAGCCAGAAGAACAGATGCTTGTCGCCGAGAAAGCGATAACGCGAAAACGCGTAGGCAGCAGGCAATGCCACCGAAATCGAGATCACCGTGTTGAGAACGACGTATTTGAGCGAGTTGATGTAACCGGAATACCAGCTCTGGTCGGTGAAGATCCGCGCGTAATTGGCAATAGTCGGCTCGTGCGGCCACAGCGTCATGGTGGAGACGATCTCGTAGTTGGTCTTGAAGCTCATATTGACCAGCCAGTAGATCGGCAGCAGCAGGAAGACCAGGAACAGGCCCAGAATCAATCGACGGCCGGGAATCGAATGCATCATGCGACCCCCTTGCTGGGCTGGCGCTCGGCGCCGGCGTTGGTCATGACGGTGTAGAACACCCAGCAGACGATGATGATGATCAGGTTGTATACAAGCGACAGCGCGGCCGCCTTGCCGAGATCGAATTGTCCGAGCGCGATCTTTACCAGCTCGATGGAAACGAAGGTCGTCGAGTTGCCCGGGCCGCCGCCGGTCACGACGAACGGCTCGGTGTAGATCATGAAACTGTCCATGAACCGCAACAGCACCGCTATCAGCAGCACGCGATTCATTTTAGGAAGCTGGATCGCTTTAAATACCGCCCAGCGCGACGCGCCATCGATTTGTGCCGCCTGGTAGTAGGCGTCGGGAATCGATTTCAGTCCGGCGTAGCACAACAGCGCGACCAGGCTGGTCCAGTGCCAGACATCCATGACGATGACGGTGGCCCACGCGTCGAGATCGTTGGAGACGTAGTTGTAGTTCAGCCCGATCTTGTGAAGCACATAACCCAGCAGGCCAATGTCGGGCCGTCCGAAAATCTGCCAGATCGTGCCGACCACGTTCCATGGAATGAGCAGTGGCAACGCCATGATCACGAGGCAGGCCGCGACGCTCCAGCCCCGCCGTGGCATCGAAAGCGCGACGACGATCCCCAATGGGACCTCGATCGCGAGGATCACGGCGGAAAAGAACAGATTGCGCCACAACGACGCAAAGAACCGCCCTCCAAGATCGGTGGAAGGATCGAGCAATTCCTTGAACCAGCCGACGCCGTTCCAGAAGAACTGGTTGTTGCCGAAGGTATCCTGCATTGAATAGTTCACGACCGTCATCAGCGGCAGCACGGCCGAAAACGCCACCACCAGGAACACCGGCAGTACCAAAAACCAGGCCTTCTGGTTGACGGTCCTGTCCATCACGCCGATCCCTCTACCAGAACGCTATCGGCGTAAACGTGTACGTGGGACGGATCGAACAGCAGTCCGGCGGCATTGTCCGGAATCGAAAGCGATGGTGGCACTCTTGCCGCCAATTTGGCATTGCCGATGCGCACACGCGCGAATCGAATCCGGCCGAGGTCATCGATCCGCTCGATATTGGCCGCCAGCAACCCCGGAGCGGCCGGTGCGATCTCGACGAATTCGGGACGTACGCCGATTTCGATTTTGGCGCCTGATGGCAAACGGTGGTAGCTGCGGTTCAGCGCGATGGTGTGACCATCGATCCGCGCCTCCCGTCCTCTCACCTCGGCAGGCACGATGTTCATACCGGGCGATCCGATGAAATAGCCGACAAAGGTGTGCGCAGGTTTGTCGAACAATTCCGTCGGCGTCCCGCTCTGCACGACGCGGCCATCATGCATCACGACGACTGTATCGGCGAAAGTCAGCGCCTCGGTCTGGTCGTGGGTGACATAGATCATGGTCAGGTCCAGCGTGCGATGCAGCGCCTTCAGCTTCGACCTCAACTGCCATTTCAGCTCGGGATCGATCACCGTCAGCGGCTCATCGAACAGTACGGCCGCGACATCGGATCGCACCAGTCCGCGGCCGAGCGATATCTTTTGCTTGGCGTCGGCGGTCAGCCGCGTCGCCTTGCGTGAGAGGTACGGGGTGAGGTCGAGCAGAGCGGCGATCTCGGCAACACGTGCATCGCTCTCGGACTTTGGCACCCCGCGGTTCTTCAGCGGGAACGCCAAATTCTCGCCGACGCTCATGGTGTCATAGATAACCGGGAACTGGAACACCTGCGCGATATTGCGCTTCTGGGTTGATAAGGCGGTCATATCGCGACCGTCGAACAGGATCTTGCCGCGCGAGGGCGTAACGATGCCCGATATCAGATTGAGCAGCGTGGTCTTGCCGCAGCCGGACGGCCCAAGCAGCGCATAGGCTCCGCCCTGTCGCCATGTCATCGAAATCGGTTTAAGCGCAAAGGATTCCGGCGCGTCGTTGCCGCTGTAGGAGTGCGCAAGATCAACCAGATCAATGCGAGCCATCCTGCATCCCTCACATGACAGCGGACGAGCTGCGCGGCGAGGCGACCAGGCGGCCGGACCCGTCGAACACAAAGACATTATTCGGATCGAGCACGGCATCGAGCACGTGTCCGGGCGGAAATTCATGCACGCCATGCAGAACGGCAACCCAGTTGGAGGCTTCGCGGTTGAGATGTACGAAGCTTTCCGAGCCGGTGATTTCGGTCACCGTCACCGTGGCCTGAAAAGCATGACGGCCGGCAATTCCGTTGGCGACTTCGATCTGGTGGGCGCGGAAGCCGACCCGATAGGTGCCGTCGGCAAGACCGGCGTAAAGCCCCGATGCCGGCGCCTGCACGCCGCCGGCATATTGAACGGAGCCGCTACTCTTTTTGACTCCGACGATGTTCAGCGGCGGATCGGAAAACACCTGGGCGACACGCAGAGTGTCGGGATGGCGATAGACTTTCGAGGTCTCGCCGGCCTGCAAAACCTCACCCTGCCACATGCACACGGTGCGCCCACCGAGCAACAATGCCTCGGAAGGCTCCGTGGTTGCGTAAACGAATATTGCTCCAGAGGCTTCGAAGATGCGCGGCAGTTCGGTGCGCAATTCTTCGCGCAGCTTGTAATCGAGATTGGCGAGAGGCTCGTCCAGCAACACCAGATCAGCGCCCTTGACCAGCGCGCGCGCGATCGCGGTGCGCTGCTGCTGTCCGCCGGACAATTGTAGCGGCGTGCGCTCAAGATACGGCTCCAGCTTCAGAAGCTTTGCCACTTCCTGCACTCTCTTTTCGATTTCGGCGCGCGGCTTGCCCTGCACCCGCAGCGGCGAAGCGATGTTTTCATAAACGGTGAACGAGGGATAGTTGATGAACTGCTGATAGACCATCGCCACCGAACGCTGCCGCACGTCCACACCGGTGACGTCCTTGCCATCCACCAGCACTCGGCCGGTCGTGGGCCGGTCGAGCCCGGCGAGCAACCGCATAGTGGACGTCTTTCCCGAAAGCGTCGGGCCGAGCAGAACACTCAGGGTACCGCGCTCAAGCGTCAGTGAGACATCGCGAATAGCCGGAATGCCATCTACCGAACGCGTGACATGGTCGAGCGTAACCGTCACGTCCGCCCTCCTGCTTCACGCAACGAATTTTGAACGGAAACAGCATGGGCGGCAAGCCAGTTATCGATGCCGGCGATTTCCTCCTCTGTTAGCCGCAACCCAAGCTTGGAGCGCCGCCATACGATGTCCTCGGCGGTTAAGGCCCACTCAGCCCTGACGAGGTACCTGACCTCTCTTTCGGTTAGGGTGGCGCCGAACGACTTCCCGAGATCCGCCATCGACCTCGCATTGCCGAGCAGTTTGGCGGCGCGGGTGCCGTAGGCGTGCGCCAAGCGGGTGGCATGCGCCGGCGTGATAAATGGATAGCCACGCTGCAACTCCGCAGTCAGCGCGGCGATGGCGGAGACGTCCAGATCGCCGCCAGGCAACGGCGACCTGGCGGTCCAGCCTTCGCGTGCCCTGGCGCTCCGCAGATAGGGCGAGAGCCGTTCCAGCGCCTCCTCGGCGAGGCGGCGATAGGTGGTGATTTTTCCGCCGTAAATCGACAGCAGCGGCGCACCGCCTGGCGCGTCCAGTTCGAACACGTAGTCGCGAGTGGCGGCCTTGGCCTCGCTGGCGCCATCGTCATACAGCGGGCGAACGCCGGCATAGGTCCAGACCACGTGTTCCGGTCTGACCGGTTTGGCCAGATATTCGCTGACGGAATCGCACAGGTACTTGATCTCCTGGCTTGAGGCTTTCACTGTCGACGGATCGCCGACAAAGTCGCGATCGGTAGTGCCGATCAGCGTGAAATCTTCCTGATAGGGAATGGCGAACACGATTCGTCCGTCACTATTCTGGAACATGTAGGCGCGGTGGTGGGCATAAAGCTTCGCCACCACAATGTGGGAGCCCTGCACCAGCCGCACCTTGGCCCTGGCGTTCACGCCCGCACCCGATGCCAGCACTTGCTCGACCCAAGGTCCGCCGGCGTTGATCAGCACGCGAGCGCTGATGGTCGAGCGCTCTCCGCTGAAGGTGTTCTCGACTGTGAGCTGCCATTTCCCGTCGACCTGACGGATATCAACGGCGCGCGAACGGGTGCGGATTTCGGCGCCGCGATCCGCCGCGTCTCGGGCGTTCAGAATTACAAGCCGGGCGTCATCGACGAAGCAGTCGGAGTATTCGAAGCCTTTGACGAAACGATTCGGAACCAGGGGCGCTCCCACTTCGTCCCGGGTCAGATCGACCGAGCGGGTTGGCGGCAGCAGGTTGCGGCCACCGATATGGTCGTAAAGGAACAGACCGAGGCGGAGCAGCCAGGCCGGCCTCAAGCCGTCGTGGTGAGGTAATACAAATCGCAGCGGGCGGATGATGTGGGGAGCGATCTGCCACAGGATTTCGCGCTCGATCAGCGCCTCGCGGACCAAACGAAACTCGTAGTACTCGAGATAACGTAGGCCCCCGTGCACCAGCTTGGTGGACCATGACGAGGTCCCGCTGGCCAAATCGTTCATCTCGCAAAGGAAGACAGAATTGCCCCGGCCCGCCGCGTCGCGCGCGATGCCGCAACCGTTGACGCCGCCTCCGATGATCGCGAGATCGAAAATTCGGTCCAAAGACGCCTCCCCCGGCGTTCGTCCCGTTCATTTTAGCGGTTTGGCTTTCGATTTTGAGTAAATCACAACCATTTCCGAAAGCAACCCGAAAGTGAGACCGCTTGTTTGCCCGGATATTGGTCATCAAGGAGAGCGCTGATGCATTTTCTCAGCTCACGTCCACTAATCGGGGGACGCGGCTCAGTTCGCTTTGCTGTCAGAAGAAAGCACGTCGGCTTGGAGCGCCGCACACCTGCTCCGACCGGTAGTGCAGGAAATGCAGCAAAACAGGAGAGAACATGCGGAAATCCCATCTCACCACAACCGCGACCATCCAGTTGTTCGCGGCGGCGGTCTTTCTGATCGTGGCGACGCAAAGCGCTTTCGCCCGCACCAACACAGGGGTCCGCCCGACCAGCGCCGGCCAGAGCCAGCCGTTTGGCGTCAAGCCCGGCGCAACCAAGGGCGTAGGCGCGGATGGCGGGGTGGTCGGCGGTTCTGGTGGGGCGCCCGCTCGAGCCAAGCCTCCTCACCGCCAGTGGCCAACAGTTTCGCGCTGAAGCTAACACAGGAGATGCCGAGGCAGGGGTCTCGGCATTTCCTCCCATGCGCGTGAAATTAGGACGTGCAGCGTCAACGTTCGCGGGTGCGACGATGTGAATGTCGCGCGCTGACTGGTGCCTCAGTTGAGCAGCGGAGTGCAGTATCCTGCGGCCAATTTGACCAGGTCGGCCTGACGGCAGGTGCCGGTCTTTTCAAACAATCGACCGACATGAGTCTTTACCGTGGAATCGGCAACGCCAAGCATCGACGCGGCTTGAGGGATGCCGCCCACTTCGATGATTGCGAGCAGCACCCGCAACTCGGTCGGGGTCAAGTCGAATGCTCTGGCCATAACTTGCGGGGCCAGACCATCCAGTACTGCTTTTTGCACAAACACGGCTGCGCATGTTGGGTGCGCAACTGGCGCGTCGCGGCGCGCGCCCGAACTCAACGGCAAAACGTGGATGAGGTAGCGATCGCCGTTACCCGCGGTCACCGGCAGGGTAAGATTATCGACGCCTAACCCGGCCTGGACCGCGGCGGTCAGCGCTTGCTGCACTTGCGCATTCATATCGCAATCCTCAGCAACCAACATGCCCTGACCCGCCGAATTGGCATGCATCACCGTGCCGTCGCCCGCGATCAAGAACATCCCGGCACTTAGTCCATCCAGCACATTCGTTAGCGCTGCAGTTCTGATCTGCTCAACATCCATCTCCCTGCCAATCGGAACCGCGCGACGCACATGAGGTACCACCAGGGCCATGCGTTCGCGCATCTCATCGTCGACTGGGCCCTGTTCCTTGCTGCGGATGATCGTCAGAAATGAACAGCGCAACACCGACTTTTCCAGCACACAGTTTGCCGCATCCACCCAACCCTGGGGCTCCATCCACTCCAGAAAGAAACGTCCGCGACGAAATTCGTCGTACGGAACCAGTTCAGGGATGCTGACGACCTGTCCAACATCGAACAAACGCAAGTTCGAGAAGGGGTCAAGCCGCGAATGCGTCTGTGAATAAATCTGCACCTGCTTCGGATCGACGCCAAAATGATGGTAGGGAATGCTGTCCTTACTGACGCTGTCCTTTGAAAACATGCCCGCGGCCTGGCCGCCGACAAAAGCTGCGATCTCTGCAAGCGTCTCGGGCCAGAGTGCTGGCAGCAGCGCGGCATCGTAGATGCGTCCAATGAGCCGTGTCAGCCTCTCATCGTCAGCCCGGAATTCCCCGGAAGGTGAGATGGTGTGAGGCGAAAAGCCGGCCTGGGGCGGGTGGACGTGGCGCACGTATGACTCCGGTTTTGAAACGCGGGGCGTAGTCAAAAAGGCATTTACGGCTTTGCTGGACTCACATGAGTCTTCAAGGTTTGCTCAGTACGAAATCGGAAACACCTGGCTATCGCTGCAGTCAATTATGGAACTATCCACTAAGCGCCAGAATCAATTTGACGCATCGAACCGTTTCACAGCGCATGACCTTGCGAGCATAACGAGTATGTGATCGGCGAACGGATAACTGGAACGGACGAGATTCGCCGGGGTATCGAATTCTTCAGCGCAGCACGTACAGAAATTTTGGATCCGGCAACTCCCACCAACTTGATGATGCTGCCGCCGCACCGGGTAAGTTGACGCATTGCGCTTCGCTTCCCTTTGGTGGACATTGCAAAACCCTCAGCACGGCGACAAACGGATTCTCCTCAACCTAGGTGAAATAAATTCACCCTGGGATGAAACCCATTCAGTCTCGCGGGAAGCCTGTGGTTGCGAATAAGCGCTAGCGCAACCTTACCGCGGCGGGCGGAGCGGCCTCAAGCTCCTGCTCGTCGAGATCGCCGAGCTTCGGCATCGCCTCGATCACTTCGATGCCGCGGCTGTGGCAGATGTTGGCCAGTCCGGCCGGCAGTGCGGCGTCAGTCACAAATGTCTGGATCTGACTGATGTGGGCGATGCGGACTGGCGCGCTGCGCCGTAGCTTCGTGCTATCGGCTACCAGCATCACGCTCCGCGCGTTGGCGATGATAGCTTGCGCAGCCTGCACTTCGCGATAATCGAAGTCCAGCAGCGCTCCCTCTTCATCTATCGCTGATGCGCCGATGATCGCATAATCAACTTTAAACTGACCGATCAGGCTGATAGCAGTCGAGCCGATTACCGCGCCGTCGGCGCGGCGCACCGCCCCACCGGCCACGATCACTTCGATGCGCGGGTGCCGGTACAGCAGCATCGCGACATTGAGGTTATTGGTGATGACCAAAAGGTCCTCATGGGAAGTCAGCGCGCTGGCGACCTCTTCCGTGGTGGTGCCGATATTGATGAACAGCGAGCAACCGTTCGGAATCAGCGCGGCAGCAGCCGCGCCGATCGCTTTCTTCTCTTCGGCCGCGACAAAGCGGCGCGCTTCGTAAGCCAGATTCTCAACTCCCGAGGCAATGATAGCGCCGCCGTGGATCCGGGTCAGCGACCTGTGATCGCATAGATCGTTGAGGTCCTTGCGAATGGTCTGCGCCGAAACCTCGAAACGCTTGGCAAGGTCTTCCACCATCACGCGGCCAAAGCTGCGCGCGATGTTCAGGATTTCAGTCTGGCGGTGGGTCAGTCCGGTCACGGCGACACCTCAGGAAAACGCGGCCATGGTGCGGCGGTTCGGCGATCCGGTCAACGCCGCAGGTCCGGCCTCCAGACGTGCGCTGGAAAGCGAACCATACTGGTCAATTCAGAATTTCATGGAAGTGCGTTATGCGACCAGCTTGTCACCGCCGGCCAGGCGGACCGCCGCGCGCTCGGCTTCCCCGGGGGTGCGGAATAGTCGACCTTCCAGCGGCATGAAACGATGGTGGGCTGCGAAGAAACGATAGCCTTTCGGAGTCCGGACCACAATTCCGGCGGCCTGCGAGCCGACCTCGATGATGTAAGTTTCGGACATGTTCGATTCTGGGCCCCTCTGCCGCAAGTCCGGCGCTACAACAAGGCCGGAGGTAAATAGTTCCACGTCCCAATTCGGCCGAAATCGCCCTCTGATTCCGCGTGATTTGTTGCAGATAACCGTGGTCGTCGGCCGAGACTTGGTTCAATCTGGCTTGGGAAACCACGACTTCTTTGCGCACTTGCAGCATAGACGCCCTATTATGGGGCAAAGTTGGTTCTCGAGTCATCGTGCGATCCGTTCATCGGAGGCTCCCATGTCCAGACGTTTATCGATTATCGCCGGTATGCTTCTGTTTTCAGTCTGCGCTGCGCCCGCGCAAACGCCCTCACCCGACGCGATGAAGGCGGCGCGTGGCCTGGTGACAACCATGAAGTTGACCGATCAGTACAAGGCTATACTGCCCGGCATCCTGCTAAGCCTCAAGCCAGCGCTGGTTCAGGACAGGCCGGAGATTGAGCGCGACTACGACGCAATGATGCCGATGATCACCGAGGCGTTTACCCCGTATTATGCTGCCATGGTCGATGACATCGCAGCCGTCTACGCCAGGAACTTCACTCCCGGCGAGCTGCGCGAAATGGAAGCCTTCTATCGTCAGCCGGTCGGGCAGAAGCTTCTCGAAAAAGCGCAGGCCGTCACGCAGCAGACCATGCAGGTCGGCCAGGATGCGAGCCGCAAGGCGGCCGAGGATCTCCGGGCGCGTCTGACCGAAGCGCTGCGCCAGAAGGGGCACAAGCTTTAGCGGAGCTTGCGGCGGGCATGAGCCCGCGAAAGCAACTCTTGCAGATCAGGCTTCCGCCGGTTTGATCGCCTTGAGGTCGGCAGCGTCGACGAACAGGTTTGGGACCTGCGCGGCCCGGTTCAAGAACCACGCAGCCACAACCATGATGAGGATCCCAGCGGCGCTAACGGCAAGTTGCTCCCAGACGCCTCTAGTGTACTGCACGAGAATCCAATGCGCCCCGAATGACAGGAATACGCCCAGGCAGAAGATCGCCAGGGAATGCTGACCGCACAAGATCAGTGGGCGCAACCATTTGGAATTGAGCACCGTCCACTTGCGCGGCATATATCGCGTCACCACAAGCGCCAGCGCGAGGAAGTGGGTGAGACGCAGCATATCCAGATCGGTCTTGTCGATCGGGTAGATCGCCTTGATCATCCATTTCGGCACCAGCGCTTCCAGGAACGGAATGTGCCAGGTCATGACGATCACGAGTGCAAACAGCAGCCATGCGACGGATAGGATCAGGGCCGCGCGAGATCGGATCAGAGCTTGCAGCTGGGCGACGCCCCCCACGCCGCACCATGCCGCGAATACGAACAGCAGTTGCCAGGCAAACGGATTGAAGTACCAGGTGGTGCCGGGCGGATACGAGGCGAAATTCCAGTCAAACCAGCGCGCCGCTACATACAGCACGGCCGAGCCGAGCAAGGTCCAGTTTGGCCGACGCACCAGGCACCAAAGCATCAGCGGCGAAGCCAGCACCAGCGCTATATAGAGTGGCAGCACATCCAGGTTGACTGGTTTGTAGCGCAAGGTCAGCGCCTGTCCGATCAGAACGTCAGGGTGCTGGAGAAAGTTGTAGACGTTGAATTCATTCTCATACATCGGATTGTCGAATTTCCTGGCCGTGCGGGCGATCTGAGCCGTGAAGATCAGGAACAGCAGAATGTGGGCGACGTACATCTGCCACGCTCGCATCACCAACCGCTTGGTGGCAGCCAGGAAATTGCCTCCGCTTACAATCGGACCGTAGATGTAACCCAAAAGATAGCCGGAGATGAACACGAAGAACTCAGCGGCATCGCTGAACCCGTAATTGCGCAGGGTTAGCCAGGCAACGATGTCGTGCGGAATGTGATCCAGGAAGATCATCCATAGGCCCATGCCGCGGAAGAGATCGAGCCGGAGGTCACGATCAACCGAGTGCGAGAGAGCAAACGAATCCTTGTTGGCCATCATGGCGCTATCCATTTAGTCGTGTCGGGTGTCCCGAAAACATAGAGAGGCGACGCATAGCGAGGCGATACGTAGCTAGACCACACATCGAGAGGCGACGCCGAAGCACCATCGAAACGCCGCCGCCCATCGGCTAACAATGGGCCGCGTGGCTCCCGCTGGATCATCTCCGCAAAGTCGGCTTCGAAAAATGCCTTTAGTCGATTCACAAGCGCACATTGAGACCCACCAAGATAGTGTCGTCAATGTCCGGGATGGGTCAAAAGCATCATTTTGGCTGCGGCGCGGCGCGGCATCCGGCCTCAAGGTGCACAGTGAGCTCGAGAGGGGGGCAACCCAATCAGCCAAGGCTATCCCAGCCGGCATCCGGCGTGAACCGTGCCCCGAATTTCTGCGCCAGCGCATTCAAACTAGAGGTCACGTTTTCCCGCCCGCGGCTTCGGGCATAGTTCAGCGGCCCTCCGCGGAACGGCGCGTAACCGGTGCCAAAGATCATGGCGCCGTCGACGAGATCGGCACTGTCGACGATGCCCTCGCGCAGGCAGGCGATGCAGACGTTCGATATCGGCAGGATCAGGCGATCGATCATTTCGGGCGTCGGCTGTGCTGTGGCCGGCGGGCTCGGCGAGCCCCGCGCTTTTTCGGCCTTGCCGTTCCTCCAGAGATAAAATCCCTTGCCGGTTTTGCGGCCGAGTTCGCCGCGCGTGACCTTGTCGCGAAGCCAGGCCGGCGCGGGCGGGAGCAGATCAGGGAATTTGGAGCGCAGCATGTCGCCCACCGCGAGACAGATATCGAGCCCGACCTGATCGGCGAGTTCTATCGGACCCATCGGCATGCCGAATTGTTCCGCCGCCGCGTCGATGGTGAGCTTGTCGATGTTCTCGTCAAGCATCAGCATGGCCTCGAGCATGTATGGCGTCAGCGCGCGGTTGACGACAAAGCCGGGCGAACTCTTCACCGGCAGCGGCAGCCGGTCGATGGCGCCGACAAAAGCCAACGCCTCACGCAACATGTTCGGATCGCTGCCGTCATGGCTGACGACCTCAACCAGTTGCAGCCTGGACACCGGATTGAAAAAGTGCAGTCCGACCAGCCGCTCCGGTGACTGCAATGTGGTGCGCAGATCCTGCAACGGAATACTCGAGGTGTTGGTAGCGAGGATAGCGCCCGGCTTCATCCGGGGCTCAAGCCCGGCATAAACTTGCTGCTTCAGCGCCAGGTTTTCCGGCACGGCTTCGATGATCAGATCGGCGTTGCGCACGCCCTCGCCGTCGAGATCGGGAACAAGCCTGTCCAGCGCGTCACGGATGTCGGTGCGCTTGCGCATGATCTTGCCGAACAGATCAGCGGCGCGCTTCATGGCGCCGGCGATCGGCTCCGCCTTCATGTCCGATAGCGTGACCCGGAGTCCTTGATTGGCGCACCATGCTGCGATGTCGCCGCCCATCGCACCTGCCCCGATGACGTGAACTTGCCTGACTTTGTTGCCGCCACCCGCGAGCTTCTTCATCTGCTCGCGCAGAAAAAATACCCGGATCAGGTTTTGCGCCGTTGGCGTCACCATCAGATTGGCAAACGAGGTCTTTTCGGCAGCCAGCATGCCGGCCTTGTCGCCGCCGTGCTTTTCCCAGAGATCGATCAGCCCATAGGGCGCGGGATAATGCTCGGCAGGCGCAAACTTGCCGGCCTCAGCCCGCATTCGCGAGGCCAGAAAGCCCCTCATCGGCGTGAAATTCACAACCGCGTTCACGAGGCCGGGCCGCGCGCGTTGGAGGCGGCCGAACAGCGCATCCTTTACCGCGTTGCGAACATGCCGCTCCTGCGTCAGGGCATCGACCAGGCCGAGCGACTTTGCCCTTCGCGCGTCGATGATCTTGCCGGTCAGCATCAGCGTCATCGCCTGGGTCGAGTTGACCAGACGAGTGAAACGGGCGGTCCCGCCGAGACCAGGATGCAAGCCCAGCATGACTTCCGGAAAGCCAAAGCGCGCACCCTCGATCGCGATGCGGGACTGGCAGGCGAGGGCGACTTCGAGGCCGCCGCCGAGGCAGAAGCCGTGGATCACCGCGACGGTTGGAATTTTCAAGGCCTCGAGACGGTCGATCACCGCGTGGGCACGGCCGATCGCCGTCTCGACCGGATGGGGATCGGTGGTACCGCGAAATTCGTTGACGTCCGCACCGGCAATAAATCCGGAATTTTTTGCGGAGCGAATCACAATTCCGGCGGGCCGTTGGCTTTCCAGTCCCGCCAGCACGGTCTCGAATTCTTCCATCACTTCGGCGGAGAGCGTATTAGCGCTGGCACCGGCGCGATCGAACAGCAGCCACGCAATTCCGTCGGCGTCGCGGGTGAGCTTGAAATTGCGATAAGGCCCGTTCGCCTCAGGCTTCGGCCCGAGTTCCAGCACGCGATCGTCGAGAACATCCATGATCCGCGAGTCCATAGTCACACCGTCTCGATCAGCATCGCCCCACCCTGCCCGCCACCGATACATTCGGTGGCGATGCCGCGTTTGGTACCCAGCCGCTTCATCGCATTGACCAGATGCAGCACAATGCGATTGCCGCTGGTGCCCACGGGATGACCGAGGCTGATCGCGCCGCCATCGACATTCAGTCTGGCGCGGTCGATTGGCCCGGCCGCACCTTCAAGACCTAGGATCTCCCGGCAGAACTTTTCGTCCATCCAAGCCGCAAGGCAGCCCAGCACTTGTGCGGCGAACGCCTCGTTCAACTCCCAGGTCTCGATATCGGCGAGCACAAGGTTGTTGCGCTTCAGAAGCTCGGTCGCGGACAGCACAGGCCCGAGACCCATGATGCCGGGGTCGAGGGCCGACCATTGGCTGTCGACGATGACGGCTTTCGGCGTCAGGCCATGTCTTTTGACCGCCTCTCCCGAAGCAAGGATGATCCATGACGCCCCATCGGTGATCTGCGAGGAGTTGCCGGCGGTGACCTGTCCCCACGGGCGCTCGAACACCGGCTTGAGTTTTGAAAGGCTCTCCGGCGTGGAGTCCGGCCGCACTCCGTCATCGTGATCGTAGAATTTGCCGTCCGCCCCAAACGCGGTTTCGACCTCGCCTTTGAGAAAACCCTGCGCCTGTGCGTTGGCCAGCCGCCTGTGACTCTCGGCGGCGTAAACGTCCGATTGTTCGCGGGTGATACCGAAGAGATGAGCGACCACTTCGGCGGTCTGACCCATGTTGAGTTCAGTGATCGGGTCGGTGAGCCCACGCTCCAGCCCAATCACCGGTTTGAAATAACCGGGGCGCGCCTTTGTCAACGCGGCTATCTTGGCGAGAGCGCCCTTGGCGCCGGCCAGGCCTGCGAACCAGCGCACGCCTTGCTGTGGCCAAACCAAAGGCGCGTAGCTCAGCGCTTCGGATCCGCCTGCCAGGATCAGGTCCGAGGCGCCCTCACCGATATAGCGGTACCCAGTGTCGATCGATTGCATGCCGGAGCCGCAATTGATCTGCACCGTGAACGCGACCATTGCTTCGCCCATCCCGAGTCGCAAGGCGGCCACCCGCGCAGGATTCATCTCGTCGGCTATCACGTTGACGCAGCCGAGGATGACCTGATCGAATGCCGATGGGGTGAATGGTTGCCGGGCTAATAGCGGCCGGCCGCACTGAACCGCGAGGTCGACCGGAGTGAACGGCCCCGGCCCGCTGCGTGCTTTCAGGAACGGCGTCCGGCTGCCGTCGATGATAAAAACCGGTCGCGCCATGGGCTTACGGCCTTGTGTTCACCAAACTCGCCAAAGAATTGATGCACGTCGACAGGCTTCTTGTAAATCGGCGAAAGCGCTTCCGGCGCGAAGTGAACGATGTCAACCAGTTTCGCAACCGGTTGGTTCCTCTTCAATCAGGCCGCCTCATTTCGAACATCGCCTCGGGACGGATTTCGAAATAATCGCCACGGCGCCCGGCGCGCACGATCGGGCGCGCCAGCGCAGTCTGGTACACGCCGTCCTTGATGAACGCTTTATCGATGTGAACGGCGACGACCTCGCCGAGCGTGAGCCAAGCCTGCACTTTGCTGCCGTCTGCGCCCTGCAACTGAATGATCTGCGACACCTTGCATTCGAACGAGACCGGGCTTTCCGCGACCCGAGGCACGTTGACGCGCTTGCCAGGGGCGGCTGTGAGCCCGGCGATGTTGAATTCGCTGACATCATGGGCGACATGCGCGGCGGTGGCGTTCATCCGCTGCGCGAGGTCCATGGTCGCGAGATTCCAGACGAACTCGCCGGTTTGCTGGATGTTTTCAACGCTGTCCTTCCACGAGGTGGAAGAAAACCCGATGATCGGCGGGTGGTAATTGAAGCCGTTGAAGAAGCTGTACGGCGCAAGGTTGATGTTGCCCTTGGTGTCGCGCGACGAGATCCAGCCAATGGGACGCGGAGCAATGATGGCGTTAAAGGGATCGTGCTTGAGGCCATGGCCGTTCGCCGGCTCGTAATAATGCAGATCTTTCTGGCTCACGCTGGTGTCTTTCAAGTGGGCATTCCGGCAACAACGGAGCCCCTCATCGGCCGCGCGGGGCGAGGCCTGCAAGGACAAAGTCAATCATCTGGTCGAGGGAGGGACCAGGCTTGCTGGCGGTTTGCGCGATCATCTGCGGGTGGAAAAACCGCATCATGGCAGTACAGGCGCACATCGCCGCCAACGGCACATCCGGCGCTTCGAACTCACCGGCGGCTACGCCTTGGGCAATGACGCTGGCGATGGTCTGGGTGATCCGCTCCATGTGAGCCACGCAAACCTCCCAGCTCTCTTCCATCGCGATCTCGACCATCTCATGCAGCTTGGAATCGCCGACATAGCGTTCGCTGTTCATGCGATGGACCGTGCTCAACAGTTCGCGCAGCCGGAAAGCCGCCGAGCCGGGGCGGTTGGCAATGGCCTGGGCCGCCTCTTCGACGCCGCCCATCAAGGTCCGGGCGACACCCTCGTGGATCGCCTTCTTCGAATCGAAGAAGCGATACACATTCGCCGGGCTCATCCGAAGCACCTTGGCGATGTCGGCGACGGTGGTCTTTTGATAGCCGATTTCGCGAAACAGACGCGCCGCCACCTCGAGGATCCGCTCTCGGGTGTCGAGTTCGATATGTTCGGAAACCAGCGTCATCTCATATCTCGATCAGTCTGCCCCATCTTGAATTATTCCGCTGCCTCGGCAAGCGGAAACGCGCGTCGTGGCTCGCCCTGATGTTGCGCTGCAAGATCAAGATGTTCGCTTGTCCCGCTTTCTTCAAGGCTCTTGCGGAACCAGAGGGCATAGAGACCCGGCAAGTACAGCAAGGTGAGGAAGGTTGCAACAAACAACCCGCCCATGATTGTGATCGCCATCGGGCCCCAGAATGCCGAGCGCGTCAGCGGGATCATCGCCAGGATGGCGGCGAGTGCCGTCAGCACCACCGGACGGGCGCGGCGGACAGTCGCTTCCACAATGGCTTCCTTGCGCGTCAAGCCGTGCGACACGTCGGTCTCGATCTGGTCGACCAGGATCACCGCATTGCGCATGATCATCCCGGCGAGCGCGATTAATCCCAGCAGCGCCACGAAGCCAAACGGCTGGTTGGCGACGTTCAGGCCGAGCGAGGCCCCGATGATCCCGAGCGGGGCCGTCAGGAACACCAGAAACAGCCGCGAAAAACTCTGCAGCTGGATCATCAGCAGGGTCAGCATGACGATCGCCATCAGCGGAAACAGGATGAAGATCGATGCGTTGCCTTTGGCGGATTCCTCGAATGCACCACCCATCTCTATCCGGTATGCCGGTGGCAAGCTGTCGCGGATCTGCTGCAGCTTGGGCCAGATCTGGTTGGTCACGTCAGGGGCCTGCACGCCGTCCACCACGTCGCCGCGTACCGTGATCGCCATATCGCGGTTGCGTCGCCAGATGATCGGCTCTTCGTGGGAGTATTCGATCTTGGCGATTTGCGTGAGCGGCACCGCGACGCCGTTGCGCGAGGTCACGGTAAGATCGCCGACATGGCCGAGATCGAGCCGCTCGGAGGGCACCGCACGCGCGACCACCGCGACTTTTTCGATGCCGTCGCGAATGGTCGTCACCGGGGCGCCAGAGATCAGCATGCTCAGGGCCTGTGAGACGTCCTGCGGCGTCAGGCCAAGCGCACGGGCGCGGTCCTGATCGACGACCAGCTTGAGGTACGGCGACTGCTCGTTCCAGTCGAGCTGCGGATCCTTGACATTGGGGTTCTGCTTGACCACGTCGCGCACCTGATAGGCGATTTCACGCACAGTCTTGGTGTCCGGACCGATGACGCGGAACTGGACTGGAAAGCCGACCGGCGGGCCGAAGTTGAAGCGATCGATCCGCACCCGCGCTTCGGTCAACGCGCCGTCATATACAGACTTCTCCAGACGCGCCTTGATCCGCTCGCGCGCCTTCACGTCCTTGGCGACGATCACGATCTCGGCGAAAGCTTCGTTCGGCAGTTGCGGGCTCAGCCCCAGCCAGAATCGCGGCGAGCCTTGGCCGACATACGCTGTATAGGTCGAGATATCCCGATCGTCCTTCAACAGCGCTTCTGCCTTCTTCACCGACTTTTCCGTGACGTTGAATGCAGTCCCCTCGGGTAGCCGCAACTGCAGGAACAACTCAGGCCGCTCGGACAGCGGGAAGAATTGCTGCTGCACATGGCCAAAGCCCACGATGGATAGCGCGAACACGCCAATGGTCGCCAGCACGACCTTGATGCGGTGATCGACGCACCACTGCACCATGCTGCGCAGGCTGCGATAGACGCGTGTCTCGTAAACAGCGTGCGGATCGTGGTTGCGGCTGACGGTGATGTTCGGCAACAGTTTGACGCCGATATAGGGCGTGAAGATCACCGCCACGAACCAGGACGCGACTAGCGCGATCGCCACGATCCAGAAAATGCCACCGGCATATTCGCCGACCGCCGAGTTGGCGAACCCGATGGGCAGGAAGCCGGCCGCCGTGACCAGAGTGCCTGTCAGCATTGGGAAGGCCGTGGATTCCCATGCAAAGGACGCCGCGCGGACCCGATCCCAGCCCTGCTCCATCTTCACCACCATCATCTCGACTGCGATGATGGCGTCGTCGACCAAAAGACCGAGCGCGATGATCAGCGCGCCCAGCGTGATCCGATGCAGGTCGAGCGACATCGCGTTCATGACGATGAAGACGATCGCCAGCACCAGCGGCACCGATAGCGCCACTACGATCCCGGTCCGCCAGCCCAGGGCCAGGAAAGACACGAACAGCACGATGGCCAACGCCTCAATGAACGAGTGCACGAACTCCCCTACCGCGTGCTCGACCACCTTCGGCTGGTCGGCGATCTGTTCGACATTGATGCCCTGCGGCACCGCCTTCATGAATTCCGCGGTCGCTTTCTCGACCTCCTTGCCTAGCTCCAGGATGTTGGCGCCCTTGGCGGTGACCACGCCGATACCGAGCGCGGGCTTGCCTTCCTGACGCACTACAAAACTTGGCGGGTCGACGAAACCGTGGGTGACGCTGGCGATATCGCCCAGCCGGAACACCCGGCCATTGCTTTCGACCGGCGTCTCCGCGACGGCCTTGGCGCCGTCGAGCGCGCCGGTGACACGCAGCGGCACACGCTGCGAGGAGGTTTCGACGGTGCCCGCGGGCACCACGTTGTTCTGCTTGGCAAGCGAATCAAACAGCGCCTGGGGCGTGATTCCGAGCGTCGCCAGTTTGGCATGCGAGAACTCGACGTATATTTTCTCGTCCTGGGTGCCGTAAAGATCGACCTTGGTGACGCCGGGCACCTTTAACAGCCGCTGGCGCATGCCTTCGGCGGCCTTCTTCAACTGCGCGTAATCGGCGCCGTCGCTGGTCATCATATAGAGGATCGAGTCGACGTCGGAGAATTCGTCGTTGACGACGGGGCCGAGCAGATTGGCGGGCAGTTGGCCCTGCACGTCGGCCAGCTTCTTGCGCAAGACATAAAACAAGTACGGCACGTCCTTTGGCGGCGTTGAATCCTTGAACGTGACCTGCATCGCCGTGAACGCCGGCTTCGAATAGGTCTGCACCTTTTCGAAATACGGCAGCTCCTGCAGCTTCTTTTCAATCGGGTCCGCGACCTGGCTCTGCATTTCGGCCGCGGTAGCGCCCGGCCAGATAGCCGAGATGTTCACCACTTTGACGGTAAAGAAGGGATCTTCGGCACGGCCGAGCCGCTGGTAAGAGAAGAATCCGGCGACGCCGAGCGCGACGACAAGAAACAGAATGAGCGCGGGATGACTGACCGCCCAGCCCGAAAGATTGAAGCGCTTCATGATGTGCTCCTTCAGAATGAGAGCGAGGAGACGACCCGAACCTTCTGGCTCGGATCGAGCTTCTGCACCCCAAGCACCACAACCTTGGCGCCCTCGTCCACGCCGCCGGTGATGACGACGTCATTGCTCTCGTAGGATTTGACCGTGACCGGGTTCGGCGACACGTCACCCTTGTCATCGACGATGTAGAGCGAGGGATCGCCGCCCTCGCTGAACAACGCCGACAGGGGCAGCCGGGCCACGCGCATCGTTTCGGGATCGGCCAGCGTCAAGGTCGCGGTCATGCCAAGCGAGACGCTGTCGCCGGCGTCAGGCAGCGAGAACTTTGCCAGATAGGTTCGCGTCGCAGGGTCGGCGGCCGGAGCGATTTCACGCAGCTTCGCGGCATATTTCCTGTTCGGCTCGGACCACAGGGTTACGCTGGCGACGCCGTCCTTGGCGCGGCTGAGCAGAGTCTCCGGTATCGCGACCACGGCTTCCTTTTCCGCAAAGCGCGCTACGCGGATCGCGGTCTGACCGGACGCTACGACCTGTCCGGGGTCGACCAGCGTCGCGGTCACCACCCCTCGGGTGTCGGCGACCAGCGTTGCGTAGGAAAGAGAATTGTTGGTGAGTTCGACCGAGCGCTGCGCGCGATTTAACCGCGCCCGCGCTTCGTCGGCGGCGGCTCTGGACTGATCCATTTGAGCATCGGTGGTCCAGCCTTTTGCGCGCAAGTCCTTGGCGCGCTGCTCGGCGGCGGCGGCCTGCGCCAGCACGCCGGTGGCGGCGCGGAGTTCAGCCTCTGCCTGCTCGGCCTGCAATTTCAGATCGACTTCATCGAGGGTTGCCAGCGGCTGACCGACGTCGACCGTCTGGCCGACTTCCACCAGGCGTTTCGCGACCTTCCCCGGCACGCGAAAACCCATGTCGGTCTCGATCCGGGGCTTGATCGTGCCGACGAAACTGCGCTCCGGCGACTCGGCCTCGTAATGCACGGTAGCCACCAAAACCGGCCGGGTCGGCACCGCTTTTTCCGCGGCCGTGTCAGTGCAGCCGGCCAGCGCAACCGCAATGAAAGCCAGTGATACACCGGCTAAAAGCCTGAAGTAGTTCAGGAAAATAGAGCGGACCAACATGACGGCTTCCCTCGGTTAATATTAGGTTAGTGTTGATTGTTTACTGACAATTGTCAATATTCGTCACTGATCATGATTTCGTGAGCATGGAGGCGGCACAATGGTGTTTTTGCTGATGACACTAGCTGGGCCAAATCGATCGCCGTGGCGCGGCGCGCTGATTGTCGGCTCGATCGCGGTCGGCTGGAGCTGTTCCGACTTGTTCACACGCCGTGGCCCGACGCCTTTCGGCTGACAACCCCGGGCGCGCGGTTGCTTGGCCGCATCTTCTCGGCCTGGAACATGCTGGCCTATGGGGTCGGGATCGTTTTGGAGATGTGGCTGGATCGGTTTGCGATCTCTGCGTTTGCAAACACGAGAGCGCTCACGGATCGCCCTCACTCAGCGAGCTGAAACTGTTCGAACCGATGCAACTCCTCCTCGATGCGGCGTTTAAGTCGGTTGCCCGCGCCCCTCGCCGCACCCCCGATCCAGTGCCAATTCTGCACGAGCAGTTGGCGTTTCTTGCGATCGGTTTTGAGATCGAGCGCGGCCACGATGTGTTCGCCGACCAGAACCGGCAGCGCGAAATAGCCGAACCGCCGCTTCTCCTTGGGGACATAAGCCTCGAAACGATGCTCGTAGTCGAAAAACAGATGGGTGCGCTTGCGCTGGATAATCAGCGGGTCAAACGGCGAGAGGATGTGCACCAGATCCGTAGCGGCGCTGTTCGTCTCCAGCATATCGGGCTCTGCCCAGTGCTCTTGTTTGCCGGCGCCCTCGATTGCGACCGGCACCAGTTCGGCCCGGCGGACGCGTGCCTCGATCAGGCGCCGGACCGCTGGCTTGCTTGGTGCATCCAAATGGCAGATCGACTCCAGGCTCGCTACTCCCTGTGCCTGCAGGGCGCGATCGAGCAGATAGTCGGTGACTTCCCTGGGCGCAGCGCCCTTTGGCGGCTTGTCCCAACCGAAATGCCGCGTCATCAGCTCGTAAGTCTTGAGCATGCCGTTGCGCTCTGAGATCGTCAGCACCCCGCCATAAAACGCAAGCTGCAGAGCGCGCTTCGAGGGCTTGCGGCTGGACCACAGATGTTGCTTGTCCACCAGCACATCGTCATCGATATCCCGGATCGTAAGCGCACCATCGCGGCGGATCAGCTTCAGCACCTTGCGCAGGTCCGCTGGGCGAACGGTGCCGAGCCATTTGTGTCCCTCGCGCTTGTGGCGCTTCATCGCCGGAATAAAGAAGCGAAGATGTTTCGATGGCACATAGGACAGCGCATGGGTCCAGTATTCGAACACGCTCTTGTCGACGCTCTGGGCATGGCGCAAATCCGCGCGACGATATTCGGGGATGCGGCTCCACAGAATGTGATGGTGACAGCGCTCGACGACGTTGATGGTGTCGATCTGCACATAACCGAGGTGTTCCACGGCAGCCGCAACAGCCTGCGGTCCGTCCCCGAAAGGCGTACGGTTATCGAGCCGCTGGGCGCGCAGCCAGATGCGCCTGGCCGCAGCCTTGGTCAGAGGGTGGAGTTTTTGCGCGCGGGACATCGCGCGGCAATGTAGGCGGATTCGCGGCTATCAAAAGCCGGAAATTAGCTCAGCGTTTCGCCCGCTCCCCGATGCTTCCCGTCGCGATGTCCGTCGCGCACGAGGCTTTACCGTGTTCGGAGGCCTGGCATTTGTACACATTGCCGGTGAGCCGGTCGATCAGCCACATATTCTCGTCGTTCGGGCTCTCCATGCCAGCAAACCTGGTACCGACAGCCGTAATCAACGTGGACAGCAGAATCGCGGCGGCGATTAGAGCTGAGCCGATCAAAATCGGCATCGAAGCTCCCGGCCGGTCTGTCATGACCACGCGAGGCGCCTTGTATTCGTGATGTCTTTTCGGTGACTGGAACAAGGCCCTGATGCTTCGCTCTTCTTCTCTTTATGTGGGCGAGCGACTCGATTAGAGGCGCAACTGGCCGATTTGGTGTCCGCACCTCGGCGCTGCCGCGACGGCCTTGCGCCAGCAAAGAAGTATCCCGAACCGACCGATAAGGCCTGCACGGGCGAAGCGGACTTTAAACCCAGATGTACCTTATATCAGTCAGCCCCTCGCTCCCCTGCGGCCTATATCAGATTCGCGCGGGTGCGCGTAGCGCGCGATGGTAAACGATCCCCTTTCAAGACTTACGCCGCCGACCTACCCTCGTAGGCGTTCTTGAGGCCGGCAATGTCGAGCTTGCCCATCTGCAGCATCGCCTGCATCGCTCGCTGCGCTCCGGCGCGGTCGGCACCGCCCAGATATTGCACAAGCGCATTCGGCACGATCTGCCAGGACAGGCCATATCGGTCTTTGAGCCAGCCGCAGCGTTCGGGCTTGCCCCCATTGCCGCAAAGCGCGTCCCACAAGCGGTCGACCTCGGCCTGATCGGCGCAATCGATCTTGAACGACACAGCATGGGTGTATTCAAACCGCGTGCCTCCGTTCAGCGCCATGAAACGCTGGCCGGCCAGCGTGAATTCCACAACCAGTACCGAGCCGACTTTGCCGGCGGGGCTATCGACCGTGTTTTTCTGCACCTTTTCGATCTTGGAACCGGGCAGCAGCGAAACGTAGAAGTTCGCGGCCTCCTCGGCCTCGCCGTCGAACCAAAGACAGGGTGAAATTTTGGACATTGGCTGCTTCCATTTTACAAATCGTCCCAAGGACGAACGCTTCCGCGCCAATCCGACATTTGATTCCGGTTTTTTCGCGGTTATATGCCAGCGACTTTGGTCGCGCGCTTTACTAGGTCACGAACAGCGCCAAGTCGGCGCGAACCGGCGCCACCATCTACTTTATGTGCGCGGGATCGCGGTGCACAGGATCGACCCACAGCACCGTTTCCGGTTTCTCGACCGGCTCGATATCGAGATTGATCGCAACCGCCTCGCCGTCGCTTCGCACCAACACGCATTCCAGCACCTCGTCACGGCTGGCGTTGATCTCCTGGTGCGGCACGTAAGGCGGGATGAAAATAAAGTCGCCACGGTTTGCTTCCGCGGTGAATTGCAAATGTTCGCCCCAGCGCATCCGCGCCTTGCCTTTGACGACATAGATGATGCTTTCGAGGTGACCATGATGATGCGCGCCGGTCTTGGCGTCAGGCCTGATGGTCACCGTTCCGGCCCACAATTTCTGCGCGCCGACCCGGGCGAAATTGATCGCGGCCTTGCGGTCCATCCCCGGCGTCGAAGGCACATTGGGGTCAAGCTGGTTTCCAGGAATGACGCGAACACCATCGTGTTTCCAGCGCTGCGCATCATCGACATCGTGAGAGTCGCTGGAATGAATGTGATCGTGAGAACTCGTCATGTTTTACTTTCCAGAAATTCTGTCGCGAAATCTTCGACAACAAACCCTAGCTAAAATCGCCGTCTCGGACCAGAACCAAGCAGCAACTTTTATGCGTTCAGGGACTTATGTTGGGGAGGCTGAATAACCAGGAGAACTCGATGGGTAGCATGACAGACAAGATAAAAGGCGCCACCAACGAAGCCGCCGGCAAAGCAAAACAGGGCGCGGGCGAAGCTGTCGGTTCCGACCGTATGAAAGGTGAAGGCGCTGCTCAGGAACTCAAGGGCAAAGGCCAGAAGGCGGTCGGCGATGCCAAGCAAGCTGCCAAGGACGTGGCTAACGATGCGGCCGACGCGGCGAACAAGAATCTCTAGTCCAACTCGACAGTCCAACTCGACGACTGGGTTCAAAAAAGGCCGGTTCCCAAGGGACCGGTCTTTTTCTTGGTTCCTCCGGCTTGCGCATCGCACCGGCTGTTCCGTACCGCGCAAGCCTCGTCTATTTCACGCCGAGCAGTTCGACATCGAACATCAGCGTCGCATTTGGAGGAATGACGCCGCCCGCACCGCGAGCGCCATAACCCAGCGCGGCCGGAATGATCAGCGTGCGCTTGCCGCCGACCTTCATGGTGGCGACGCCTTCATCCCAGCCGGCAATCACCTTGCGCTGTCCAATCGGAAACTCGAACGGTTCGTTACGGTCGAGCGAGCTGTCGAACTTCTTGCCTTTCTTACCGTCCTCATAAAGCCACCCCGTATAATGCATGACGCAGATCTGACCGGGCTTTGGCGATGCGCCGCTTCCGATGGTGGCGTCGATGATTTGCAAGCCCGAAGGTGTGGTCATGGCTTTTCCTGTAGTCTGGGCCGCCGCCATGGTCGGCACAGACGCCAATGGCACGACAACGACTGTTATCGCGATCGCTGCGAGCATCGATATCTTTGCAGGCCGGAGACGTCGCATGTTTTGGGCACCTTCCGTTAAGAACCGGAAGCGTATCTAGCGTAACGCAACCTGCATTGCCATCCCGCTGCAAGCCGCGAAACCGGCTGTCGGGCGTATTGCGCGACCCACGCCGTCAATACCCCAACGCGCAACCATCTTTGCGCGGATCGGAACCGGCGGTGAGCGTGCCCTTGTCCCAATCGATCCAGATCGCCTGGCCGCCGCCGAGCGGCGCGACAATGTTGACGGTTTTGTGTCCAAGCTTCTTCAAGCCTTCGACGATCGCGGGAGGTACTCCGTCCTCGAGCTGATAGATGCCCTCATAGTGCAGGCCGCGCGGCATATCGATGGCTTCCTGAACGTCGCAACCATAGTCGAGCATATTGGTGAGCACATGCACCTGCCCGACCGGCTGATATTGCCCGCCCATCACGCCAAAAGGCATCACAGCACGGCCATCCTTTGTCACGAGACTCGGAATGATCGTGTGCAACGGCCGTTTGCCTGGCGCGATGCAGTTGGGATGCCCCGGCTGAATGCGAAAACCGCCGCCGCGATTTTGCAACAGGACGCCCGTGTTGTTGGACACGATGGCGGAGCCAAACGAATGCGCGATGGAATTGATGAACGAACAGACGTTGCGGTCCTTGTCCACCACTGTGATGTAGATCGTCGACGGATTCATCGGCGGCCTCACCACCGGCAGATCGAGCATCCGGTCCATCCGGATCTTGCTGCCGTACTCCTCCGCGAATTCCGGCGTCAAAATCCTCGCCACATCGACATTGACGTAAGCGGGATCGCCGATGTGCTGCTCACGCATCATATACGCAATCCGCGCGGCCTCGGCTTCGAGATGAAACCGCTCGATGCTTAGCGGGGGAAATTTCGTCAGATCGAAACGCGAGAGAATGTTCAGCATCACCAGCATGGTAATGCCCGGGCCGTTCGGCGGGCACTGCCAGACGTCGTGGCCTTTATAGATGGTGCCGATCGGATTTGTCGTCTCAGTGCTATGGTCTTCGAAATCGTCCAACGTGTGCAGCCCACCGATCCCACGCAAGGTCTCGACCATGTCCTCGGCGATCGCGCCCTTGTAAAACGCGTCACGGCCGTCTTTCGCGATTGCCCGCAACGTGTTTCCAAGCTCCGGCTGCCTGATGACGTCGCCGACTGCCGCTGGTTTGCCGTGCGGCAGCAGGTAGCGCTCGGTGTTGGTGCCCTTCTTCAATTTTTCGAATTGAATTTTCCAGTCGAACGCGGTGCGTGGCGTCACTACGTAGCCCTGTTCCGCGGCCTTGATTGCCGGCCGCAGCAGCGTATCGAATCCCAGCTTGCCGTGATCGCGCAGGATCGTCGCCCAGGCATCGACCGCGCCGGGAACGGTGACGGCGTGGGCCGAGGTCAGCGGGATCGCATGCATTTTGCGCTCCAGGTACCAGGAGGCTTCGGCCGCCTTGGGTGCCCGGCCCGAGCCGTTGTAGGCGACGATCTTGCCCTTGCCACTTGTTTGCAGAAGCGCGAAGCAATCGCCGCCGATCCCGGTGGATTGCGGCTCGATCACTCCGAGCAATGCACAGCCCGCCACTGCGGCGTCCGCAGCCGTGCCGCCGGAACGCATGACTTCGATCGCCGCCACTGCCGCCATCGGGTGTGACGTCGCCACCATCGCATTCTGGGCGTGGACCGTCGACCGGCCGGCGAGATGGAAATTCCTCATACTCTGATTTGCTCGCTTTTAACTTGGTGTTTGCAGCCCGCCGAACTCGTCACCGACCCGCTTGAAACCGTTACTTGGCACATTGATGCGGCCTTGAGCAATGCTTTGACAGGCCGAGTCAGCCCCTCCAGCGTGCTCCCCGGCTGCATATCACCCGATCACCGGGTTTCGCCTCCGTCATACCCCTGATAAACCATGGGAATGCCCTATGAAGTTGCCGCTTTTTATCAATTCGCCGCGCTGCCCGATTTTCGGGAATTGCGGGAGCCGCTGCGCGTGTTTTGCGCCGGTCTCAAACTGAAGGGCAGCGTGCTGCTGGCCCACGAAGGCATCAACGGCACTGTGGCGGGCCGCGCAGAGGCGATTGCGGCACTGACCGCAGAATTGCGTCAGGGCGAGCTATTCGCCGGCAGGCTCGATAATCTCGAGCTGAAATTCTCGCACGCTTCGGCGATGCCATTTCAGCGCCTGAAGGTCAGGATCAAGAAGGAAATCGTTACGCTTGGGGATTCGGACGCCGATCCGACCCGGCAGGTCGGCCGTTATGTCGAGCCCGCACAATGGAACGATTTGATCGCCAGCCCTGACACACTACTGATCGACACCCGAAATGCATTTGAGGTCGCAATGGGTACATTCGCCGGAGCTATCGATCCCGGGATCAAAAGCTTTGGACAGTTCAAGGATTTCGCCGCGCGCCATCTCGATCCGTCGAAGCACCGGAAAGTGGCAATGTTCTGCACCGGCGGAATCCGATGCGAAAAGGCCAGCAGCTACTTGCTATCGCGCGGTTTTGCCGAAGTCTATCACCTCAAGGGCGGCATCCTCAGCTATCTGGAACGCGTCGCGAAAATGGAGAGCCGGTGGAGCGGAGAATGCTTTGTGTTTGACGAGCGCGTCGCGCTCGGCCAGGGATTGCGGGAGCGCTCAACAGAAAGCGACTCCGATGACTGAGCTAAAAACGCTCTTCGAGCGCATTGACGCGCTTGAGGCCCGGCTGATGTTTCAGGATGAGACCATCGAGACGCTGAACAAGACGATCACCGAGCAGTGGCTGCAGATCCACGCGCTGACCCGCCAAGTTACTGCCTTGGGCGAACGCCTGCTGGAGGCCGCTCACGCGCCGGACCCTGCGGACGAGCCTCCGCCGCATTATTGAGGATTCGAGATTGCGCCGGTCACAAAACTGACGGCGTCAGCAGCGTGACCCGTATCATCGAAACACCCGCAGAACCTTATCCCAGAGCGAGGTAGATTCGCTTTCGCGATCCACCTTTGATGGCGTCGGCTGGGCCGCGCTGACCGGATCGGATGCCGGAAACGTGTCCATCAGACCGGCCTCCAGCTTGGCGTGGACATCTCGGTCAGCCTCGATGGCTTCACGGGGGTCTTCGGCGTGCTTGTCGCGCGGCGCGGGATTGAACTTCTTGGCCATGTTCTTGCCTCCGTGAGAAGACAACGCCTCGGCAATCCCGGCGTTCCGCCACGGCAAAAGGTGGAACCAGCGCGCTTGGCCAAGCCCGCATCCACAGTGTATCAGGAACCATCATTTAGCGGCCGATCACCCCCTCGCGGAAACCAGCACTTGACCCAAATTCAGACGATAAAGCCGTTCCTCGAAGTGCTTTCCGGCCGCCGCCAACCGGTGCCGCCGATCTGGATGATGCGGCAGGCCGGCCGTTACCTGCCGGAATATCGCGAGGTGCGCGCCAAGGCGGGCAGCTTTCTGGATCTATGTTTCACGCCGGAATTCGCCGCCGAGGTCACGCTGCAGCCAATCCGCCGCTTCCGCTTCGATGCGGCGATCATCTTCTCGGACATCCTTGTGATTCCTTACGCGCTGGGCCGAGACGTGAGCTTCGAGGCGGGCGAAGGTCCGCGGCTGCAGCCGATGGATTCGCTGGACAAGGTCGAAACACTGGCACCGCGAGCTGATTTCAGCAAACTTGAGCCGGTGTACGAAGCTCTCCGGCGTGTGCGCCGCGAGCTCGATCCTGAGATTGCGCTGATCGGGTTCTGCGGAGCGCCATGGACGGTGGCGACCTACATGGTGGCTGGGCAAGGCACGCCCGACCAGGCGCCGGCGCGCATGTTGGCCTATCGATACCCGCAGGCGTTCGCATGCATCGTTGACGTGCTGGTGGAGAACTCAATTCAGTATCTGCTTGGACAGCTCAAGGCCGGCGCGGACGTGCTGCAAATTTTCGATACCTGGGCCGGCGTCCTGCCTCCGCGCGAATTCGCGCGCTGGTCGGTGGAGCCGACCAGGCGCATTGTCGAGGGTGTGCGTAGAAAAGTGCCTGATGCGAAGATCATTGGCTTTCCCAGAGGCGCCGGCGCGTTGTTGCCACAATATGTGGAAAGCACAGGCGTCGATGCCGTGAGCATAGATTGGGCGGCCGAACCGGCGCTAATCCGGGAACGTGTGCAGAACCGGATAGCGGTGCAGGGAAATCTCGATCCGCTGGCGCTGATCGCGGGCGGCGCCGCGCTCGACCAAGCGGTCGACGACGTACTTGCAAATTTCGCTAACGGCCGCCTGATTTTCAATCTGGGCCATGGCATCCAGCCTGAAACCCCGATCGCACATGTCGAGCAGATGCTGAAGCGCGTGCGGGCGTACAGGGGTTAAAACACCAGCGCGGACGATGACGAGGTAACCCGCTTTTCACGCCGGGCGGCTGCGTTCAATGATTGCGGCCGCGCCTTTGGCCAGTAGTTCAAGCCCGACCGCGCGGCCAAGTTCACGCGGGCGGTCCGCCGGCCCGGAGCGCGAAACCTGGATGAACGTGTCGCCCGCCTCGTCCAGCACCGAGGCTGTCAGCGACATCTGCGTGCCCTCAATTCTCGAAAATCCCGCGATCGGCGAATTGCAGTGACCGTTCAGCACCCAGAGCACTTCGCGCTCGGCGTCGGCGCTTCTGTGAGACCCGGGATCGTCGATACAGGACAGGATGCGTCGGGTTTGCCAGTCCTGGGCGGCGCATTCCACCGCAACGATGCCCTGCCCGACCGCCGGCAGCATTTCCTCGATCGAGAATTCGTACGCGATGCGGCCGGCAAGCCCGACACGCTCCAGCCCCGAGCGCGCCATGATCAGCGCGTCAGCCGGCCCCACTGCTCCTCCCCCCGGCAGGCGCTGCATTTCAGAATTGTCGAGCTTGCGAACGCGGGTGTCGGCGGCGCCACGGTAGTGAATCACGTCAACTTCCGGAAACAGCCGGCGCGCATAGGCGGCGCGACGAACGGCATTGGTGCCTATCTTGAAACCCTTACCGCGCGATCGCTTGAGATCCTCGGCCGAAACGCCCGGCCGCAGCACCAGAACGTCGCCGGGCGGGTCGCGTGACAGCGTCGCGCCGATCACCAGCCCAGGGGTGTCTTCGTTGCCTGGCATGTCCTTGAGCGAATGCATCGCCGCCTCCAACTGGCCAGCAAGCACCGCCCGCCGGATTTCGGCGACGAACGCGCCCCCTTTGCCGCCGTGCGGCAAAAGCTTGCTGGTCTGATCGGTATCGCCCGTGGTCTCGAACTTGACGATCTCAACGTCCAGATCGGGCATGGCCGCGGTAAGCCGCCGCGCAATTTCCTCGGTCTGTACCAGCGCCATCGTGCTCTTGCGCGTGCCGATCCTTATGCGGGTCGTCGCCATCTCACCGCGCATCCTGCAGCACCATGTCGGAAGCTTTTTCGGCGATCATGATGATAGCCGCGTTGGTATTGCCCGAGACCAGATCCGGCATGATCGAGGCGTCGATCACCCGAAGGCCCTCGATGCCGCGAACGCGCAGCCGCTGATCGACGACCGCGAGCGGATCGCTTCCCATCCGGCAGGTCGATGTCGGATGATAGATCGTGCTGCCGCGCTGGCGGCAGTACTTCAGCAGTTGCTCGTCGGTAGTGACTTTAATCCCGGGATCGACCTCGTCGACGACATAGGGCCGCAGCGCCGGAGCCCACAAAATCCGTCGCAAGATCTTCAGTCCCTCGACATTCGTGGTCCGATCGACCTCGGTTGCGAGATAATTGATGCGAATCTCTGGCGGAGTAGCGGGATCGGCGCTCCTGATGCGCAGCGAGCCTCGGCTCTCGGGCCGTAGCTGACACACCGAGGCCGTAAAGCCGGAAAACGCATGCAGTTTCTCTCCCATTTTGTCGGTGGAGAACGGCAGGAAGTGGATCTGGACATCGGGCGTCGCAAGCCGGGGACTGGTCTTGAAGAATGCGCCCGACGTCCCGGCCGCGATCGACAATGGTCCGGTGCGGAACGCCGCGTATCGCAGGCCGGCCAGGATTTTGCGGGCTGGGCTGTTGATGACGTCGTTGAGCGTCATGCGCTGCGTACAACGCATCACCACCCTTACCTGCATGTGGTCCTGCAGATCGTTTCCTACCCCAGGCGTGTCGAGCACGACCTCGATGCCGTGGTTTCGCAACAATTCAGCCGGGCCGATGCCGGAGAGCTGCAGCAATTGCGGCGAATTGTACGCACCGCTGGAAACCAGTATCTCCTTCCGCGCGCGCGCCGTGTGGATTGACCCATTCTTTCGGTATTGAACCGACTGAGCACGACGTCCATTGAAGAGAATGCGTTGCACCAGGGCCGAAGTTTCGATGTGGAGATTGTTTCGAGCCTTGGCAGGGCGAAGATAGGCGACCGCGGTACTTGCTCTTCGCCCGTATCGCATCGTGGTCTGGAAATATCCAGCCCCTTCCTGGGTCGTGCCATTGAAGTCGCGATTTTTGGGAATGCCGGTCTCGGCGGCAGCGGCGATAAACGCAGCGGATAGCGCATCGGCGTGACTTAAATCAGAGACCGGCAGCGGCCCTCCCACGCCATGGAAATCGTCGGGGCCGCGTTGCTGGTTCTCGGCCTTCTTGAAATAAGGCAGGACGTCGTCATAACCCCACCCGTCATTGCCGCGCTGGCGCCAGCGATCATAGTCTTCGTGCTGGCCGCGAACATAAAGCAGACCGTTGATCGAGCTTGATCCACCCAGCACCTTGCCCCGCGGCTGAAACACCGTTCGCCCGTCCAATCCCGGCTCGGGCTCGGTCTGGTACATCCAGTTGAGGGTTTTTGACTTGAACAGCCGCCCATAGCCGAGCGGCACGTGGATCCAGATGTTTCGGTCCTTCGGGCCGGCTTCCAGCAGCAGCACCGAATTTTTTCCATCCGCGCTCAGGCGGTTGGCGAGCACGCATCCGGCTGAGCCCGCCCCGATGATGACGTAGTCGAATTCAAGGGCTTCGGGCAATCTATCACTTACCGCACAAGACGTAGCTTCACGCACCGGTTCAGTCCGATGATCGCGCTGGATTATAGTCGCGACATGCGGGCGAGAATAGCCATTATCGCGGGCTCTTTGCCGCGCTTGCAACGAGGAGAGCCGAAACGACCAGCGCTTACCAGCAGCTAACGTCAAGATGCGAGGTAGATTGAACGCAAGGCTGTGCCGAGAACGGCTACTAGAACCAGCCCTATGGGTTGACTTTCAATTCCGGGAAACAATCCAACTGTGTGGCGGCAACATCGAACGGGCTGCAGGCGTTCTTCAGCCGCGCCCACTCTTCGGCTTCCTCCAGCCAATACTTCATTTCCTTTTCTGCCGCTTTTGCGCGTTCACGGCACATCTTCTCCAAAGTGCTGAAGTTGCGCCCGCGCTGTTCCATGGCAGTTACCCCCACGCGAAATCCCTGAAAAAAATAATGCCAAAATATTTTCCAAATCCAAGCTGAATCTGAAAAGCCGCTAAAGATTTTTCTGATTCAGGAATTCTATCGTTAATTCCTTCGCTCGCGACTGCCTCCGTTTCCGACCTGCGATGTCTGGCGCAAATCATCGAAAAGAAAACGATGGGAATTCGAGAGTTCGATTGCTCAAGTAACGGGCAGCCGCTCGTTCGAGTCCATTCGGGCCCGCTTTTGCCGTTCTCTGCGATTTCGAATGCGAAGCGTCGGCTCCTTAGCCGCGACGGCATATGGCGCGCCGAACATGTTTTTCGCGTGACTTATTCCGCAGCTTTCCCGGTCAGAACCGAAAAATCTTTTGACCTTTGGCCGTCCAGGGCCTCGCCGAAATCTTCAGCGACGATGCCGCGCTTGAGTAATTCCCGGATCGCTGCTGCTCGGCTAGGCATGCGTTTTGCAAAACGCCAGGTGTCGATAAGTCTTAGCTCGTCGGGAGTGAGCATGATTTGAAGCCGCTCACCTCGGTTGAGTTCGCCCATGACAGACCCCCAATCTACGCGCGATTCAACGGCACAAGGTGCAGAAGTAGTTTCTTACTTACTATGCACAGTAGTAGCATTGGCGACATTCGGCAACAGAGTCGTGAAAAACTCCAAACTCCTATTCAACGTTCTGAACTTACTATTATTTTCTTGACCGCGAGTGGTTCGAACCGCAGATTGATGTTTTGAGGGCCTCAACCATGCCGAGTTTGAACGAATGCGCGAGCTCGGCCCCCGCTGAAGCGGACCACCGGATTGCCAACAACCTGGCCAGCCTCAATTGCGTCATTCGACTCCAGCGCAACGCAATTTCGAAGGCCGAAAAGAACTTCACGTCAGAGCAGGTTTGCTCACTGCTCGACGATATAGCTGCGCGAATTGAAGTTACTGCGAAACTGCATAAGTCTTTAGCGCGGGTCGCTGAAGGGAATGGAGTAAACCTCGGCGATTTCTTGCAGGAAATTAGCGAGATGATCGCAACGCTCGGTCCTGAAGGGCATATGGACCTCAGCATCGACCACTCGTGCGCTGGATACATAGAGCCGCGCCATGCGCTTCATGCCGGGCTTATTACGGCAGAACTTCTTACCAACGCAAGCAAGTATGCTCATCCGAGCGGACTGCCTGTGAAGGTCAAGATCAGCTGCGAAACGAAGAAAGATGGATCGTTCGCAGTGGAAGTGACTGACGACGGCGTTGGTTTTCCGGAGAGTTTCGATCCGGCAACCGATGGAGGGCTGGGATTTCAGCTCATGCGCGCCTTGGCTAGCGGATTAGAGGCTGAGCTTCAGTTCAGATATGACAGCCTCGGCGTCAGCGCACGAATTCTCAAACCGAAGTATCTGGCCTCCTAGAGTGAGAATTTATCCAGATGGAATACAAAGGTTTTAAATACACTGTTGTTCAGACCGCGAATCCGACGGGTTGGAAGTGGACCGTCTGGCTGGATGAGAGACGCACGAAAATGGGGACGGCATTCAGTCGGGCTTCGGCCGTCACGTTTGCACAACACGCGATCGAAAAGATCATAAAAAAATCCGGGCGAACGCCTTCGATGCTCAACAACTCCAATGCACGTTCGAGAGCTGGTTAACAGCTCCGCCCCAAGGACCAAAAAACCCGGCTTGGCGGCTACACCGCCCCTCCGGATGTTCCGCTTCAGGAACTCTTGGCAACGGGGCGCTTGCAGGCGCCGCCAGCAATTATCAAGCTTCGGTTAGAGCGCTCTCGACGAATTCTCTCGGCTCGCCAATGCCGTATCTTCCGAAAGGCTGGTGGCAGAAAACCGGAACGAACGTCCTGTACGGCAATTAATCGATGCCGACAGGAGAAGGCTGCATGAGGCCGCATTGCTACGTCATCGCTTTGGCCGTGATCTTTTCATCCGGCGCGGCTGCGACAAAGCCTGTCGAGTGGCAGCGGTTTGTCATCCCCGAAACCGGAACCAGCGTTGAGATTCCAGCAACAATTTTCTCGAATGACGCAGGGCGACCCGAAACGGGGTATGGGCGGCGCTTCCTGAGTTCGGACGGGCGCGCCAATCTAACTGTTCAGTCCGTTCCGAACGAGGCGGGCGATTCACCAGCCGCGTTTTTGGCCAAGAAGAATCCGCCGGCAGGGATTGAGTACAAGCGAGTCACGCCACGCTTCTTCGCGGTCTCCAGCGTCCGGAATGACAAGATCTGGTACGACCGCTGCAACTTCGGCAGCCGATTCATCAATTGCGTGCTGCTCAACTATCCCGTCTCCGAAAAACGGCTGTGGGACGACGTTGTGACGCGGATCAGCCTCACGCTTTCAGGCAAATGAGCTTACCAGACGCCGAGACGAGTCTCAGTCGCGCCGCTTGAGCTGAAGTTCCAACAGCGCCATTCTCTGCAACACCACCGGATCGGTTTCGCCAGCTTGCGCGGTGCGCAGGATGGTTTCGGCTATCGATTGCACATGAGTGGAGCTGACCGGTTCCGGCAGCGTCGCAACCGCGGCGTCCATTGCCGATTCCATAATACTGATCAGTTCCGGCGAAAACGCTGCGTTGGAAAAGTCTTTCATGCGCTTGCGTCCGAAAACCCCTCCCCACCACGCGTAGAACCATGGCGGGGAGTGATCGAGGTTAGCGGCCTGACGCGAGCTCACCGTTACCAGTGACGGTGCCACCTGTGATGCCAGAATCGCGGACCGCCGTAGAAGGCGAATGCCGGACGGATCACTCTTCTGTAGGGGTAGCCGTAGTACGCTGGGCCGTAATCATCGTAATATCCGCCATAGTAGGCCGGAGCATAGTACGCTGGGGCGTAGCCGCCGTAGTAGCCATAGTCCGGGCCATATGCGTAGGCGCTGGAGGCCAAACCGCCGATCACCGCTCCTGCTATCAATCCGCCGGCAAGAGCAGGACCGAAACCGTGACCGAAATGCCTGGCTTGCGCGGGAGCGGGCGCCGCCACCGTGGTCAAGCCAACAGTGGCAGCGGCAGCCAATGCCATTGCTGCTTTTCTCATGCTGTTCTCCTTTACTTTTCAGAGGAATGGGAATGCGTATTAATGAGCACGCGTCGCAAAGGGTTGCCCAAAACGGGCGCCCGGAAGTGCTTCTGGTGCGATTTAATCTTGATGAAAAACTGTTCAGCTAGATTGCGCGCTCCCTTTGCGCGGCTGGTCAGCCTCGCCACTAGCGGGTAGCGCCTCTGTCCTTAGGCGCCGGTTCTTCGATCCTGCTTGTCGCCCTGACCGCGTCCCAGCTTCAACTGGAACTTTCGCTTTCAGCCTACGTTGGCGCTGCCGATGTTTTAGTTGAGAGGAGGATGATAATGCTCAGGAAACAGTTCCTGCTATCGGGCGCGACGATTTGCCTGATGCTGACATCCGGCTTGGTTTATGCCCAGTCGCCGGGAGGGACCAGAAGAGACGAGCCGACGCGCGAACGGCTTGAAAAAAGCGAGCCGACCAAGGCCGGCGAGTCACGTTCCGAAGGCCGACCCCAAGAGCGGACGCGAGAACGTAGCGAGACCAACAGCGAGCAGAAAAATCCGTCAGCCCGGCAGACCGGCGAGGAACGGCGGCCCTCCCCTTCCGCACAGCGTAGCGGCTCAGCCAGGCAGGATGAGCAGGAGCGCGCCCGCGGCGAGGGTGCAAAACAGAAGGATCGTGTCGACGAGACCCGGCGTGGCGGGCGCGAAGAGAGCAGCAAGACCAACCGGGAAGAGGGCAGCAAGGCCTCTTCGACCTCTCAGCGAGAAAATTCCGCGAGAGAAAATCAACCTGAAAAGTCAACCAGGCAAAATCAGCCAGAGAAATCCTTCAGGGAGAAATCTGCCGAAACACCAAACCGAGGACCGGACAAATCGAGCGAGAAATCGACCGAGAAATCCAGGACTGGTGCGGCGCCCAATGAAGGCTCCCAACCCCGGCGCGGTGAATCGTCCAAGACTTCACCGACCCAATCGCAGGAATCCCAGACTCAAACCAGGCAGCAACCCACCACGCAAGGCCGGCAGCAACCCTCGACCGAGACCAACAAGCCTGCCGCAGAGAACGAAACCGACAGAAGCAGGCCTTCAAACGAAGGTCAGCGCGGCCAGGTGAACGGGTCGCAAACAACTACCTCGACAGCGCGCTCGGACAACCAGGTGCGGCTGCCCAGGGACAAGGAGGTCCGCATTTCGGAGACCATGAGAACTCGGGAACTGGCTCCGCCCGAGCGAAACTTGAACGTTTCGATCTCAGTCGGCACCGAGATCCCCAATCGGGTGCGGTTGCATCGGCTGCCTCCCGAAATCGTCTCGATCGAGCCGGAATATCGCGACTACGACTACTTCACCACGGAGGATGAGATCGTCATTGTCGAGCCGCGCAGCCACCGGATCGTCAGTACTGTCGCGAAGGATGTCTCGCGTAATCGGGCGGAGGTCAGGGGCGGTGGACAGACCACGGCGGAAACGAGGAATGGGCAGACGGTTGCCGGGAACGCGCCCTGCCAAATCTTGCGCCGCGACAGCTCGGGACAGCTCTCGGAAGTATCCTCAACGACGGTGGGCTCCAGCCGAGACGGGCAAAACTCGATCATGGTCACGGTGCAAACGCCGGACCAGGGATCCACGCGGCCCATTGCGCTCGACGCGCCAGCAGGTCAGATCATCGTCTCAACGCAGGGTCAAGGTGATTGCCAGGTCACAATCGAGCCCCAGACCGACAGGTAGAAGTGAAAGGCAAAGGAGCCTGCATGGGTCCTTTGCCCACGCTTAATCAACGGAAATTGCGCGGCAGCGAATTATGAATGTGAGTGGCCGCAATAGCGGCATGACCGGTTGCGACCAGAAGAACCCTGCGCCGGTATCGGGCAAGGTGAATCGGTGCCGTCAGGCCGCCCGGCCCCCGCCGATGATTAGAGCGTCGACATTTCCGGTTGGACTGAAGCCATGAATTCTTCCGCTGTCGCCAACAAGCAATTGCCGATAGCGCGCGACGTTCCCGCGCCGCTTTTGGCAAGCCGATCCGGTGTGCGGGAACCCGCGACGGCGGCCGGCATTGAGGCCCGTGGGTGTGTTGGATGAGGCGAAAAATGCCTGCCATTCGCTTGCTGGCGATCTTGCTCGTGACAGGCTCGATCGGAGCGGCTGCGTGGGCCCTCACCGAACCTCG